>Ga0080064_1001471_pt1 | contig 47175 bp, 45 predicted proteins | sample Subgrocontami54m_FD_69260 | JGI IMG/M metagenome (GOLD analysis project Ga0080064, IMG submission 69260) | Subsurface groundwater microbial communities from S. Glens Falls, New York, USA - GMW46 contaminated, 5.4 m (SPADES assembly) (version 2) ...
GAGACGCGGCATGCCGCGTCTCTACAGTCAGGGTCCGAATCCCGGCACAACCTGAAGTACTGGACCCGCCAGCCCTACCTCGGCTTCGGCGTGGACGCCCACTCCATGCTGCCGTGCGAGCCCGGATCGCGTGGCGCGGGCGCCCTCGCCCGCGCAGGGCGGCAGCAACCGTGTGGCACAGGCGTCCCCGCCTGTGCGCTTCGCTTCTCCACTCCGGACTCCCGGGACAGCTTCCTCGCCGGGGAACCCATGACCGCCACCCCGGTCTCCGCTGCCCAGGCTCTCGAAGAGAGCTTCTTCCTCGGCCTTCGGCTCAACCGCGGCGTGGACCTGGGGCAGCTCGCGGCAGAGTTCGGCCCCGACGCAGTCGCCGCGTTCGGCGAGCCCATCCGCGAACTCGCCGCCCTGGCGCTCCTGCTGCGCGAGGGCGACTCCATTCGCCTGACTTCGCTGGGCCGCCTGCTCTCGAACGAAGTGTTTGAGCGCTTCCTGGGCTCGCGGCAGTCCCCTGCCTCAACGCCCGAGCCGGTGGCAGATTTTCCCGAAATTCATTAGACTCGGAGAGTTGCCGCTGCTCGAGCGCCGGAGCGGCGGTCCCCATCCGCCATGAAGAGCCGCGTCGCCCCGCGAGGGGTCGCAGAAAAATCAAAAGAGCCGCGCCGGGCCACCCCCGTGGACCTGCGCTCGGACACGGTCACCCGGCCCACGCCGGAGATGCGCCGGGCCATGGCCGAGGCCGAGGTCGGCGACGACGTCTACGGCGAAGATCCCACCATCAACCGCCTGGAACAGCTCGCCGCGGAGACCTTCGGCCGCGAGGCCGCGATCTTCGTCCCCAGCGGCACCATGGGCAACCAGATCGCCATCAAGATCCACACCCGCCCCGGGCAGGAAATCATCTGCGAGGAGCGCGCCCACATCTTCAACTATGAGATGGCGACGCTCGCCGCCTTCTCCGGCTGCATCGCGCGCCCGATTGCGGCCGCCGACGGCATCCTAAGCTGGGCCGAGGTCAAGAAGCGCATCCGCCCCAAGACCTACTACATCTCGCAGACCGGACTGGTCTCGCTCGAGAATACGCACAACATGGCCGGCGGCACGGTGTATCCCACGGAGGTGGCGAATGAGATCTGCGACGCCGCCCACGACGCCGGACTCCCCGTGCACCTCGACGGCGCGCGCATCTTCAACGCGGCGGCGGCGCTGGGCAAGCCCGCGGCCGAGATCACCCGCAAGTTCGATTCGGTGATGTTCTGCCTCTCCAAGGGGCTGGGCGCGCCGGTGGGCTCGCTCTTGGCGGGCAGCCGCGGCTTCGTCGAACAGGCGCGCGCCTATCGCAAAGCTTTGGGCGGCGGCATGCGCCAGGCGGGAATCCTGGCGGCGGCGGGGCTGATTGCGCTGGAAAAAATGCCGGCGCGCCTGTGCGACGACCACGCCAACGCCCGCTTCCTGGCCGGCGGGCTGGCCGAGATCCGCGGCATCCGCCTGGACGCGAAAAAAGTCCAGACCAACATCGTGGTCTTCGACATCGGCGGCACGGGCATGAACTCAGCGGAGTTCTCGCGCCAGTTGGCCGAGCGCAACGTGCTGGCCAACGGCATCGATCCGCAGACCATGCGCATGGTGACCCACATGGACGTGGACCGCGCCGGCTGCGAGCGCGCGCTGGACGCGATTCGCGCCATCTGCGAAAAGAACTGAGGAGACGATTCATCCATCATGGCCATCCACCTCGAATACTCCGTGAGCGCGAAGTGCCGCCCCGAGCACATCTGGCAGAAGTTCGAGAAGCTCGACCAGTGGCCATGGTGGAACCGCGTCATCGCGCAAAGCAAGTGGCTGGAGGGCCAGCCCTGGCAGAAGGGAAGCCGCTTCCTGATGGAACTGGCGCGCCCCATCAGCATGAAGTTCGAACCCGTGGTCCTGGAGTGCGACGCGCCGCACAAAGTCGGTTGGGTGGGCAAGGCCATGGGCGTGCGCGGCGAACACTGGTTCAGCTTCGAGCCCCAGCCCGACGGCAGCACCCTGATGAAGACCTGGGAGGAGTTCACCGGCCCCAGCACCCTCTTCTTTGGGGACGGCCGCAAGCAGGCGGTGGTCAAGATGTATGCTGACTGGTTCGAGGCACTCAAGTTCGAAGCCGAGCGCATCGCCCGCGAGGCCGCGGCGCGCTCCTGAGGGAGGCAAACGATGGTTGTGGAGATCAAGCGTTGTTTCACCTGACTCGATCTTCTCTTTGAGGCGGGCCGCCTCAAGCGGGAGATCCGGGAGCAGTTGAACATCAAGCCCAAAATGAGCTTCGGCGGAGTGGGCGTGCTGGACGTGATGGTGGACGGCAAGACGGTGTTTTCCCACCAGGCCGAGCGGCGCAAGCTGGCCGTGGGCGAGATCGTGGAACTGGTGGGCAGGCATCTGCCGGCCACGCGGAGCTGAGGATGGGCGGATTGCGGAAGGAGCCGACTTGGACTTCCAACTGAACGAAGAGCAACAGCAGTTGCGCCGCAGCGTGCGCGAGTTCGCCGAGCGCGAACTTCTGCCCAACGTGATGAAGTGGGACGAAGCCAACGAATTCCCCCTGGCTGCGGTCAAAGAGCTGGGCAAGCTCGGCCTGATGGGAGTCATCTTCCCGGTGGAGTACGGCGGCGCGGGGCTGGGCTACGTGGAGTACGTCGTTGCCATCGAGGAGCTTTCGCGCGTGGACGGTTCCATCGGCATCACCGTGGCCGCGCACAACTCGCTCTGCTCCAACCACATCTTCGTCGCCGGCTCCGAGGCGCAGCGGCGCAAGTACATCCCCAAGCTGGCCACAGGAGAATTCATCGGCGCCTGGGGTTTGACCGAGCCCGGCGCGGGCTCCGACGCCGGCAGCGCCCGCATGACCGCTGTCCGCAAAAGGGACGGCTGGGTGCTGAACGGCACCAAGACCTTCATCACCAACGGCCACCACGCCGACGTGCTGGTGGTGCTGGCCGTCACCGATAAGGCCGCGCACACCCACGGTCTCTCCGCCTTCATCGTGGAGAAGCAGACCAAGGGCTTCCGCCCGGGGAAGAAGGAGAACAAGCTGGGCCTGCGCGCCAGCGACACCTCGGAGCTCATCTTCGAGGACTGCTGCGTGCCCGCCGACGCCCTCTGCGGCAAGGAGGGCGACGGCTTCATCGACGCCATGCGCATCCTGGACGGTGGGCGCATCTCCATCGCCGCGCTCGGCCTGGGCATGGCCCAGGGGGCCTACGAGGCCGCGCTCAAGTACTCCAAGCAGCGGCAGCAGTTCGGCAAGGCCATCAGCGAGTTCCAGGCCATCCAGTGGAAGCTGGCCGACATGGCCACGGAGATCGACGCCGCGCGCCTGCTCACCCTGCGCGCCGCCGCCATGAAGGACGCCGGCATGAAGACGACGCTCGAATCCTCCATGGCCAAGCTCTACGCCAGCGAGGTGGCGGTGCGCGTCGCCAACGAGTGCGTTCAGATCCACGGCGGCTACGGCTTCGTCAAGGACTACCCGGCGGAAAAGTTCTACCGCGACGTGAAGCTCTGCACCATCGGCGAAGGCACCAGCGAGATCCAGCGCCTGGTCATCGCCCGGCAGCTGCTGAAGGATTGAACGTCCGAGGGTTCCCGTTGCCAGGAGAGAAGCCATGAGGTCCCATCGTTTGCGACTAGCCCTTGCTGTTCTTTTTCTGACTTCCGCGACCGCCGCGGCGCAGGCCGGTCCATCCGGCACAAAGCCTGGCGCGCAGCCAGCCTGGGTCGCGCGCAGCAACGAGAATGCCAAGGTGCTGATCAACGTGCTGGCGCGCTTTGAGCCGGAGGCGGCCAGCCAGGTGGGCGCGGAAGGCTTCGACGAGCAGATCGTGGACATGAAGCCGGGAGTGAACGAGCGCTCGCGCCAAGCCACTCGCGTCGCCATCGACGAACTCAAGCGCCGCCTGGCCCAGGAGAAAGATCCGCTCGTCCGCCAGGACCTGGAGATCATGATCAAGGCCGCGCATGACAACATCCGCGGCTCGCTGCTGAGCGAGAAGTTCGACGTCCCGTATTTCAACCTTTCCCGGAACCTGTTTCAGGGCATTCGTTCGCTGCTCGACGACCAAGTGCCGCCCGAGCGCCGCAAAGCCGCGCTGGTACGCCTGCGGCGCTACGCCGGCATGGAGTTGGGCTACGACCCCATCGTCAAGCTGGCGGAGGACCGCACCCGCGAGCGCCTGAACCAGCCCGGCTTGCTCGGCCCGGTAAAAGACGAAGTCGAGAAGAACCTGAGCACCTCCCCGCTGTTCGTGGCCGGCATCGGCCAACTCTTTCAGAAGTACGGGATTCAGGGGTACGAGAAGCCCTACGCCGAACTGCAGCGGCATCTGGCGCAGTACGACGAATTTGTGCGCAGGGAAGTCCTGCCCAAGGCGCGCACCGATTTCCGCCTGCCCCCGGAGGAGTACGCCTTCGCCCTGGAGCAGGTGGGGGTGGACATCCCGCCCGACGAGCTGGCGGCGAAGGCCCATGCGGCCTTCGATGAAATCCAAAAGCAGATGAAGAAGCTGGCGCCGCAGGTGGCCAAGCAGCACGGCTGGAAGCTCACCGACTATCGCGACGTCATCCGCGAATTGAAAAAGGATCAGTTGGTGGGCGAGGCCATCTTGCCGCACTACCAGGCCCGCCTGAAGGAGATCGAGGAGATCATCCGGAAGCAGCGTCTGGTGACGCTGCCGGTGCGACCGGCGCGCATCCGCCTGGCCAGCGCGGCGGAGAGCGCCAACGTCCCCGCGCCCAACATGCGGCCGCCGCGCCTCATCGGCAACACCGGCGAGCAGGGGGAGTTCGTCCTGCCGCTGAACATCCCGGCGCCCGCGGGCTCCAAGGAAGCCACGCAGAAGTTCGACGACTTCACCTTCGCCGCCGATTCCTGGACGCTGATCGCCCACGAGGCGCGCCCCGGCCACGAGTTGCAGTTCGCGGCCATGATCGAGCACGGCGTCTCCATCCCCCGCGCCATCTTCGCCTTCAACAGCACCAACGTCGAGGGCTGGGGGCTCTACGCCGAGGCCATCACCCTGCCCTACATGCCGCCGGACGGCCAGCTCATCGCGCTCCAGTCCCGCCTGGCGCGCGCCGCCCGCGCCTTCCTCGATCCCGAGCTGCAATCCGGCAAGGTCACCAAGGAGCAGGCCCTCAAGGTCCTGAAGGATGACGTCGTGCTCTCCGGCGCCATGGCCAACCAGGAGGTGGAGCGCTACACCTTCCGCGCCCCCGGACAAGCCACCTCGTATTTCTACGGTTACACCCGGCTGATGCAACTCCGCGAAGAAGTGGAGAAGGCGCAGGGCAAGAAGTTCGACCAGCAGAAGTTCCACGACTTCATCCTCAGCCAGGGCCTGCTGCCTCCGGAACTGCTGCGCAAGGCGGTGCTTGAGGATTTCGTCGGCCGCAAGCCGGATTAGTCCGGCTCCGCGCTTCTGCTTTACACTGGGTCCGTTGCCTGACGAGACCAACAACTGGGTAGCGCGCATCCGCTCCGGGGAGCCACGGGCGCTGGCCCGCGCCATCAGCGCCATCGAGGACCACGCGCCCGAGTCGGTGGAGCTGCTGAAGGCGCTGTTTCCGCACAGCGGGAAGGCGCGCGTCCTCGGCCTGACCGGCGCGCCCGGCTCCGGCAAGAGCACGCTGGTGGATCAACTCGCCCGCGAGTACCGCAAGCAGGGACGCACCCTCGGCATCATCGCCGTCGATCCCACCAGCCCTTACACCGGCGGCGCCATCCTGGGTGACCGCATCCGCATGCAGGCCCACCACGCCGACTCCGGCATCTACATCCGCAGCATGGCGACCCGCGGCTTTCTCGGCGGCCTGGCGCGCGCCACCGCCGACGTGGCCACGGTGCTCGACGCCAGCGGCAAGGATTTGATCTTGGTCGAAACCGTGGGCGTCGGACAGGACGAGGTGGACATTGTTCGCCTGGCCGACGCCACCATCGTCATCCTGGTCCCCGGCATGGGCGACGACGTGCAGACCATCAAGGCCGGCATCATGGAGATCGCCGACATCTTCGTCATCAACAAGAGCGACCGCGAAGGCGCGGAGCGCGTGGAGCGCGAGATCCGCGCCATGCAGTCGCTGGCCACGCGCCCCGACCGCTGGGTCCCGCCCATCGTTAAGACCGTGGCCACCGAAGGCACCGGCATCCCCGAACTGGTGGCCGCCATCGCCGAGCACGAGGACTACCTGCGGCGGGAGAACCTGGCGCTCAAGAAGAAGATCGGCAACTGGCGGGAACGACTGGTGGAAATGCTGCGCGAGTCGCTGCTGGAGCGCATCCTGACCGAGCAGTTGAACGACGGCCAGGTGGCGGCGTACGCCGCCGAGGTCGCGGAAGGGAAGCGCGATCCGTATTCGCTGGTGGAAGAGATCGTCAGCCGGCTGGGGAAGGCCGGAATGGGCGCAAAGTTTTTCATCGATCATCTGGGCATCGCCGTGAAGTCGCTCGCGGCCGCCAAGGCCTTCTACGAGCAGCTCGGGCTGCGCGCCGAGTCCGAAGAGGTGGTGGAGCACGAGAAGGTGCGCGTGGCCATGCTGCCCGTGGGCGAGAGCCGCGTCGAGCTGCTGGAGGCGACCTCGGACGATTCGCCCATCGCCCGCTTCATCGCCAAGCGCGGCGAAGGGCTGCACCACATCGCGCTGCGGGTCGCGGACCTGGAGGCGACCCTGGCGCGCATGAAGCAGAACGGCACGCGTTTCGTCTCCGAGGAGATCAAGATCGGTGCCGGCGGCCACCGCTACGTCTTCGTGCATCCCGCGAGCGCCGGCGGCGTGCTGCTGGAGTTGTGCGAATAACGTCGCCAAGCCATGCTCATCCTCGCCATCGACACCTCCTGGAAGCAGGGCAGCGTCGCCCTCGCCCGCGGCGACGCTCGCAGCTTCGAGCTGATCGAGATGGCGCCTGTCGCAGGCGGAACGTTTTCGGCACAACTGATTCCCGAGATCTCGGCGCTGCTGGCAAAGCACAAGATGGGGAAGGAGGAGATAGAAGGCTTCGGCGCCGCCTCCGGCCCCGGCTCCTTCACCGGCCTGCGCGTGGGGCTGGCGGCCGTCAAGGCGCTGGCCGAGGTGCTGAACAAGCCGGTTGCGGCGGTGTCGGTGCTCGAGGCGCTGGCAGTCGCCTCCGGCGCCACGGGAAGAGTCATCGCCGTGCTCGATGCCGGACGCAGCGAGGCCTATGTGGGCGAGTACAAACTTGGCGACGGCGGCGCGACCAGAGTGCGGGAATCCCTGGTGGGTCAGGAAGAGCTTCCCGCTCTTGTCGCCGGCCACGAGGAAGCCACGGTGGTCACTCCGGACGAGGTGCTCGCGAAGCTGCTGGACGCCCGCCGGGTCGCCCGCCCGCAGAGCGATGCCATCGCGCGCCTGGCCATCAGAAAAATCATGGCGGGAGAGACGGTGGCGCCCCACGAACTGGACGCCAACTACATCCGCCGCTCGGATGCTGAGATCTTTTCCCGGCCCTGAGCGCTGTCATCCTGAGCGAGCCCCGACCCTGAGCTTGTCGAAGGGAAAGGGGCGAGTCGAAGGACCCCTACTCCCGGCAAGGCGTCCGTGCTATAGGGGTTCTTCGACTCGGCCGTCACTGGCGTTCCGGCCTCGCTCAGAATGACAGGACTCTTGGGTGCGAGCACGCCAATCCTGCAATCTTCAATCTACAATCTGCAATCGGTGACCATCCGCCCCGCCACCGCCGCCGACGTCCCTGCCATGATGGCGCTCGAACGCCATGCCGTGACCGCAGCCCACTGGAGCGAGGCCGACTATCAGCGAGTCTTTGCGCCGGCTGCCGAGCGGCTAGCCCTGGTTCTCGAGGAAACGGAGGTAGAGGGTTTTGTGGTTGCGCGCGGGATGGGGACAGAGTGGGAGCTCGAAAACATCGCGGTGGCGGGTCCGGCCCGCCGCCGCGGGCTGGGGACGCGCCTGCTCGCCGAACTGCTGGACCGGGCGCGCCAGGCCGGCGCGCGCAACGTTTTTCTCGAAATGCGCGAATCCAATCGCGCGGCGCGGTCGCTCTACGAGAAGTGGGCCTTCGTCGAAAGCGGCCGCCGCAAGTCCTACTACCGCGACCCGGATGAGGACGCGGTCCTGTACCGGTTTACTTTTTCTGCAACACCCGGAAAATGATTGAAGCCCGCCGGGCAGCTATGGTAGCTTCTAGCCGACAATCTAGGAGGTCCTCTGGATGGCATCTCAGCTGAGGGACCATCTCCTGACCAGCCATGAAGAGTTCCGCAAGCTGGTGCAAGAGCACTCGCAGTACTCGCAACGCCTCGATTCCCTGATCCAGAAACGCTACCTGACAGAAGACGAAAAGCTGGAAGAAGTGCGCCTGAAGAAGCTCAAACTGCGGCTCAAGGACCAGATGGAGCAGATCGAGCAGCAGGTCCGGCGCACCAACCAGGTAGCCTAGCCGAACGTCCATTTTTCCGGCCCTCCGCCGCGGCGGGGGGCTTTCTGTTTGCCACCGGCGTTTCCCGTACAGACGCCTCCGCTCCGCTATAATCGGCATATCCCATGGTTCGAGACGGCATCTATTACGCCCTGGCGGCGTCCGCGGTGGGCGCGCTGGCCGGGTGGTTCGCCGGGCCTTGGTACGGGCTCGTTCCCCTCCTGCTGGCGGGCTTCTTCCTGTGGTTCTTCCGCGACCCGGAGCGCCAGGTGCCGGCGCTGGCAGGGGCCGTGGTTTCGCCGGCCGACGGCAGGGTCACCGCGGTTTCGCCCATCGAGGTGGAGGGCCAGCCGCGCACCCGCATCAGCATCTTCCTCAACGTCTTCGACGTGCACGTGAACCGTGCGCCCATCGCCGGACGCATCGCCAAGGTCGAGTACCGTTCGGGAAAATTCCGGAACGCCATGGGCGCCGGCTCCGCGGCGGAGAACGAGCAGAACGTGGTCACTCTGGAAGGCGACGGGCAGACGGTGGTCTTCAAGCAGATCGCCGGGCTGCTGGCGCGGCGCATCGTCTTCTGGAAGGCGGTGGGCGAATCCACCGCCCGCGGCGAGCGCGTCGGACTCATCAAGTTCGGTTCGCGCGTGGACGTGATCCTCGACCGCGCCGCCGCGCTCCAGGTGAAGATCGGCGACAAGGTACACGGCGGCGCCAGCGTGCTCGCCGTTCTTCCCGAAGGCTCCGGCCGGCCGGGCGCGGGAGGCGAGTGATGGATCCGCAGGCTCCCCGGGAGCGCCGCCTCGAACAGAACCGCAAGCGCCTGCGCCGCGGCATGTATCTGCTGCCCTCGCTCTTCACCACCGCCAACATGGCCTTCGGGTATTACGCCATCTCCCAGGCCATGCTGGGCTCGGCGGCGGAGTCCTGGCACTTTGATTTTGCCGCCCGCGCCATCGGCTTCGCCATCGTCTTCGATATGTTTGACGGGCGCATCGCCCGCATGACGCAAACCACCAGCGACTTCGGCCGGGAACTGGATTCACTCGCCGACGTCATCACCTTCGGCGTGGCCCCGGCCGTGCTTGCCTGGATGTGGGGGTTCCGTCTGCTGCCCCCGCTGCCCGAGGCCGATCTCCGCGTGCGCCTGGTGCAGTTGGGCGCCATCGCCACCTTCCTGTTCATGATCGCCGGCGCCAGCCGCCTGGCCCGCTTCAACATCCAGGTGAATCCACAACCCTCGAACCCCGGCCCCCCGGGAAGGAAATACTTCGTAGGAATGCCCATTCCCGCTGCCGCCGGGGTGGTGGCTGCGATCGTCCACTTCGCCAGGGGCGAGCCGCTGGCCATCTGGTGGTGGTCGGTCGCCTGGCTGGGCCTGCTGGTCAGCTGCGCCTTCTTGATGGTCAGCACCTGGCGCTTCTACAGCTTCAAGGACGTCAACCTGCGCGGACGCCATCCCTTCCGCAACGTCGTCTTCATCGGCGCATTGATCGCCGGCATCTGGTACTTCTCGCATCCCGTGCTGTTCTTCATCGCGCTCACGTACATGATCTCCGGCGTTCTGGCGCGGGTGCCGTACGTCCTGCGCCGGCGCACCACTCCGCCCCCTCCGCCCGCCTATCAGGGGGCCTCCGGGCTGGAATGAGCGCGCCTCTGCGCCGGGTCGCCATCGTGGGCGCCGCCACCCTCAAGGGCCGGGAGCTGAAGGACGTCCTCGCCGGCTCCCACTTCCCGGCCGAGGACGTGCGCCTGCTGGATGACGACGAATCCCTGGGCCAGCTCGACGCCGTGGGCGACGAAGCCACCTTGGTGCAGAGCGTGAGCGCCGAGCAGTTCGAGGGCGTGAACCTCACCTTCTTCGCCTGCGACGCCGACTTCACGCGCCAGCACGTGGCCCTGCCGCGCAAGGCAGGCTCGGCCATCGTGGACCTTTCCGCCGCGCTCGAGGAGGAAGCTTCGGTGCGCGCGCCGCGGGTGGAGATGGAACTGACGGGAGCGTCGGCGAAGAAGCCGCACGGGACCGCCGCGCCCACGGCGCTGGTGACGGCGCAGCCGGCCTCGGTGGTGCTGGCGCTGCTGCTCTCTCGCGTGCACCAGGCGGCGGGCCTGCGATCGGCGGTGGTCACCGCCTTTGAGCCCGCCTCTGAGCACGGCAAGCCTGGCCTCGACGAGCTCCACGCCCAGACCGTCCACCTGCTCTCGTTCCAATCCTTGCCTACCGAGGTCTTCGACACCCAACTGGCCTTCAACCTGCTCTCCCGTTACGGCGAGGAGTCCAAGCTCTCCCTGGAAGCGGTGGAGCGGCGCATCCTGGCGCACTTCGGGAAGATCGCCTCGGGCAGCCTGCCCGTGCCTTCGCTGATGCTGGTGCAGGCGCCGACCTTCCACAGTCACGCCTTTTCGATTTACATTGAGGCGCACAAAAAAGTGTCGGCCCAGGAGCTGGGGAAGATCCTGGACGGCGGGATGGTGAGCGTGACCGAGGGCGCCGCGGACGCGCCCACCAACGTCTCCGCTGCCGGGCAGGACCAAGTCCTGGTGGCGGTGCGCAAGGACCCGGGGCAGGAAAACGGCTGGTGGCTGTGGGCGACATCCGATAACCTGAGGATCGCGGCCCTCACCGCCGTGGATTGCGCCCTGCTGCTGATGGAGACACGTCCGGTGGCGCTGGCGTCGAAGAAACCTGTGGCAAGGAGGAAGGCAGAGTGAGGAAGACGACTGGCGTTCTCGTCATGCTTCTTGCGCTGGCCTCGGCCGGCTGCGGATACCACAGCGCGGGACACGCGACCAAGCTCCCGCCCGACCTCAAGACCATTGCCATTCCCGCCTTCGTCAACCACACCCACACCTATCGGGTGGAGCAGGTGCTGACCGCGGCCGTGGTGCGGGAGTTCCTCAGCCGCACCAACTATCGCATCGCCAACGAAGCCACCGATTCGGCGGACGCCACCCTGCGCGGCGACGTGGTGAGCACCGAGTTTGCGCCGCTCACCTACGACTCCAACACCGGCCGCGCCTCCTCGGCCTTGATCACCGTGACCATGAGGGTGCAACTGGTGGACCGCCAGGGCAAGGTCCTCTACCAGAACCAGAACTACATCTTCCGCGAGCAGTACCAGGTATCGCGCGAAATCTCCAGCTTCTTCGAGGAAGAGAGCCCGGCGCTCGGCCGCCTCTCCCGCGACTTCGCGCGCGCTCTGGTGAGCAACGTCCTGGAGGCCTACTGACCATGCGCGGCTTCGCGCCCGCCGAGCGTTTCGAGTCGGAGGTGCGGGCGCGCAAGCTGCGCCCCGCCTACGTCCTGGTGGGCGACGAGGCCTTCTTCCAGCGCCGTTGCCGCCTGGCGCTGCTGGAACATATGGTGGCCCCCGACTGCCGCGATTTCTGCCTGCATGAGCTGGACTTGACGGAGATCCCGGTGCCCGAAGTGCTCGACCGCGCGCGCACGCCCTCGCTCATGGCGCCCTTCCAGGTCTTCCTCATCCGCGGCGTGAAGACGCTCTACGGCCGCGGCTCGCACCAGGACGAGTTCACCGCCATCGAAGCTTACGTCAAGAATCCGAATCCGGACGCCGTCCTCATCTTTGTCGCCGACCACATCAGCATCCCCGCCGACCCGCGGCGCATGGAGCTCACCGACAAAGAGCGCTACGAGCGCATCCGCGAGACCCTGGGCCGCACCTGCGGCGTGGTGGAGCTGGCGCGGGTGGAGGAAGGCGAGGGCGCGCGCTGGATCATCGAGTTCGCGGCGTCGAAGGGGGTGAAGGTCGAGCCCGAGGCGGCGCGCGAGCTGGTGGATTCCCTGGGCGCCGACCTGATGCTCATCTCCAGCGAGTTGGAAAAACTCATGCTCTACGTGGGCGAGAAGAAGCGCGTCACCCTGGGAGACGTGGAAGCGATGGTCCTGGCCGCCAAGCAGTGTTCGCTCTACGAGCTCACCGACGCCATCTCCGCCAAGGACCGCACCAGGGCGCTGGAGGTTCTGGACGCCCTGCTCGCGGCCGGCGGCGCCGACGAGGCTGCCATCGGACATCTCTACATGCTGGCCAAGACCTTCCGCCAGATGCTGGTCATCTCCGAGCGCAAGGTGCGCGACCAGCGCCAGCTCTGGCAGGCGCTGTGGCAGGGCTTCCGCGTCCCGCCCTTCGCCGCCGACGACCTCATCCGCCAGGCCCGCCGTTACTCCTCGCGCCGCGACCTCACCCGCGCGCTGCGCCTGATTGCCCGTGCTGATTTGGCCGTGCGCTCCAATTCTCCCAGTAAGCGCCTGGTGCTGGAGCAGCTGGTCCTGGAACTGGCCGCCCCGCCCCAAGCCGCCGCGCCGGTTTGGCAGCAGGAAGAGCTGCCGGTCTGAGCCGGACCTCCAAACGAAAACCGCGGAGGACGCGGAGGACGCCAAATGTTCTACGCTGTCATCCTGAGCGAGCGGCGAAGCAAGCGAGCCGCGAGTCGAAGGACCCCTATCGCAACCAGAAACGAAAACGAGAAACTAGAAACAAGAAACTAGAAACCTTCGGAAATCAGCCGGTCGAGCGTCACTGCTCCCGGAACGCCCTCGCCCTTGAGCATCTTTTCGGCGTACTTGGCCAGAACGTCCACCTCGAGGTTGAGAGCGTCGCCGGGCTGGAGCGAGCGGAGGTTGGTGACTTCGAAGGTGTGGGGGATGATGGCCACGGTGAGGGTCGTGCCCTCGATGCGCGCCACGGTCAGGCTGATGCCCTCGAGGGCGATGGACCCTTTAAAGACCACGTACTTGGCCAGCTCCGCCGGGATCTCGACCCGCAGCCAGTAGTCCTCGCCGCCCTCGACCTTTTCGAGCGCCAGCAGTTTGCCCACGCCATCCACGTGCCCCTGGACGACGTGCCCGCCCATGCGGCCGCCGGCGCGCATGGGCAGTTCCAAGTTGACCTCGGCGCCTTCCGCGATGCGGGCGAAAGAAGTACGCGCTAGCGTCTCGGCGGCCAGGTCGGCGGCCACGGAGTCGGGCGCAACCTCGACCGCGGTGAGGCACACGCCGCTCACGCACACGCTGGCGCCCTTCTTGAGTTCCTGCGTCAACTGTGAAGCCGCCACCACGATGCGCGTGGCGCGGGCGTCCGCGCCCGCGCTCTTTTCCACCCGCAGGACGCGTCCTACTTCTTCAATGAGACCGGTGAACATAAGGGTCCTTCGACTCGCGCCTGCGCATGCGCTGGGCGCTCGCCCAGGCTGGCAAGACAGCCCTATCCATACTACTCATAGGGGTCCCGCAAATATCCCTCTACCGCAAAGTCCTCTCCGAAGCGATGCAGGGTCACCGAGTTCACCTTGGCGGCTTCGTTCAGCCGGCGGAAGCCCTCGCCGGAGGCGAAGGGGACGGAGCCGGTGCCCGCGAGGATCTTGGGAGCATAGTAGAGGAAGACCTTGTCCACGATTCCGGCGGCGAGCGCGGCCCAGTTCAGCAGCGCGCCGCCTTCGCTCAAGACGCTGGTGATCTCCAGCTCCCCCAGCCGTTCCACCACCTTCTGCATGTCGGGCCGGCCCGCGGGAGCGATTCCCGGGGAAGGAGCCGGCTTGATGGGAGCGCCGGTGCCGGTGCGCCTCCGCACCGGCATGCGGCGGACGTTCGAGGCCATCGGCCGGTCCGCGCTGACCATGGCCACCTGCTCCACGCGCACCCCGTGGGCTTCCAGCGCCTGCTTGCGTTTTTCCTCGGCCATGGAGCACAGGATGAGCACGTCCTGGTTCGCGGTCTTGACCACGCGCGAATCCAGCGGCAAGCGCAGCCGCGAATCCAGGATCACCCGCATCAGCGGACGCCGCCGCAGCCGCCCGCTGCGGTCGGTGAGCAGGGGATCGTCGGCGACGACTGTACCCACGCCCACCAGGATGGCATCCGAGGCGTGGCGCAGCTCCTGCAGATGGGCGCGCGCCTCCTCGCTGGTGATCCAGCCCGCCGAAACGTCTCCCGCTCCCAGCGCGGAGGGATTCCCGGACTCGCCCGGCGGCGGCGCGATCTTGCCGTCCAGCGTCATCCCGGCCTTCAGCGTCACCAGCGGCGTCTTGTAGCGGATGTACTTGGCGAAGGACTCGTTCAGCTTGCGGGCTTCGGCCTCGCACACGCCTTCCACCACCTCGATGCCGGCGGCGCGCAGCATCTCCAGCCCCTTGCCGTGGACCAGCGGATTGGGGTCGCGCATCGCGGCCACCACCCGCTTCACGCCGGCGGCGATCACGGCTTCGGCGCAGGGGCCGGTGCGTCCCTGATGACTGCAAGGCTCGAGGTTCAGGTAGAGCGTCGAGCCGCGCGCCTCCGCTCCCGCCGGTTCCAGCGCCAGCACCTCAGCGTGCTTCACGCCGTCGTAGGTGTAGCTTCCCCGGCCGACGATGTTGCCGTGGCGCACCACCACCGCGCCCACGCGGGGATTGGGAGACGCCAGCGCCACGCCCTCCCGCGCCAGCTCCAGCGCGCGCTGCATGAAGGACTCGTCGTTGGGCGCAAAGGCCATCTTTGTTCTCTGTGCCTCTGTGTCTCTGTGGTGGATTTCCCTACGCGAACAGCGATTCCACGAACTCGCCAGCATCGAAGGGTAGCAGGTCGCCGGGCTGCTCGCCTACGCCCACGTAGCGCACCGGCAGCCCCAACTCCCGCGAGATGGCCACCACCACGCCGCCCTTGGCCGTGCCGTCGAGCTTGGCCAGGATGATCCCGGTGACCCCGGCCGACTGCGTGAACTGGCGCGCCTGCTGCAAGCCGTTCTGGCCGGTGGTGGCGTCCATCACCAGCAGTGTTTCGTGGGGCGCGCCGGGGACCAGCCGCCCGGCCGTGCGCCCCATCTTTTCCAGCTCGGCCATCAGGTTGGATTTGGTGTGCAGCCGGCCCGCCGTATCCACGATGACGTAGTCGGCGCCGCGCGAGCGGGCGGCCTCCAGCGCGTCGTAGAGCACGGCCGAGGGATCGCCGCCCGGCTTGGTCTTGATGAGCGCGGCGCCGGTGCGCGTCGCCCAAATCTCCAACTGCTCGATGGCCGCGGCGCGGAAGGTGTCCGCCGCGCACAGCAGAACGCTCTTGCCCTGGGCCCGCAGCACGTGCGCCAGCTTCCCGATGCTGGTGGTCTTGCCCGTCCCGTTCACCCCCACCACCAGGATGACCTCGGGAGGCTCCACGACCTGGCGCGGCTGCGAGTCGGCGCGGGTCAGGATGCCGAGCAGCTCCTGCTTCAGCAGGCGCTTCAACTCCGCCACGTCCTGGATCTGCTTGCGGTCCGCCTTCTCCTGAAGCTGCGCCAGCACGTGGCGCGAGGTAGCCACCCCCAGGTCGGCGGCGATGAGCGAAGCCTCCAGCCCCGCCAGCGTCTCGCGGTCGATCTCCTTGCCCAGCGAGACCACATCCTCGAGGCGCCGGCTCAGGCTCTCGCGCGTCCGCTCCACCGCCTGCTTCATGCGGTCGAGGAAGCCGGACTTCTTGCCCTCGCCGCCGCCGAACAGGGTCTGGATCATTCGGGGATGGCCTTAACTTCTCGGGTCGACTGCGGGGACGCTGTCCGGAACCGGGCCTGCGGCCTGTTCCGCGCTGACCACTCCGGCCCGGTGCAGGCGCAGCTTGCCGTTCTCGAAGACGGAGGTGATGGCCGCCACCACCCGAGAATCGAACTTGGTGCTGGCCAGCGAGTTGATGATGCGCACCACGTACTCGGGATCCATCGCCGCCTGGTAGGGGCGGTTGGTGGTCATGGCGTCAAAGGTGTCGGCCACGGTGATCACGCGGGCCATCAGCGGGATGGCGTCGCCCTTCAGCCCGTAGGGATAGCCGCGGCCGTCCAGCGATTCGTGATGCAGCTCGATGCCGGGAATCATCTCCTTCAGCATTTCCACCGGGCGCAGGATGGTGGCGCCCTTGGTGGTGTGGGTCTTCATGATCTCGAACTCGTCCGGGGTGAGCGCGCCGGGCTTCTTCAGGATGCGGTCCTCGATGCCGATCTTGCCTACGTCGTGCAACTGCGCCGAGATGCGGATGCGCTCGACCTCCTCGCTCACCAGGCCCATCTCCGTGGCCAGCAGCACCGAGTATCGGGTGACGCGGTCGGAATGGCCCTTGGTGTAGGGGTCCTTCTCGTCCACCGCGCCCGCCAGCATCTGGATGGAGCTCATGAACAGCGCGCGGTTCTCTTCAGCGGCGCGCTTCAGGTCGGCGACGAAGCGCTCCAGGTCGGTGGACATGACGTTGAAGGTCTCCGCCAGCTCGCCGATCTCGGTGCGGCTCTTGAGGTGCACGCGTTGGGAGAAATCGCCCTTGGCGATGGCGCGGCTGGATTCGGTCAGCGTCTGGATGGGCAGGGTGATCTTGCGCGCAGTGAGCACGCTGATCACGATGATAACCACCAGCAGGACGGCGGCCACCCAGTTGGCCTTTCGCTGCATCTCGAACACGGTGCTGTAGGCTTCGCGCTGCGGTTTCTGCGCGACCACCGCCCACTCCAGCGCCGGCACCCGGCTGTAGGTGCCCAGCATGGCGACCTCTTCGTGGTCGCGCCGGATGGTGAATTCCGTGGTGGGGCGGAGCTGCGCCTTGCCGCCCTGGTCCACGAAGTTCTTCACAATCTCAAAGCGGGTCAGGTCCTGGCCGGTAGCGAACTCGGAGGTGGCGCCGGCCACCAGGCGGCCCTGCCGGTCCACCACGTAAGTCTCCAATTGTGGGTCTCCCTTGCTGACGTCCTGCAGGCGGCGGATGAGGAACTGCAGGTCAATAACGACGCCCACCATGCCGATGAAGCGCCCGTCGGCCAGCACCGGGGTGCTCACCAGCATCATGGTGTGCGCTTCTTTGCCGGTGTCCACCGAGAGCGGCTGGCCGTTGTAGTTGCGTCCCTCGCGGGCCGCGGCGAAGGCGCGCTCCAGCTCCCGCTGCAGGAAAACGTCCGGGGCGATGCGTCCGGCGGAGATGCCCTTGGCCTCGGTGTTCAGCAGGGTGGCGTAGGCCAGGTCGTCGGAGGAGGAGACGAATTTCTCCAGCAGGGCGCGCAGCTCGGGCGTGGTGATTTTTTGCGAGCCGATGTCGCCGCCGCTCGCCACTTGGATGGCCGAGGAGAGGTTCCCCAGCATGGTGCGCAGGTTGCTCTGCCGCTGGGTGATGTCGTCACTGAGCGATCCGGTTACGGTGTTCTGTAGCAGTTTTTCGTTGCCCTTGAGACGGTCGCGGCTGAGGCCCACCACCTGCCAGCCGTAGATGAACAGCGGCACCACGCTCACCAGGATGAGCACTCCCAGGATGAGGTAGAGGATGGGTATGCGCGCGGGCATCATTATTATTTGGCAGCCAAGGGCGCGATTTTACCGCGAAAGCCGAGGGAGGGCCGGGAAAATCGCCCCACCCTCGGTTCCCAAGGTGGCAGGACCGCTGTCTTGGCCAGCCTGCCAGGGTGGTTTAGAATCGCGTGCTTCCTCGGTTGCAATCCTGGAAAGGGAAAAGTTAAAAGGGAAAAGGGAGCCGTCATTTCCGGCCGCATTGCTCTTAGACCTTACCTTTTCCTTGGTCCTATTCCCCCGTCGCCGGCCGGGTCATCAGCTCCCGGATCGCCTCTTGGGGCGGCTTGCCCTGGTTCAGGATCTCGTGCATCTGCTCGGTGATGGGCATCTCCACCTGCTTCCGGCGGGCAAGTTCGCGGGCGGCATGCGTGGTCAGGACTCCCTCCGCCACCATGCCGTGCATTTCGGCAAGGACGTCGGGAAGCTTGCGGCCTTTCCCTAGCTCCACACCCAGGGTACGGTTGCGGGAGAGGCCGCCGGTACAGGTCAGGACCAAGTCGCCCATGCCGGCCAGTCCCGCCAGGGTCTCGGGCTGCCCGCCGCAGGCCACGGCCAGGCGGGTGATTTCCGCCAGCCCGCGGGTCATCAGCGCGGCGATGGTGTTGTGTCCCAGCCCCAGCCCCACGCACACCCCGGCGGCGATGGCGATGATGTTCTTGAGCGCGCCGCCCAGCTCCACCCCGACCACGTCCTCGTTGGTATAGACGCGGAAGTTGGGGTCGCTGAACTCGCTCTGCACCGTCGCTCCCAGCTCCTTGTCGGTGGAGGCGATGGTGATGGCGGTGGGATCGCCGCGCGCCGCCTCGCGCGCGAACGACGGCCCGCTCAGCGCCCCTATGCGCGGCGCAAAGCCCCCCGACGAATACTGGATGACGTCGGTCGCCACCTCCGTCATGCGATGAGAAGTCTCGCTTTCGAGCCCCTTGGTGGCGCTCACGAAGAGCATCTTGGGGTGCAGCGACCCGGGCATCTGCTCATAGATGCTGCGGCAGTGCTGCGAGGGCACCGCCACCACCACGATCTCCGCTCCCTCCAGCGCCTGTTCCATGCGCGTGACCACCGCCACCGACTCCGGCAAGGGGAACCCGGGGAGGAAGATCTGATTCACGCGCTGAGTGCGGATGGACTCGGCGACCGCCTTCTCGAAGGCCCACAGCCGCACCTGGTGGCGTCCGCTGCGGCTCAGCACCACGGCCAACGCCGTTCCCCAGGAACCCGCGCCGATGACGGCGATGCGGCTCATGTGCGCCTCCACCCCATCCGCGGCTCGGAGCCGGCGAACAGGCGCCGCAGGTTCTCGTGGTGACGCGCGACTATCAGCAGCGCCGTGGCGCACATCGCGCCCCAGGCCGCCGGCGAAGAGCCGGAAGAGCGGGTGAGGCAGGCCAGCACCGGGACCGCAGCCACCGCCACGATCGAACCCAGCGCCACGTAGCGGAAGGCAACTACCACCAGGAAAAAAATCGCCAGCGCCGCGAGGATGACCTTGGGTACGAGCAGCAGGAAAGCGCCTGCTCCGGTGGCCACTCCCTTGCCGCCACGAAACTTCAGCCAGGGAGGGAAGATGTGTCCGGCGACGGCGAGGAAGGCAGCCATCGAGGCGGCGGGCTGGGCATGACCGATCCCCTCCCAGCTGAATTGGGCGAGGACGCCTGGTTCGGCGTAGCCCAGCAGGGCCACGGCGGCCAGCACGGCCAGCGCTCCCTTTCCCGCGTCCAGGACCAGGGTCAGCAGCCCCAGTCCGGGAGCAGCGCGCGCCACGTTGGTGGCTCCGATGTTCCCGCTGCCGCTCTCCCGGATGTCGTCGCCGCGGAAGGCGCGCACCAGCAGGTATCCGAAGGGGATCGAGCCCAGCAGGTAGGCGACCACTGCGATTGTGAGGTAAGTCAGCATTCCTTGCGGTTTCTCGTTTCTGGTTTTTCGTTTCTCGAGGAACGGGGTGCGGCAGCCGTCGAGAAACGAGAAACGAGGAACGAGCAACTATTGAAGCGCAAAGCGCTCGATCTTCCTGTACTCGGCCCCGGCGGGCGACGTCTTGCTCTCGTACAGGAAGAACTCGCGGGCGGTCATTGTACCGAAGTCGGGTTCGGGGAGAGAGGCCAGCTTCTCCTGCAGCTTGTGGAAGCGGACGCTGGCGGCGTCGCCGGGCCCGCCCTGCGGGCGTCCCGAGCCGGCGCGCGCCAGGGTCAGGTGCGGAGTGTAGGGCGCCCGCTCCCGTGCCGTGGAAAACGGCGCCAGAGCAGCGTCCACGGCCGACGCGAGTTGGGAGAGGTTGGGGCCCGCCTGAATCCCGATCCAGAAGACCCGGGGCGCCTTCGCCGAGGGAAAGAAGCCATATCCCTTGAAGCTGAACTCCGCCGTCTGGGCCCGGATGCCGCCCAGGGCGCGCTGGATCTGCCCCGCCCGGTCCGGGCCGGATTCGCCGATGAACTTCAGGGTCAGGTGCAGGGACTCGGACCGCACCCAGCGGACTTCCTGGGCGGGCGCGAAGCCGCGCACTCCGTCGAGAAAGCGCGTCAGGCGCTCGCGGATGGGCTCGTCAATGTCGAGGGCAACGAATAAACGCATAGAGAAGTTAAAAGGAAAAAGTAAAAAGGAAAAAGTGAAAGGCCAACGACCAAGGACCAACGACCAAGGAAAAAGCCACTGCACCAGGTGCAATCTTAGAGGTGCTTACTTTTTCCTTTTACCTTTTTCCCTTTTCCTTTTTTCCCTCCTTCCTTGTCACATCAGCTTCCGTCTCACCATATCCAGCGCCTGCTGGCTGGCCTGCCAGCGCACTTTGTCCCGGTCTCCGGGGAAGGTGCGCTCCAGCACCTCGGTCTTGCGGCCGTCGGCCAGCGCGTGGAAGACCAGCCCCACGGGCTTCTCGCTGCTTCCGCCCGTGGGTCCGGCGATTCCCGTGATGCCCACTCCCAGGGTCGAGCCGGCGCGTTTGCGAATGCCCTCCGCCAGCGCCACCGCCACCTCGCGGCTCACTGCGCCGTGCGCGTCCAGGATCTTCTGCGGGACGTCCAGGAAGGCACTCTTGAGGTCATCGGCGTAAGCCACCACGCCGCCACGGAAGTAGCGGGAGCTGCCGCTCACCCGGGTCAGGCGCTCGGCCACCAGGCCTCCGGTGCAGGATTCAGCCACGGCAATGGTGGCGCCGCGCATCTGCAGGTAGTAACCGGCGATCTGCTCCAAGGACTCCCCGGTGCGGGAGTACACGGCATCTTCGAGTTCGTCTTCGAGTTTGTCCGCCAGATCCTCCACCAGTTTCTCCGCCACCGCCTGCGAATCCGCGCGCGCCCGCAGGTGCAGTTGCACCTCTCCTTGCGCCGCCAGGATGGTCGTCTCCACCTTTTTGGCCTTGGAGTAGATGGGCGCCGCCTGCGCGTCGAGCTGCGATTCCGGCACCAGCGCCACCTTGAGGACGCGGGTGGCGATGAACAGTGGCGGCACCAGCGCGCGCAGCCGCTCCATGCAGTGATCCTCGAACATGGGCATCAGTTCGTTGGGCGGGCCGGGTAGCAGCACGACCACCTGCCGCGCCTCCGCCGAACCGCATTCCAGCCACAGTCCCGGAGCCGTGCCGTTGGCGTTGGGCAGGACCTCCGCGCCCTCGATGACGTCGGCCTGGCGCAGATTGTTCTCCGGCATCTTCAGGCGGCGTCGCGCGAAGCGCGCATAGAGCTCGCCCGACAGCGCCGGATCGCGCCGCAGCCCGCGTCCCAGCGCCGCCGCCGCCGACTCCCGCGTCAGGTCGTCCTCGGTCGGCCCCAGGCCGCCGATGCAGATCGCCAGGTCCGCGCGCTCCAGCGCCAACTTCACCGCTCCCTCGATGTGCGCCCGCCGGTCGCCCACGATGGTCTTGAAGGCGACCTCCACCCCCAGTTGGTTCAGCTTCTCGGTCAAGAACAGGGAATTGCTGTCCTGGCGGTAGGGAGTGAGCAGCTCGGAGCCGACGGCGATGATTTCGGCGTTCATGCGCAGGCGTATTGTCTCATTGATTCCCGGAGCGGCTGAGCGCCGGCATCAGTCCAGCAGCGGCCGGCCGGCCACGTCCCAGGCCAGGTGGTGGACGGCGTTGATGGTGGCCAGGATGGCAGAGCGGCTGCGGGTGAACGCCAGCCCGATCAGGCCGTGCCCGGCGACCGCCAGCGAGGCCTGCCGGTCCGGTGTGATTTTGACGATGCCGCGGTGACCGCCCAGCGAAGCGGCCACGTACAGGTTGCCCGCGGCGTCGAAGGCCAGTCCCTGGGGCCGTCCCAGGCCGCGGTAAAACACCGAGACCACGCCCTGCATGTCAATGCGGTACACGGCGTCATAGCTGGAAGTGGTGGGACCGGTCACGAACAGGCTGCCGTCGGCGGCAAAGGCCAGGTGGTAGGCGGCCACGCTGGGCTCGAGCGTGGCGAAGACGAAGATCTGGCGGTCGCGCCCGATCTTGAAGATGGTCCCGCTGCGGTCGCCCACGTACAGGTTTTCCTCGCGGTCGAAGGCCATCCCGGTGGCGATGCCCATGCCCCCGGCGTAGGTGGAGAGCGTGCCGTTGGGGGCCACGCGGTACACCGTCCCGTCGTAGCGCGAGGAGACGTGCATCCGTCCCTCGCGGTCGAACGCCATCCCCGTGGCGTTCATCAGTTCGGAAACGAAGGGCTTCACCGCGAAGTCGGAGTCGATCTTGTAGATGGAGACCGGGACCTTCTGTCCGCGCGACCCGGAAAAGGTCACGAAGATGTTGCCCTCGGCGTCGATGGCGGGATTAGCCACCGGGTGCAGGTTCTCGGCGATGGGCACGGCGATGTGGACGGGCTGCGGGTTGCTCTGATGGCCGTCGATGGCCACCACCACCGAGCCCGAGGTGGCGCCTTCCGGCACGCGGGTGATGAGGAAGTCGTCGGAGCTGATGACGATGGCGCCGTTCACGTCGCCGAATTGCACCTGCGGACGTCCCAGCGCGGGCGGCTTCAGCCCCGTGCCCACGATCCGGATCTCACCTCCGAAAAGCGCGGCCGCCGGCAGCAGCGCATCGATGTGCGGCTTGCCGTTGACGTTCTTGCGGCCCAACAGGCGATCTGAGATCCCCATGCGTCCCCGGCGTCCCGCCCTCTCAGCCGTGCGCGGGTTCCCGCACGTTCAGGAGAGCACTCGAAAATGGATCAGAAGCTGCAGCGAACCCAGGGCCAACAGGCCCGCAGCGACGTCGTCCAGCATGATCCCCCACCCGCCCGGCAGCTTTTCCAGTTGCCGCACGGGCGGCGGCTTGACGATGTCGAAGGCTCGAAAAAGTATAAGACTCGCCAGCAGATATTTCCAAGTGAGCGGCACAAAAAGCAGCGCGATCATCTGTCCCGCCACCTCGTCAATCACCACCTGCGACGGGTCCTTGCGCCCGCTCTCGCGCGCCACGATGCCCGCCGCCGGGATCCCCACCAGCGTCGCCACCAGCGCCAGCACGGCCAGCACCGGCAGGTGCTGCGAGGGAGCCAACTGCGTCGTCAGCACCCACCACAAGACCACCGTGATGAGCGAGGCGTGCGTGCCCGGGCCGGGGTGCAGATATCCCGTTCCGAAGAAGGTGGCCACCCACCACGCCCATGAGGTGCGCGCGGGGCTGGCTGCTCCCGCGTCGCCGGCCGCTTCAGTCTCCGTCGTCATCGTGAGAAGAATGCTCCTCGCCGAGCGCTGCCGGCTCCGGTTCCCCGATTGGACTGGCAATCACGTACTTTCCGCTCGCCCATTTTCCCAGATCGATCAAGCGACAGCGCTCACTGCAGAAAGGGAACTCGGCCGCCGCGCGCAGCACCAGCATTCTGCAAATCGGGCACCGTAGGCTGCGCAGGCGCTGGGACATGGCTCAAACCAGTTTGGCCACCAGGTCGTAGTCGTGAGCCTCGGTGATCTGGCAGCGGTGGAACTCGCCCTCGCGAAGCTCGTCGTTCCCTCCGGCGTCGTTCACAAAGACCGTCCCGTCGATCTCCGGAGCGTGCATGGCGGTGCGGCCCTCCCAGAGTAAGTCCGTTTCCTGCGACGGCCCTTCCAGCAGCAGGTCGAACTCTTTTCCCACCAGCGCGCGCTTCTTCTTGCGGCTGATTTGCTGCTGGATGCGCATCAGCTCGCCGCGGCGGTCCTCGATCTCCGCGGGTGGGAGCTTCCTTTCCAGTTCGAATGCCTGGGCGCCCTCTTCGTCGGAATAGCCGAAGACGCCCATCCAGTCGAACTGGGCCGCGCGCACGAATCCGCAGAGCTGCTGGAAGTCGCGCTCGCTCTCCCCGGGGAAGCCCACGATGAACGACGTCCGCAACGTCAGGCCGGGAACGGTGCGCCGCATCTTCTCGATGGAGCGCAGGAAGATCTCCGCCCCGGCCCCGCGCCGCATGCGCTTGAGCATCGCCGGGGAGGCGTGCTGCAGCGGGACGTCGATGTAGGAGCAGATCTTTTCGTGGGCCGCGATGGTCTCGAGCAGCCGCGCCGTGATCTTGTTGGGATAGGCGTAGAGGAAGCGGATCCAGCGCAAATCTTCGATGCCCGCCAGCGCTTCCAGCAGCCGCGGCAGGCCGTCCTTCAGGGCGAAGTCCTCGCCGTAGCAGGTAGTGTCCTGGCCGATCAGTGTGATTTCTTTCACGCCGGATTTCGCCAGGCGCTCCGCCTCCGCCACCACCGACTCAAACCGCCGCGAGCGGAACTTGCCGCGCAGTTGCGGGATGATGCAGAAGGCGCAGGGATGGTCGCAGCCCTCGGCGATCTTGATGTAGGCCGAGGAGCGCGGCGTGGCTAGAAGCCGGGGCGTGTTTTCGTCGTAGAGGTAGTTGGGAAGATCGGCGAGCGCGCCCTCCCAGGCGTCGCGCCGGAAGCGCCCGCTCTGCTCCCGCGCCTCGCCTTCGGCACGAGAGGGAAGCACGACAAACGGACTGTGTAGCCCGGCCCGGCTTGAAGCGTGTGGCACAGCCGCCCTCGGCTGTGCAATCCCGGCGGCGGAGAGAATGTCCTCCAGTTCACCTGTGCCCACCACAGCATCCACTTCCGGGATGTTCTTCTGGATCTCGCTGCGATAGCGCTCCACCAGGCAGCCGGCGACAATCAGCTTCTGCGCCCGGCCGCTCGTCTTCTGCGCCGCCATCTCCAGGATGGCGTTCACCGATTCCTGCTTGGCGGTCTCGATGAAGGAGCAGGTGTTGACCACGATGACGTCGGCGTCTTCCGCGCGCGCGGTGATTTCCGCTCCGCCCGCGGCCAAAACGCCCATCATCACCTCGCTGTCCACCAGGTTCTTGGGACAGCCCAGCGAGACGAAGCCCACCCGCACGGGTTTCGTCGGGCGGCGGCTCTCGGCCGCGGATTCCCCCCGGCCTTCTGTCGTGATTTGCTCAACTAGCATGGAATCTATCGATTCTAGCATCCGGCCCCTGGGGCCATCGGCGCGGCTAGCGGCCCGATTGAATCGACTGGTACAGCTCAGGAAGTTGCTGGGCGTCCTCAACCGAGTCGCCGAATCTTGCGCGCTCGTAGCGCAAGATGAAGGCCTCCACCGAGCGGCGCAGCTGCGGATCGTCAATGGTGACCAGGAACTCCTCCGGCGTCTGCGCCGGCGCCCGGGGCCACCCGCGCCGGGCCAGCGCGCGGGTCATGCGCTCGTACCAGATGCTGGCGGCGGCCTGGGGCGCGCTGGCCGGACGCCGCGCCAGCCATTGCCGCCGGCCGCCGCGCCACAGCTTGCGCGCGTTGATCAGCAGCAGCAGCCCGGAGAGCGCGATCACGCCGCGCATCCCCCACTTCCGCGGCTGCTCCTGCGCCCGCCGCCGCGTCTGCCGCGCCGCCTCCAGCAGCTCCGAGTATTTCCGCTTCGCCCACTGCCGCAAGCTCACCAAGTACTGCCGGCCACTCACGGTCATGTTCTGGCCCAGGGTGTTCTGGTGGGAAAAGTCGTAGTTCACCACCCACTCACGCCAGAATTCGCTCATGGCGTCGAAGTACAGGAACATTCGCGGCCAGCCGCTGGCCAGCGAGTGGTCGGAGGCAGGGGTGGGATCGAAGGCCACCCAGCCCTGTCCAGGGAAGTAGGCCTCCACCCAGGAATGGGCGTTGCGCGCCCGGATGATGTAGCTTCCCGTCAAGTCGTTGAACTCGCCAGTGCGGAATCCGTTCACGATGCGCGACGGGATTCCCAGCTCGCGCAGCATGAGGGCCATGGAGGAGGCGAAATACTCGCAATGTCCTTGCTTGCGTTCGAAGAGGAAGTTGGCCACCGGATCGTCAGGCGGGGTGGTGGGAAGCTGGAGGGTGTAGCCGTAGCGCGCCTGCAGACTAAGTTCGAGGGCGCGTGCGCGATCGTAGTCGTTCGTGGCCTGGGCGGTGATCTGCTGTGCCAGGGGCGCGATGCGCGCATCCACCTTCGGCGGCAACTGCAGGTAGCGCTCCCGGATCTCCGGCGGATACTCGCCCGCCGCGGCCCGCAACTCCCTCGCCGACGGCGTCCTTAGGTTGGAGGCTGCCTCGTAGGCGCTGATCACGCGGTAGCGGTCGTTGTTGAACACCGCCCCTGTGTCCAGGTCTACGGCGATGTTGCGGTAATTGACGTAGAGGACCTGGGCAACCGGCGCCAGGAAGAATACGTCGCTGCCCAACATGGGCTCGGTGATCACACGATAACGGATCTGGGAAGCAGGACGGGTCTGGAGGTACTCCGCGGGCGCGGGGGCGCTCGGCAAAAGCTCAAAGCGTCCGCCGGGCTGCGAAAGCACACGGCGATCGCGGTCGCGTTTGTTGTTGAACCAGAGCCGGCCGTCGAAGGTCGACAGGGCCACGCCGCGCCACTTCAGGTCGTAGGCGCCCTGACTGTCGCCCGCGATGCGGATGTGCATCACCACCTGGCTCGACTGCTGAATCTCTCCGATCTGTCCCAGCCGGACCTCGTCGCTGAAGCCGCTCACCAGTTCGTTGCGCGGGGCGTAGGCGGTCAGATACCCCGCCGTGATGCGCGGCAGCACGAAGAAGATCCCCGCCGCGCCCAGCAGGATGGCCACCATCAGCGCCAGCGAAGTGGTGGAGAGCGACCAAGGCATGCGACGGCGGAGTTCGGCGGGCTCGCGGGCGCGTCCCGCGGCCTCCGCCCAGGAGCGCTTCATCTCCATGCTCACGAAGGTGGTGACCGCCAGCAGCGCGAACAGGCTGAAGGCCGCCAGGAACAGGCTGTCCACGGTCAGCACCGCCGCCATCAGCACCATGCCGAAGGCGAGCGCCGCCAGATAGAGGTGGTCGCGGTAGCGCTCCACCGAAAAAATCTTCACCGCCATGATGAGCAGGATGAGGTGGACCGTCGCCGTGACGAAGCTGTCCGAGAGCAGGAAGAAGTCGGCGAGATAGAAGAGAACGTAAACGAAAGTCAGGTAGTTGGTCCAGCGGACAGGGATGACCGGCGTCCGGCCCTTGAGCAGGAGGAATCCCCGCAAGGCCAGCGCCGCGGCGAAGAACAAGACCGAGAAGGCGCCAAGCTTTCCCGTGCTGGCCAGGGTGGCGAAGCCGGTGACGATCAGCAGGTAGAGCGATATCTCGTAGTAGCGCTCGATCACGCTCCGGCCGAGACTCGCGGGCGCGCTGGTTTCCGGCGGCATACTTGGAGGATTGTAGTCCGGATCGCCGATGAAAAGCGCCGCCCGGCGCTTTGCAGATCACCCGGTCACCCGATGTTAGAATGTCGCGTCAGGCATTGGGCCCCGCGCGACGCAATCCCGCCAACCCCGCCAGGTCCGGAAGGAAGCAACGGTAACGGGCCAGTGCGTGCGCAGCGAGTGTCCCGGTGCCTGGCTTTTTCGAAGCATGGGCTTCCCAGACCCTGCGTCCGCCGGAATCAGCCTGAGAAATTGTTTTTCCCGGCTCGGTAGTCCAGAATAGCGCTCGCACCACGGAGAAATCATTTGCCACGGGCGAAGATCACCGCTCTCGGGACCTACGTCCCGCCCCGCCTTTTGACCAACGCCGACCTGGAGAAGATGGTCGAGACCTCCGACCAATGGATCATGGAGCGCACCGGCATCCGCCAGCGGCACATCGTGGACAAGGGCACGGCCACCTCCGACCTGGCGCTGGAGGCGGCGCGGCGCGCGCTCGCCCTGCGCGGCATCCCGGCCACCGAGGTCGAAGTCATCCTCGTGGCCACGGTCACACCGGACATGCTCTTTCCCGCCACTGCCTGCCTCATCCAGGACAAGCTGGGCGCGGCCGGCGCCTGGGGCTTCGACGTCTCCGCCGCCTGCTCCGGATTTCTCTACGCGCTGCAGACCGGCGTGCAGTTCATCCAGACGGGCGCGCACAAGAAGGTGCTGGTCATCGGCGCCGATGTCATGTCGTCCATCATTGATTACACCGACCGCGCCACCTGCGTGATCTTCGGCGACGGGGCCGGCGCGGTCTTGCTGGAGCCCGCCCTCGAAAACGACGGCCAGGACGGCGCCTGCTACTTCATGGACTTCAGCCATGAAGTGGACGGCTCTGGCGGCTGCGCTCTCTACATGCCGGGCGGCGGCAGCCGCAACCCTTCCACCCACGAGACCGTGGACAAGAACATGCACGTCGTTCACCAGGACGGCGGGGCGGTCTTCAAGTACGCCGTGCGCAAGATGTCCGAGGTCTGCGAGAACCTGCTCAAGCGCAACGGCTTCACCGGGAAGGACGTCGCCTGCTTCATCCCGCACCAGGCCAACCGGCGCATCATCACCGCCACCGCCGACCGCGTCGGCCTCGCTCCCGACCGCGTCATCATCAACATCGACGAGTTCGGCAACACCACCGCCGGCACCATCCCCCTGGCCATGCAGACCGCACTCGACCAGGGCAAGCTGAAAAAGGGAGACCTGGTGCTGCTGGCTTCGGTCGGCGCTGGATTCACCACCGGCGCGACCCTGCTGCGGTGGGCGTACTAGCCCTTCTTACCGCGGATGGACGAGGATTCCCCGAAGCAGGCAAACCGAGGTCCCTCGACTGCGCGCTTCCTCTCCCGCTCCGCGGGAGCAGTCGCCCCTTCGACTTCGCTCAGGGCTTCGGCCCTCTGGGCCTCAGGCAAAGACGCTCGGGATGACAATTCCTAAGGGTGAGTTGCTATCAGGTTCTTATCCGCCTTCATCCGCGTGAATCCGCGGTGGGACTTACTTCTTGGCCTTGATGTCCTCGCGCTTGGCCGCTGCTTCCAGCGGCCGCTGCGGCTCGGTCATCCTCACCGGGTCGAGGATCTCGGCGATTTCCTTCTCGCTCAGCAGTTTCTTCTCCCGCGCAATCTCGATGATGGAGCGGCCGGTGGCCACCGATTCCTTCACGATCTCCGCCGCCTTGGCGTAGCCGATGTAGGGATTGAGCGCGGTGGCCAGCGAGACCGTGCTCTGAGCGTAGAAATCGCAGCGCTTGGGATTCGCCGTGAGCCCGGCGACGCAGAAATCGGTGAACTGGCGCAGCATATTGGTCAGGATGCTGATGGACTGGATCACGTTGTAACTCATGGTGGGCATCATGACGTTGAGCTCGAGCTGCCCGCCCTGCACCGCCATGGCTACGGCCACGTCGTTGCCCACCACCTGGAAGGAAACCATGGCCGCCAGTTCCGGCATCACCGGATTGATCTTTCCCGGCATGATGGAGGAGCCGGGCTGCAGCGCCGGCAGATTGATCTCGGCGAAGCCGGTGTTGGGCCCCGCGGCCAGCAGGCGCAGGTCGTTGGAGATGCGGATGATCTCCAGCGCCAAGTTTCGCAGCGTGGAGGAGATGGTGGACATGCACAGGTTCGACTGCATGGCGTAGCGCATGTCGTCCACCACCACCAGCCTTTGCCCGGAGATGCGCGCCAGGTTGGCGATGGCCTTCTCGCGGTAGTCAGGATGAGTGTTAATGCCGGTTCCGACCGCCGAGCCGCCCAGCCCGATCTCCCGGGCGAACCCGGCGCCCTCGCGGATGGCGATCCACGCCCGCCGCACCGCCCCCGCGTAGGCGGCGAATTCCTGTCCCAGGCGCATGGGCACCGCGTCCTGCATGTGGGTGCGCCCCGACTTCATGATGTCCCAGAACTCCTTGCCCTTCTTGTCGAGCGCCGCGGCCAACGCCTCGACCGCGATGCTGAGCTTCTCCAGTTCCAGCAGCGCGCCCAGCCGCATGCCGGTGGGGAAGACGTCGTTGGTGGACTGCCCGTAGTTCACGTGGTCGTTGGGATGGACCACCGAGTAGTCGCCCAGCTTGCCGCCCAGGATCTCGATGGCGCGGTTGGCGATGACCTCGTTGGAGTTCATGTGGAAGCTGACGCCCGCGCCCGCCTGGAAGACGTCCACCACGAACTCCTGGTCCCACTTGCCCGCGGCCACTTCCTTGCTCGCTGCGATGATGGCGTTAGCGCGCTTCTCATCCACCAGGCCGAGCGCCAGGTTGGCCTCCGCCGCCGCTTGCTTGATCATCCCCATGGCGTGGATGAGCGTGGGATGCGCCCGCATGCCGGAGATGGGGAAGTTCTCCATCGCCCGCACCGTCTGGATGCCGTAGTAGACGTTCGCCGGGATCTCCTTCGTCCCGATGGAATCTTTTTCGGTGCGGGTGGAAGTTGCCGTTGCGCTCGCCATGAGGGCTCCTGGTCGGCTTCAGAATGGGAAGCCAAGACCCATAGAAAAATTATAGCAAGCGGCGATGCCGTGCCCGCTTATTGCTTATCGCTGACTGCTTGTCGTAGCCCGGCCTTGTGGCATCATGTTAGACGATGGCATCCACGAAAACCGGATCGCTGCTGGAAACCCAGCCCAAGACGAAGCCGCTGGGCGGCCCCTCGGCCCCGGTGGACCTTCTGGTGATCGGCGCCGGGCCTACCGGGATGGCCTGCGCCATCGAGGCCCAGAGGGCGGGGCTCCCGGCGATGCTCATCGACAAGGGCTGCCTGGTGAACTCCATCTACCGCTATCCGGCGAACATGACCTTCTTCACCACGCCGGAGCTGCTGGAGATCGGCGACCTCCCCTTCACCACCGCCCATCAGAAGCCCACGCGCGAGGAGGCGCTGCAGTACTACCGCCACGTCGCCCAGCACTACCGCCTGAACGTCCTGCAATACCAGAGGGTGGAGACGGTGGCCGGCAGCGACGGCAAGTTCGTGGTGACCTCGACCGACCGCTACGAGGAAATCCGCGAGTGGCACGCGCGCAAGATCGTGGTGGCCACCGGCTACTACGACCGTCCCAACCTGCTGGACGTCCCCGGCGAATCGCTGTCCAAGGTCTTCCACTACTACCGCGAGCCACATCCTTATTACGACTGCGACGTGGTGGTGGTGGGCGGCAAGAACTCGGCGGCGGAGGCGGCGCTCGACCTGTGGCGCCACGGGGCGCGCGTCACCCTGGTGCACCGCGGTCCCGACCTCAGCTCCAGCCTGAAGTACTGGGTGAAGCCGGACATCGAGAATCGCGTCAAGAATCGCGAGATCCGGGCGTACTTCCGCTCCACGGTGCGCGAGATCACGCCCGACTCCGTGGTGATTCAGACTCCCGAAGGCCGGGAAACCCTGGAGAACGACTTCGTCTTCGCCCTCACCGGCTATCATCCGGACTTCGACTTCCTGCGCAGCATGGGCATCGAGCTCTCCGGCGACCAATGCCGCCCCGTGTGCGACCCGGAGACGCTGGAGAGCAACGTGCCGGGGATCTACGTGGCGGGAGTGATTGTTTCCGGCTCGCACACCAGCGAGATCTTCATCGAGAACGGCCGCTTCCACGGCCAGCAGATCGCCCGCGACCTCAAGAAGAAGCTGGCAGGCGGCAGCTAGCGGCTCTGTTAGCACCCGTCCCAAGTAATAGTCATCCCGAGGAGCGCAGCGAACGAGGGATCTGCTTTTCTTCAAACAACAGCAGATTCCTCGCCTTCGGCTTCGCTCAGGGCTTCGGCCCCTCGGGCCTCAGGCGACGGCCGCTCGGAATGACAACTCAACTCAACTCAACTTGACCGCTTCTTCGCCGAGCTGCTGATTGATGAGGCGCGCGACCAGCGGCTTCAGGCCTTCGCCGGTCTTCTCCAGGACGAAATCCTGCGCCGCCTCCGACCAATCCAGCTTGAAGCTGGTGGAGAGGGCGGAGATCCATATCTGCCGCACCGGCGCGTTGGGCGAGATGACGAAGCGGCCGGGCGGCTCGTCGAAGGAGATGTGGAGCGCGCCCGCCTGCTCCTCGGCTTCCATGTCGGCCGATTCTTCGGCGGTGATCAGGCTGGCTTTCAGCGCCGCCAGCGCGGCGTCAGCACGGCGGCGGAACTCCTGCTCGTCCATCACGGAGGCGGCCTCAGAAGGGAATATCTTCGTCGGTGATCTCGGCGGCCTGGGCCGGGTTCTCCGGCGGGGCCGACGGCTCGGCCTCCGCTGCCGCGGCTGCGGGACGTCCGCGGCCGCCGCCGCCACCCTCGCCGCCCTCGCGCGGCCCGCCCAGCAGCACCAGGTCGTTGGCAATGATCTCCGTCATATACTTCTTCTGGCCGGTCTGCTTGTCTTCCCAGGAGTGGGTTTGGATCCTGCCCTCGACGTAGACCGAGCGGCCCTTCTTCAGGTACTCGCCGGCGATCTCCGCCAAGCGCTGGAAGGCCACGATGTTGTGCCACTCGGTGCGTTCCTGCCACTCGCCCGCCTTGTCCTTGCTGCGCTCGTTGGTGGCCAGGGAGAACTTGGCCACCGCCGTGCCGCTGGGGGTGTACTTCACCTCCGGGTCCTTGCCCAGGTTCCCGATGAGGATGACTTTGTTCACGCTCTTGGCCATATATGCGCTCCCGTTTGTGAGTTGGCCGGAACTATACCAGAGCCGGCGGAGGAGTTTTCCGCAGGAGAGTGGAAATTCCGGATTTTGGAACAACAACCCAATCCCGAGGTCCCTCGACTCGTCCTCCCTCCCCCCCTCGCCCGCCGCGGCGGGCTCGGGGGTCGGTCGGACTCGCTCGGGATGACAATTGATGAGGGCGCGGACGCGGGGCTAAAGCCCCGCTCTTCCACCGATCTTTCACGGGTCACGGGCTACTCCTTTTGCGCGGAGTGACGGGCCTCGCGGGCTTCCTCCACGGGGTCCATGGTGATGACTCGCGAGGGGAGGGGCTGGAGGTTGTCGTTGACGCGCTTGAGGTTGGCGGAGGCGGTCTGGAGGCCGAAGAAGAGGGAATTGGCGACGGAGCGCTCGAGCTTGCCGCAGCGCAGGCCGTCGAGCACCTGCATGATGGCCATCTGGATGGAAGCGGCGTCCTCGAGGAAGGGGAAGGACTCCTCGAAGGGGCGGTTGTAGAGGCGGTCGTGGAAGAAGCAGAAGGCGTTCTGGCGCATGGCGGGGCAGCCGCAGCGGACGCCGTTGGCGCGGACGTGCATGCAGCGGGGCGCCTCACGGGCGGCCTGGAGACGGTCAGAGTCGGGGTCGGGCTGGGTGAGTTGCTGGCGGATCACTTCCTGGATGATGGACTTGGCGGCTGTGGATTGCGACATAAGGCCCCCTCCTGGGCGGTAATGGAATCAGTGAGTTACGGGGATAAATCCGTCGAGATCCGTGGGGTATCCGTCGGATGGTCTCTCGGTTCTATAACTGTATGATACAGCATTGTATGTTACTGTTAACATACAGGAACAGTTTTAGCGCAGGAGGAGGGAGGTTGTCAAGAGAAATCTTCGCTTGATGTTCGCCCATGGGTAGTACACTTGCGGGAGTCGAAGGGGTGGGCCACCCGTCGCAAGCGGCCTACCCCGGTGATCGCCTTCTGGCAGCAGGCCGACCTGTTTCCGATGTAACTTGTATTTATGCAGATTTTCAATGATTACGGATCCTGATGGCCCATTTCTTGGAGGGACCCAGTAGCTCAGAGGAGCACGGCATGGCAATTCCGTATTACCACGTTGATGCATTCACGGGTGAGCTCTTTGCAGGTAACCCGGCGGGGGTCTGCATCCTTTCCGCTTTTCTCGCGGACAGCATCATGCAGAAAATTGCGGCTGAGAACAGGCACAGCGAGACCGCTTTTGTTGTTGCTCGCGCGGATGGTGATTTCGACTTGCGCTGGTTCACACCCACGATCGAGGACGACCTATGCGGGCACGCGACCTTGGCATCCGCCTATGTGCTCGCGCTGCGGAAGCACAACGTGTGGCCGGTTCGCTTCCACACCCGCAGCGGCATGTTGACCGTCGCTCAGGACCAAGACGGCTTTGAAATGGACTTTCCCGCCAGGCCACCCCAACCCTGTGAGACGCCAGCCGGCCTCTTACCAGCCCTAGGTTTGAAAGCGGCGCTAGTAATGAAATCGCGCGATTACCTCGTGGTGGTGGATCAGGCTGAGCAAGTGCGAGCGCTCTCGCCCGATATTGCCGCTCTTGCCAAACTGGACATGGTGAATGGCGGAACGATTGTTACCGCTCCCGGCGAGGGTGACGTGGATTACGTGTGCCGACTCTTTTCACCGTCGGAGGGCATCGATGAGGACCCCGCAACCGGCTCGATACATTGCACACTGGCTCCATATTGGGCGGGGCGGCTGGGTAAGGACACGTTGCGTGCGCAACAACTCAGTGTCCGCGGTGGAACCATGCAGTGCACAATCGGTGGCGATCGCGTTCAGATCGCCGGCAGGGCACGCTTGTACCTTCACGGCACGCTCGAACTCTAAAGCGTCTGCCTCTCGTGAAGTTGGTTCCCCTCAAAGGCAAGCTCGCGATAGGCGGAATCCGCTGAGGTCCATCGCTTGAAAAGGGCAGGGCGGAGGTTTCCCTCCGGATGCTATTAGAAGCTAACCAGTTCTCGGACGTGAAGATATACGGTTCCGATGTCCCGGTGGTTCTCTGAGCCAAGTCCGTTACCGCCGTCGAAGGCATGGGGCACCCTCAGGATTCAGCGGGGGGTCACCCGCCTAAAGTGATTACCACTTTTCCGCGGGCGTGTTTTTCTTCCAGATACCGGATGGCCTCCGCGACCTCATCCAATCGGTAGCGCCGATCGATGACCGGGGTCACCTTGCCGGAGCTCATGAGCTCGCCCAGACTGGTCAGGTCGTCCGGGTTCAGTTTCGCCATCAAGCTGACGGACCTCTGGCTCACGAAGCGCCACAATACCAGCTCTACGATGAGACGAGCCAGGATGCCGCCCACCGACCCGTCCAGGCCGAGCATGCCGGCCCCGATGTAGATCCCCTGGGGATTCAAGAGGCGGGTGCGGGCGGAGAAGGAATGGTTGGCCACGAGGTCGAAGATCAAATCATATTTTTGCCCGCCTCGGGTGACGTCCTCCTGGGTGTAATCCACGACGCGGTCGGCGCCGATGGAGCGGAGCATCTCGACATTCCTGGTGCTGCATATGCCGGTCACTTCCGCGCCGAGCGACTTGGCGACCTGCACCGCGAACGTACCCACGCCTCCCGCCGCACCGTTGATCAACACCTTCTGGCCCGGCTGAACCTGGCCCTTGTCGCGCATGCCCTGCAAGGCGGTGAGTCCCGCCACGGGCGCAGAGGCCGCTTGTTCAAAGGTCACGTTCTCCGGCTTGATGGCCAATGCCGACTCGGCAGCACATGCATACTCGGCAAAGGCCCCACCGCACGCGCCGAAGACCGCATCGCCCGGCTTGAACCGGGTTACTTTGCCGCCGACCGCTTCGACCTCACCGGCCACGTCGCGCCCGGGTCCTGTGATCTTCCGTTTGCTGCGAGCGGAGAGGATGCGACGGAGGAACGGGTGTCTCAGCAGGTGGGAGTCCAGTGGATTGACGGAAGCCGCGCGGACTTTTAGCAAGACTTCGTTATCGCTGGGAACGGGCTTCTCGACGTCCGTGATTTGGACAACATCCGAAGGTCCGTATCTGGCATAGACGGCGGCTTTCATCGGCGTTCTTCCGCTGCGCTGGCCTGCTCCTGCCATCGTTGAACGTTCACGCCCATGACGATGAGCCACAGGGTCAGCGATATTTGCCCAACGCCGGGAAAAACCAGAATGTAGGGCAGCAGAGACCGTGCGAGCGGTGGTGACAGAAACAGCACGTAGCTCAAACCGGCAAGTACCATCAGCACGCCAAGGATGCGCGGCAGGAAGGTGGACCGGAGAATGAGGATCCCGACCAGGAGGCAATACAATCCGAAAAATACCAAGCCGATGTGGTAGGCTTCGAGGCGCAGTCTGAGAAACACGAGCGCCAGCGCCTGCAACTGTTCCACCCTAAATACGCTCAAGTACGGCGCGCCCCCCAACAGGACCAGGGGAGCGAGATGAAACAGGCTGCTAATGGCCTGAACCACGCATGCCACGAGGCTGAAAAATGCTGCGACTAAGGAGAGGCTCCTGTTCACTGGCTTGAACAACTCGTACAAAAGAGCCGTCAAAGCGATATAGCTCGCGAACGCGATGATGTCGGCTGCGAAGCCCAACCGGAATAACGGCTCGTGCGCCATGATGTTGGTCGCGGTAGCCGCGGCGTCGTCCGATACCACCAGCCGGTTACGAACGAAGGCGTCGGCGATCACTCTCGCAAGTATAGTGAGCAAATAGAAGACCCCGGCGACTCTGGCCTTGAAACGCGGCGACGCTTCCACAATCCGGTCCGTCATTTCATAACCTCCAGGAGGGGCCGCCACATGAACGTGGCGACGCCGAATATTCCGACGCCCACGAGGACCGTGAGTACAAGGAGACCGCCCGCCATGGCGAACCGCCTCCTGGGACCGGCAGTTCGACCTGGTCCTTCGCCCATGCACTCATCCTCTCGACCATGCCGTCTGGCACTGGAGTCCGTCCTCCACTGGTCCATCGGCGTTGTAAAGCGGTGCGAGATAGATCCCATGCCGTGCAGCAATTCTCTCAATCTCCTCGACCCGCTCCTGAGTGATGGACCCTCTTCCCTGAGAGAAGGGTTCGAACCGGCCCTCCAGAGCAAGAGCCATGCCTTCGAGTAGACATCCATGGACTACATCGGGGAACGGATGCCGATTCAGAATTCCATGAAAATCCGGCGCGAACCTCAATCCGCCGGTGATCTGTCCCAGACCTCCGAAGAAGACTTTGGCGCCAAGCATGTCCGCCCTTGGAGACAAGTTCTTCGGGTAGCCCGCATCGCAAACGAGTGCGTGGGGCGCGATCCGGCCCAACAGAAGCGAAGGGGACGCCAGACTCGCCGCGCAGATCACGACGTCGGCCTCTGCGGAGAATCGCTGGAGATCCGTCGCGATCTCCACCTGAACTCCATCGGCTTGCAACTCCGCCGCGAGCCTGCGTAGTCGCTCCACGTTGCGTGCGCTGAGCAGCACGCGCTTCACGATAGGCGCCAAACAACGGGCGCAGCCGGAACCCAAATCTCCTGTTGCTCCAACGATGAGCAGCGTTGATCTTAGGAGGTTTCGACCCTCCAGCGCGCACATCTTCTTGATGCCCTGAACGATGAAACCAACTGTCAAGGTATTGCCTGTCGTGAAGACCGTATCGTGTTTTTCCGGAAGCTGATCGAAGTTGCCCTCGATCAGAATGGAGCTGAATCCGCCGAGACTCACGATCTTCGCTCCTGCCTTGATCGCGTAGGCCGCCGCCCCTCGAACGCGGGCGATGTTCTCGTGCACGTAGGCGGCTTCCAGACGGTCGGGAGGAATGAAGGAGTCGATGTAGAGGCCGCGCGCCTTCGCGCCGACAATCGATCCGACGTCGACATGGCAGACTGCTCTGGGCGGAATCCATGGAAGGATGTCCTTGATCTCATCGTCCGGCAGAGGCGTACGCTCCGGTCCGCGCAGGACAGCGAGTACGTCCGCAGCCGCTCGCCAACTCTCCTGATGTCCGACCAGAGCGAAATCGACCTCGATAGTCCGCCCTCGCCTAGCTACACTGGCAACTGAGTCACCCATGCAAGTGTTACCTCCCCGGGTATCCCCAGCATGTCTAGCGTCTTCAGATACTGTTGCAGCGACGCTCCGCGAAGCTCGGCTGCACTCAAGCTGACCTCGGACAGTGATGGCTTCACACAGCTGCCGTGGCACACTTCGCAATGTCCATCCTTACATTCCTTTGCCAGCATCTCCGCCAGGGTGGTCATCACATCAAGATGCAGCCGGTACACCTTATCGTCGAAGCGCTGCGCGTCCAAGGCTCGCTCCGTTCTGAGAATCGCCATTGCGTGATCGATGTGCTCTTCTTCCTCTGCTGCGATGGAGGCAAAGGTCTTGCCAAGACTCCCCGGTGCCACCTTCCCGACGCGTGCATAGCTTGCGACGGCGAATGATTCCAGCATGATCTCCTGGACGATCAGGCAGCCAATAAAGTCACGCTCTGTGATGCAGCGCATGAATGCTCCGCGGAGCCGCTTCCAATGCTTTGCGTCGACGTTATTGGGGACGTCCACTCCAATCTTGCGGCCCTCGGCAGCGAACGCAGCAGCATGCCCCCGTTCACCCTCCGCATGCTGCAATGCATCGGCTACTTCTTCGGGATCGTCACATATCTCCGACAAGGAGGTGTAGTTCATCGCGGCGACTAGTTCGCCGGTCATCGCCTGTGCCAGGACGTCCTGCCAAATCGGAGCACTGGGTGAGAGAGAAGTACATTCAATCGCTGAGCAATTCAGACCCATAAGGGGTTCCATGCGTCCTCCTGAACATCGAATTAAACCCTTGCTGCTTAGAGATTTGCTTCAGTATGGTGAGCAAATAAAAGACACCGGCAATCTTGGCCTTGAAACGCGGCGACGCTTCTGCAATCCGTTCCATCATTTCAGAGCCTCCAGAGCGACTTAAAGCCTCCTGAGCGACGGCAGAACAGACCGTGAGGAGGCTATTCCACCCGAGAATAGGGCGCGCTTCGTCATGGAGAGACATACGAGGGCCGGAGCTCGAGCGTTCCACAAAGTAAAGAAGGTGGTCGAGCTTCGGTTGCCGGCGAGGACGCCGGCCCCTTCGACTTCGCTCAGGGCTTCAGCCCAGCGGGCCTCAGGCAAGAGCTTACGATACGTCGGCGTTACCGCCGTAACTCACTGAAACGGAAGCAGATTCTCCCCGCTCAGGGGTCAGCCATACCCCTTGAACCGCCAAATTACGCCATTCGCTAGAAAGGGGTTCGAAGAGCCCCAGGGATGGGGCGAGAATGCTTCAGCGCCACGTGTGTGTTGTGTGCACGGCATCTTTGCCGGCGGGACGCCGGCGCTACAGCCGGCGAGGACGCCGGCGCTACTGGCGCAGCAGAGGGAAAACGGAGGGACGCCCAAGATGAGCACTTCGACGCATCCGGCAAATGGCGAGTTGGTGCAGATCTCACCGGTGGAGGAAGCGATCCGGCAGCGAGTGGCCGAGGAGCGCGACCGCCTGGAGAAGCAGGCGGGCCTGGCGCACAAGCAGGTGCACCACTTCCACAAACCCATCGAGCGCGGCTTCACCGCGGACCAGCGTCCGCACACCACGCTGCTGTTCGGCGGACTGACCTGGAAGCACGAGAAGCTCGTCCACGGCGCCCTCGAGGGCCTGGGATACAACGTAGAAGTCGTGCCCACGCCCAACGTCAAAGCTTTCCAGTTGGGCAAGGAATACGGCAACAACGGCCAGTGCAACCCCACGTACTTCACGGTGGGCAACCTGGTGCAGTTCCTGCAGAGCCTGGAAGAGCGGGGCATGAAGCGCCAGGACATCATTGACAACTACGTCTTCCTGACCGCCGGGGCCTGCGGGCCCTGCCGCTTTGGGATGTACGAGGCGGAGTACCGGCTGGCGCTGCGCAACTCCGGCTTTGACGGCTTCCGCGTGATGCTGTTCCAGCAGGCCGGCGGGCTGAACCAGTCCGAGGCTGAGGCCGGGCTGTGCATGAACCTGGACTTCTTCCTCAGCATCCTGAACGGGCTGAACATGGGGGACTGCGTGAACGAGGTGGGCTACCTGGTCCGCCCCTACGAGACCACCCCAGGCGCGACCGACGCCATGCTCGACCAGAACGTGGACTTCCTGCACGAAGTGCTCAAGAAGAAATCGCCGTGGACGGTGGAAGAGCGCCTGGGCAAGATGGCCAACAAGATCCCCATGAAGGGCACGGTCGAGTACCTGGGCAAGTTCCTCGACCAGCTCTACAGCGACGACTACACCAGCGCGCTGCGCCAGGTGCGCGACCGCTTCGACGCCATCGAGGTGGACCGGCTGCGGGTGAAGCCCATCGTCAAGGTGACGGGCGAGTTCTGGGCGCAGACCACCGAGGGCGACGGCAACTTCGGCATGTTCCGCTTCCTGGAGCACGAGGGCGCGCAGGTGATGGTGGAATCCATCGGGACGTGGATCAACTACATGATCCACCAGGTGGTGCAGCGCACCAAGGACCAGCGCGGCCTGGAGGAGGGCGCGGTCATGCCTCCGATGTGGCGGGTGGACAAGCACGCCAAGATCGAGTGGAACTTCCGCAACAAGCTGATGAAGCTGAAGGCGGCGGAAGCCATCTTCAGCCGCGAGTACCAGAAGATCGTGGAAGCCCTGGGCGGCAGCGGGCACGCGCTGGTCAGCCAGTACGAGCTGCAGCGGGTGGCGCATCCCTACTACAACACGCGCGCGGCGGGCGGCGAGGGCCATCTGGAAGTGGCCAAGAACATCTACTACTCCAACCGCGACCTGGCGCACATGGTGCTCTCGCTCAAGCCCTTCGGCTGCATGCCCTCGACGCAATCGGACGGCGCGCAGTCGGCGGTGGTGGCCCACTACAAGGACATGATCTACCTGCCGGTCGAGACCTCGGGCGAGGGCGAGATCAACGCCCACAGCCGGGTGCAGATGGCGCTGGGCGAGGCCAAGATCAAGGCCAAGACCGAGTTCAAGGGCGTGCTGGAGAAGCTGGGCAAGAGCGTGGAAGAGTTGCACGCCTACGTGGACGCGCATCCGGAGATGAAGCGCGCGCTCTACCGGACGCCCAAGTACAAGGGCGTGATCGGGACCGCGGCCAACTTCGCCATCCACACCGCGGAGCGCATGGGCGCGAAGGTTCCGTACCATGTGGACGCGCATTAGGTTTTTGAGACGCGGCATGCCGCGTCTCTACGGTGGACGAGGAGAGCGATGAGACGCAGCAAGCCGCGTCTCTACGGTGGACGAGGAGAGCGATGAGACGCAGCAAGCTGCGTCTCTACGGGAAACCGGGAGATACATGGGACTGACTGACACGGCGAATCTGCAACAGAAGTACGACCTGCTGTGGATGGGCGTGGACGTAGGCTCGACCACGGTGAAGGTGGTGGTGTGCGACGACGCCACCGGCGAGCTGCTGTGGGGCGACTACCAGCGCCACGACACCAAGCAGCCGGAAAAGTGCCTGGAGATGCTGAAGGCCATCGAGGCCGATTTCCCGGGAACGCCCCCGGAGAACTTCCGCGCCTTCATCACCGGGTCGGGCGGGTCGGGCATCGCCAAGCACATCGGGGCCAAGTTCGTGCAGGAAGTGAACGCCGTCTCGCTGGCGGTGGAGAAGCTCTACCCGGAGTGCGGCTCGGTGATCGAGCTGGGCGGGCAGGACGCCAAGATCATCATCTTCAAGGAAGACCCGGAGACCGGCAAAAAGAAGAAGCTGCCCTCCATGAACGACAAGTGCGCCGGGGGCACGGGCGCGGTCATCGACAAGATCAACGCCAAGCTGCGCATCCCCTCGGCTCAGCTTTGCGAGATGGGCTACAAGGGACTGAAGCTGCATCCGGTGGCGGGGAAGTGCGGCGTGTTCGCGGAGACCGACATCAACGGCCTGCAGAAGCAGGGCGTGCCGCCGGACGAGCTGATGGCCTCGTTGTTCGAATCCATCATCCAGCAGAACCTCTCGGTGCTGACGCGCGGCAACACGCTGCGGCCCACGGTGCTGCTGCTGGGCGGCCCCAACTGCTACATCAAGGGCATGGGCGAGTGCTGGAAGACCAACATCCCAAAGATCTGGGAGGAGCGCAACTATCCGCTGCCCGAGGGCGTCGATCCCGAGACGCTGATCAAGACTCCCGACAACGCGCAGTACTTCGCCTGCATCGGCGCGGTGGAGTTCGGCCGGCAGGAAGACCCCGGCGTCGGCGTCTACCAGGGCTACGCGAAACTGGAGTGGTACATCACCGAAGGCCGCAACCTGGAGAAAGCCAAGAAGGGCGGCTCCCAGGCCCTGGTTAAGGACGAGGCCGAGCTGGCTGCCTTCAAGCAGAAGTACACCAAGAAAAAGTTCATCGCCGCCACCTTCCAGCCGGGACAGGTGGTGGAAGCGTTCCTCGGCTTGGACGGCGGCTCCACTTCGACCAAGGCCGTGCTGGTGGATAAGGACCGCAACATCCTGTGCAAGACCTACCAGCTCTCCAAGGGCAATCCCATCGAGGACACCCAGGAAGTGCTGGCCAAGGTGGCGCAGCAGGTCTCCGACCAGGGCGCGATCCTGAAGGTGATGGGCGTAGGCACCACCGGCTATGCCAAGGACATCCTGAAGGAGGCCACCGGCGCCGACGTGGCGCTGGTGGAGACCGTGGCCCACACCCAGGCCGCGCTGCACTTCTACCCCGACGCCGACGTCATCTGCGACGTGGGCGGGCAGGACATCAAGATCATCATCCTCAGAGACGGCCGGGTGAAGGACTTCAAGCTCAACACCCAGTGCTCGGCGGGCAACGGCTACTTCCTGCAGGGCACCTGCGAGAGCTTTGGCTTCAAGGTGGAGGAGTTCTCCGACATCGCCTTCGCCGCCAAGGGCTACCCGCAGTTCGGCTACGGCTGCGCCGTGTTCATGCAGTCCGACATCGTGGACTTCCAGCGCCAGGGGTGGAAGCCGGAAGAGATCATGGCCGGGCTGTGCAACGTATTGCCCAAGAACATCTGGCTGTACGTCTCGCAGATCCCCAACCTCTCGGCCATCGGGCGCAAGTTCGTGCTGCAGGGCGGGACGCAGCACAACCTGGCGGCGGTGAAGTCGCAGGTGGACTTCATCGAGTCGCGCTTCAAGGGCAAGGAACAGCAGGCCGAAGTCATCGTGCACCAGCACTGCGGCGAGGCCGGGGCCATCGGCTGCGCCTTCGAGGCCGTGCGCCTGTGGGAGAACGGGCGGCAGACCACCTTCATCGGGCTCGATCAGGTGGCCTCCATCAGCTTTACCACCACCCGCAACGAGGACACGCGCTGCTACTTCTGCAAGAACAAGTGCCTGCGCACCTTCATTGACGTGCAGACCACCGTGCCCAACCCCAACTACAAGCCGCCGGTGAAGACCAAAGTCCCGCTGTCGGCCGGGGCGCAGCGGCTGATCATCGCCACCTGCGAAAAGGGAACCGTCGAGAACGTGGAGGAGATGCGCGTCATCAAGGGCGACATCGACGCCGTCAAGAAAGAAAACCCGAACCTGGTGGAAGTGGCCGCCAAGCTCGCCTTCAAGAGCTTTGAGCCGCCCCTGGTGGCCGACCCGCTGCCCAAGTACGCCATCACCAAGAGCCAGAAGCAGCGCGTGGAGCGGATGAAGAAGCGCTCCGAGCTCAAGATCGGCATGCCCAAGGCGCTCAATATGTACTCCTGCGGGCCGTTCTTCACCGCCTACTTCGAGTCGCTGGGGGTGAAGGCGGAAAACCTGCTGTGGTCGGAGTACACCTCGGAGCAGCTCTACAAGGAAGGCGCGAAGCGCGGCGCCATCGATCCCTGCTTCCCCTCCAAGGTCGGAATACCGCACGTGCACAACCTGCTGTACACCGTGCACGCGAAGAAGCCGCTGGACATTGTCTTCTTCCCCATGATCGACTCGCTGCCGACGTACCTGAAGTACACGCAGGCCAGCCGCGCCTGTCCCACGGTGACCGCCACGCCGGCTTCGGTGAAGGCCGCCTTCACCAAGGAGAGCGACCTGTTCGCCGAGAAGGGCGTGCGCTGGATGGATACGCTGATCTGCCTGCACGACCTGAAGCAGGCGCACCGGCAGATGTACGAGGACTGGAAGGACGTCCTCGGCCTGACCGAGGAGGAGAACTACCGCGCGGTGGAGCAGGGCTTCCTGGCGCTCGACAAGTTCGACAACACGATCCGCGATCAGGCCCGGCAGATCCTGAAGAAGCTCGAGGACGAGAACAAGCTGGGCGTGGTGCTGCTGGCCCGGCCCTATCACAACGATCCCGGCATCAATCACGAGATACTGGAAGAGTTCCAGAAGCTGGGCTACCCGGTCTTCTCGCAGGATTCGCTGCCGCTCGACGACGAGATCGTGTGGCGGCTGTTCGGCGACGAAGTGCGCGCCGGCATCATCCAGCACCCCCTGGACGTCACCGACGCCTGGAAGAACTCCTACTCGGAGAACACCAGCCGCAAGGTGTGGGCGGCCAAGTACGTGGGCCGTCACCCCAACCTAGTGGCGCTGGAGCTCTCCAGCTTCAAGTGCGGCCACGACGCGCCCATCTACACCACGGTCGAAGAAGTGGTGGAGCACACCGGCACGCCCTACTTCAGCTTCAAGGACATCGACGAGAACAAGCCCACCGGCTCCATCAAGATCCGGGTGGAGACCATCGGCTACTTCCTGAAGCGCTACCGCGAGGACATGGTGCGCGAGCGGGAGAAGCGCACTACGGTGGAGGAGCGGCTGCAGAAGTTCGAGGCCCAGCTCCGCGCCGAACTTTCTACCGCCCGCAAATACCGCGGCATGGAGCGCCCCGATATAGACCCGGCTGCGCTGGTCCAGATCCAGTCCGCCCAACCTCCCGCCCATGATCTGGTGGGCATCGCCGGGGATTAGCGCTTTACATTCCGAGCGCAGCGAGGAATCCCTACCCAGTTAGTCCTGTGTGGCCCTTGTGTGAGAATGCCTTGGCGCGGCATGGCAGCGCCGACGGGATAGGGGTCCTTCGACTCGCTCGTCGTCCCGCGGTGCGGGACTCCGGGCTCGCTCAGGATGACAGCGTTTAGATGACAGCGTTTAAGGGGTGCTTGGGGGAGGCCTTGGGCTAGAATGGTTCAACTCGGAGGGGGTCTTTCTCGCAATGTTGATGGAATCCGACAAGGTGATGTTCGAGGTGTACCGCGAGGCCCTGTATACGGGCAAGTACAAGGTGGTGTACTTCACCGAGCTCGGCGACCACAACAAGGAGTACGAGATCAACCGCGCCCTGGCCGGGGAGCACTTCTACGACGGCTTTATCAAGAACACCGGCAAGGACCAGGCCAAAGAAGTCATCGAGGGCCTGCTCAAGCGGATGAACGAGGGGGAGAAGGTCACCCCGCAGCAGTTCGAAACCGAGATGGCCGCGTACATGCCTCCCGTCAAGTCTGGTAGAGACGGCCGTTAGGCCGTCTCCGGAGACGCCCTGACGGGCGTCTCTACCCAACACTTCGCGAGGTTGATCGTCCGTATATAATCTCCCTGATGGCCACCCAACCCGCCCCTCCCAGCAAAGCTCCCGGCCTGGTCCCGGACGAAATCAAGCAGGAGCCCCGCTCCAAGGGCATCCTGACCCCGCGCAAGAAGAAACCGCGGGAGCTGGCGGTGATCACCGAGTGCTGCACCGGGTGCGCCGGTTCGCCGGCCTGCGTGGAGTACTGTCCCATCGAGGACTGCATGTTCTGGGTCGCGGACGAGGACCACCCGCCCTTCGGCCGCATCCAGGTGGATCCGCTGCTGTGCATCGGCTGCAAGAAGTGCACCAGCCAGGGCCCCATGGGCTCGTTCCTCGACGGCTGCCCCTGGGACGCCATCTCCATGGTGGAAACCACTCTGATCGAAAAAGAAGTCGGGGCGATGACGTACTAAACAAAGGAAAAAGTAAAAAGGAAAAAGGAAAAAGTAGGAACCAGCAATCTACTTTTTCCTTTTAGCTTTTACCTTTCACTTTTCACCTTTTTACTTGCCTCTGACACCTCCCCCTGTGACCCGCGTCACCGCTTTCTTCCTTGCCCAGGCGGAACATGGTAGTCAGGTCGAGGAACGCTCATCTTAGAGAAGGAGGCATTCATGTCATATCGAAGGATCGCAATCGTCCTAACAGTGGTTGCCCTGGTGGGGATCGCGGCTTGGGCCAGCGACACCATGGTTTCCTGGAAGTCGCAGGACGTGAAACTGGACGCGGTTGCGCGCGCGGGCAGCGTGGTGCTGCCGGCGGGCGAGTACCGCGTCACCCATGAGATGCAGGGCACGCAGCACATCCTGGTGATGGCGCTGGCCGGGAAGAACAAGCAGACCTTCCGAGTGCCGTGCACCATGCAGCCCCTGGTCCAGGCAGCGACGCAGACGGAGCAGCACTATCGCTTCGAAGGCAAGGAGAAGATCCTGGTCGGCCTGATGTTCCGGGGCGACAAGGTGTTCCACGCCTTCTAACGAAGTAAAAAGTAAAAAGGAAAAAGGAAAAAGGCAGAGGCCAACGGTCAACCAACCGCGACCTTACTTTTTCCTTTTTCCTTTTTACTTTTGCCTTGATTTGATCGCCCCGGCCGTTTCCGCCGCCTGGTGCTGTATGCGCTGGGGAAGGTCGCGTGACGGGCGGTGGTAGGACTCGACCAGGGGCAAATCCTCCGGGCGGCCGATGAGGTAGAGGGCGCGCAACGCCTCCCACACCTGCTCGGTCCCGGGGTCGAGTGTGAGCAGTTCGGCGCCCGCGGCGACGTCCGCGCCTTGCTTTGCCGCCAGCGAGCGCACCCGGCCGGTGATGGGCGCGCGGACCTCGGCGGCTTCGCCGCCGGCTTCGATGGCTTCGATCCTGGCGAGCATGGTGCCATGATTGGCGGGCTCGCCCGCCCGGGCGAGGGCTGCGATCCGTCCCGCGCGGGGAGCGGTGATCACCACCGGCTTGAGCAACTCGACGATCTGCGCGTGGCCGGCGTCGTCCCCGAAGCGGACCAGCGAGAGCGCCGCGTTGCCGCGCACCATGGGCGAGGCGTCGGCCAGCATCGTGCGCAGGGCCTGGTGAAACTCGGGGCGCGTGGCGTCCTGGCCCATCACCCAGGCGTCGGTGGTGCGGATCTCCTCGACGGGATGCGTGGCCAGGCGCACCAGCTCGGGATACCAGCGCCCGGCGCCTTTGTCCCCGCGCGCCATGCGCTCCCCCACCTGCACCAGAGCGTGCTGGATGTGCCGGGGCTTGTCGTTCTCCGCGAAGTATTGCGAGACCTCGGCGTCGCTGAGCGAGCGGCCGAACCAGGTGCCGCGCCAGAACAGGAAGGGCAGCAGCACGACCAGCCAGGCCACGAGGAAGAAGAGGAAGCGCGCAGGGCCGGACATCCGCTTGCGCGGCTTCTCCGCCGCCAGCGGCGCCGAGGGGGCCGCGGATATCTCGGAAGTTTCGGCTTCGCTGGGGTCGATAGGGGTCATAGTTTACGGGCGGATTGACTATGGACTATTGACAATTGACCATTGCAAATCCTTGCTCATTCGACGTCCGCGTCCATCACGCGCTCCTGCTCCAGGTAGTGAGAAACGGCGTACTGGGCCAGCAGCGGCGTCTGCAGGCGGATGGCGGCGCCGCGCCACTCGCCTCGGGCATGGGGCGCTTCGGGCGGGTGCCGGCACTCGCCGCTCGAGCCATGCTGCGGGCCGAAGGAGG
>Ga0080064_1001474_pt1 | contig 47102 bp, 43 predicted proteins | sample Subgrocontami54m_FD_69260 | JGI IMG/M metagenome (GOLD analysis project Ga0080064, IMG submission 69260) | Subsurface groundwater microbial communities from S. Glens Falls, New York, USA - GMW46 contaminated, 5.4 m (SPADES assembly) (version 2) ...
TTCCCGGGATACACCAACCAGCTCGACTTGGAGTCGCGCGCGTAAGCGCGCGGTGGATCACGCCCGTAAGGGCGTGCGACCGCAGGATCACGCCCTTACGGGCATGATCCACCGCGCCCTCCGGGCGCGACTCCAGCGATCGTGCATTCCGGTATCCCGTGGAACTTAGTGCGTCCTACTTAGCCCCACATCGCCCTCGGTTTCGTGCCGGTCATCGTCCACGGGGCGTCGCCGAAGCGCATCGACACCTTCCCCTTCACGCCGGGGTCGACGACCATCGTGGAGCCGCGTCCGCGACGGGCCGCTACCCCTGGTCGGGCAGTTTCTGGGGCGGAAACGCGCCCTGGTTGGAGCGGGACTCCTGGAGGCGCTCGTTCAGTTCTTCCACAACCCTGATGATTCGTTCCTCGGAGTGGTCGACCCAGGCGCCGAGGAGGTGACACCTCTCCCCGGTGGCGAGGATCGCGGAAACGGAGTAGACGCCGGGGGCCCACGCCTGGAGCGAAAAGGACTGCACGCCAACGGCCTCGATCGGCGCGTCCAGGCCCGGGTACCACCATCGAATGGGTCCACCGCGGATGGGGACCTCGACCCACCCGCGTCGCTTCAGGTGGGGGATGACCACCCATACGACTCCCACCGCGACGCAACCCAGAAGCGAGACCGAGCATGCGAGGGAATCAGTCCCACCCCCGTGCACCATCGGGCCGAGGCGGGGGACCTGGGTCACGAGGAGGGAGGCGGCGACGCCAATCGCACACAGGATCGCTCCGGCCACGACCTCCCTCTTGGAGACGTCGAGACGATAGGCGTCGTGCTGTTCCGACCAGCGGATCATCGAGACTGGGCCCCGCGGAGCCCCGGGATGATACTCGCCCTCGATTGGCCGGTAAACAGCGCCCGCAGCCCATGCCCGCGTCGGCAAGGCCTAGATGTGACGGACGGCGAAGAGCGACACCGGCTCCGCGACGCCCTTCAGCCTCGCGGGGCCGATGGCGTCGAGCAGGATGCTCTCGTCCAGGCGCGCCGCGGTGTCCCCCGAGAGCAGGATCGGCGGGTGGCGGCGTCATGCCCGCACAGTCCTCGACTGCTACCCGTTCCGGCCGGGCGTCCGGGCCGCGGGAGGCCTCCAGTTCGACCCTGGGCGCGGCAGGTGGGAGCGGGGATCCGATGAGCCGGGCCCCTTCACGTCGCCGCGGGGTGCGGCGGGGTCCGCCGGCGGCGGTGCTTCGGGCTTCGCGTCCTTGCGGTCGTTCTTCATGCAGCAGAACTTGTACTTCTTCCCGCTGCCGCAGTGGCAGGGCGCATACGGATCCAGGTTGGGTGTATTGGCCATGGCGTCGGAGTGTACACCGGCGCCTGCGCCTCGGCAACTCTCAGCGACGAGGCCGCGGGCCTACTTGATCGGAAGCCAGATCACGCGGGAAACGAGCCTCTCGCGCGCCTCCGCGGCCCCCTCCACGACGCGCATCGTCACGCGGATCGCGCGGGGCGGCCGAACCCCGTTCGACGGGTTCCGGGGGCTGCCGATCGGATAGAGCGGATGCAACGTCGTCGACAGAACCGGGTCGGCCGGCGTGAGCGGCGGGATGCTCCCCGTCGACCTCCCGCTCCCGTCGTGGTACCGACCCCACCAGTCGAGGGCCGCGGAGCCGTACGGGTTCCCAGGCGGCGCGAACGCCGGACCGCTTCGGAGCGGACCCTCGCCGAGCTGCATGAACCGCGGGCTCGCGGGGCCGCCGTCGTCCGGGTCGACGAGCGCCTCGAGGTTGAACGAGAGGAGGTACTCGCAGAGGTCCGCCTCGTCCGTCTCCCACGCGTTCCCCACCTGCCGGCGCACGATCCGCTTCAGGGACATGAGGCGCCTCCCCGTGCGCATCCCGCGGGGGGAGCCCCCGTCGAGCATGACCTCGGGGTCCGTCGAGAGGTCGACGCAGTACGTCACGTGGACCGAGCAGACCGCCCCGCGGAAACTCGTCGTCGAGACGAACTGGATCGCGTCCGCCGCGCCGTCGGGGCGTGGGCTCGACGGGTCGGCGACGACCGTCTCGCCGTCGTCCCCTGCCCGGCCGAGGACGTCCCACAGCGTGAACCGCTGCTCCCCGCTCTCGACAGGCACGCACCCCGCGAGGTCGCGCGCGAGGAGGTCGAGCGCGGCCCGCTGGTTCGCGGCGATCTGGGTCTCCCCCGCGTTGTTGCGGAAGAACTCCGACGACCGGATGAAGATGACGGCCACCGTGCTCATCAGGAGCGTCATCAGCCCGATGGCGACGATGAGCTCGATCAGCGTGAATGCGGACGCACTGTCCCTGCGCTTCATGGTTCCTCCGTGACCCGAGGCTTACTCGAAGTACGCGATCTTGCGCACCTGACCGCTCGGGAGGGCGACGTCGAGGAAGACGCGGCCCGGGGCGCCGTTCGACGCCTCGATGACGAGGTCCGCCGAGGCCCCCATCGTCCCCGACGCGAAGGCCGCGTCGTACGCGGAGCCGGACACGTCGCCGGAGGCGAACACGCCGCTGGATGGGATCGAGCCGTCCGGCAGGAACGCGATCCAGGCGCCCTGCGGATTCGCGTTGGGGGGCTGGAAGCGGAACACGAGACCCTTGAGGAGCGTGATCGCCTCGCCGTCGATCGGGTCGGAGGCGGATTGGTACGCGCGGTCCCCGTTTCTGTCCCGGTGGACCTCGATGCGGCCCGTCGCGAGCCCCGAGGCGGGGTCGGTCGCGTTGGTGAAGACGAGGAAGTGCGTCTCGCGACGCGACGAGGCGAGCTGGCGGGCCTTCGTGAACGCGCTCTTCGTGACGCGGCCGCCCTCCTTCACCCGCGCGCCGGTCGCGGCCCCCGAGAGCGCCACCAGCGACACGGTTGCGATGATGATGATGATCGCGATGACGACGAGCAGCTCGATGAGCGTGAATCCGCCCCGGCGACGTGAGTCGTTCTTCATGTCCGAAGACCTCCCAGACGAGCCGCAGGACATCATGAGCAAGCCGGACGCCAGTCGGCATCGGCATCCCCCGGGGGCCGGGCTCGCGAACGCAAAGGCTTGAATCGCAGGGGGGTGCGGCGAGGGCACGCCAACGCCATCGTCGCGGACGCTGCGGGTCTGCGTCTGTTACCCGTCTGGAAGGATGTTACCCGCGCGTGCGGCGGCCCCCGGCAGCGAGATCGTGACGGCCGAGGCCGACGAGTGGCGACCTGGCCGCTTATTCGTCCGCTTCCAGCACCTCGCGGGCCACCTGGAGGCGTTTGCGGGCCAGTTGGTCGAGGAGCTTCTTCCGCATCCGGACGCTCTTCGGCGTCACCTCGACCAGCTCGTCCTCGTTGATGTACTCCAGGGCCTGCTCGAGCGAGAACTCGCGCGGCGCCGCGAGCGAGACCATGAAGTCGGCCGTCGACGTCCGCATGTTCGAGAGGCGCTTCTTCTTCGCCACGTTGACCACGAGGTCGAAGTCCTTGGCGTGCTCGCCGACGATCATCCCGGCGTAGACCTTTACCCCCGGCCGCAGGAAGAACTGCCCTCGACTCTGCAGATTATCGATCGCATACGAGGCCGACTCCCCCTCCTCCTGGGCGATGATCACGCCGCAGACCCGCTCGGGGATCTCGCCCCTCCACTCCTCGTACCCCTCGAACGAGGTGTTCAGGATCGCCTCGCCGCGCGTCGCGGAGAGGAGCTTCGACTCGAGGCCGACGAGCCCGCGCGCGGGGATCCGCAAGAGCAGGTGCGTGCGCGACTGGCGCTGCTCGACCTTCTCGACGATGCCTCGCCGCTGGCCGAACATCTCGATCGTACGGCCGACGTACTCGTTCGGCACGTCGACGTAGGCCAGCTCGATCGGCTCGCAGAGCTGCCCGTCGATGGTCTTCGTGATGAGCTCCGGCTTCGAGACCGACAGCTCGAACCCCTCGCGGCGCATGTTCTCGATGAGGATCCCGAGGTGGAGCAGGCCGCGCCCGGCGACCTTGAAGCGGTCCGGCGAGTCGGTCAGCTCGACCCTGAGGGCGACGTCGGAGAGGGTCTCGCGCAGCAGCCGCTCGCGCAGGTGCCGAGAGGTGATGAACTTCCCCTCGCGTCCGCCGAACGGCGAGTCGTTCACGAGGAACATCATGGACATCGTGGGCTCTTCGATCTTCACGTGGGGGAGGGGCGTGTTGTCCTCCACGCATGAGATCGTATCGCCGATGTCGACTCCGGGGAGGCCGCTGACGACGACGATCTCGCCCGCGGGGGCCTCCAAGGTCCTTTCGCGCTTGAGGGCGACGAAGGTGGAGAGCTCGGTGATCTGTCCGACGATGCGGGTCCCGTCGCGCTTGAGGAGGGCGGCGGGCATGCCGCTGCGCGCGACGCCGGAGACGACGCGGCCGATGGCCATGCGTCCGACGTAGTCGTCGTAGTCGATGTTGCAGGCGCTGATCTTGAGGGGGGCCGACTCGTCGCCGGTCGCGGGGGGGACGGAGGCGAGGATGGTGTCGAAGAGGGGGGCGAGGGTGGACCACTCGTCGGCAAGGCCGAGCTTGGACTGGCCGCGGCGGCCGATGGTGTAGACGACGGGGAAGTCCTGCTGCAGGTCGGAGGCCTCGAGCTCCATGAAGAGGTAATAGATCTCCTCGAGGACCTGGTCGGGGCGGGCGTCGGCCTTGTCGAGCTTGTTGACGACGACGACGACGCGGTGGCCGTTCTGGATGGCCTTGCGGAGGACGAAGCGGGTCTGGGGCATGGGGCCGTCGGCGGCATCGACGAGGAGGATGGCGCCGTCGGCCATGCGGAGGACGCGTTCGACCTCGCCGCCGAAGTCGTGGTGGCCGGGGGTATCGATGATGTTGACCTTGGTGCCCTTGTAGATCACCGAGGTATTCTTGGCGAGGATGGTGATCCCGCGCTCCCGCTCGAGAGCGTTGGAGTCCATGACGCAGTCCTGGAGCTCCTGATTGGAGCGGAATGCCCCGGTCTGGCGGAGCATGAAGTCGACCAGGGTGGTCTTCCCGTGATCGACGTGTGCGATGATGGCGACGTTTCTGAGGTCCATGGGGGGCATCACTATAGCGGATCGTGCCCCGCATGACAAGGGGGTGCCCTAATCCATCACGAGCACGTTGCCCGTCAGCTCATCCACGACGTAGCAGGTCGTCCCGTCGGGGGAGAAGCACCCCAGCATGGACCAGGTCTCCAGCACCCGGTTGCACTCGAGCGTCTCGCTGTCCCGGATGGCCATCCGGGTGAGCAGCCTCTTCCCATCCCGACTCAGGGCGAGGGCGCACTCCTCCGGCACGATCATACGAGACGGGTCGCCGAGGGCGACCCCGTTGTAGGCCGCGATTTGCGCGAACAGATCCCTCGGCCACTTCGTCTCCGGCCATGTCCGGAGGCACTCGAATCCCTTCTGGGTGCGCTTGCACACAGCGGCCCCCGCGAACAGTCGGCCCGTCCGAATGTCGAGGAATGGCTGCCACGGGAGCTGCTCGGTCCCCTCCGCGACGGGAGAGACTGCGACCTGCCGCAGTTCCTCCGGCGACACGCCGTCCCCTGGGATGATGAAGTACCCGATGAGGATCCTGGAGTCCTGGTGCCAGACGATGGCCATACCGTTGGCTTCGCTGAGGACCGGCCACCCAGCGATCGCGTCGATCGTGTGATCGAGCAGGTAGCCGTCTGTCTGGGCGGACAGCGAAAGGGCCCGCGTCGACCCCGTCACCAGGTCCGTCAGGAAGCAGCGAACTCCGTCCACCGTGCGGCCGAGCGAGATGGCGAGATGGCCGTCCCACGAGAGACTGAAGCGGCTGATCGGACCGGGGAGCGCGAACTCCCGGATCTTCAGCTCCCGGTCGACTCGGAGGATCTTCGTAGGGAGGTCGTCGCCCTGGGGGGTCATGCCGACATACGCGGCGGTGCCGTCCTGCGCGACGTAGCATCCGTGGAGGGTCCCGATCCCCAGCGGATTCGTGAACGAGGGCTTCTTCGACCCTGGGGGATAGAGGACCAGCTCGCAAGGGCCTATCTCGCACCCGCCTCGCGGCGCCCTGACGACGAGGAGATCCCCGCTGCCGAAGCACCCGATCGCGGCAACCGGCATCTTCACGGGAATGGCCGCGGACAGGTCGTAGGGGACCTCCGGCCCGCGGGGGGCGCCGGGCGCCTTCGGAAGAGCATACGCTCCGGCGCCACTGGCGACGAGGTCGCGAACCTGGTCGGAACCCACAAGCACCCAGAGCGCCTTGGGTTGTTCGTCCGGCGACTTCCCCTCTTGATACGGCTGGAGGACGGGGTAGGTGAAACCGACCAGGTTCCCGTTCACGGCGAACACGGGCATCGTCCCCATCGCAACCGCGGAGAGCCGGTTCGGCGCGTCGTCGAGGAAGTCGATGAGCAGGTGTCCATCCACACCCATCCGCACGGAGGCCGCCCCGCAGCCGTGCGGGACGCCTGGCTCGGTTCCGGGGGAGCAGAGCCCCGTGATGAGGAGACGGGTGTCCGCCACCGGGACCGCGGACTCCATTCCGGCGGGATGGAGCTTGCCCTCGGGGTGGATCCTCAGGATCCCGGCGCCGCAGGTGTGCCAGGCCACCCACTCTGGACGCGCGTCTTCCCGCTCTTCGAGTCCGCCCGGTCCCTCCACGAGGTACCGCACCCGTAGGACGGGCTGGTTCTCCGGGCGGGGAACGGCGGTGACAAGCAGGAGCCCCGAGGCATCGAGGACGACTGCGGGGCAGGAAAGGGCCTTGCCCGAAGGATCCGTCGCACCCTCGACGTCGACGCGTGCGGTGGAGGGCTCGGCCGCCTGCAGGCACCTACGAATCTCCCAGTCGATCCCCCTGCTCAGCGACGGGTCGATCCACCGGATGCCGCACGCGAACTCCTTCTTCGTGCCGGCGACGAGGAGGACATCCCTCTGGCGGTCCAGGTCCAGATTGAGGGTCCTCTCGCGCTCGAGGAGGCCCTCGTACTCGCGGATCGTCGAGGAAGAGGGGGCTTGCGGCGGACTCGCCGCAGGCTCCGCCGCGGTCATGGAGGGAGGGGGGGGCGCGGCGGGGCCGCGGGGCCGCTGCAGGCGAATCGCCACCCCGACGATCACGAGGAGGACCCCCAACGCGCCCGCGCCGATCCCGAGCAGCGGCACGCCCTGGGGCATCGGCCCCGGCGTCCCGCAATGGGGGCAGGACCATCCCGCGGACGGGATCGGACGGGGAGGGGTAATCGTCTTGCCGCAGCGGCACCGCATGCGCGCGAGGGCTCACTTCATCGGGCAGAGCGCAATCTTCCGGCTCACCGGGTCGAACAGGCAGAGGAGGTCCTTGCGGATGGCGGCGACGGCGCAAGGGAAGGGAAGTTGGGTCTTGACCATGTACGTCTTTGCGTCATACACGTTCGTGGCGCTCATCACCAGGCTGCCGTCGTCCGAGGCGGCCATCAGGTTGTCCATCATGCGCAGGATCTTCACATATTCGGCGTAGCGCGGGTCCCTCAGGCCAGGGTACTCCGCCGGCTTGAAGTACCCCTTCTGGACGGGCTCCCCCGTGTCGAGCGAGTATCTGCGCTTCGCGGTGAGGAACCCCTTGCTGTTGCCGGCATCCAGGAGGACGCCGGAGCCCTCCAGGTTCGCCTCGTCCAGGCTCACCTGCCACATCTCCCATCCCTCGCGGTGCTGCTTCTCCATGTAGGCCTGGAGCTGGCGTCCGTCCCTGGGCCTCGGGCGATCCGGGTGGGCGAAGAATATGAATGAACCGTAGGAGGTCGGGAGCATCCAGACGAGCGTGTCCACACCGGGCACCCATGCCATCGGCGAGGACGACATCGCATCCAATTGCCCCCCGTTCCAGATCTGGACGTCCTTCTTCGCCGAGACGTCGCGCCAGCAGAGCACGGCAGCCCCCTGGAGGCTCCGTCCCGTGGCGGCAATGTAGAAGAACCGGTTCCTATCCTCGGTCGGCGTCACGCAGACGGGCGCCTCCGCTGTGGCGATCCGGGAGGTGACCTTGGCCGAGGACACGTCCACGACTGCGACGTCGTGCGCGCCGAAGCACGGCACGAGCAGGACCCGCTTGTCGTGGGACGGAGACATGGACGTCGGCTCCGATCCGACGAAGACCTTCGTCGACACCTCCCCTTTCGCCACATCAATCACGAGCAGGCTGTTCTCGTCGTAGTCGATGGCGAAGAGCCTCTTGCCGCTCGGTTCGAGCCACATGGAGAGGACCCTGTGCCCCACGTCGATGACCTGCGAGCCTTCGGGCAGCTCGATCACCTCGGCGGTCTCCGACCCGGCCCCTCCCGATGGGGGAGGCGTCCCGGGGTCAGGCGCCGCCGCCGCCAGTTCGCCGACCAGCTTGAATTCCGCGTCGCGCCCCTCGATGAGTTCCTGGACGTGCACGGACGAGACCGCGAACCCCAGCCCTTCCGCCCCCTGGACCTTCAGCGTCACGACTCCGAGGACGTCCCCTCTCATGTCGAGGAGCGGCCCGCCGCTGTTTCCGGGATTGATGGGGGCGCTCGTCTGGACGTAGCGAATCCCGTTGGCCTCACGGCAGGCATTGCTGACGATCCCCTCCGTGACGGTCATCTGCAGGACCTGTCCGCCGACGCCTGGGTTGCCCAGGGCGAACACCTTGTCGCCCGCCCGCAGGCCCTGGGATGGCGATAGCGCCAACGTCGGCAGCCTGGCGTTCCTTGGAAGCTGGAGGAGGACGAGGTCGGCCTTTCGGTGCACCGCGATGACGTGGACCCCGTCGATCCTCCAGGCCTTCCCCGCGCGCTCCTCGTTGGCGACGAGCCAGAGCTGCCTTGCTCCTGCGACCACATGCAGGTTCGTGACCACCAGGCCCCCCTCCACGGCCCACCCGGTCCCGACGGATTGGTCCGTCTGGACCAGCACGACGCTCTTCTGGCACCGCTCCACCAGGTCGGCAAGCGACTTTTCCCCCGTCCCCTCGGCCGACGGAGAGGGGGGCGGCTCCTCGGCCTGGGGTGGCACGGCCGGCGGTTGCCATCCCTCGGCCTGCGCGGGCGCCGGCGCCGAGGCGAGGAACTCGAGTGCCTCGTCCCTCTGTGCCTTCTCCCTCTCCTTGGAGGCGACCTCGTCGCGAAGCCGTTGCAGGTCCTCGGGGGCGGGACCGGAGACGCCCTCAGGCTCCCGCGGCGGGGCCTGCTCGGCCACCGGTGACGGCGTGTCCGAAGGCGCGGTCTCGGTGGGGGCGGATTTCCGCCCCACGAGGCCCCACGTCAGGACAGTGGCCCCGACGATGAGAAGAACCAGCCCCCACTTGGTCCCGGTCTCTCTCGGAGCAGGCGGCGTCGCCGAGCGGAGAGGCTTCGTGTCGGCTCCGGTGCCCGTTGGGGCGGTGCGGGCGGGGGGAGCGCCCGCGCGCGGTCTCGCCGTTCCCCCTGGGCCGGGCGCAGGCGGCGGGGTCGCCTTCGGGGGTCGGGAGGGGCTCCGCGAGGCGACTGGCTTGGGTCCGGCCAGCGGGCTCGACCGCGACAGCCGGGAGGCAGGGCGTCCCGTTGTGGGCGGAGGCGGCTGAATCAACGCCGCGGGCCGACCCGGGATGGAGAGGGTCTTGCCGCAGTCAGGGCAGGGGATGTCCTTGCCGGCCAGACCTGGATCGACGTTGAGGACCTTTCCGCACGCGCAGATGACGGTGAGCAACCAGCCTCCCCCTACATTGGGGAGCGCTGCGGCGGAGTGAACGGACCCTACCACGCGGCGATCGCGCGCGTCAAGCTCACGGTTGTGCGGGGTGGCAAGACGCTTGTTTCGGGCCCTTCGTGCTCTTCCGAGGCCGAGTCTTCGGGGCAATTCCCGCTCGCGTTCTCACCTGGAGTCTGCAAGGTGAGTTGGACCGATTGACGGGGCGGCCCCGGCGGGCGTACAACCGTCGGTGCGGGAGGCGAGATGATCGAGTTTGCGTGCCCATGCGGCCAGGTGATGAAGGTCGCGGACGGAATGTCGGGGCGGAAGGGGAAGTGCCCTAAGTGCGGGGCGATGCTCCTCGTCCCAGCGGCGCCCGCCGAAGAGGTGCCGGTCCTCGACGCCGCGGTCCCGGAGGGCCCGTCGACCGAGGACCTCAAGCAGATGGCGGGGGCGATCAGCGCCATCAAGCAGACGGTCCACGTGCCGATCACGGGGGCCTTCGGTCTCCTCCTGTTGATCGCCTTCTTCCTCCCGTTCATGAGGATCCGCTGCGCCGGGACCGTGATTGCCGAGCCGAGCGGATACCACCTCGCGCTGGACAAGATGGACTCGACGCTCGGCGATCTCGGGTCGGCCGGGAACTCGAGCTCCAGCAGCGGCGGGATGACGGTGAAGTCGAAGGACGCGCCGTGGGGAGGGACGACGCCGGAGCTGTTCTTCTTCCCGATCCTCGGCCTTGCGATGGCGGGCTGGGCCTACATGAGGCTGAAGTTCCCGGGAGACGGGCTGCCACGCGAGACCCGCTCGATGCTCATCGTCTGCGCGCTGGGCGTCGTGATGCTGGTCGTGGAGAAGGTGCGCGACTACCGCAAGCCGGCGATCACGGACATGCGGCAGCAGATGGCCGACCAGGCGAAGAGCGCCCCCACGCCCCCGGCCTCGGGGAACCCCTTTGGTTCGTCGACATCGAACCCATTCTCCTCGGCGATGGGCGACGCGCTGGTGATCGAGGCGGGCTCGGGCTTCTACCTGACGCTGGTCTCGCTGATTGCGGCGATCCTCGCCCAGGGCTGGTGGCTCGGCTCCACGGTGTCCCCTCCCAGGCGCCTGCGCGCCCCGCCGCGGTGAGCGGCCGCCGAAGAGGGACGGGATCGACGAGCACTCCTGGAAGCCGCCCACTGAGCATCGGGACGAAGGCGGTCCCCATGGGCCCATCCACGCCCCCGATTCGTTGCATTCCTCAGGGGATCCTCTAAGATGGGCCGCCTTCCACGGAGGAGCCAAGCATGACGCGCCGAGTGGCCATCGTCGGGGTCGGTTACACCACCCCACGCCCCGTCACCCCCGACGTCTCCTACCGAGAGCTGATCTACGACGCGGCCGTCCGCGCGTACGACGACGCGGGGATCTCCCCCAAGGACGTCGATGCCTTCACGACGTGCGCCGAAGACCTCACCGAGGGGACCTCCATCTTCGACGAGTACACCCCCGACCAGCTCGGCGCCGTCCAGAAGCCCGTCCATACCATCACCGGGGACGGGATTCACGGCCTCCTCGCCGCATGGATGCAAGTCCGGACCGGCCTCCTCGATGTCGTCGTCCTCGAGGCCCATAGCAAGGCCTCCAATCTGCTGACGAAGGACCACGTCCTCCACTACGCCATGGACCCCGTCTACAACAGGCCGCTCGGCTACTCCCCCCAGGCCATCGCCGGGATGGAGATGCAACGCTGGCTTCATGAGAGCGGAACCACCCCCGAGGAGTGCGCCCACGTCGTCGTCAAGAACCGCGCCAACGCGCTCTCGAACCCCAACGGCGCCCACGCGGCGCAGCTCACCGTCGAGGACGTCCTGAGGAGCGAGAAGACCTTCGACCCGCTCACCCACCTCCAGACCGCCCCGTTCAGCGACGGGTCCGTCGTGCTGGTGCTGGCGAGCGAGGAGCGCGCGCGCCGGATGAAGGGGCAGCCGATCTGGGTCGCCGGCGGCGGATGGTGCAACGACACCCCCTGGATCGAGAACCGCGAGTGGGGCCGCGCCGTCTATGCCGAGAAGTCCGCGAAGATGGCCTACAAGCAGGCCGGCGTGAAGAACCCCGCGCGCGAGATCGACGTCTTCGAGATCGACGACTCCTATGCCTTCAAGGAGCTCCAGCACATGGAGGCCCTCGACCTCTGCCGCCCCGGAGAGGCCGGGAGGCTCGCACGCCTCGGGGAGACCGACCGCGGGAGCGAGATGCCCGTGAACGTCAGCGGAGGCAGCCTCGGGATGGGGTCCCTCCTCGACGCCGCAGGGGCCTACCGCGTGGTCGAGGTCGCCCTGCAACTTCGCGGGGAGGCCGGGAGGCGGCAGGTCGAAGGCGCACGGAGGGGCCTCGCGATGGCGTGGAGGGGCGTGCCCTCGGCCAGCGGGGCCGTGGTGGTGCTGGAGAACTAAGCGGGGGACCTTCGAGCACGAGCACGAGTACGAGTACGAGCACGAGCACGTAACGAGTGAGGAAGAGATGGGATTGAGAAGGGTGGCCGTGGTCGGGGCCGGGATGACCAAGTTCATGCGCCGCGCGCAGGACACCGCGCAGGAACTGTCGTTCCAGGCGACCAAGATGTGTCTCGACCAGGCCGGAGTGAAGATCGACCAGGTCGATGCCGTCGTCCACGGGACCGCCCCCGACGCCTTCGACGGCGTCCACATGAAGGGCGACCACCTGTCCGGCGGCAGCGGCGGCCATCGGAAGCCCTACATGCGCGGCTACGTCGGCGGCGGCACCGGCGTGTTCGCGCCCATCCAGGGGTGGTACCACATCGCCAGCGGCCTCTTCGACACCTGCCTCGTCGTCTGCGAGGAGAAGATGTCGAGCTGCCAGCCCCACCCGCAGGGCGCCTTCCTCACCATCTTCGACCACACCACCGAGCGCCCCCTCGGCCCCAACCTCCTCTGGATCTTCGCGCTGGAGATGAACCGATACATGTCGACCTACGGTATCGACATCAGGGACATCGCCCGCGTCAGCGTGAAGAACAAGGGGAACGCCCTCGATCACCCGTGCGCCCAGCTCGGCGAGAAGCTCACCGTCGACGACGTCATGGCCAGCGAGGTCCTCGCCTGGCCCGTCCACCGCAGCATGGTCAGCCCCACGAGCGACGGCGCCTGCGCCGTCCTCCTCGCCGCCGAGGAGGTCGCCAACCGGATCTGCGACAAGCCCGTCTGGATCGAGGGCGTCGGCTGGAACCTCGATACGTCCTACTGGACCAACCGCGACCTCGCCTATCCGAAGTACGTCGAGAACGCCGCGCGGATGGCCTACCGCATGGCCGGGATCAAGGAGCCGCGGAAAGAGATCAACATCGTCGAACCGTATGACCCGTTCGCGTACAAGGAGCTCCACCACCTCGAGGGGCTCCAGTTCTGCAAGCGCGGCGAGGCCCCGCGAATGACCGCCGACGGCGTGACCGCGCGCAACGGCGACCTCCCCGTCTGCCCGAGCGGAGGACTCCTCGGCGTCGGGAACCCGATCGCCGCCGCGGGCGCGATGAAGATCGCCGAGCTCTTCTGGCAGCTCCGCGGCGAGGCCGGGAAGCGCCAGGTCCCGGGCACGCCGCGCCGCGGGCTCGCACAGGCCTGGGGAGACCTCATGCAGGTCGGCACTGTCGTCGTCATGGGAGTCTAGCCATGCGCCCCGCCCTGGCCGCCACACTGCTACTGATCCTCGCGCAGGCGATGCGCGCCGAGGAGGCGTCGCAGGACCCGTACCCGCTCGAGGTCGGCACGGAGTGGACCTTCGAGGTCGGCAACGAGAAGCTATTCCCGATCAAGGGCGCCGAGTTCCGCTTCGTCGTGGCCGAGAGGAAGGCCGGCGACAAGAACTTCACGAAGTGCTCCTGCGGGACCATGTACGACGTCACCCAGTGGACCGCGGGGCAGGAGCTCGAGTGCACCGTGTGCAAGAAGACCTTCTCCGTGGGGACGCCCTCGGAGTGGACGAGGATCGACACCTACGCGATGGGAAAGAGCGCCGCCGCGCAGCGGGAGTACTACGCCGTCGACGGCGACTTCACCTACCTCGTCCGCCGCGCCGCCGTCGGCGCCTCCGTCGACCTGAATCCCCCGCAGCCGTACCTCCCGCGCACCCTCGCCGAGGGGAAGAGTTGGAGCTGGCACGGCGACTTCGGAGATGAGGAGACCGTGGGGAAGTTCACCGTCGAGGCCTTCGAGGAGGTCGAGGTCGCCGCCGGGAAGTTCTCCGCGTGGCGGGTGAAGTACGAGTGGGAGATGAAGAGCGGGATCAAGGTCATCTCCCTCAGGTGGTTCGCCCCAGGGGTCGGGATGATCATCCAGGACGACACGACGATCCAAGGAACCGGATCGAGCCGGCGGATTGGGAAGCTCAAGAGCTGGAAGGCTGCGGAGAGGAAGTAGCATGACCGCGCGCATCAAGGAGTTCCCGGGGACGCCCCTCACGAACGACGAGTTCAAGAAGGGGAAGGTCCTGACGGTGAAGGGCGGGCCGAAGGCCGAGTACGCCTGGGACACAGGCATCGCCATCGGCCACTACCTCACTCAGCTCAAGGAAGGGAAGATCGTGGGGCGCCTCTGCGAGGGCTGCCACCGCGTCCTCGTGCCGCCGCGGTGGGTCTGCGAGTGGTGCTTCCGCCCGACCGACGCCTGGGTCCAGGTGAAGGACACGGGGCGCGTGAACACCTTCTCCATCTGCTACATCACCTGGAACATGATCCACCTCGAGACGCCGCAAATCCCGGCCGTGATTGAGATCGACGGCGCCGCCCCCGGCGCGGGGATCCTCCACCTCCTCGGCGAGGTCGACCCCAAGAAGGTGAAGATCGGGATGAAGGTGAAGGCCGTCTGGAAGAAGCCCGAGGAGCGGACCGGCAGCATCACGGATATCGCCTACTTCAAGCCCGCGTAGGAGGAACACCATGATCGACCCGAAGACCAGCAACCAGGAGCTTTCGTCCTGGCGCGGGAACATCCCCGTCGAGAACCTCTACACCGTCGGGATCGCGGGAGACGTGTTCTTCCGCACGCTGCGGGACAAGGGGAGGCTCGTCGGGACGAAGTGCCCCTCCTGCGGAAAGACCTACGTACCGGCCCGCATGTATTGCGAGGCGTGCTTCGAGAAGTGCGGCCCCCCGGTGCCCGTCCCGCTCACCGGCACGGTGACGACATTCACCGTCTGCCGCCAGGACCTCGACGGCAAGCCGCTCGCGGAGCCGCAGGTGATCGCGCACGTCGCGATCGACGGCGCGGAAGGGGGGCTCGTCCACCGGATCGGCGAGGCCGACCAGGTCACGATCGGGATGCGCGTCGAGGCCGTCCTCGCGAAGAAGCGGACCGGCAGCATGAACGACATTACCCACTTCCGGCCGGCGAAGAAGCAGTAGAAGGAGACCCCGCCAATGGCCGACATGCCCGCCCCGCCCGCACCCCTGGCCGCTCCGTTCCCTCCGCCCCCTCCCGCCCCTGCGCCCTACCCGGTCTACGTCCCCATGCCCCAGCCTGCGCAGCCCGCCTCCCGCGCAGGGTGCGGCATCGCCGTCCTCCTCGCCTTCCTGCTCGCCGTGAGCGTCTTCTTCAACTTCATGCTCGCGATGACGAGCATGGCGAGGTTCGCCGAGAGCATGGGCGCCGCCGACGGCTATCGCGAGAAGCTCGTCACCGGCAAGGCCGACAGCGCGAACAAGATCGTCGTGATCCCGGTCGAGGGGATCATCTCCTCGCGCGAGTCGTTCTCCTTCCTGGGCCCGATGGAGAACGTCGTCCAGAAGCTGAAGGGGGACCTCGACCGCGCCTCCAAGGACGCGGCCGTCAAGGCGATCATCCTCTCGATCGACAGCCCCGGCGGCGAGATGACCGCCTGCGACGTGCTCTACAACGAGATCGGACGCTTCCGCAAGGAGCACCCCGCGATCCCGGTCGTCGCCATGATGGGCGACGTCGCGGCCTCCGGCGGGTACTACCTCGCCGTGACGGCCGACGAGATCTGGGCGCACCCGACGACGCTCACGGGGAGCATCGGGGTCATCATGGAGACCTACAACATCCAGGAGGGGATGGAAAAGCTCGGCGTGAAATCAGTGGTGATCAAGAGCGCCGACAAGAAGGACATCCTCTCCATGTCGCGCGAGATGACACCCGAGGAGAGGGCGATCCTGCAGGGGATCGTCAAGGAGCTCTACGAGACCTTCCTCGGCGTCGTGCTCGCGGGAAGGAAGGGCCTGACGAGGGACTCGCTCCTGCCGCTCGCCGATGGGCGGGTCTTCACGGGGGCGCAGGCGAAGGCGAACGGGCTGATCGACTCCGTCGGATACCTCGAGGACGTCGTCGCGGCGACGCTGACGAGGGCGAAAATCGCGGACGCCCGGGTCATCCGCTACAAGCGTCCCGAGGGGCTGGCGGATCTCTTCAACCCGGAGGCGGCGGGCGCGCGCCGCTCGGGCGATCTCGCGTCCCTCGCGGAGCAGGCCCTCGTCGAGCGCTCCCCCCGCGCGATGGCGATCTGGCGTCCTTGACACGCCGGATCCGCGCCGATATCGTTTGATGCAGCCTCTGCCCTGTTCGTACTTCGCCGATTGCAAGCCGCAACCGACAAGTATATTCATGGGGGCCGTTTTCGTGGATGGTGACGTCAGCCCTCCGGGGCTCGACCGATCCTCCTCGTAGGACCCCACCTGAACCATACGGTTCGGCCTTGATCGGCATACGGCAATGGTGGAGGCCACCAACACCCCGCGCCGCGCGCGTCCGGCCGCGGCCACCTGGCAAAGCCAGCTTGCTGGGCCCTGGCAAAGCCAGCTTGCTGGTTCGCCACGCCTGGAGGGAGAGATGCGCGACCTCGCAATCATCGGCGCCGGTACCGTCGGAAAGGCCCTGGGGCGCCGGCTCGCAGACGCCGGGTGGCACATCCGCGCCCTCTCGTGCCGTACGATGGAGTCCGCCCGCGCCGCCGCCGCGTTCGTCGGCCAGGGGGAGCCGCTCGACGACGCACCCAAGGCGGCGATGAGGGGCGACGTCGTCCTCCTCGCCGTGCCCGACGACCGGATCCAGGAGGTCGCGGAGTCGCTCGCGCGCTGGGGGAGCCTTCGGAAGGGCGCCGTCCTGATCCACGTGAGCGGGGGGCGGGCGGCCTCCGCGATGTCCTCGGCCCGCGAGGTGGGCGCGCACGTCGCCTCGATGCACCCCCTGCAGACCTTCGCAAGCGCGGACCAGCAAGCTGGCCATGCCAGGGCTGCCGTCGACCTCCTCTCCGGCGCCCTCTTTGCCTGCGAGGGGGACGAGGAGGCCCTCCTCGTCGTCCGCGAGATCGTGGAGGTCCTCGGGGGGAGGTTCGTGGCGATCGACGGGGAGAAGAAGGCGCTCTACCACGCCGGCGCCGTGATGGCGTGCAACTACCTGGTCACGCTCGTGGCCGCCGCGGCGGAGCTGTTCGAGGAGGCGGGGATCCCGCGCGACGAGGCGGTCCGCGCGCTCGCGCCGCTCCTGAAGGGGACGGTGGCGAACCTGGAAATGCTGGGGCTCCCACGCGCGCTCACGGGCCCGATCGCTCGCGGGGACGCGGACACGGTCGAGATCCACGCGGCGGAGCTCGCGCGGGCGCGGCCGGACCTGCTGCCGCTCTACCAGGCGCTGGGTCTCTGGACGATCCCGATTGCGGCGGAGAAGGGGGCGATGCCCGAGGGGTCGGCGCAGCGGGTCGAGCGGGCGCTCTCGAAGGAGCGCGGAAGGCGGCACGGAGGGGGCCGGCGGCGGAGGGGAGGGGCGTGAACCTCGTCCTGATCGGATTCCGCTGCACGGGGAAGACCGCGGTGGGACGTCTCCTCGCGGAGCGGCTCGGAATGGAGTTCGTCGACTCGGACGAGCGGGTGGCCGAGGCGGCGGGGATGACGATCCAGGAGATCTTCGCGGCCGAGGGGGAGCGGGCCTTCCGCCGCCGCGAGGCCGACACGATCGCCGAGGCGCTGCGAGGCGGGCGGCGCGTGGTGGCCACGGGCGGGGGGGCGGTGCTCCGGTACCAGACCGTGGCGCGGCTGAGGCGGGAGGGGGTCGTCGTGCTCCTCGAGGGGAGCGTGCGGACCATCGCGCGGCGCATGAAGGCCGATCCGAAGACGGCGGGGCAGAGGCCGAGGCTGGCGGCGGGAACCTTGGAGGAGGAGATCGAGACGCTGCTGAGCCGGCGCGAGCCGCTGTATCGGCGCGCGGCGGACCTGACCGTATCGACGGAGCGGCGAAGCGTGGAGCAGGTCGTCGAGGCGGTGGTGCGGGAGCTGAGACGGGCGGGGTTCCACGGAGCCTGGTGTCGAGTCGGGCGAATTCCGTGGGTTGGCGGATCTGCGTGAATCTGGCATCGCAGCTCGGATTGCGCGCCATTTCGGATCTCGGATCTTGGATAGCGGATTGATGCGGATTGCGGATGGCCGATTGCGGATTCTCCCGGGCGGCCAATCCGAAATCGGCGATCCGCAATCCGCAACACTCCGCAATCCCAAGTCCGACATCCACAATCACGTGTCCGAGCCCCGCCTGCCGTTCCGCGCGTCAACGCCCCGCCTCTCCGAGCACGCCCTCCAGGCCCTCTGGCACGCCCGCCCCTGGGGCGCCATCGCGCTCACGACACGGGACGGCCGGGCGCTGCGCGTCCTCCACCCAGGCCGCTGGAGCCAGGACGGCGGACCCGACTTCCAGCAGGCCGTCCTCGAGGTCGACGGCCGCACGGTCGCCGGCGACGTCGAGATCCACCTGCGGACCTCCGACTGGGACGCCCACGGACACGTCCGGGACCCCGCGTACGCGCACGTCGCGCTCCACGTGGTCCTCGAGGACGACGACCGCTCCCCCTGGACCCGCGGACCGACCGGAATCCGCATCCCGAAGATCGTCGTCGGGTCGTGGGTGCGGCAGCTCGTCGCCTCCGCCCCCAAGGGCCTCCCTGAGGCCGTCTGGCTCGGCCCCGGCGCCTGCCGCGGCACGCCGATCGACGAGGTGCGCGCCGTCGCCCTCCTGAAGGGCTCGCAGCGGATTGCCCGCCGCGCCGCCGAGATCGCCGCGCGCGCCGCCGCGACCAGCCCCGAGCAGGCCGCGTGGGAGGCCCTCGCCGAGGGGCTCGGGTACGCCCGCAACGCCGCGCCGTTCCTCAGGCTCGCGCGCCGCGTCCCGCTCGAAGACCTGCGTACGCGGATTGCCTCGCTCGGCCCCGCCGAGCGCCTGCACCACGCCGAGGGGGTCCTCCTCGGCGCGGCTGGCCTCCTCCCGGCGGACGGGTCGGACGACGAGGCTCGCCAGCGCCTCCGGACCCTCCGGGAGGCCTTCTACGAGCACGCCGAGGAGTGGGACGCCGGGGGCCTCCGCCCCGGGGAGTGGACCGTCGGCGGGACGCGGCCCGAGAATTCCCCAGTGCGCCGCGTCGCCGCCCTCGCCGCCGTCGCCGCGGGGGACCAGCAACCTCGCTTTGCCAGGGGGGGGCTCGTCGACGCGTGGGCACGGGCCGTCGAGGAGGGCGCAGATCCAGCAAGCTGGCTTTGCCAGGTGATCGACCTCCTCCGCATCCCCGCCGACGCCTTCTGGTCGCGACGCTGCGGCTTCTCCGGGAGGACGCTCTCACGCGCCACCGCGCTCGTCGGTCCCGACCGCGCCCTCGTCCTCGCCGTGAATGCCCTCGTTCCATCGCTCCTCGCCCTCCGGGAGGGTCTTTTCGCCCGTGTCCAGTCCCTCCTTGCGATCCTGCCTTCACCTGCACCGAACCGCTTGACCCGGCTCGCCGGATATCGCATTCTCAGTAGTTCCGCGCCCCCGCCGATGGGCGCCCTCGAGGAGCAGGGACGCCTGCAACTCGCTGCGGAGGGGTGCCAGTGGGGGCGCGAAGGATGCGCTCGGTGCCCGCTCGCGCGGTCCCAGACAGGGCCCGCGTCGCTGGCGCCGAGGAACGAAGCCGAGAGGTAGCGAGATGGCCTTCGTCCCCTGCCCGAGCTGCGGCGCGAAGTTCGACGTCGGGACTTTTGCCCCCGGGAAGAAGCTGCGCTGTTCCAAGTGCAAGGAAGTCTTCGCCGTCCCCGCCGGCGGCCTTGCCGGGGCTGCGGACCCGGTGCCGGCAGCCGTGTCGAAGAAGGAGACGCGCACCTCCTTCCAGAAAAAGTCCTCCTCGGTCTCTCCGAAGGCTCCTCCCGCCCCGCCGCCGGAGGCGCCGAAGCGCCCGAAGTCCTCCAAGTCGTTCAAGCCCGCGCCTCCTGAGCCCGAGTTCGAGCCCGCAGCCGGGGAGGCCGCGCCCCAGGAGAAATCGAAGGCGAAGCTCGCCCTCATCGGGGTCGTCGTCGTCGTGCTTGGCGGGGCAGTCTTCCTCGCGATGCCCTCGGACGACGAGTCGACCGCGCCGGAGACCTACGAGCAGCGCATGGCGAAGTCGCCGAACCCCGGCGCCGACGACCACGCGAAGATCGCCCTGTGGTGCGTCACGCGGAAGGACATGACCCACGCGGAGCTGCACCTCGACAAGGCCCTCGGCGCGGCGTCGAAGGCGAAACAGTTCGGGGAGGCAGCCCAGCTCTTCTACTGGCGCAAGCGCCTCGCGACCGACGCGGACCAGGTCGACAAGCGGCTCGACCTCGCCGAGTGGTGCGGGAAGTTCGGCCTCGACGTCTACCGGAAGACCGAGTGCAACCGCGTGCTCGCGGTCGACAAGAAGAACGACCGGGCGTCGAAGATCCTCGGGAGCGGCGGGACGACCACGGGGGGCGGCGGCGAGGGCGAGGTGGACTGGGAAGCCGAGATGGCGGCGAAAAAGGCGCAGGAGGAGGCGGACAAGAAGGTCCTCGACGGGCTCGACGACTGGCACAAGGTCTCCTACAAGTACCACATCGACATCCGGAGGAGCGGGCTCCTCGGCAAGGACTTCACGCGGTTCGACGAGAAGCCGCCCTACGCGATCTTCGTCGAGGCGACCGAGGCCTTCGACGGGAAGGAGGTCGCCGGGAGGTTCGCGAAGGCGCTCACGGAGTTCTGGGAGGTCTTCCAGAAGGAGCTGGGCGGGAAGACGGGCGTCCCGCTCGACAAGACGCCTCTCTTCGTCAACGTCTTCGCGAGCCGGGCGAGGTACGACGAGCAGGCCTCGCGCGAGCAGATGCCGTTCCGCCCGGACGGCTACATCAAGAACATCGAGGGGAGCCTCCACATCTTCACCTGGTCCGAGGGGGACGTGAACAAGCCGTACCTGTGGCACGACGGCTTCCACGTGCTCTTCGCCAGCACGGCCAAGCTCAAGAGCGGGTCGAATCCGAACGCCTACTGGGTGAACGAGGGGCTCGCGCTCGCCTTCGAGGCGGCCGGGAAGGCGGGAAAGGACTCGATCGGCGGGATCGACCCGGACCGCCTGCCCACGATCCAGCAGGAGCTGCGGCTCGACCCGGCGAAGCGCAAGATCTTCGGCCTGTCGACGCTCGCGGGGAAGTCGAGTTCGGACCTGATCTCGGAGCTGAAGAGCACCGCGGGGAGCGAGGAGGACAAGTTCGAGCGCCAAAAGAAGGCGGAGGCCCTCATGGCGCAGGCCTCGTCGCTCGTCGCCTACCTGCTGTCGTCCGCCGAGACGCGCGGGAAGCTGGAGGCGTACTGCGAGAGCGAGTGGACGGGGAAGGGCGGGCTTTCGGCCTTCACGGAGGTCTTCGGCGACGCCGGGGCGATGGAGGAGAGGTGGAAGGCGTTCGTCGAGGGATCCAAGTGACGCACGAACCGGGACTTGCATTCCCGACCGCGGATGATAGCCTCATAGGCTACGCCATCGCCCGGGAAGTGGAGCGAATCGGATGAAGCTCGCGAGTTGCTCCTGCGGCGCGAAGTTCGACGTGTCGAACTACGCCGCCGGCGCGAAGCTGAAGTGCGCGAAGTGCAAGTCGATCTTCACCGTCCCCGAGGACGGGGCCGGCGCGGAGGAGGTCGCCGTCCCGGAACAGGCCACGGCGGCGACCGCGGCAGGGGGCGCCGGATCGGGCACGCAGAAGACGCGCACCTCGACGCGAACGGGGACGCGCTCCGGCACCCGCGTCACGGGGCGGACCGACACGAAGACCACGACCCGCACAGGCACGCGGGGGGTCGGGACGCGCAGCTCGGGGAGCTACAAGCCCGCCTCGAAGTCGCCGACGAGCCTGTACCTGACGATCGGCAGCGGCGCGATCGCCCTCATCCTGATCGTCGTCCTCGTCTTCGTCCTCAAGAAAGAGTCGAACAAGCCCGCGGGGGGGAATGGCGTTGACGAGTCCGCGATCACGCCCCAGAAGATCTTCGAGAAGTGCAAGCCGGCCGACGCGCGGGGCTGGCTTGAGTACTCCGATACGCTGCGAAAGTACGGTTTCTTGAAGGAAGCGGACGAGGCTCTCGGGAAGGCGTGCGGGATGAAGCCGGACGACCCCGAGATCGCCAAGCGGTACGAGTCCCTCCTGAACTCGAAGGTCCAGGCGCTCGACCCGAAGACCGACAAGTACGACGACAAGGTCTTCGCGATCGCCGAGGAGGCGGAGAAGGCGGGGCTGAAGAAGCTCTGCGAGGACATCTGCGTCTTCATCGTCGGCGACCGGGTGAAGGTGAAGGGGATCAACCCGAAGCACCCGGGCGCGAACAAGAAGCTCGGCCGCAAGCTGACGATGTGGGGGGACTGGGACGACGCGGAGCTCGTGGACCAGCTCGAGCAGTTCGCGAAGACCGCCGAGGCCGAGCGCAAGATGCTCGACGGCCTGACGCCGTGGCAGCGCAAGGCCTACGAGATGAGGCGGGAAATCGAGAAGTCCGGGATGAAGTGCGTCTGCGTCTCGGAGAAGCCGTACCTGATCGCCGTGCAGGAGAACCCGGCCTACTCGGCGGAGATCATCGCGGAGGACTTCCGGAAGGTCGCGGAGCACCTCTACAAGCTGTTCAAGAAGGAATACGCGGAGAAGTTCGCCATCACCGACATCTTCGAGGGGGAGCAGGCCGAGGAGGTCCTTCCGATCATCGTGTATGACTCGAAGAAGACGTACATCGAGAAGAACCCCGGCACGCCCGACTGGGCGGGCGGGCACTTCGAGCCGGGGACGGGTTGGATCAAGATGTTCAAGGAGACGGGGAAGCCGTACGAGACGGTCTTCCACGAGGGGACGCACCAGCTCGTCGGGGCCGCGACGAGGCTGAAGGGCGGCAAGGACACGAACATGTTCTGGTTCACGGAGGGGATCGCGACCTACTTCGAGGACTTCAAGCGGGACGCGAACGGGGACTTCGTGATCGGGATCAAGAGCCGCCAGTACCTCCCCGAGGTCCAGCGGGCGATGCGCGCGAAGACGCACATGACGTTCGACAAGATCATCGGGAAGTCGTACATGGAGTTCCGGATCCAGCAGTCGCAGATCCGGGACCCGTTCCAGCAGAACCAGTTCGTGGGCCTGCACTACGCCGAGTCGTGGTCGATCGCGTACTTCCTGAACACGTTCGACAACGGAAAGTACCGCGACAAGTTCAACGAGTACTTCCTGAAGGAGATCTCGGGCGAGGGGACGCTGCAGAACTTCGTGAAGATCTTCGGCGACCTCGCGACGCTCGAGAAGGAGTGGTTCGACTTCACCACGAACCTGAAGCTCGACTGAGAGTCTGCGTCTCCATCCCCGCCGATCACGCCTGCGAGCTGGGCCTCGCGGAGCTGGCGCGTCGCGTCCGCGCCGCCGACCTCGTCGAACTGCGCCTCGACGCCAACCCCGACTTCCCCATCGAGTGGGTGGGACGCCTCGGGAAGCCCGTGATCGCGACGTGCCGCCCGCGCGCGGAGGGCGGGGCGTGGACCGGCGCGGAGGCCGATCGCCTGGCGCTCCTCCGCAGGGCCGTCGACGCGGGCGCCCAATGGGTCGACCTGGAGTGGAGGTGCGGCGCCCAGGCGCGCGCCTTCCGACCTGCCCGCGTCCTCACCTCGCACCACGTCCTGGACGGCCTCCCCGACGACGTCGAGGGGGTCCTCCGCGAGATGACGCTCGACGGCGGCGACGCCATCAAGCTCGTCGCGCACGCGCGGACCACGCTCGAGGCGGTCACGTTCGCGAGCGCCGTCCGCCTCGCCCTCGCCGCGCGAGGGCCGGGGCTGCCGCCCGTGGCCGCCTTCGCGATGGGGGAGGCCGGCACGTGGACCCGCGTCGCCCTCGCGCAGCTCGGCGCGCCCTGGGTCTACGCGGCCCTCGACCGCTCCCGCGCGACCGCGCCTGGACAGCCGACGCTCCTCGATTGGACCGGTGCGCTCCGCGTCCGCCGGATGGGGGCGCGGACCGCGATGTACGGACTGATCGGCAACCCCGTGGCGCACTCGCTCTCCCCCCTGATCCACAACCTGGCCTTCGAGAAGGCGGGGATCGACGCGATCTACGTCCCCTTCCTCGTCACCGACCCCGGCGCGCTCCCCGCGGTCCTGGCGCTCGACGTGCGCGGCTTCTCGGTGACAGTCCCCTACAAGGAGGCCGTCGTCCCGCTCGTCGCACGCCGCTCGCGCGCCGCCACCGAGATCGGCGCCGTGAACACGCTGGTCCGCCGGGACGACTCGCAGGCTGGCCATGCCGGCGGCTGGGAGGGGGGGAACACGGATGCCGCCGGGGCCCTCGCGGCGCTCGCTCGGGCATACGCGGTGACGGCCGAGACGCCGTTCCTCGCCGGGAAGCGCGCCCTCGTCCTCGGGGCGGGAGGCGCGGCCAGGGCGATCGCGTGGGGCCTGGCGAGGGCCGGGGCGCGCGTGGCGGTCTCTGGCCGCACCGGGACCCGTTCGGAGGCCCTCGCCCGCGAGATGAAGCTCGTCGCAGTGCCGTGGGACGCGCGCGCGGCGGAGGGCCCCGATCTCCTCGTGAACGCCACGCCCGTGGGGATGGCGCCGCACGCCGACGAATCCCCGTGGCCCGCCTCGGCCCTGCGCCCCGGCATGGTCGTCTTCGACACGGTCTACCATCCGCGGCGCACGAAGCTCCTCACCGACGCGGAGTCGGCGGGCGCTCGCGTGGTCGGGGGGATCGAGATGCTCGTGGAGCAGGCGGCGCTTCAGTTCGCGGCCTGGGCGGGGCGTCCGATGCCGCCCGAGGCCATCGCCGAGGCTAGATCTGCGGAGTGGCCATCGGAGTGAGGATCGACGGGACCGCGCGGTTGCAGAGCGACCGGATCCCGTCGCGGTCGGCCCTGACGACCTCCACGAAGCAGCGCGCCATGTCGGCGTCGAACTGCGCCCCCGCGCAGCGGACGATCTCGTCCACCGCCTCCGTCCACGGCATCCCCTTTCGATAGGAGCGGTCCGACGTCATCGCGTCGAACGCGTCCGCGACCGCCGCCACGCGTGCGAGGTACGGAATCCGCTCGCCGCTCAGGCGATCCGGGTACCCGTTCCCGTCGACCCGCTCGTGGTGGTTCCGCACGATCGCCAGCCCCTCGCGGAACAGGCGGATCGAGCCCAGGATGTCGGCGCCGATCAACGGGTGCTGCGCGATCTCCCGGAACTCCTCGGGCGTCAGCTTGCCGGGCTTCCTGAGGATCGAATCCGGGACCGCGATCTTCCCCACGTCGTGGAGCGGCCCGAGCTGGCGCAGGAGCGTCACCTCGCGCGACCCCAGCCCGAGCGCGTCGCCAAGCAGGACCGCGTAGGCGGTCACGCGCTCCGAGTGCCCCTGCGTGTACGGATCCTTCGCCTCGATCGCCTTCGCCATCGCGAGGAGGGAGTTGATCGAATCGTGGTGCAGGTTCGCGTTCTCGATCGCGATCCCCGCCTGGCTCGCGATCGCGCAGAAGACCCGCCCCTCGCGATCCGAGTACCGGTGCGGCAGCTTCGAGTACACGGTCAGCGCGCCGAGGACGCGCGTCCGCGCGATGATCGGGACCGAGAGGAGCGAGCGGAGCCCCTGCTCGCGCGCGAGGTCGGGGAAGGGGAAGGGGCTCTTCTTGATGTCGTAGACGGGGAACGGCTTCTGCGTCTCGACCGCGCGCCCCGAGCACCCGTCGCCGACGCGGACGGGGACGCGCATCTGCTCGGGCGTGAGGGTGAGCCCCGCCGAGGCCGCCAGCTCCAGCATCCCCGTCGCGGTGTTCAGGAGCCGCACGGAGCAGATCTCCGCGTTCATCAGCTCCCGCGTCACGGCGAGGATCCGGTGGAGGACCTCGTCGTAGTGCTCCGCGGAGACGATCGCGTCGCCGACCCGGAGGAGCGCGGAGAGCGGTCCCTTCGAGGGGGTCGTCTTGCGCCGGGGCGTCTTGCGGCGGGGCGTCGGTTGGCTCTTCCTCATTCGCTGGTGGTTTCCCCCGCTGCCGTCTCCGTCCCCCTTACGGCAGGATCGTGATTTTCGTCCCTTCGATCGCGAAGTCGTAGACCTCTTCGGCGTCGGCGTTCAGCATCCTCACGCAGCCGGCGCTCTTCTTCCCGGGCACCGTCTCGGGCTGCGTCGTCCCGTGGACGCCGTAGCTCTTCTTCTCCTTGAATCCCATCCAGCGCGTCCCCAGGATGTTCCTCGCGTCGCCGGCGGGGATGTCGCGGAAGGGCGGATCGATGATCCGTGCCCCCACGGTGAACTCCCCCTCGGGCGTCGGCGACTCCGTCGGCTCCCCGATGCAGACCGGGTACTCCTTGACGAAGAGCCCCTTCCTCCAGAGCTGGAGCGTCAGGTCCGACTTCCGCACGATCAGCTCGCAGCCGTCGCAGGGGAGGAGCTTGAACGTGTCGCCCTGGCGGATACGGTCGCCCTCGAGGCGATTGACGCGCTTGATCAGCCCCACGGTCGTCTTGTGGGCCTGAGCAATCCCATTGAGCGTATTGCCGGCCTCGACCGTGTACTCGACGGAGTCGGCGGTGATCCTCTTCGACCAGACCAGGCTCTTGTTGAGGCGGGCAAGCGCCTCCTTCACCTGCTTGGCCTTCTCCGCGGGGAGCCCTGCGCGGAGGACGCGAGATAGTCCCGCGCGCGCCTCGAACTCCTTCCCCTCCTTCTCGGCGAGTGTGAGCCCTGCTGTGGCCGCGGCCACGCGCTTCGCCTCGCTGTCACCCGCGCAGGCGAGGACATCGCCGAGGTGCTTTTCCCGCTCTTCGTCGCTCTTGGCATGGTTCATCAGCCAGAGGTGCGCGTCGGCCTCTTCTGCGGACTTCGGGTACCGCGCGAGCAGGCGGTTCCACGTCTCCGCGGCCTTCTCGAGGCTGTCCGCGGCGTCGTAGCAGCGGGCGAGCGCCGCGACGTGCCGTGCGGCATCGGGTGAGCCCTTGGCCTCGAGCTCCTCGATCTCGCGGACGAGAACGGGGAGGGCCTTCGCGAACTCCCCCTCGGCGACAAGCGCAAGCCCGTCCGTAAGCGGAAGCGGGGGCGTGTCTTTCTTCTCGTCCGTTGTGGGTGGGGGATCGACCTTCGCCTTCGCGATGTCGGCAGGTTTGTCCTTGGCCCACAGCGGAAGGAGCCGATGCTGGACGAGGTAGACCGCCGCCGCCACCAGCGCGGCCATGATCAGGAACTTCTTCATTTTCCTCTCCGGGCCCCGGCGTCCGTGATTATATCGGCGGGAATACAGGTGTTCCATCTCCTTTTCATTGACGCACCTGGGTGCGGAAGACACTGTGGTCCCGATTCGCACTCGAGGAGGTCTCCGCGTGAAGGCAAAGTCCACGGGCGTCATCCACAGCGACGCGGCGCCGAAGGCCATCGGGCCGTACTCCCAGGCCGTCGAACAGGACGGCTGGGTCTTCCTGTCGGGCCAGGTAGCGATCGACCCCGCCACGGGCCAGGTCGTCGACGGTGGCGTCGAGGCCCAGACCGAACGGGTCCTCAGGAATCTGGAGGCCGTCCTCGCCGCGGCGGGTGGGACGCTCGCGAACGTCGTGAAGACGACGGTCTACCTCAAGAGCCTCGACGACTTCGCCAGGATGAACGAGACCTACGCCCGCTTCTTCAAGGAGCGCCCGCCGGCCCGCGCCACGGTCGAAGTCTCGCGTCTGCCTCGCGACGTGCGGGTCGAGATCGACGCGATCGCACGGCTGTGACCGAGCCGTTCCTCTGGACCGCGCACCCTGCCGCCGAGCGTCCCGCCGCCGCTGCGGGCCTTGCCGGCATCCTCTTGGGCATCGTTCTCGCGGGGTGGTCCTGGAGCGGCGCCCCGGTCTTCGGCGTCGTGGCGGCCCTCCTCGTCTCGGGCTTCATGCTCCCGTTCTTGCTCCCGACGCGCTACGAGGCGGGCGAGGAGGGGCTCACGATCGCCTCGGTCGGGCGGACGCGGCTGGTGAAGTGGTCGAGCGTGAGAAACCTCTACGTCCACGCGACCGGCGTCCACCTCTCCCCCTTCGACCGCCCTTCGCCGCTCGACCCGTTCCGCGGGGCCTTTGTCCTCTACGGCCGCGAGAAGGAGCGCGTCCTCGCCACGCTCCGCTCGCGCGTGCCCGAAACGAAGGGACCCCCCGGAGTGGCTCCAGAGGGTCCCACGTCGTCCGCGTAGCGGCTACTTGCCCTCGGTCTCCTGCTTCTTCTGCAGGGCCTCCTTCCGCTTCTCCGCGCGGGGGATCATCGCCTGCGCGTTCTTGGCCTCCGCGGCGCCGGGGTACTTCTCGATCAGGGCCTTCCAGACCGCGATCCCCTCGTCGAACTTGTTCTGGTTCACCTCGGCCACGCCCAGGAAGAGGCAGGCCTTCGGCAGCAGGTCGCTCTCAGGGCGCTTCTCCATGAAGGTCTTGATCGCCGCCTCGGCGTCGGCGAAGGCCTTCGCCGCGAGCATCTGCTCCACGCGCGCGAGGTCGACGTCGTCCGCGAACCCGGCCTTGTCTTCAGGGTCGCAGGCCAGGACCTTGTCGAGCGCCGCGTTCCCCTCCTCCGCCTTGCCTCTCTTGAAGAGGGCCAGGGCGTAGTCGAAGTTCAGCTTCGGGTCCTCGGGCGATTTCTCGAGCGCCGCCTTCAGCTCGTCGAACTTCTTCAGCTCCGCCGCGGGGGCCTTCAGCATCTCGAGGAACTTCGCCGGGGGCATGAACCCCGCGGCCATGTGGACCATCTCCCCGTCCCCGTTGAGGAAGACGATGCTCGGGTAGCCCCGCAGGTGGAACTTCGCCGCGAGCTCCTTGTCCTTGTCCCCGTCGACCTTCAGGCAGACGAACGAGCCGTTCAGGACTTCGACCACCTTGGCGTCAGGATACGTCTCCGCATCCAGCTTCTTGCAGAAGCCTCACCACTCGGTGAAGAAGTCGATCATGAGGAGCCGACCGGACTCCTTCGAGGCCTTCAGCGCCTCGTCGTAGCTCGCGGCCCAGTTCACCCCGTCCTCCGCACACGCGGCCGAACCCATCGCGGTCACCGCCATGGCGGCCAGCAGCCACCGTCGCATCGTATCCTCCTTCTCGTATTCCGTTCCCCTTCCCGTTCCCCTTCCCTTTCCCAGCGCCTTCTCAAGCGCTGGGAAAGGGAAGGGGAACGGGAAGGGGAAGGACTTGCACCTGACAAGACACTAGCAGCGCCCGTTCGGAGGTGTCAAAGGGAGATTGGCGCGCTACCCGCCCGGCCAGAGGCGGCGGTGGATCACGTCGAGGTCGCGCAGCAGCTCCGCGGCGTTCCGGTACCGCCGCGGGATCGCCGGGTCGAGGCACTTCGCGAAGACCCGCTTCATCTCCTCGGGGTAGCGCAGGGCGGAGAGGTCCGGCGGCGTGGTCCGCCTCTGCGTGAGCATCTCGGCCTCGTCCTGCTGTCGCTCGGCGCGCGGGAGCTTCTGGTACTCCACCCAGTGGAAGTTCCAGTTCTGTTCCTTGCCGTGGAACCACATCGGGAGCTGCGGGGGCGAGCCCGTGGCCAGCTCCAGGAAGGTCGCGCCGAGCGACCAGACGTCCGAGTGGGCCCCGATCGCCGCTGCGCGGACCGCCTGCGGCGCGAGGACCTCCGGCGCGACGTAGAAGACCGAACCGCCGACAGCCTCAGTCAGCTCGCTCCCGCGGACCGAGACGCCGAAGTCGATGATCTTCGCGTCCAGGTGCTCCGGGCGGATCACCTCCGTCGCCTGCTCCTTCCGCTCGATGATCGCGATCGTCGTGTCGGTCGCCTTCTTGCCCCCCTTCTCCAGCGCGGGCGGCTTGATGAAGATGATGTTCTCCGGCTTGAGGTCGAGGTGGAGAATGTCCTTCAGGTGGATGTACTTCAGCCCGTCCGCGACCTGGCGGAAGATCTCGAGGAAGTGCGGATAGGGGAGGAAGGGAGGCCGCCGACGGACGTGGAGGATCTTCTCCCGGAGGTAGTCGCGGAACGACGTCCCGACCGCGTACTCCATCAGGATGTACCAGGAGTCCCCCTCCTGCTGGTAGGCGTAGCAGTGCGCGACGTGGTGGTGATCGAGGTCGAGGAGGATGGACAGCTCGCGCTTCAGGTTGTCGAGGCTCTCCTTGGTCTTCGGCGTGACCTTCTTGATGGCGCGGAGGTGACCGGTCTTGACGTGCTTCGCGAGGAGGATCTTCGACATGGTCCCGCCGGTCAGCTCGCGCTTGATCTTGTACTCCGCGAGGAACTGTTTGGCGGGAGGGAGCTTCTTGGAGAAGAGGCTGCCGATCTTGTCGAAAAGACCCATGCGAACTGCGCTCGGGGGAGAAGGTTCCAGTATAACCCGCGTCGGGCTGGACGGCATCCCTCCGTCCACCTATACTTCGGTTTCCGGACGGGGCGTAGCGCAGTCTGGTTAGCGCGCCACGCTTGGGCCGTGGAGGTCGCCGGTTCAAATCCGGCCGCCCCGATTCACCCAGCGCCGAAGGCGCGGCAGAATGTAGCCTGGGGCGTCAGCCCCAGGAACCCGGTCGCCAGGTCTGGACAGAGCCCCGAGGGGGCGACAGAAGTCGCGGTGGAGCGGTGCCTGAACACGTCGACCTGCTGATCACGGGGATCGGGGAGCTGGCCACGCCGGTCGACCCCGGGGGGCCGCTGCGGGGGGAGGCGCTGGGAAGGCTCAAGGTCGTCCCGGGCGCCGCCATCGCCGTCCTCGAGGGCCGCATCGTCGCGGCGGGACCCGAACACGAGGTCCGCGCGCGCTGCAAGGCGCGCGAGACGCTCGACGCCCAGGGGAGGCTGGTCACGCCGGGCCTCGTCGACCCGCACACCCACGCCCTCTTCGTCGGGACCCGCGAGGACGAGTTCGAGTGGCGCCTGGGGGGCACGGCGTACGCCGAGATCGCCCGCCGGGGCGGCGGGATCCACTCCACCGTGCGGCGCGTACGCGAGGCCGACAAGGGCGCCCTCGTCCGCGCCCTGCGGGGGAATCTCGACAGGATGCTCGCCCACGGGACCACGACGGCCGAGGTGAAGACCGGGTACGGCCTGTCGCGCGAGGCCGAGCTGCGGTGCCTGGAGGCGATCGACGAGGTGAGGCGCCAGCACGCCGTCGAGGTCGTCCCGACGTTCCTCGGCGCGCACGAGATCCCGCTCGAGCACCGCGAGAACCGTCGCGTCTGGATTGACGCGCTCGTGAAAGACCTCATTCCCGAGGTCTCTCGGCGCAAACTCGCGGAGTACTGCGACGTCTTCTCCGAGGCCGGGGTCTACACGGTGGACGAGGCACGCGAGGTGCTCGCGGCGGGCCAGGCGCACGGGCTCGTCCCGCGGATCCACGCAGAGGAGTTCACGCCGCTCGGAGGGGCGCGGATGGCGGCGGCCCTCGGCGCGGCGAGCGCGGACCACCTGATGGCCCTCCCCGCGGAGGATGTCCCGGCCCTGGCGGCGAGCGGCACGGTCGCGGTGCTCCTCCCCGCGACAACGCTCTTCCTGGGGCAACGCCCCGCGCCCGCCCGCGACCTGATCCGCGCCGGCGCGGCCGTGGCCCTGGGCACCGACTTCAACCCCGGGTCGTCGATGACCGAGTCGATGCAGATGGTCATGACGCTCGCCTGCGTCCTCTACAAGATGACGCCCGCCGAGGCGCTCTCCGCGGCCACGCTGAACGCCGCGCACTCGCTTGGCCGCCGCGAGCGGCTGGGGAGCCTCGAGACCGGCAAGGACGCGGACCTCGTCCTGTGGGAGTGCGAGCACTACCGCCAGCTCCCCTACCACTTCGGCGTCAACCAGGCCCGCCTCGTCATGAAGCGTGGCCGGGTCATGTGGAGGGCCTGATGCAGCTCGTCGAGTGCGTGCCCAACTTCAGCGAAGGCCGTCGTGACGACGTCATCGACGCCATCGTCGCGTCGATCACGGGCGTGGTGGGGACCCAGGTGATCGACCGCCAGAAGGACGGCGACCACAACCGCTGCGTGATCACCTTCGTCGGGGCCCCGGAGGCCTGCGCGGAGGCCGCGTTCCGCGCCACCCGGACCGCCGCCGAGCGGATCGATATGCGGACGCACCAGGGCGCGCACCCGCGGATGGGAGCGACCGACGTCGTGCCGTTCGTGCCGCTCGGCGACGTGACGATGGAGAGCTGCGTGGAGCTCGCCAGGGCCGTCGGACGGCGCATCGGCGAGGAGCTGCGCATCCCCGTCTACCTCTACGCCGAGGCCGCCGCGAAGCCCGAGCGCAGGCGCCTCCCCGACGTCCGGAAGGGGGAGTACGAGGCGATCCGCGATGAGATGGGCAAGGACCCCGCGCGCGACCCCGATTTCGGCCCGCGGGAGATGAACCTCGGCGCGGGCGCGACGGCGGTCGGGGCCCGGTGGCCGCTCATCGCCTACAACATCAACCTCCGCGTCGCGGCTCCAGACAGCGCGAGCGAGGTAGCGCAGGAGATTGCGGCGCGGGAGAAGCGCAAGCCGCAATCCCAGTGGGGCTTCATCGTCGCGAAGGGAGACCCGGGTCTGTTCTTGGCCAGGTGGATCGCGGTCCAGGTCCGCGAGTCAGGCGGGGGCCTCCCCTGCGTCCAGGCGATGGGTCTGCGCGTCAGCGATCGCGACCTGGTACAGGTCTCCATGAACCTGACCAATTTCCGCACGACCTCGCTCAAGCGGGTCTGGGACGAGGTCGGCTCCTTCGCGAAGCAGTACGGCCTCGAGGTCGTCGAGTCGGAGTTCGTCGGCTGCATCCCGCGCGACGCGCTCGGCGGCCTCACTCCGGGCGACTTCAAGGCCGCGGCGTTCCAGGACTCTCAGATCCTCGAGAACCACCTGCCGCACGCCTGAGGCGCGCAGCTCGCGGGAGGCCTCGGCGAGGGCCACACTCAGCCCCGCGTGCAACGCTCGATGAATGGGCGCAGCACGTCGTGGTTGAGCTCGGACGCGACACCAGCGAGCTGCTCCACTGACACGCGCAGACCGGGAAGGAGGCCCAGGTGGGCCGCGGTGTGATGGGCCTCCCCGAGCGCGGCCGGGTCTCGCGCGAGCTCCTCAAGGCCGCTGGCGATGGAGCTCCCGAGTTGGCGCCACTCCTGCGGAAACCACTTCATCAGCGCCTGGACCCAGCGCTCAGCCCACGCATCCTGTTCGCCACGAGGAGTCAGGCGCGCGATCGCGAGCACCCGCCCAAGGTCCTTGGCGGACCTCAGGCAGGCCGTTCCGCCGATGTCGGTCTCCATTCGAGTCGTCCCCAGCCTGGGATGGGAGAGGAGATTGGCCAGGCACATCATCGCGGGATCGGCGTACTTGAGCCCGAGGCCCGAATCCAGCAGGTTCCAGGACGTCAGGCCGATGAACCGGAAGACCGGGACGGCGTAGTGAGCCCCGCTGACCACGATCCTCCCGTGTGCTTTCGCTTCCTGTTGTCCGATGGCGGGCTCGCCGAGGAACTCGATGAAGAAATCGGAAAACCCCGGCGGAAACAACCGAATGAACGGGAGTTCCCCGACCGGAGTCTCCGCCGAGCCCGGCGAGAATTTCTTCGGGTAGTTCCAGGTCCATCCCCGGGAGAGGAGTTCCTCCGTCCGTCGGCCCAGCTCGTCGTGAGCCCCGATGGTGTGCACGACGATGTCCGCGTCCTTCGTCCGCATCTCACGTCGCGGCAGATGGCCTTCGAAGTGGAACCCCGCGGCTAGGCTCCCCGCAACGTATGCGCCGGCGGCGAGGTCGGGGGGGAGCATGCTCGCGAGCCTGGTCATGAGGGAGCGGGGTTCCAGGTCCATCACGTCCTCCGCTTCCGCAGCAGGTATTCCACGAGCTCCGCTGCCTGCCGTTCGAGTCTCAGTTCGTGGAGGTCGAGCAGGACCTCGACCGGGTCTGCGGTCGCCGGGCCCCCCTGCGGAGAGGTCTCGAAGAGGGGATCGTCGCGACGCAGCCGATGAACCACGAGCGAGAACTCGGCAGACGGGTCCGTGGTCGATTCGAGCGACGGATCGATCCGGCCGATCAGGAGGGGCACGTTCGCCCCCCTGGAACCCAACGTCAAGTCGAGCCGTGGGGTCCCCTTCAAGTCGAACTCGGGGAACAGGCGGCGAGCGGCGATCACACCGCCGACGGCGACCCAGTCGAGCGGGGTCTTCGACAGCCTCCCGAGCAGGAACTCCGGGTCGGGAGGCCTTCCGGATGGACTCACGAATCGAATCGTCCTGCGGAGTTGGTCCGAGATCGCCACGACCTGCTGCCAGGTCTGTCGCGGAAATCCGACCAGCTCGACGCTGCGATTCCGGAGACGGCGCAATTCCCGTCTGCGGACGAGTTCCTCGATGGCGCCGGCGATCGTCGGATACGAGAACCGGCATCGGCGGATCAGTTCGCCGGTCGTGATCGGCCCGGAACCGCGGAGCCACAGGGCGAGAAGCACCTTGAAGACTTCGGAGAATCCCGGAGAAAGGCCTGCCGATGCCGGGGCCGCGCCCACCTCTTCGCGCAGGCCGGACTTCTCGAGTTGTCGGACGACGGGGTGGGTGCCGAGGTCGGGGGGTTCGCACTTCGTTTCGGAGCCCTTGACGAGCCAGAGGAGTCCCAGTCGACGGCGGACCGGTTCAGGCAGGAGCCGTGTCACTCGCCCCCATTCGTTCCGAGTCCTCGCCCAGCTCATACGCTCCCCCCGCCACACGAGGCACGCCAACTCGATGGCCGGGTTCTCTTCCACGGCAAGGGCCATCTCCACGATACTGGCGTGGAGATCGCGAGCACCCATGACCCTCGACAGTTTGAAATCGAGCGCGACGCGGCCGTCCTCCGAGAGCTGATGGAACGGCCCACGCTTGGCTTCACGGAAGCCCGCTAGGGTTGCACGAGGACTTGGTCGGCGAATCATCGCTGGTTAAGGTAGCAACTCGATATTGATGTGGCAACTACTGTTTTACGTGGCAACTCATTGTTTCACATCAACCACAACCCGATGCTCACATTGAGGATGCTGATGGCGCTGATGACCATGGACGCCGGGGGCACGGGAGCGCCCGCGTTCCAGGACTCCCAGGTCCTGGAAAGCCACCTGCCGAACGCGTGTCGCGCCGACCCGCCTGGTGGGGGACGGCGTAGGCGCATAGCGCTCAGGAACGCTGCGACTCGAGGGTGGTGACGCGCCGGTCGAGGAACTTCAGGGCCTCCGCAGCTCCGGCCAGGATTCTGGCCGTGCGATTCAGGCGCTCGTCGACCTTCTTCATCTGGCGTTCCGCGGTCTCCATGCGCCTCTCCATCTGGTCGGCCCGCCGCTCCATCTGGTCCGCGCGCCTCTCCAATGCGACGATACGCAGGTCCATCCGCTTGCCGTCTCGCTTCATCTCCGCGAGCATGAGCAGGAGCGTGGCGTGGAACTCCCCGTTGGATCCCCGAATCGACATGGCGTCTCTCCTTGGCAACCGCAGGCCCAGCCTACCTCAGACTGGGCCCCGGGGGCAATCTCGGGCGACGCCTTCGGCTGCCCCGCGACCCACGACAACCGCAGGCGTGGGAATGGTGCGGATTGGGTCGTGCTCCCTGCACTCCGAGTCGGCGTCGTCGCGCGAACGCAGCGGTTGCTCCGTTGACCACGGCGCCGGCCATCGTGGGCTCGCCCCCTCCAGCGTGTGAACCATCTGCTCCTGAGGATCCACGCTTGTCGGCGTGCACCATCGCTCGTATGATCCGCCAGCGTCGGATCTGCTGGCGCGGCAGAGGGGAGGATTCACCTGATGCCCTCGCATCTCCCCCCGGCCCTCATGGTCAGCGAGGCAGATCGGTCCTGAATCCCGGGTGTCGGCGGATACTCATCGTCGAAGGGGGCCGAAGGGCACGTCCAGTGAACGCGATCAATTTTGACTGCCCCGGGTGCGGCGCCCCGATCTCCGCTTCAGCAGAGAAGGCGGGCAGCATCATTCCCTGCAGCGCCTGCGGCGCCGAAGTCTTCGTCCCTCCGTCTTCCGACGCAGCGAGTACCCTGGTGGTCCGTCGACGAAGTGAGGCCGCCACCGCCGACCGCCTCGCGGCGGATCTGCTTGCCTTCCCTGCCGCCACCACCGTGCCCACGCTCGCACCGCCAGAACCCGCTCCCGTCGCGATCGGGCGATACAGGGACCTGGGCGAGATCGGGAGAGGGGGGATGGGGATAGTCTACAGGGCGCACGACCCGGTCCTGGATCGCGTCGTGGCCCTCAAGACGCTTGTCGGGCACGCGAAACCGGACTGGGTCCAACGCTTCATGCTGGAGGCTCGTTCGCTCGCAAAGCTCCGGCACCCGGGGATTGTGCCCATCCACGATCTCGGCGAGTCGGAGGGGCTGGTCTACTTCACCATGGACCTCATCGAGGGAAAGACCTTTGCGGCCGCGCTTCTGGACGGCGGCCTCAGCGCTCAGGGTGTCTCTCCGGCGGACACGAGGCGGGTGCCCGCCACTGCGGAGGAGAGGGCAAGGCGGCTGCCCGCGACGCTGGGCATCATCGCGGACGTGGCCCTTGCCGTCGGGTACGCGCACGAGCATGGAATCGTGCACAGGGACCTCAAGCCGAACAACATCCTCCTCGACAAGGAAGGGCGCTCCTACGTCACGGATTTCGGTTTGGCGAAGAATGCCGCGGCGACCACCTCGGCCACCGAGACCGGCACGGTGATGGGGACCCCGTGGTACATGAGCCCCGAACAGGCGCTGGGACAGAATCACGACGTGACGGCCGCGAGCGACGTGTTCGCGCTCGGCGTGATGCTGTACGAGGTGCTCACGGGTCGACTCCCCTTCGTCGGGCCAAATCAGTTCAAGGTGCGCGACGCCATCGTGCATGCCACACCGATCCCTCCCTCGGAGATCGAACCGTCCACGCCCACGGAGGTCGAGCGGATCTGTCTGAAGGCGCTCGAAAAGGACCCGGCGTCACGGTACCCCACTGCGCGCGATCTGGCGCGGGACCTGCGTCGCTACCTGGAGACAAGGACTCCTGGGGAGGAGATTCCGACAGTCCAGCCGATCGAAGAGGAGACCCTCGAAGAGGTCCCGGCGGAGGAGCCTCCGACTTCAAAACCCTCGCGAATCTGGCACTACGTCGCGGTGTACGGACTGGTCGCAGACGTCCTGCTCGGCCTGCTGACCTGGTGGCTCTGGGACCGTGGACCTGCCTCGGTGTCACCGCCCGAGCCGGATGCCACGGTTGACGTGGCGGTAGGGTTGAGAGAGGCCGAGCAGCCGAGTGACAGTCGTGCCCCCCTGGTGTCCAGCTTGGCATGGCTTGCGCGGCACCAGTCTCGTGACGGAAGCTGGAAGGTGGTTTCGTTCTCTGAGCAGTGCTCTGGCACCAAGTGCGCCCATCCTGGATTCGACGGCTACGACACGGGCGTGACGGGGCTAGCGCTTCTGGCATTCCTCCAAGCAGGCTACACCCATTTGTCCCTGGACCAGGTGACGGACAAGGTCACCGGCGAGACGATCGAGCTTGGCGATGCCCCGAAGAGTGCGGTTCGTTGGCTTGTGGACTGCCAGGAACCGAATGGTCGTATCGGCGGCAATGTCTCAAAGTCGATGTACAACCACGCCATCTGCACCCTGGCCCTCTGCAAGGCGTACATGATGACCAAGTCGCAAGCCCTGCGAGAGCCGACGCAGAAGGCGATCGACTGGCTGGTCGGAGCAAAGAACCCACACGAAGCCTGGCGCTACACCGCCCAATGTGGTGAAAACGATTCGTCCGTGACGGGGTGGTGTCTGATGGCCCTCATGTCGGCGGAGTTGTCGCGGCTCAAGGTGAGTCGCTCATCCATCACTGAAGGGGTGCGCTGGATTGAGGATGTGACCGACGAGAAGCGCGGCAAAGTCGGATACCAAGGCCTGCAGGACTCTGGGGCCGAGGCGATGTACTTCTTGGAGAACCAGGGTTTTGGATCTCATGAGGCCGCAGCGGCTGTGGGAATGGTCGTGCGGATGCTGGTGCGCACGGACCGAACGGACCCGCTCCTGGAAAGAGCAGCCGCACTCATTTCGACTGACCTACCGGTGTGGGACAAGGTGAGGCAGTCCAATGACTACTACTACTGGTATTGGGCTACACTCGCGCTGTCCGAACACAACGGGCTAGGCACGGACGACATCGGGGGGCACTGGGATCCCTGGCGCAAAGCAACGATGACGGCACTCACCACAGGCCAAGCCACCGAAAGGGACGGGTGCGAAGCTGGAAGCTGGGACGCGGACGACCGCTGGGGCTGGGCCGGCGGGCGCGTGTATGCCACCGCCATCAACGCCCTGACACTGGAGCTGTACTACCGTCACCTCAGCGCTTCCCATTCAGATCGGCCTCCCAAGTAGCCCCTGGCAGCGGCAACATCCTGGCACTCGTGGTTTCCTCAAACGGTATCTGGCACCTGGCACCCAACCCATGACACGCCGATCCGCATGGTGGGGGACCGCGCTCGCCACGATCTTCGTGGTGGCCCCGTCGCTGGTCCTCGTCTGGCTCGCAGTCCGCGGCTTCTCGCGGCAGGAGGAGGCGGTCCGCGACGCCGTCCTCTCGGGGATCCGCGACACCGCGCGCGCACGCGCGGAAACGGTCGCCCAGGAGACCCTCGCCGCCGCCGAGGAGGCCCTCCGCGCCGTCGCCCCTCCCGATGCCAGGGACGTCCTCCAGCGGATCCGATCCACGTCGCGGCGTCCGGACCTCGTCGAGGAGTACTTCCTCGCAAGCCCCGAGGGGGACATCCTCTACCCTGCCGACCTGGGCGGATCGCAGCCCCAGGTGCTCGCGTACGAGGATCGCCCCGAGGACGCCGCGGGCAGGCGGCTCCTGGCCGAGGCGCGGCGCCTGGAGCGGACCGGCGACACGCGCGCCCAGGCGCAGGAGACCTTCGAGCGCCTCGCCACGGTCGCCTACGGTCGCACGCTCCGCGGAGAGGCCCTCGCCGACCTCGCCGCCTTCCACTTCCAGGGACGCAAGTACGACAAGGCCGCCGCGACGTACCGACGCATCCTCTCCGAGCTCCCCGCGGGGTTCGTCGACCCGGCGGTCCGCGTCCTCGCGCGGTTCCAGATCGGGGCCTCGCTCGAGGCGGCCGGCAAGGCGGCCGAAGCGGAAACGGAGTACCGCGGGATGCTCGCCGACGCCCTCGGCGAGGAGCCGACGATCCCGGGCGTCCCCGCGACCCGATGGTTCGTGTCCCAGGCCCTCGCGCGTCTCCGCGCGATGCAGGTCGCCGGAAAGCTCTCCGCGGAGGGAAAGGAGGGCCTTGCGGCGTTCGAGCGCCTCGCCCGCGCCAAGCTCAACTCCGGAGGCCTCGTCGACGCCCTGCGAAGCTGGGTCCTCCCCGCGATCCGGCGCCAGGGGCTGGCCCCCGGCGCCGTACAGGGCGTCCTCGACGTGAGAGGGGGAAGGCCGACCGTCGTCCTCTACCGCGGCATCCGCGAAGGTGGACGCGACCTCGCATTCGGCTTCGTGGCGAGGCTCGATCGCCTGTCCGCCGTTCTCTCCCCCCGCCTGGGGGCTGGCGACGGCGTCGCCTTCGCAATCGAGGCCGGCGGGCAGCGCCTCGTCGGCCCGGCGGGCGACGCGGCCGTGAGGGCGCCCTCCCCGGCGCCGATCGGCTTCGCGGAGGTCGTCGCGATCCCGACATCGGAGGAGACCGTCGAGGGGCCGGTCCGGCGCCAGCGCCTCCTGGGGCGCCTCCTCCTCGGCCTCCTCGCCCTCGTCCTCGGCGCGGGCGTCGCCGCGACGCTCCGCGGGCGCGCCCAGGCGCACCGATTCGCGCGCCTCCAGGCCGACTTCGTCGCCCGCGTCTCGCACGACCTCAAGACGCCGCTTGCGCTCATCCGCCTGTACGCCGAGACGCTCCTCCGCCCGGAGTGCGACCGCGCACTGGGCGCGGAGTACCACCGCGTCATCGCGCGCGAATCGGAGCGCCTGACCCACATGGTGAACAACCTCCTCGACTTCTCGAGCGTCCAGGAGGGGAAGCGGGTGTACCATCGACAGCCCGAGGACCTCGTGCGGGTCGTCCGCGAGGCGGCGGAGTCGATCCGCCCGCGGTTCGTGGAGGACGGCTTCGCGCTCGCCGTGGAGCTGCCGAAGGGGGAGGTCGTCGCGGCGATCGACGCGGACGCGGTGACGAGCGCCGTCCTGAACCTGCTCGACAACGCGCGGAAGTACTCGGGGGAGGCGCGGGAGGTCCGCGTCCGACTCGTCGCGGAGGCCGATCGCGCGCGGATCGAGGTCACGGACCAGGGGATCGGCGTGCCTGCGGAGGACCGCGAGCGGGTCTTCGAACGCTTCCACCGCGGCAGGGACCCGCGGATCCGCGACCAGAAGGGCGCGGGGCTCGGCCTCGCGCTCGTGCGACACGTCGCGGAGGGGCACGGGGGCCGCGCGTGGGTGGCCTCGAACGGGGCGCGGGGAACGATCGCAAACGTCGAGCTTCCGACCGGCCAGGCCAGCTTGCTGGCTGGCAAAGCCAGTTTGCTGAGGTGACCGATGCCGAAGGTCCTGATCGTCGAGGACGAGCCCGACATGGTCCGGGGGCTCACGGACAACCTCCGGATGGAGGGGTACGAGGTGCACGCCGTCTCGGACGGGGCGAAGGCGGTCGACACCGTGGTGAAGCTCAAGCCCGACGTGATCCTCCTCGACGTCATGCTGCCGAACCGGGACGGGATGGAGATCTGCCGCGATCTGCGCTCGCGCGGCTTCACCACGCCGATCCTCATGATCACGGCGAAGGGGCAGGAGGTCGACCGCGTGCTCGGCCTCGAGCTGGGCGCGGACGATTACGTGACGAAGCCGTTCTCGTTGAGGGAGCTGCTCGCGCGGATCAAGGCGATCCTGAGAAGGACGCGGGTGATCCCGAAGGCGGTCGCCGAGATCCGCGTGGGGGACTGGGTCGTCGACCCGCGCCGCTACGAGGCGGCGAGCGGAAAGAAACGCGTGGCCCTGTCGCACTACGAGGTGCAGGTCCTCAGGATGCTCGTGGAGCGGAAGGACGAGGTGGTCTCGCGGAACGAGATCCTGAATGAGGTGTGGGGGATCGACGCCTACCCGACGGACCGGACCGTGGACAACTACATCGTGAAGCTCAGGCAAAAGCTGGAAAAGGACCCGAAGCGGCCCAGGCACATCCTGACGATCCACGGGGCGGGGTACAAATTCGTGGGGGCCTGACAATCTCCGACAACTTTCCGAGGACGCCTGACAAGCAGCCTCCCGCGCGGGGGTAGGATTCGGGCGTTCCATTCAACAGGAGGGAATCATGAGGACCTGGATGCCGTTCGCGTTGGCCGTTGCGCTGGCGCTTCCCCTGGTCGCGGACGACGCGACGCCCGAGTCGCTGTTCCACGAGGGGTGGTACAAGGAGACGGGCCTGAAGGACATGGAGGGGGCGATCGCCTCCTACGAGCAGGTCGTCGCGCGCTCGAAGGAGGCGGAGGCGTACGCGGCGCGGGCGCAGTATCAGATCGGCGTCTGCCTGGAGAAGATGGGGAAGGCGGCCGAGGCCAAGGCGGCGTTCGAGAAGGTCGCCGCGGCCTACCCGGATCAGAAGGAGTGGGTCGAGAAGGCGAACGAGAAGCTCGCGGGCGAAGCGGAGACGCCGAGGGGCGAGGACCACGCGACGGAGGCCGTCCTCAGGAAGATGACGGCGACGAGAATTTCGCTCAACTTCGTGGAGGCGCCGCTCGCCGACGTCCTGATGTTCTACCGCGAGTTCTCGGGGATCAACATGATCCTCGACGCTGAGGTGTCGAAACCCGAGGAGAAGATGATCACCTTCCGCGTGGACGAACTTCCCTTCGATCAGGCGCTCGACCTGACGCTCAAGATGGTCGACCTCGACTGGTGCGTGGACGAGGGCGTGATCGTGGTCTCCACCAAGGACGGGATCGCGAAGCGTGCCGAGTCGAGGAAAAAGCCTGTCGAGAGCGACGCGGACGCGGCGGCGTGGAAGGCCGAGATGCAGCGGGTCCTGGAGAACACGAGAATCGACCTCGACTTCACCGACGCCTCGCTCGAGGACATCATCGGCTTCCTCCGCGAATTCTCGCGGATCAACATCGAGATCGACCAGAAGGTGCGCGAGGACGGGACGGCGGAGAAGAAGATCACGTTCCAGCTCCGCGACATGCCGCTCAAGTCGACGCTGAAGCTGCTGTTGGACCAGTACGAGCTCACGTACGAACTCGTGAACCACGTGCTGCTGATCCGCCGGGACGAAAGCCCGCGCTAGCGATCGGCGCGCAGGGGCGGCGCTGGGCGTCGCCCCTCGCCGCTCCTACCAATACCGCTCCTGCCGTCGATACGGCCTCTCATAGTACCGCTCCATGTGCTCCACGGCGGGCGGCCTCACCAGCCCGATGCCGCGCAGCACCGCCGCCCCGATCGCCCCCAGGACGAACCCGCCGACGTGCGCCGCGTAGGCGACGCCCGTGGAGCCCTCTTCGCCCAGCGCGAGGAACGTGAACAGGGCCTGCTCCGCGAACCAGAAGCCGATCGCGCCGATCGCCGGGACGATCCACACCCCGTTCCACCACATGTTGATGAAGTAGAGCAGCTTGATCCGGCCGTGCGGGAAGAAGACGACGTACGCCCCCAGCACACCCGAGATCGCCCCGCTCGCCCCGATGCACGGGACGTCCGGCGTCGTCGTGAGCGCCATGTGCGCGAACCCCGCCGCGAGACCGCAGGCGATGTAGAAGAAGAGGTACCCGATCGACCCGAGCATGTCCTCAACGTTGTCGCCGCAGATCCAGAGGAAGAGCATGTTCCCCGCCAGGTGCCACATGTCGCCGTGGAGGAACATCGACGTGAACAGTGTGACTGTGGCGTGCGCGTCGCCGGAGGCCAGCGCCGCGGGGACGAGCCCCCACTGGCGGACGAACTGCGTGTACGCCTCCCCGCCCGCGAGCCCGAACAGCAGGAAGGCGACGACGTTCGCCCCCATCAGCGCATAGTTGAGCAGGGGGACGCTCCGGGTGGGGTTGATGTCGCCGATGGGGAGGATCATCGCCTACTTCCCCTTCCGCGTGTACTTCCGCAGGTAGGCCTCCTGGAAGCGCGCGATGTCGCCGTCCAGGACCGCGTTCACGTCGCCGGTCTCCACCTCCGTGCGGTGGTCCTTGATGAGCTGGTACGGCGCGAGCACGTACGAGCGGATCTGGCTTCCCCAGGCAATCTCCCCCTTCTCGCCGTACACCTGCTTCAGCCCCGCCTGCCGCTCCGCCTCCTTCATCTGGTAGAGCTTCGCGTAGAGGAGCTTGAGGGCGACCTTCCGGTTCAGGATCTGGCTCCGTTCGTTCTGACAGGCGACGACGACCCCGGTCGGCACGTGCGTGATCCGGACCGCGCTGTCCGTGACGTTCACGTGCTGCCCGCCCGCACCGCTGGAGCGGTAGGTGTCGACCTCGAGGTCGCGCTCGTTGATGACGATCACCGCCTCCTCGAACTCCGGCGTCACATCGACGCTCGCGAACGCGGTGTGCCTGCGCTTGTTCGCGTCGAACGGCGAGATCCGCACGAGGCGGTGCACGCCGATCTCGCTCTTGAGCGACCCGAAGGCGTACGGCCCCTCCACGTAGGCGGTGACGTGCCGCAGGCCCGCCTCCTCGGCCGGCAGGCGCTCGTGCTCCGTAATCGAGAAACCGTTCCGCTCCGCCCAGCGGAGGTACATGCGGTAGAGCATCTCGGTCCAGTCGCAGGCATCGACGCCGCCGGCGCCCGCGTGGAGGACGATGAAGGCGTTCCGGACGTCGTTCTCGTCCGCGAAGAGGGTCTTGGTCTCGAACCCCTCGACGCTGTGGGCGAGCTTCGCGATGTCACGCGCCAGCTCGGCGAGCGCAGCCTCGTCGGAGTCCCCCCGGGAGCACTCCAGGAGGACCTGCAGGTCGTCGATCTGCTTCCGGAGCTGATCGTACGGCTCGATGAGCCCCTTGGAGACCTTCAGGCGGAGGAAGACGGCCTGCGCGCCCTCGGGGTTCGACCAGAACGCGGGCGCGGCCATCTCCGTCTCGATCGCGACGACCTTTTTCCGGTGGCCGTCGACGTCAAAGAGAGTCCTTGATGGCCTCGAGGCGGTGGAGAAGGTCCTCGACCTTGCGTTCGAGCTCGCCGACCATCATGTCAGGATCCTCCTTGGGTGTGTGCCGCATCGTACCCGGATCGCGCCGCGGGCTCAACCCTCCTTCGCTCCCCACGCTGACGCGCGCGGGGAGCTTCGGAGGGTGAACCGATTGATGGAAACCGCTCCGCATGCTATCTTCCCGCGCTTCCGGGGGGAGCATGGGACTCGAAGAGACATTCCGCACGCTGCGGGAGGCCCGCAACGCACCAGCCGAGGAGGCCCTCCTCGCCGCCGTTCCGGAGCCGAACGCCCATGTCCAGGAACGCGCGGTCGGCGCCCTGATCTCGCTGGAGAGCCGCCGCGGCGTCCTCCACGCGATCCGGAACGCCCACCTCCTCCCGCCCCGCGTCCTCGCCATGCTGGCGATCGAGACGCGGCTCGTCCTGCCGGCCCTGCGAAGCGCCCTGAGGGACGCCCGCGAGCAGACGCGGCTCAACTCCCTCGACCTCCTCGGGCGGATCGGGACGAACGAGGCGATCCAGGAGGCGCTCTCCGCCATGCAGGACAAGGAGGACGACGTCCGGAAGAAGGCCACGGCCGTCGCGGTCGGGGCGCTCGTCCGGTTCGTCGGGACGCACCGACGCGAGGCCGCCCCCGCCCCCGCCGAGGGGGGGCGCGTCCACACCACGGAGGCCTCCACCATCGTGGCCCGGCTGCTCGGCGGGTACGAGCAGCACCGCGAGCGAACGGTCCTCGAGGTGATGGTCGAGATGGGCGATGCGACGCTCCCGGCGATCATCACGGTCCTGCGCGGCCCCGACTCCGCCGCGCGCAGGGACCTGGTCCGCGTCCTCGCCGCCTCGCACGCCCCGGCCGCCGCGGCCTGCCTCTTCCGTCTGCACCGCGACAAGGACCCCGCGCTCCGCGGCGCGGCCTCCGAGGCCCTCGCCGACCGGAGGTCGAAGGCCGCCGCCAGGCCCCTCGTCCGGCACGTCGCCTCCCTGGCCGACGACGAGGTCGAATTGCTGGCCGAGAGGCTGCCCGGCGTCCCGTGGTGGCGCGAGGCCAGCGACCTCGCCCGCGATCTGGACGAGCGCGAGGCGCTCAAGATGGTCCGCTTTCTCAGGACCTCGCAGGAGCCCCCGGCGAGGAAGGCGGACATGCTCGGGGACCTGCTCGACTCGCCTCATGCCCCCGTGCGGCGCGCGGCCGTGGAGGCGCTCGGCCACGTCGCCGCGCCCGAGGCCCTGACGGAGCTGGAGCGTGCGCTTCGCGACGCCGACGAGGGGGTCGCCACGCGGGCCCTCGAGGCGGTCCTCGCGCGGGACCTCCCCGACCGCAACCGCCTCCTCCTCCCGCTCCTCAACAGCCCGTTCGACTCGGTGCGGAAGAAGGTCTCCGCGATCGTCTCGAAGGACTCCTTCGAGCGGTACATCCGGGCGTTCGATCGGCTCGACGAGAAGACGCGCGCCCTCGCGGGGAGGGCGATCGCGAAGATCGACGAGGGGCTCGTCGTCAAGCTCTCGGAGGAGCTGGGCTCGCTCGACGGCGACCGCCGCTTCAAGGCGCTCCGGATCGTCGCGGCGACGGAGATGGGGAAGGACCTCGAGCCCGTCCTCCTCGAGCTCCTGAACGACCCCGACCGCCGCGTGCGGGCGACGCTCGTCAAGACGATCGGGATCCTCGGGAGCGCGGACGCCGTCCGCGCGCTGATCCGCCTCCTCTCCGACCCCGATCGCCGCACGAGGGCGAATGCGATCGAGGCCTTCGAGGAGATCGGAAACCCGAAGATCGTCGGGCTCCTGCTTCCGTTCCTCAAGGACCCCGACAACCGCGTCCGGGCGAACGCGGCGAAGGCCTGCTGGAAGCTCGGCCACCCCGAGACGATCGAGGTCCTCGCGGAGATGATCAACGACCCGCAGGAGAACATGCGCCTCTCGGCGGTCTGGGCCTTCGGCGAGATCGCCCCGCCCGGCGTCGAGCAGATCCTGGCGGATGCGGCGCGTGACGACCCGAGCCCCGTGGTGCGGAAGAAGGCGGAGGAGATCCTCCAGGGCCTCCGCCAGGAAGGACAGCCGTGATCGCGTGGCTCCAGGGTGGGATCGGGCCCGAGACGAGCAGCTTCCTCGAGAAGGTGGCGACGGAGTTCGAGGGGTTCTTCCAGGACGGCCAGCGGAGCCTCATCTTCTTCGTCGCCCTGTGCGGCTTCATCCTGATCGTCATCGGGATCAAGCGCGCCCTCGCGCCACGGGCGCAGCGGACGAAGGAGATCGGCGAGCTTTTCGATCGGCTGGTCAAGGCGAATGGCCTGTCCGCGGAGGAACGGGTGCGGATCGAGGAGGCCGTCAAGGTGACGGGCCTGGAGAACCCGGCGCAGCTCTTCTCGAGGCCGACGGTCTACGAGGCGGCGATGCGCGCGGTGCTCCTGGCGCGGCCGGCGGAGAAGGAGCGGCTTTCCGCGGAGTACGAGGGACTGAAGAACAAGCTATTTTCGTGACGGGGGAGCGACCATGGACGACCTGGGGAAGCGCCTGCGGGACCTGGTGCAGCGAAACGTGCTGCGCGGGGAGTTCACGCTGTCGAGCGGAAAGAGGAGCACGTACTACATCGACGGGAAGATTACGACGCTCTCGGCGGAGGGGGCGTGGCTCGTCGGGCTGCTCATGGCGCGGGCGCTCGCCAAGGACGACGTCAGGGCGATCGGCGGCCTGACGCTCGGCGCCGACCCGATCGTCGCCTCGGTGGCCGCGATGAGCTTCCAGGAGGGGAGGCCGATCCAGGCGTTCATCGTGCGAAAGGAGCCCAAGTCGCACGGGACGTCGCGCTGGATCGAGGGGCCCTCCATCGCGCGCGGGACGCGCGTCGCGCTGGTCGACGACGTGATCACCACCGGCGCGAGCGTCCTGAAGGCGGCGGAGCGCGTCGTCGAGGAGTGCGGCGCGCAGGTCGTGAAGGTCCTCTGCGTCCTGGACCGACTGGAGGGGGGGCGCGAGGCGATTGAGAAGGCCGGCTACGCGTTCCAGCCGCTCGTCTCGATCAAGGAGCTGACGCTGTAGGGGCAAAGCAGGTAGCACTAAGTTACACGGGATGCCGGAAGTAGATCCCTGGAGTCGCGCGCGTGAGCGCGCGGTGGATGACGCCCGTAAGGGCGTCCTGGGCCGCTCCTGACGCCCTTACGGG
>Ga0080064_1001475_pt1 | contig 47089 bp, 53 predicted proteins | sample Subgrocontami54m_FD_69260 | JGI IMG/M metagenome (GOLD analysis project Ga0080064, IMG submission 69260) | Subsurface groundwater microbial communities from S. Glens Falls, New York, USA - GMW46 contaminated, 5.4 m (SPADES assembly) (version 2) ...
CGCGTTCACCGTGCTGCCGGGGAACCACCAGATCGTGTTCAGCCGCCACCTGATGGGCGGCGATGACACCAAAGCGAAGCTGCTCGCCCACCACGGCGCCGGGCTGATCGAGCCGCAAGGCAGGGAATGCCTGCCGCAGCCGGAGTTTCTGGCCTGGCACCGGGCGCAAGTGTTCAAGGAGCCGGCGCGGGAGTAGCGGGGGCTGCTTATCGCCGATCGCTGTTGCCGCGTAACTCGAGTTCAGCCGAAGAGCCGGTCCAGCAGTTCGTCACGGCTTGTCTCCTGATGAGCGGCAATGTCAGCGAGGATTGCGGCCAGTGTGCCGACTCTCAACGGATCGTGAAGCGGGATGGTGACGTGATGCTCGGACGGGCTCGCTGTCGTGAGCCGCAGGTGACTGCCTGTCTGGCGTGTAGCGCTATAACCAACCCGTGCCAGCGCTTTCGCAAGCTGCGCGCCTGAGAGGTCGCGCGGGAGCTTCATGCCGCAATGACTTCATCGCGCACGAAATGCAGCCGGATCAGCTTGGGGGTGGCGGATTCGTCGAAGTGGCAGCGCACCGCATCGCGAACCTGCGCGTGCAGTTCGTCGAGCGAATCGGCCTCGGTGAAGATAGATGCACCTGCCGCTCTTGCGACGTAGCCACCCTCTGGCGAATCTTCAACAACAAAAATGATCTCGTTCATTGATTGCCTTTCCGGTCCGGAAAATACTACCTCAATTCTTCGATCGTCCCAAGCGTCATCTGAATGGTACGGCCCGATCTCGCGCGATGCGCTCGGCGGCGTGCCGCGCATCCCACAGCAGTTTGCGCGCGTCGGCGTGCATAGACGGTCTGGCGCTCGGCGTTGACTCGCTCGCGGAAGTAGGGGTTGGTCAGGCTGCTCCCGGTGACAAGGTCCACCGGCCGGCCGAACAGCGATTCCAGCCCGTCCTTCAGCGCGAAATAGGCCTTGGCGTAGGCGGCGGGCGGCACGTCGTCGAATTCGACCAGGAAATCCAGATCGCTTGACTGCGAATCGAAGTCGGCGCGAACGGCCGAGCCGAAAGCGTCCAGCCGCCGTGCGCCGGCGCGCCGGCACACGGCGGCGACTTCATCGCGATGCTGGTCGATCAGGTTCGTCATGGTTGGCTCCATGGTGAATTATGCCGCGAGTGCGTTCTTCGGTCTAATCCGCCGCGTGGTCTCTCCTTTGTACGGAAGGATATCATGCGCGCTTCCAACCCCGACGCGGCGCTCCCGAACCATGACCAAAGTATTCCCCGATGGCTGGCGCGAACTCGCCGCCATAGGCGCCTGCTGCGCGGCGAATCGCCGCCGGCGGATTCGCCGAACCGGTCCGCCTCGCCCTCGCGCGCGATCCCGCGCTCGTCGCGGAAATTGCCCGCCGTATTCTGAATGCCCATTTTCCGGAGAGCATTCGCCAGGACGTGGCCGATGCCGTCGGGCTGAGCCTCGATGCGGATGACGCGGCCACCCCTGAGCAATCGCAGCGCCGCCGCGATGCATTCGCGAGCAAGCTCGCTCCCACAGCTGCTGCGTCTGCGGGCACGACCTGCGCACTTGCGGCCACGAATGGATGGCAACGTCCGGGGCTCGAAGCCGCGCACATCAAGTGGTTCCAGGCGCGCGGGCCGGATGTGGTGCCGAACGGCCTCGCGCTTTGTTCCCTCCACCACAAGATCTTCGACCTCGGCGCGTTCACCGTGCTGCCGGGGAACCACCAGAACGTGTTCAGCCGCCACCTGATGGGCGGCGATGACACGAAGGCGAAGCTGCTGGCCCACCACGGCGCCGCCCTGATCGAACCGCAAGGCAGGGAATGCCTGCCGCATCCGGAGTTTCTCGCCTGGCACAGGGCGCAAGTGTTCAAGGAGCCGGCGCGGGAGTAGGGTGGGGCGCTACTTCTTACGCAGATCAAATGCGCTAGGGGTAAACTGTGCTAAATGAAGGTCCGCGAACTCATCTCCCTGATCGAAGCCGATGGGTGGTTTCAGGTCCGAATGAAAGGCAGTCATCGGCAGTTTCACCACCCGGCAAAGACCGGGACCGTCACGATATCGGGAAAAGCTAGCGTGGACATACCGCCTGGTACGCTGAACAGCGTGCTAAAGCAGGCGGGTCTAAAGAAACAGGAGTGATACCTATGCGATACCTCGTAGTTGTTGAAAAAGGCCCTTCCTCCTACGGAGCTCACGTTCCGGACCTTCCTGGTTGCATCGCGGCCGGAGAAACCAAGGAAGAGGTTCTTTTGCTTATTCGGGAGGCCATTGAGTTCCATATCGAAGGCCTCAAACAGGAGGGGCAGCCAATTCCTGGCCCTGTCTCGATGAGCGAATTGGTGGAAGTGGAAGCCGCATAGCGTTCTGCTCCACCCCGATCGCGTCCCCGGCACTCGCGAAACAATTGGGGTCGGAGGCCTTTCCCATATGGCACTGACCCGCAATATCAGGCAAACCGTCATTAAGCGCGTCGCGCGCGATCCTCAATTTGCCAAGGCGCTTCTCGACGAAGCGGCAACGCTGTTTCTGAGCGGCGAGCCGGAAACGGCGCGTCTCATTCTCCGCGACCTGATCAATGCCACCATCGGGTTCGAACAGCTCGCCGAGGTGACCGAAACGCCGAGCAAAAGCCTGCATCGGATGCTGTCACCCAGGGGAAATCCGAGCATGGATAACCTCTCCGCGATTTTCGGGGCCGTGCGTCATTGGCTGAAGGTCGCGTTCGAAGTTCATACGATCAAAGCCGCGTAGCCAGACCTCGCGGCCGGCGCCACGCGCGGGACCAAGCAGCTCATGCTGGTGGTGTCGGAGGCGTCAGCGTAATTGGCTAACGAGGGTTAACGAATCATGAATTTCAAATTTGCCAGAGAAAGGAGGTCGCCATGACGTAGTTACCAACTTCTGGAGCTATGTCATGGCACGTACGTTTCGCCGCAAGCGGGAGCGACACGAGTATTACTGGGTGCTGCACGACTGGGAGTCTCGACTTCCGTTCGGCCACTGGGTACAGCTCGATCCCCGATCCAAAGCCGGGCGCAAGGCAATTGCCCACTTTCATTCCGATAGAATGGTCACCATGCGCGGCTCTGCGCCACGCTGGTATCGCAAGGTGTTCGATCACCGCATTCGCACTGCAAACGACCGCATGTTGCGGCGTTGGCTGGCTGACCCTGAATTCGACCCGGTGTTTCGAGCCTGGCACGACCACGATGCAAATTGGAGTTGGTGGTAACCGCAGTGGAGAGAAGCTGGGTCCGACCATCGATTCACCTGATAAGCGCGGCGGCCGCACCTGCGCGATCCTCCGCGAGCGCTGCGGGCGGCTGGCGGATGCAAGTATCCTGATCTTCATGACGCTTTGGTTCGGATATTCCTCTTGGCTGCCTCCCAATCTTCGACTTCATCATCACCACGCTTTTGCATTGCGTCCCTTTCGGCCAAAACGTCTTCATGCCAGGCCGGGGAAGACATGGCCCCCGCTTTGCTGCACAAATCGTCCCAAAGCAATTCCATGGCCTGAAGCTTTTCTTCCACCGACATTTTTTCCAGAGGTAAGGTACCCGCCATAATGTCTCCTGTTTGCGTATGTCTGCAACCTGATTTACCAGATTATTCCGGATCGAAGGCGCCGGAAAGTTTCGGCCAGCCGAAATCACCTCCCGCCCTGACACTCTCCTTTACAGCGCCCAAGGATTGAAGACTTGCGGGTAGGCCGCGAAATCCTGCACGTTGCGGGTTGGCTATGCGTAACTTGATTTCCCGGGATCAGGCGGCCAAAAGCGCCGCGCCGCTTGGCGCAGCGCGCAGACCGGCTCAACGAAATCCCCAGCCGGCAATCATGCCTGCATCCCAAACCGATGCGGTAGGCCTGAACTTCGGCCAAAGTCTATCCCGATGGCTGGCGCGCGCTCGGCAAGGGGCGCAGTAAACACTCCCTCTCAGCCGAGGAACAGCTTGTACGCCGGGTTCCTGCTCTCGTCCCAGAAGGGATAGCCCAGATCATGCAGGAAGCGGCGGAACTGCGGCATTTCCCTGGGCGGCACCTGCATCCCCACCAGCACGCGGCCATAGTCGGCGCCGTGATTGCGGTAATGGAACAGGCTGATGTTCCAGTCGGGGCGCATGCTGTCGAGGAAGCGCATCAATGCGCCCGGGCGCTCCGGAAATTCGAAGCGGTAGAGCAACTCGTGTTTCGCCAGGGGCGCGTGCCCTCCGACCAGATGGCGCACGTGCAGCTTGGCCATTTCGTTGTCGGACAGATCGAGGGTCTTGAGGCCGTGGCGGCGCAGGTTGCGGATCAGGCGCGCGGTCTCGTCGCGGTCGTGCACCTCGATGCCGACGAACACATGCGCCTCCTTCGAGCCGGCGATGCGATAGTTGAACTCGGTGACGTTGCGCGCGCCGAGGGTGGCGCAGAATTTCTTGTAGCTGCCGGGGCGCTCGGGGATGGTCACTGCGAGGATGGCCTCGCGGTGCTCGCCCACCTCGGCGCGCTCGGCGACGAAACGCAGACGATCGAAATTGGTGTTGGCACCGCAGGCCACGGCCACCAGGGTCTGGCCGCGCACGCCCTTCTTCTCCACATACGTCTTGGCCCCGGCGATGGCCAGCGCCCCGGCCGGCTCGAGAATGGAGCGGGTCTCCTCGAACACGTCCTTGATCGCGGCGCAGATCTCGTCGGTATCGACCAGGATGATCTCGTTGACGAATTGCCGGCACAGGCGGAAGGTTTCCTTGCCCACCTGCTTCACCGCCACGCCGTCGGCAAACAGGCCCACCTGCGCCAGGCGCACGCGCCGGCCGGCTTTGAGCGAGCGCGCCATGGCGTCGGAATCCACCGGCTGCACGCCGATGATCCGGATCTCCGGGCGCAGGCGCTTGACGTAGGCGGCGATGCCCGAGATCAGCCCGCCGCCGCCGATGGCGACGAAAATCGCGTCGATCGGCGCCTTCGCCTGGCGCAGGATTTCCATGCCGATGGTGCCCTGGCCCGCGATCACGTCCGGATCGTCGTAGGGATGGACGAAGGTGAGCTTGCGCGCCTTCTGCACTTTAAGCGCCTGCCGGTAGGCCTCGTCGTAGGAATCGCCGACGAGCAGCACCTCGGCGCCGCGCGCGAGCACCGCGTCCACCTTGATCCGCGGCGTGGTCACCGGCATCACGATCACCGCCTTGCAGTGGAGGCGCTGCGCCGCCAGCGCCACGCCCTGGGCGTGATTGCCGGCCGAGGCGGCGATGACCCCGCGCTTCAGTCTGGCGGGCGGCAATTGCACCATTTTGTTGTACGCGCCGCGCAGCTTGAAAGAGAATACCGGCTGCATGTCTTCGCGCTTGAGCAACAAAGTATTGTGCAGCCGCGCGGACAGAATAGGCGCCGCCTCCAGCGGCGATTCGATCGCCACGTCGTAGACGCGCGCCTTGAGGATTTTTTCGAGATAGTCGGGATGCATGGCGGTTCGATTGAGTGGGGAACTTGTCCGCGATTGATGCATGCGCGAGCTCCAAGCGTGCAAGGGTAACAGGATGTGCTTTGCCGGGGCAAGGCGCATCCCGACACACACGAAATCTACAATTGACCGCGGCTGCAAAGTTCGAGATACTTCCGCTGGTACGGTTGAATTTCCAATCCTTCTCAGGAGAGTCTCCGGACCGCGGCTGCATGATGGAACGAGGTCAGATCGTGCTGGCGGGGAGAGCGAGCGATCTCCGCGAACATCAAGGGATCAAGGGGGCTTACCTGGTGGATATCGCGCCGGAGAACAAGAGGATCGGAGGATGACGAAGGTGCGGTCACAGTATGACGTCGTCATTGTCGGTGCCGGGCTCGGTGGGATGGTGGCAGCTGCGCTGCTCGCGCGCGACGGATTCAAGGTTTTGATGATCGAGAAGCTGCCAATTCCTGGCGGCCGATATACGAGCGAGGACCACAAGGGCTTCAAGATTGGGACGGGGGCTTGGGCGCTTGGGCTGCACGGCCCTCAGGGGCCGGTCTACAAGACCCTCATGGACCTGGGATGCAAGCTGGATATCCGTGTCCCGGGTCCCCCGGACCGCGTGACCCGGATCCACGGGATCGACGTCCCGATGCCCGAGAGCGGCGGTTTAAGGGCGGTGGTCAGCCGGGTAGCCCGGTCCAAGGCCGAGGAAGAACGCGTGATGACTGGCACTCGACTCGCGTTAACGGGCGAGAAGCCTGCATCGGAGGACGTGACGGCGCAGCAGTGGGTAGGGGCATTGACGGACAACCCACTCATCCATGGGATGTTTGACTTCTTCATCCGCGCGATGTCGGCGATCAACTATGAAGATATCTCCGCCGGTCGTTACATCAACTATCTGCGCACCTTTGGTCGCCTGAAAGGCGTCACCACGACGGTCAGGGATGGAAACGGCGGCACGACGAAGGCACTGATGGGCGTCCTCAAGGGCCACGGAGGAGAGGTGGTAACGCTGGCAGAGGTTCAGCAGGTGGTTATCGAGAAGGGACGCGCGACCACCGTGGTCTTTCGAGATCGCCAGGGGACGGCGAGGGAAATCCGGGCAGCTTGCGTGATCTCTAATGTAGGGCCCAAGGCTACCGTGGAGCTGGCGGGACGCCAGAACTTCTCCGAAGAGCATCTGCGAGCAGTGGACCGGCTGGTCCCCACTGTCGCCACGACCGTGATCTGGTCCTATGACGAGCCTTTGGGCGTCTATGATGGGTTCTACAGCTTTATCGACACGCCACGCCTTACGACAGTGTGGGAGCCCTACCACCTATGGCCGAGCTACGCGGCCGGCGGGAAGTGCTGCGCCTACGCCTTCATGACGATGAAAAGCAAGGACGTCGAGAGCGAACTTGAGAAGGGTGTCGCAGAAGTCTACGCGAATTTTCCCGCTCTTGAGAAGGCGGAGATCGTGAACTCTCTGATGATGCGGGACGGTTGGCCGATTCTCCGAGCCAGCGGTGCAGGAATGCCGGTGCGGACCCCGGTGAACGGTCTATATTCGGTCGGCGACGGAAACATGCCCGATGGATGGCTCTGCGGCGAGGGGGTGGTCATGGGTGTGCATGAAGCCGTCGGGGACATCCGTACCAGCTACAAGCCCCAGAGCCGGGGGGCGAGATAGATGAGCGTGTTCGTAGACGAGAAGCGATGCACCGGGTGCGGCCGCTGCGTGATGTGCTGCCCTGTCGATGCCATCCGCGTGTGGGTTGGAAGGTGCTCGATCGCGGACCACTGCATCGACTGCAACCTATGCGTGTTGTACTGCCCGCTCGACGCGATCGGTGAGGCGGATCACGTTGCGGCTCACGCATGACAATGAGAGACGTTGCCATCGTCGGGGCAGGGATGATCTCGAAATCGTGCGCTCGGGCGTCATGCCGGCGACGCCGCGCGATCGCGTTCCAGGATGACGATCGAACACGCGGCTTCGTCGAAGCCGATGACGCCGCCGCCGTTCTCGGCCAGCGCGATGCGCGCATTCGCGGCCTGGCGTTCGCCGGCTTCGCCGCGAAGCTGGAGCATCAATTCGTGAATCATCGACAGCCCGGTCGCGCCGACCGGATGTCCCTTTGACACCAGCCCGCCGGACAGGTTGACCGGAATCCGCCCGCCGAGCGACGTCGCGCCCGATTCGACGAACGCGCCGCCCTCGCCGACTTCGCAAAAGCCCAGCATTTCGCACTGATAGATTTCGCAGAATGCGGTCGCGTCGTGCACTTCGGCGACGTCGATGTCGTCCGGCGTCAAACCCGCCGCGCGATAAGCCTTCTGCGCGGCGATGCGCGACAGGCCGGGCTCGTCGAAATTGCGGTACTTGCCGCCGCTCAGGGTACTCGCACGCACGCGCACCGCGTGCGCCTGGACCGCCGGCGGCAGCGTCCGCAGGAACTTCTGCGAGCACAGCAACGCCGCCCCCGCGCCGTCGCCGATCGGCGCGCACATCGAACGCGTCAGCGGATAGCTGACCATGCGATCGTCGAGCACCTGTTCCGGCGTGACCTCGAAGCGGTACTGCGCCAGCGGATTCCTCGCGCCCATCGCGTGATTCTTCGATGCGCCGACCGCGATCTGGCGCTGCGTCGTGCCGTAGCGCTTCATGTGATACGCGGCCTGCATCGCGTAGGTATCCATGAACACCGTGCCCCCGCCCGCGCCCGGATCGAACGGCTTGCCCGCAAGCGCGCCGGCGCGACGGTAATAGTCGTGCCAGTCAGACGGATCGAGCTGGTCGATGCCGCCTTCGAAGATCTCTTGCGTGCGCCCCGGGTCGCCGGGAAAGAAAGTCTTCTCGACGCCGATCGCCAGCGAGACTTCCACCTGGCCGGAGAGAATGTCCTTCCACGCACCGTGAAACGCCATCGATGCCGTGGCGCAACCGCCCTCGACGTTGATGATCGGCACGCGCTCGGGAAACAGGCCCTCGCGCACCAGCGGTGTAAAGCATACTTGGCCGCGAATGTTGCGCTGGCCGAAGGTGCCCATGCCGCAGTTGCCGAACCACGCCTGTTCGATCGCCGCGCCATCGCTGAATCCGGCATCGGCAAGCACGCTCGCGTAGACCTCGCGCGTGAGGTCCTTGAAACTCACCTCGGGGCGCTTGGCGAACGGCGTGCAGGCGCTGCCGATGACGAAGACATCGCGCATGGAAATCTCCCGATCAGTCGGGCAACATCACTTGGGCCGACCCCACGCCCATCACCTGGTCGGCGGGATCGTGCACGTAGAGCTCGACGACGGCGAAGTTCTTGCCCGGCGCGATCGGATGTAATTCCTTGACCTTGCCGGTGCAGCGCAGTCGCGTGCCCACCGGAACCGGCTTGGTGAACTTGACTTCGATCGAGCGCACGCGCGCATTGGCCGCGCCCCAGCCGCGCACGACGACCGAGCTCATCAGCGACATCGTGAACATGCCGTGCACGACGGTGCAAGGCATGCCGAACACCTGCGCGCGCGTGCACCAGTCGACGTTGGTATGCACGGGGTTGTAATCGAGCGACGACACGGCGTATGCGTCGATTACGTCTTGCGAAACGAAGTGTTCGACGACGGGAAGCTCGTCGCCGACGTTGACCTTGGAAAATTGAATGGTGTTCATGTGTGATCCTTTCTGGGTAGTCCGGGTAACCGCGCGGAATGACGTCGCCTTACATCCTGGCGAACTTGAGAATGCCTTCGCGGTTCGGCGGAATGATCAATGTCAGCCACCACGTCGCCTTGCGCACGCCGTGTTCGTTGTGGAAATCGAGCTTGTCGGTGATGTAGTGCTTGCCGCGGCGAATCCAACGATCGAACGCGACCACGGTCATCGAAATCGTTTCGCCTGATTTAAACGGCTCCCAAATCTCGATCTTCTGGCCGGGATTCCGCGCGCCCGGCGAGCGGATCCAGCTGCCCGGTCCGTTCTCGATACAATAAAACGCGACCTGCACGACGAACAGCGGATGCTGGATGAGTTCGCCGGTCGGCGAATGTTTCTTCGCGTAAGCGGGGTCGACCATCAGCGGATCGGTCTCGCCGATCGACTTGTTGTAGAACAGGACGTCCTCGTCCTTGACGACGAACTTGAGCTTGCCGGGAAACGCTCGGCCGATTTCGACCGAGTCCCACGTCTCGTATACCTCGGCATCCTTCAAGAAGTTCGATTCGAAGTTGCGCTGCTTGTCGGTGTTAAAATGCTTCGCCAGCCTGTTTGCGGTTTCAATTGCGGGTGTCATCCGTTTTCCTTTTCCTGATTGTCCAATGCACTGCCAAGATAAAAATCAATGAGTCCACCTTTTCCAGCCAGATCCGAGACGCTGCCGTCGAGAACGACGCGGCCGTGGTGCAGCACATAGCCGCGGTCGGCCATGTCCAGTCCCAATACTGCGTTTTGCTCGGCAACCAGAATCGAAAGGCCGCGCGAGGCGTGAAGCGCGCGCAGCGCGGCCACAATTTCGTCGAGAATGCGCGGCGCGAGCCCCAGCGACGGTTCGTCGAGCACCAGCAGCTTCGGCGCGGTCATCAGCGCGCGTCCGATCGCGAGCATTTGTTGTTCGCCGCCGCTCAAGGTGCCGGCCTTCTGCTGATGCCGTTCGCCAAGGCGCGGAAAAAGAGTGAGCACAAGCGCTAGGTCGCTCGCCACGGCGGCGCGCTGGTCGCGCCCGCGGCGCAGGAAGGTGCCGAGATCAAGGTTCTCGCGCACCTTCAGTTCGCCGAAAATGCCCCGCCCTTCCGGAACCAGCGCCATGCCGAGCGCGACACGCTGCGGCGCCGACAAGCGCGTGACGTCGACGCCGTTGAACATGATCGCGCCCGCGGCGCACGGTTCGATGCCCGTAATCGCCTTGAGCAGGCTCGACTTGCCCGCGCCATTGGCGCCGATCAGCGCCACGATTTCGCCGTGAGCGACGTAAATGGACGCATCGGCGAGCGCTTTGGTCCGCCCGTACCGGACGCCGAGGTCGCGGACATTAAGCATTCGCGACTCCGGCATTCGCCGCGCTGGCATGCGCGGCGCCGTCGCGACTCGCGTTGCGCGTTCCGAGGTACGCGGCACGCACGCGCGCGTCGTTCAGAATTTCCGCCGGCGTTCCCTGCGCGATCGCGGTGCCGTATTCGAGAACGAGAATTTCCTCGGCGATGGTCATCACGAGTTGCATGACGTGATCGACCAGAATGATGCTGCGACCGCGTTCGCGTTCGGTGCGCAGAATCGTCGCGAGCTGATCGACTTCCGCGGTGGAAAGACCCGCCGCGGGCTCGTCGAGGAGCAGCAGGCTCGGATCGCCAGCGAGCGCCGCGCCGAGTTCCACCAACCGGCATTGATACTGATTGATCTGACCGGGGTAGGCGTCGGCGACGTCGGCGAGGCCGAGCCGCTCGACCAGACTGCCGACGATCGCGTCGGGCGCGGCACGATGTTTGTCGTCGTGCGGATTGCGCTCGCCGATCGCGGTCAATCCCAGCGTGATGTTCTCGATCACGGTCAGATCGGCGATCAGGCGAATGTGCTGGAAGGTCCGGCCGATGCCCAGACGCGCGCGCGCGTGCGCGGGCAGCGCTTCGATGTTGTTTCCGGCAAAAGCGATGACGCCTGCGGACGGCGGTAAGGTGCCGGCAATTAACGCCAGCGCGGTCGATTTGCCGGCGCCGTTCGGTCCGATGATGGCCTTGATCTGGCCCGGCGCGATGTGATAGTTCAGGCCGCCGACGGCCTGCACGCCGCCGAAGTTGCGTTTGAGATTGTCGATCGCGAGGAGATCGCCTTGCACCGCCACGGCTCGCGTCGTACGATCGGGAGGCTGCGCCGCGCCTGCCTCGCGTTGCGCCGCATACAGGATAGCCGCGCGGCGTGCCCACAATCCCGCGATGCCTTTGGGCGCGCACAGCATGACGACGGCGAGCACCGCGCCGAACACGATCGGCTCCCACGTCGACGTCGAACGCAGCAATTCCGGGAGCCACATCAGCACGATCGTCCCCACCACGCCGCCCCACAAGCGGCCCGCGCCGCCGACGACGAGCATCACGACCAGCATGATCGAATACAGCACACCAAACGTATCGGGGCCGATGAACTGCACGTAGTGAACGTAGAGACTGCCGCTGAATGCCGCGAAGACCGCGCTGACGACGAACACCGTGATCTTGGCGCGCGCGATGTCGATGCCGCGCGCGGCCGCGGCGGGTTCGTCGGCGTGGATCGCCTTAAGCGACAGGCCGAAGCGCGAATGCGCGATCAGCTTCGCGACGAAAAACACGATACACACCACCACCCACGCGAAGTAGTAATACGCGACCGCGTCCTTGAGAATGTAGTCGCCGATGGCCAGGCGCGGAATACCGGTGACGCCCGACGAGCCGCCGGTGATGCCGCCCCAGTTGCGCAGCACGGCGTCGAGCACCACGGGAAAACCGAGCGTCGCCATCGCCAAGTAATAGCCGCGCAATCGCAAGGTCGGCGCGCCGATCACGAACGCGATGATGCCCGAGGCGATCATGCCGGCGGGAATCGCGGCCCAGCCGTTCCAGCCCAACTTCGTCGTCAACAACGCCGAGGCGTATCCGCCGATGGTGACGAACACGCCATGCCCAAGCGACAGCTGTCCCGAATAGCCGACCAGCAGATCGAGGCCGATGACGACGATCAGGTTGAGCAGAATGAAAGTCCACACGCTGAGCAGATAGGGATTTCTGCTGACCAGCGGCACGACGGCCAGCAGCACCAGTGGCAGCCAGATGGCAAGTCGCCGCGGCGCGGACGGCTGCTTCGCCGACTGCGCATTCGACAGGGCGCCGGATCGGACGCCGGGCGCAATGTCGCTCGACGTCATCGGGCCAACTCTGCCCGGCCGCCGAAGAGTCCCTGTGGACGAAGGAAGAGCACCAGCAGCAGCGCGACGAAGGCGTACGCGTTCTGCAACTCGGACGAAATCATGCCGACGCCCAGGCTTTCGATGGTGCCGATCACGAGGCCGCCGACGATCGCACCGAACGGATTGGCTAGCCCGCCGGCCACCGCCGCGGTGAAGCCCTTGAGCGCGAGCATGACGCCGTTGTCGTACGACATCATCAATATCGGCGTCAAAAGAATGCCGGCCAGCCCGCCCATGAAGGCACTGCCGAGATAGGCGTAGAGCACCATGCGTTGCGGGCGGATGCCGACCGTCTGCGCCGCCATCGGACTGTCGGCGCACGCGCGCATCGCCTTGCCGATCATGGTTCGATACAACACCAGCCACAACCCCAGCGACACAAGCAGGGTGGCCGCGACCGTGATCAATGTTCCGTACGTGACCACCGCGCCAAGCACCTTGACCGAGCCGCGCGGATAGAGCGGAAAGGTCTTGTACTCGGTGCCCCACACAAGACCGGCCGCGCCGCGCAGCGCTATCGCCACCGCCAGCGTCACCATCACATAAGTGAATTCATTGCTGCCGCGCTTGGCTGTTCGCAGCAAGGTGTAAAGCAACGCGCCGATCGCGAGCAGAACCGCGACCGCCGTCAGCGCCGCCGCCAGCGTTGCCGAAAGCGTCGCGCCGGTGAAAAGTCCAACGAGCGAATAAGTCACCAATCCGCCCAGCACGACGAACTCGCCCTGGGCGAAATTTATGACCTTGCTCGCCTTGAAGATCAGGCTGAAGCCCGCGCCGACCAAGCCATAGACCGCGCCGACGGTCAGACCGCCCGCGACGAATTGCGGAATGCCGGAGAAGTCCATGAGATTCGCGCGGGCTTCGCTTCGAATGCGGCGAGTCGTTGTCGAAGCGCTGCTTACTTCTCGTAGTCCGCCAGACGCCAGCCGGCCGGCGTGGCAATCATCATGATCAGCGCGTCGCTGCTCAGGCCCGCGTGGTCGGTCGGCGTGAAGGTGAAGGTGCCGGTCACGCCGGGATACGCCTTGACGCGCGTTTCGAACCATTCGCGGATCTTGGCGCGGTCGTCGCCGACCTCGGCCAGCGCCTTCAGCACCATCCGGGCCGAATCGTACGCGATGCCGGCGAACATGTCGGGCGGCGTGCCGTACTTGGCGGTGTACTTGTTGCTGAAGTCCTCGCTCGCGCGGCGCAGCGGGCCGGCCGGCATTTCTTTCCACACCAGCACCGGCGCGCCGACCACCGGTTGACCGACGACGTCGTCGCCGACGGCCTTGCGGAAGGCGCTGTTGGCTTGCCCGTGTCCGGACACCAACGGAATCTTCAGATCGAGTTCGCGTGCGTTGCGGTACACCACCACCGACGGTGCGCCCACACCATGCATGAAGATCGCGTCGACGCCGGCGTTCTTCAGATTGGTCAGCTGCGACTTGAGGTCGGTCGCGGTCGGCGAGAACGATTCCTCGCGGCCGATCGACAGTCCCTTGGACGCGGCGAGCTTGCGCATGTTGTCGCGTCCGTCCTCGCCATAGGCGTCGGATGAATACAGGATGCCCATGCGTTTCCATCCGGCGCGGCGCGCGTAGTCGAGCACCTTGCCGACGGAAAGGTCGCCGCCCTGGCCGGGACGGAAAATCCACTTGCGCTGCGCGATCGGCTCGACCACCGCGACGCCCGACACCGCCGGCAACAGGACCACGCCGTTCTCAGTCGCGATCGGAATCGCCGCCATCGCGTCGCCGGTGCGGCTGGGTCCGAGAATGGCGGAGACGTTGTCCTGCGTGATTAGCTTGCGCAGCGACAACACCGCCGCCGTTTCCGTGCTCTTCGAATCCTCGATAATCAGTTCGACCCTGCGTCCGTTGATGCCGCCCGCCGCGTTAACCTGGTCGATCGCCAGTTGCGCCGCCTTTGCCTCGGGATCGCCGAGGAAGGACGCGCCGCCGGTGAGTGCGAACACTGCGCCGATCTTGTGCGGGTCCGCGGCGAACGCGCTCGCTGCCGCAACACCGAGGGCGATCGCCGTACCGGCCGCGGCCGCGCGCACCCACGACTTGCGTTGCGCTTGCACCTGTACCGACCGATCGTTCAGTAGTTTTGTTGTCTTCATCATTGTCTTCTCCCCTAAAACGTGAGTGTCTGCCTTTGAATCAGCTTCGACGGCCGCACTGCGCTTGCCCGCTAGTGCCTTCTCTGTTGCGCGCCTAGACTGCGGCGCCCTGCCCTTCCCAGAACGGCCGCCGCACTTCGCGCCGCAATATCTTGCCGAACGACGAGGTTGGCAACTGATCGACGAAGGCGAACTTCTTGGGAACCTTGAAGCGCGCCAGATGCTGCGCGCAATGCGCCGCCAGCGCGTCGTCGGACACGCTTTTGCCCTTCTTCAACACCACCGCGGCATAAATGATTTCGCCCCACTTGGGGTCGGGAATGCCGACCACCGCGGTCATCGCCACGGCCGGGTGCTGGTACAGGATGGCTTCGATTTCGGCGGGGTAAACGTTTTCGCCGCCGGTGATGATCATGTCCTTCTTGCGATCGACGATGTACAGATAGCCCTCTTCGTCGAAGCGCCCCATGTCGCCGAGGCTGAACCACTCGCCATGGCGCGCGGAGGCCGTGGCTTCCGGGTTCATGAAATATTCGCGAATCAGGATCGGGCCGCGCACGTAGATCTCGCCGACCTCACCCTGCGCGACGTCCTTGCCGTCTTCGTTGACGAGCTTGACGGTGAAACCGGGAATCGGCGTGCCGACCGAACGCACCTTGCGGCGCTGATCCTCGCCGCGCAGGTTGGTGACGATGCCGACTTCGGTGCCGCCGTAGAACTCGTTCAGGCTCGCGCCCGGAAAGTATTCGAGGAGGCCGTTTTTCGTGTGCGTGAGGAGCGGCGCGCCGGCACTCACCAACAGGCGCATCGAACCCACGTCGGCACCGCGCACCTCTTCGCTGTTGACGATCGAATCCCACATCGTCGGCACCATGAAGGACCACGTGATCCTGAAATTCTCGATCAGCTTCAGAATCGCCGCGGGCTGGGTTTCGCGCGTGACCACCAGCGTGCCGCCGCGAAAAATCTGCAACATCGAGAACAGCGTCGGTGCTTCGTGAAACAGCGGCGCCGGCACAAGTTCGACGCCGTCCGCGCCGATGCCGTAATACAAGGCGACGCGCTTGAAAAAATCGACGAAGCCGCCGTGCAGATTAACGCAGCCTTTGGGAAAGCCCGTGGTGCCCGCCGTGTAGCCCTGAAAGTAGCACTCGTCGCGATCAACATCGACATTAGGCGGCGTCGCCGGCGACCTAGCGAGCAGTTCTTCGTAACCGACACAACCCGGTGCCGGCGCATCGGTGGCTATGAAATTCGCTCCGAGCGACGGAAGCCGCCCCTGCAATCCGCGCACCACCGGTTCGAAGGCTGCGTCGAGAAACAGCGCCTTGGACTTCGAGTGATTGACGACGTATTCTATTTCCGCCGCGACGAAGCGAAAATTGAGCGGCACGACCGCGCAGCCGATCAGCGCGATGGCGTGATACACCTCGACGTAGCGCGCGCTGTTGACCATCAGGATCGCGATGCGATCCCCGGGATTCATGCCCATCGAAACCATGCCGTTGGCCAGCGAGCACACGCGCGTCCAGAATTCGCGATAATTCAGTATGGCCACCGGCGCGGCGGACGAGGCGTTGGCCTCCACCACGGCAAGCTTGTTCGGGGTGAAGTGCGCATGCCATTCCAATGCATGCCCGATGGTCTTCGGCATAGCGTCTCCAGATTCTAGGTCTGACCGCATCGCGCCTGAATCGCCGTGCCGCGCCTGGATGGCCGTGCGTTCGAATTTGTGCCGATCGATCGTACGTTCGTTAGATTAATGTGTCAACAAATTTCTCGGCAGGCGCATCCCGGCGGGCGGCCGCATGAGCGCGGGCTTGATCGGCGCCGGGGCGCGCCTCGCATCGCTTTTTGGCGCGAGCTTCCTCGCCTCGACGTTGATCCCGATCAGCTCGGAGGTGGCGCTGTGATCGGCGCCGGGCGTTTCGCGCGCTACTGGCTGGTAGCGCAGGGAGCACTTTGGTAAGCTAGCGCCTATGCCGAAGAAGAGCACAAGAAAAGGAAGCAAGGCGAGGCCGTTCTGGGAGCGCGGCTACCAGTCGCACGGCTACTGGCGAGGCAAAGAGCGCCTCGGCACGGTGCAGTTGGGCGAGCGCGGCCAGTGGGACGGCATCTACCGCTGGCAGGCGGGCAGCCGCACGGGCGAGGCGAAGACCCTGGGCGAGGCCAAGCGCGCGGTGGAAGAAACGGTGCTGTCGCTGGCAAGCCAGTTGTCGCTGTTCGGGGATCCGGACGGTGGTTGAATTCGTGTCATCTTGACCCAACCGACATTGCAATCGGCCCGGCGCAGGTGCAATATGCTCCGGGCGTAGTGCTCGGTGGCGCGTAATCAGCGCCGCACCGGCGCCATCGGCCAGGCGTGCGAAAAGGGGCAGGATTGAATTTCCTGTTTTTTTTCGGCGGGATTTCCCGCGACCAGGCGTGAAACTGTTTGATATAGAGCTATCTATAAGGAGGCTCCTCATGCATGCTGCCGATAAAGTGGTTATCACCACTCTGGTCGAAAATTACGTCGACATGCTCATCCCCAACACCGACACCGTCAAGCGGCCGGGACTGGCCTATCATTTCGACCTGCGTAACAAGAAAATTCTGGCGGAAAACGGGCTTGCCCTGCTGGTGGATGTCTATTTCGGCGGCCAGCGCTATCGGATTCTGCTGGATACCGGCCTCACCGATACCGTCATACTGCACAATATGGCGGCTCTGGGCATATCACCCAACGAGATCGACCACGTGGTGATCAGTCACGGGCACCCGGACCATTACGGCGGCCTGCTGGGACTCCTGAAAGCCCGAGACTATCCCCTGGCGGTCACCCTCCATCCGGATGCCTTTTTGATTCGCCACGTAATGGCGGGCAGCGGCATGGTGGTCCCTTACTACAATCAATCCCTGCGCCGGGACGAAATCGAGGCAGCCGGAGCCCGGCTGGTGCTGGCACGGGATCCGGTGCCCGTCTGCCCCGCGGCAACTACCACCGGCGAAATTCCGCTCGAGGTCTCCTTTGAACCGCCGGGTCCGGCAGCCGGAACCCCTTCCAGCCTGTGGTGCGTGCGCGAAGGTCGGTTCGAGGAGGATGAGACCCTCGATGACATGGCCCTGGTGGTAAATCTCAAAGACAAGGGGTTGGTGGTCATCACCGGCTGCGCTCACGCCGGCGTGATCAATACTATTCATCAGGCCCGCAAAATCACCGGGGAAGAAAAGCTTTATGCCCTCTTTGGCGGCTTTCACTTGGGTTTTCCAGGCGTCCCCGCCGAAAAGTGCGTCATGACCGTAGACGAACTCAAGGCCTTGAATCCGGCGGTGGTATCTCCCATGCACTGCAGCGGATTTAAAACCCTTGCCGCAGTGCAGCAGGAAATGCCCGGAGCCTTTCTACTCAATACCGCGGGCACGCAAATCACCTTGTAGGCCCTATGTGTGCGGTATCGCTCGTTTGACTGGGATGAGGACCCTATAAGTGTCGTAGTGGGGTATCCAGATAAATGCGGCGATGCCGAGATGCTGAGATGAGCAGATGCCTATTATTGAACTTTCCGTAACCAGTGACAAACCTGATTCGATAGTGTCATTCCGAGGGCAAAGCCCGAGGAATCTGCTTTTGGATGGGAAAACAGCAGATTCCTCGCGAAGTTTATCCCCGCAGGGGGACTCGGAATAACAATAGCTTGACCAACGGTGTCGCGTATTTCGGAAAGATCAATAGTTTGCGAACCGCATGCTGCAAGGGCTATCCAAGGCCCTACGCTGGCTTTATCAGCCGGTTTCATGGAACGATGTCGCCTGCCCCTCATGGTGTGTCGCCAAAACGCTTTATAGTCCTATTGGCAATTAGCCGCATTTGTACGGATGCCCCAAATGTGATAAATTAATTGTGTCGGCGATTCTTACTATAGATAAAAAATTTTTTGGACGGTCTGCCTGATTAATGAACGGAACGGAGGGGAGCCCATGATCATCGAACGCGATTTGCCTATCAAGATGGACGACGGTGTGGTGTTGCGCGGCGACGTGTACAGGCCGGACACCAAGGAGAGGGTGCCGGTGGTCATGGCCGGTGGACCCTACGGCAAGGGCGTCAAGTACCAGGAGCACTACAAGCCGCTCTGGGATTCGCTGGTGAAAATGCACCCCGATATATTGTCCGGCTCGAGGCATCGCTGGCTGACCTGGGAGACGGTGGACCCGGAAATCTGGGTGTCTTGGGGCTATGCCTGTGTGCGCCTCGATTCCCGCGGCGCTGGGCGCTCCCCCGGTTATCTCGACATTTTCTCGCCGCGCGAGACGAAGGATTTCGCCAACGCCATCGAATGGGCGGGCGGTCAACGCTGGTCAAACGGCAAGGTCGGCCTCAACGGCGTCTCCTATTACGCCATCAACCAGTGGCAGGTCGCCGCCCTCCAGCCCAAGCACCTGACCGCCATGATCCCGTGGGAAGGCGCCGCCGACCAGTACCGCGACTGGGCGCGGCACGGCGGCATCCTGTCCAACAAGTTCATGGAGATTTGGTACCCGCGCCAGGTCGAGAAGGTGCAGCATGGCACCCCGAAGGGCCCCCGCGACCACTGGATGAAGACCCGGGCGACGGGGCCGGCGTCACTGTCCGCCGAAGCGCTCGCCGGGAACCGAGCCGACACGCTTGAGAACTTCCGCGCGCGCGAGATGGATGACGACTGGTACCGCTCGCGTTCCCCGGACTGGACCCGGGTGAAAGTGCCGTTTCTAAGCGCCGCCAGCTGGGCCGGCTTCGGCCTGCACCCGCGCGGAAATTTCGAGGCCTTCACGCAGGCGGCATCGAAGGAGAAGTGGCTGGAATGTCATCCGGGCCGCCACGAGGAATGGTTCTACCTCGAGTACGGGATGCAGTTGCAGAAACGCTTCTTCGACTACTACCTGAAGGGGGAGCGCAACGGCTGGAAACAGGAGCCTCGGGTGTGGCTCAATCTCCGGCGGCCGTTCACGGAAGAGGTGGAGCTGCGCAAGGAGCGCGAGTGGCCGCTCAAGGGCACGAAGTGGACCAAGCTGTATCTGAACGCGGGCGGCAAAGGACAGCTCGACTGGAACGCGCCGAAGGTCAACCGTTCGAAGACATTCCGGGCGCTGACCCGTGGCGTGACCTGGACCTCGCCGCCGCTCAAGCAGGAGACCGAAATCACCGGGCCGATGATGGCCAAGCTTTTCATCTCCTCCTCCACCAAAGACGCGGACCTGTTCGTTACCGTGCAGGCTTTCTCGCCGCAGGGACGGGAGGTCTATTACCAGGGCACGGTGGACCCGAAGACACCGCTCGCCCAGGGTTGGCTGCGTTCGTCCCACCGCAAGCTCGACCCCGATAAGTCAATGCCGTGGCGGCCGTATCACACCCACGACGACAAGCAGCCGCTGACGCCCGGCCAAATTTACGAGTTAGACGTGGAAATCTGGCCGCAGAGTATCGTGTTGCCCAAGGGCTTCCGCCTCGCCGTTAACATTTCCGGTCAAGACTTCGACCGGCCGGGGCCGTCGGTCGAGGCCTATGTGCCCTCGCGCGGCTGCGGACCGTTTCTTCACGACGATCCGGCCGATCGGCCCAGGGAGGTCTTCGGCGGCAACACGACCCTGCACACGGGGCCGAAACACGCCGCGCACCTGTTGCTGCCGGTCATCCCGAAGAATCGAAGCGGCGCGGTCGCGAAATAGGCGAATCAAAACAGGAGGGGCGCTCAGGGGCCCTTCCTCGGGCCGCGCCTCTGGCGAAGATCGGGATAGGGGCAAGTTCACGGCGCCCAGCCGTTGCCCGCGTTTCAAGAGAACAAGAAGCGAGGAATATCAAGCGGAGGCAAGTTTTTCAGAAGCGCATCAGACCGACAGCACTGTTGCCGGCGAGGAGTTACGCTGCACTCAGCTTGGCGTATTCCAGCGCCAGCCACTTCATCCCCTGGCGGCCGAAATTGATCTGCAATCGCGCATCCGGTCCCTGGCCTTCGGCGTCGACGATCACGCCCTGGCCGAATTTAGCGTGGACCACGTTCTGGCCGATGCGCCAGCCCATCTGGGTCGCGCGCGGCAGGCTCCGCGGTATCGCAGCGTCCCGCGCCGACGCGAGCACCGGCCCGGGCAGGCGCTCGCCGCTAACGCGCGGCGTCAGCCATTTCACCAGACCCGCCGGTATCTCGTCGAGAAAACGCGAGGCGACGTTGTAGCGCGTCTGCCCGTGCAGCATGCGGTTCTGCGCGAACGACAGATACAGGCGCGAGCGCGCGCGCGTGATCGCCACGTACATCAGGCGCCGCTCCTCTTCCAGGCCGTCGTTCTCGTTGCGGCTCTGCTCGTGCGGAAACAGGCCCTCTTCCAGCCCGGTGACGAACACCGCCTGGAATTCCAGGCCCTTGGCCGAATGCACGGTCATCAGCTGCAGCGCATCCGAGCCCTCGCCCGCCTGGTGCTCGCCCGCCTCGAGCGCCGCGTGCGCCAGGAACGCGGCCAGGTCCTGCTGCTCGTCCTGCTCCTGCACGAACAGCGCCGCCGCGTTGACCAGCTCCTGCAGGTTCTCCAGCCGATCGGCGCCGTCCTTCTCCGCCTGGAAATGCGCGAGCAGCCCGGAGCGCGCCAGCATGTGCTCGACGATCTCGGGCAGGGCGAGGCCGTCGACCTCCTTGCGCAAAGCCTCTATCATCGCGACGAACGCGCCCAAGGAATTGCCCGCCTTGCCGGCGAGCTGCGGCACCGCGTTGCAGAGGCTGGTATTGCCGGCCCTGGCCGCCTCCTGCAGCGCTTCGAGCGAGCGCGCGCCGATGCCGCGCGCGGGGAAGTTGACCACGCGCAGCAACGCGCTGTCGTCCTCGGTGCTGGCGATCAGCCGCAGATAGGCCAGCGCGTGCTTGACTTCCATGCGCTCGAAAAAACGCAGCCCGCCGTAGACGCGGTAGGGAATGCCGGCGGAGAACAGCGCGTGCTCAAGGATGCGCGACTGCGCGTTGGAGCGGTAGAGCACGCCGATCTCGCGCCGCGCCAGGCCGTCGCGGTTGAGCGCCTCGACTTCCTCGGCCAGCCAGTGGGCCTCGTATCCGTCGGTCTGCGCTTCGTAAATCCGCAGCGGCTCGCCGTGCGCGGCCGCAGTCCACAGATTCTTGCCCAGGCGCTTGCGGTTGTTGGAAATGAGCGCGTTGGCCGCATCCAGAATGTTGCCATGCGAGCGGTAATTCTGCTCCAGGCGGATCACGTTCTCGACGTGGAAGTCGCGCTCGAAATCGGCCATGTTGCCGACGTTCGCGCCGCGGAAGGCATAGATCGACTGGTCGTCGTCCCCGACCGCGAAAATCACGCTGCTGTTTTCACGACGGCTTTCGCCGTGGCCGGCGAGGAGCTTGAGCCACCGGTACTGCAGGCGGTTGGTGTCCTGGAACTCGTCCACCAGGAGATGGCGGAAGCGCCCCTGGTAGTGCTCGCGCAGGATTTCGTTTCGCGACAGTAACTCGAAGCTTCGCAGCATCAGCTCGGCGAAATCGACCGCGCCCTCGTGCTGGCACTGCTCGTCGTAGGCGGCGTAGATCTCGGCGTAGCGGCGGCTGAATTCATCGTAGGCCTCGGCCTCGCCCGCGCGCTTGCCCTCTTCCTTGTTGGCGTTGATGAAATACTGCACCTGCTTCGGCGGAAAGCGGTCTTCGTCCACGTTCGTCGACTTCAACACGCGCTTCACCAGCGACAGCTGGTCGGCCGAGTCGAGGATCTGAAACAACTGCGGCAGTCCTGCGTCGCGAAAATGCGCGCGCAGCAGGCGGTTGCACAGCCCGTGGAAAGTGCCCACCCACATGCCGCGGGTCGAGACCGGCAGCATGGCGGAGATGCGCGTCAGCATTTCCTTCGCCGCCTTGTTGGTGAACGTGACCGCGAGCACGCCGGCGGGGCTGACATTGCCGGTCTGGATCAGCCAGGCGATGCGCGTGGTGAGCACGCGCGTCTTGCCCGAGCCGGCACCCGCCACGATCAGCGCCGACTGGTTCGGAAGCGTGACGGCGGCGAGTTGTTCGGGGTTGAGATTGGCGAGAAGTGACATCGGGCGGGACGCGTTTTTTTACAGCCGCGATTCTACCGCAGCGGCGCGCCGGCGCGGCCAAGGATTTCGCGGATGCGCCCAATACTGTCATTCTTCCCGAAGCATTCATGCACCTGCCAGGGCCAGTTTAGTCTGGATCGGGGGGCGGCCTTGTATAATGCCGGTTTGTCATCGATCGAAGCGTCCATGCAACCCCAGTACCACGCCGAAGCCATCGAACGCGCAGCGCAGCAACATTGGGAGAAGACCCAGGCATTCCGCGCCACCGAGGATCCGCCGGGAACGAGCGCCCGTCCGAAATATTATTGCCTGTCGATGTTCCCCTACCCCTCGGGCAAGCTGCACATGGGACACGTGAGAAACTATACCATCGGCGATGCGCTCACGCGCTTTCACCGCATGCGCGGCTACAACGTGCTGCAACCCATGGGCTGGGACGCATTCGGACTGCCGGCCGAGAACGCCGCGATGGCCAACGGCGTGCCGCCGGCGAAGTGGACCTACGACAATATCGGCTACATGAAACAGCAGCTCCAGTCGCTGGGCTTCGCACTGGACTGGTCGCGCGAGGTCACCACCTGCCGGCCCGAGTATTACAAGTGGAACCAGTGGCTGTTCCTGCGCATGCTGGAACAAGGCCTGATGTATCTGAAGACCGGCACGGTCAACTGGGATCCGGTGGACCGGACCGTGCTCGCCAACGAGCAGGTCATAGACGGCCGCGGCTGGCGCACCGGGGCGCTGGTGGAAAAGCGCGAGATCCCGATGTACTACATGAAGATCACCGCTTACGCCGAAGAGCTGCTCGCCGCGCTCGGCTCGCTCCCCGGCTGGCCCGGGCGGGTGAAGACCATGCAGGCCAACTGGATCGGCAAGAGCCACGGCGTGAATTTCGGTTTCCCCTACGCCATCGACGGCGAACCGAAATTGCTCAAGGTATTCACCACCCGCGCCGACACCATCATGGGCGTGACCTTCTGCGCCGTGGCGGCCGAACATGCGCTCGCCACCCATGCCGCCAGGAACAATCCGCAGCTCGCGGCATTCATCGACGAGTGCAAGCGCGGCGGGGTGCAGGAAGCCGAGCTCGCGCTGCAGGAAAAGAAAGGCATGCCCGCCGGGCTTGCCGTGACCCATCCAATATCGGGCGAACAGATCCCGGTGTGGGTCGGCAATTACGTGCTGATGAGCTACGGCGAAGGCGCGGTGATGGGCGTGCCGGCGCACGACGAACGCGATTACGCCTTCGCGTTGAAATACAAGCTGCCGATCAAATGCGTGATCCGCCATCCGGCGGGCGACAGCGTGCCCGAGCCGTGGAAGCCCGAGTACGCCGAGTACGGCAGCTGCATCAATTCGGGCAAGTACGACGGCCTCGATTACGAGCAAGCGACCGATGCCATCGCCGCCGACCTGCGCGCCAAGGCCCTGGGCGACAAGCAGGTGGTGTGGCGCTTGCGCGACTGGGGCATCTCGCGCCAGCGCTATTGGGGCACGCCCATTCCGATCATCCACTGCAAAGATTGCGGCGCGGTGCCGGTGCCGGACAAGGATCTGCCGGTGACCCTGCCCGAGGACCTGGTGCCGGATGGTTCGGGCAACCCTCTGAACAAGCACCGCGCGTTTCTGGACTGCGCCTGCCCGCGCTGCGGCAAGAGCGCGAGGCGCGAGACCGACACCATGGACACCTTCGTCGATTCGTCCTGGTATTACATCCGCTACGCCTGCCCCGGCGCGGCGCAGATGGTGGACGAGCGCGTGAACTACTGGCTGCCGGTGGACCAGTATATCGGCGGCATCGAGCATGCCATCCTGCATCTCCTGTACTCGCGCTTCTGGACCAAGGTGATGCGCGACTTGAAGCTGGTCAAGTTCGACGAGCCGTTCGCGAACCTGCTCACCCAGGGGATGGTGTTGAACGAGATTTACTTTCGCAAGAACGGCGCCGGGCGCATCAGCTACTACAACCCGGCCGAGATCGAGTGGCAGCTCGACGACAAGGGCCAGCGCGCGCAGGCCGTGCTCAAGGCCGACGGTGTGGAGGTGGAGTCGGGCGGAATCGGCACCATGTCCAAATCCAAGAACAACGGCGTCGACCCGCAAGCGCTGATCGAGACCTACGGCGCCGACACCGCGCGCCTTTTCATGATGTTCGCGAGCCCGCCCGAGCAGACGCTGGAGTGGTCCAACTCCGGCGTGCAGGGCGCATACCGCTTTCTGAAACGATTGTGGGCCTTTGCGCACGAGCACCAGGGCGAGCTCGGCAAAGGCTCCGGCGATAAGACATCGCACCCGATCGATTGGACCCGGGCCGATTGGACCCAAGCGGGGCCGCAGCGCAAGGAATGGCGCCGGGAAATACACCTGACGCTGAAGCAGGCGAACTACGATTTGGGCAGGCATCAGTTCAACACTGTCGCCTCGGCCTGCATGAAAATCCTGAACGCGCTGGAACGCGCCGCGGGCGCGGCGAAGGGCGGGCAAGCGGCAGCGCAAGCCGGCACGGCGCACACCCCGCTCCTCGCCGAAGGCATGTCCATGCTGCTCAGACTGCTGTCGCCGATAGCGCCGCACATCACGCACCAGCTGTGGCGCGAGCTCGGCTATGGCGAGGACATCCTGCACGCCCCTTGGCCCGAGCCCGACCCGGCGGCGCTGGAGCAGGACGAGATCGAGCTGGTGGTGCAGGTGAACGGCAAGCTGCGCGGCAATATCCGCGTCGCCAGGACCGCCGGCAAGGACATCATCGAAGCCGCGGCGCTCGCGAGCGAGCCGGTGCAGAAATTCGTCGCCGGCCAGAGCGTGAAAAAAGTCGTCGTCGTGCCCGGCCGGCTGGTGAATGTGGTAGTTTGAATGCGCGAGGCGTAAGGAGCATACGATGCGTATTCTGGCAATAGTCGTATTGGGACTCGTGACCGCCGCCTGTGGCTTCCAGCTGCGCGGCCAGGCCACGCTGCCGTTCGAGACGCTGTACGTCGCCATTCCCGACAGCTCGCCGCTGGGAATCGAGTTGAAGCGCAATATCATCGCCGGCACCCGCACCAAGCTGGTGCGGGTGCCGGCCGAGGCGCAGGCGACGCTCAGCGTGACCTCCGAAGTGCGCGGCAAGAGCATCCTCTCGCTCGACACCGGCGGCCGGGTGCGCGAATTCCAGCTGCGCTATGTCCTGAGCTTCCGCGTGCACGACGCGAACGGCCGCGATTACCTGCCGCAGAGCGAAATCCGGCTCACGCGCGACATCTCCTTCAACGACGCGCAGGTGTTGGCAAAGGAATCGGAAGAGCTGCTGCTGTTCCGCGACATGCAAAGCGACATGGTGCAGCAGATCCTGCGCCGCCTGGCCGCCGCGCCGGCAAAACCGATTGCGTTCGAGCCCGCTGCAAAAGATGCAACTGCGCGCTGAAGAGCTGGAGCGCCACCTCTCGCGCAGCCTCGCCGCCCTCTACGTCATCCATGGCGACGAGCCGCTGCAGTCGCTGGAGGCGGCCGACGCGATCCGCGCCGCGGCCCGCGCGCAGGGCTACGCCGAGCGCGAGGTGCTCGCCGTCGAGCGCGGCTTCGACTGGAACCAGCTGCTGGTCAGCGGCGCGAGCCTGTCGCTGTTCTCGTCGAAGAAACTGATCGAGCTGCGCATCCCCGGCGGCAAGCCCGGCACCGAGGGCGCGGCTGCAATCGTGCAGTTCTGTTCCAGGCCCGCCCCCGACGTGCTCGCCATCGTGACGCTGCCCAAGTTGGACCGCAGGGCGCAGGACGCGGCCTGGTTCAGGGCGCTGACGCGCGACGGCGTGCTGATCAACACGTTCCAGGTCGAGCGCGCGCAGTTGCCGCAGTGGATCGCGGCGCGCCTGGCGCGGCAAAAACAGAAAACCGGCCGCGAGACGCTGCAATTCCTCGCCGACAGCGTCGAGGGCAATCTGCTCGCCGCGCACCAGGAAATCCAGAAACTGGGCCTGCTGTTTCCGCCGGGCGAGCTCGCCTTCGATCCGGTGTGCAGCGCCGTGCTCAACGTCGCGCGCTACGATGCATTCAAGCTGAACGAGGCAATGCTCGCGGGCGACACGGCGCGTCTCGCGCGCATGCTCGACGGTCTGAAGAGCGAAGGTGAGGCCCCGCCCAAGATACTGTGGGTGCTGGCCGGGGAGATCCGCGCCGTGGCCAAGGTGCAGGCCGGCATGGCCCAGGGCGAAGACTTGCAGCAGCTCTACCGCGACAACCGCGTCTGGGGCGGCGTGCGCCAGCAGCAGGTCACCGAAGCCGCGCGCCGGCTCAAGGCCGCGGCCCTGGGCCAGGCGCTGCGCCACGCGGCGCGCATCGACCGCATGGTCAAGGGCCTGGCCCGCGGCGACGTCTGGGACGAATTGCTGCAGCTCTGCCTGCGCTTTGCGCGCTAGCCGAAGCGCAGTTGCGCGCTGGGGCAGCGTCGTGCGCGCAGCCGGCATCAAGCTCGAGTGAGATCAGCGGGGTTTGCGCCCCGTTGACGCCGCGCGCGCCGAAAACCCCGCAGCATCGGCGTCGATTTTCAGACGTAGCGCGCCCGCTGCCGCTTGCCCCGCAGGAGTTCCAAGCTGAACCGCGGCCGGCCCGCGGGATGATGCCGCGCCGTTTTGCGCGGGCGGTTGCAGCCAGAGCACGCTCGCGCCGAAGCCGATTGCAAATGCCGCCGCCACGAGCGCCGACGGCCCGGAAAACCTGCGCCAACTGGCGCTGACGCGCGCAAGCGCAAACTGCCTGCGCTCGCCGGCTGCCTCGGCGCGCCTTGCCGCAGCCGCGCGCCGCTGGTTCGCAACCGCAGCGGCCTCGGCCTCGAGCCGCGCACGCTCCGCGGACGAGCGCAACACGGCTTCCTCGGCGAGCAACTTCCTCTTCTCCGCCTCGGCGAGCCGCTGCTCCGATTCCAGCCGCGCCCTGGCGCCATCCTCGATCCGCCGCTCGATCTCCGCGCGCGCATCAGCCCGGTCTCGTTCGCGTTCCAACGCCGCAAGCGCCGCGATCGCCGCCTGCCGCGCCTCTTTATCGGCGCTTGCCCGCGCCGAAGCCGCTTTGTTCGCCGCCAGCTCCGCGGTTTCGCGCTCCTCGGCAGCCGACTTCAATTTGCGCTCCTGCTCGGCGCGCCGCTGTGCGAGTTCTGCGGCCTCGTGTTCGGCGGCTTCTCTTGCCCGAGCTTCGCCGGCCGCAGCCCGCTGATCGCGTTCCCGCTGTTCTGCGGCAGCGTGCGCCTCGGCTTCAAGCCCGGCGCGCACGCGCGCGGCCTCGGCCGCGGCTGCATCGGCCCGAGCGCGCTCGCGCGCAAGTTCTCCGGCATGTCCCTCGGCCTCGAGACGCGCCTGCGCCTGCTGTGCTGCCCGGGCTTCGGCCTCGGCCCGTTCATGTGCCCGCCGCGCGGCTTCCTTCTCCGCGCGGACGCGCTCTGCGGCTGCGGAGGCTGCCGCAGCTTCGGCCTGCTCGCGCGCCAGCGCAAGCGCTGCAGCTTGCGCATCGGCCGAGGCTCTCGCGGCGGCCGCAGCGACACGCACCCGGTTCGCCGCTTCGCGTTCACGGGCGAGGGAGAGCGCATGCGCTTCCGCCTCTACCCGGACGCGGGCCGCCGCTTCGGCGCGCTGCTCCTGGGCGATACGCTTCTGCGAACGTTTGAGCGCAGCCGACTCGGCTTCAGCGCGTTCATTCGCGCGTTTCCCGGCCTCCTCCTCGGCACGCAGGCGAATTGCCACGGCCTGGATCGCTTCGGCATCAGCCTGCTCTCGCTCTCTCGCGCGTGCCGCAGCTTCTTCGTCCGCCTTGGCTCTTGCGGCAGCGGCACTGGCGAATGACTTTTCCGCCGCTTCACGCTCGCGAATCTCGGCCAGCCCCTGCGCTTCGGCCTCCGCTCGCACTTTCGCCGCTGCGTCGGCGCGCTGCTCCTCGACGACGCGCTTGCGCGAACTTTGGATCGCGGCCACCTCGGCTTCAGTGCGCTCGTTCGCGCGCTTCGCGGCCTCTTCCTCGGCAAGCACGCGGCTTGCCGCGGCCTGGATCGCTTCGGCATCAGCCTGCTCTCGCTCTCTCGCGCGTGCCGCAGCTTCTTTGTCCGCCTTGGCTCTTGCGGCAGCGGCACTGGCGAATGACTTTTCCGCCGCTTCACGCTCGCGAATCTCGGCCACGGCCGCGGCGCCCTGCTCCGCCGCGGCTTTCTTGCCGCGAGGGGCGCCGGCTAGCGCCGCCGGCCTGGCTTTGTCCGGTGGGGTGGCAGCCGAATCCGCGGTCCCGGAACGTCGCTCCCGCAAATCACGGCGCTTGCGTTCGGCGTTCTTCAGATGATCGAGCAGGCGGCTCATGGATATGGCAGGCTAGGCGGTGTCGAGAACGCGATCGTGGTTTATGACGGGAATAGGTAGCTTACTCGAAACCGGGCGCTTTGAAGAGTGCGCCGCGACGCGGCCGTACCGCCACGGATGAAGCCCTGCCGATGCCCCGCGGACGCGGCAAGCTTCCCCGAGGCGGCGTGGCATTGCTGCGAGTAGCGCGAATTTCAGGATGAATCAGACGGACTGCATTTTCTGCAACCCAAAGCGGGAGATTCTGGCGGAGAACACGCACGCGCTTGCGTGTTTCGACTCCTACCCGGTCTCGCGCGGGCACGCGCTGATCGTGCCCAAACGCCACGTGGTCACCATATTCGAGCTGTCCGACGAGGAATACGCCGACTGCTTCCGGCTCGTGCGCCCGCTCAAGGATCTGCTGCTTGCCAGATACGCGCCGGACGGATTCAACGTGGGCGCAAACTGCGGCGAAGCCGCGGGGCAGTCCGTGTGGCACGCGCACATACACGTGATCCCGAGATACAAAGGCGACGTGCCCAACCCCCGCGGCGGCGTGCGCGGCGTGATTCCGTACAAGGCGAGCTACTGAGACGCAGGGCCGCAATCCCTTGCCGCCGCATTCGCTTGGCAGACAAGTGTTAAAGTTCACCCACTCGGACCTGCACCGAAACTGAGTTTTCGCCTGGGGCAGCGCGTGACATTTCGCGCGCGCAAGCCAGATAAACGCCGAAAGGACCCGCCATGGCTGATTTGATCCTGCATCATTACCCCGTCTCGCCTTTTGCCGAGAAGATTCGTCTGATTCTCGGCTACAAGAAGCTGGCATGGAAGTCGGTCATCATCCCGAGCATCTTGCCCAAACCCGATCTGGTGGCGCTCACGGGCGGCTACCGGCGGACCCCGGTGCTGCAAATCGGCGCGGACATTTATTGCGACACGGCGCTCATTTGCGACGTGCTCGAGCGTCGCCAGCCCTCGCCCACCCTCCACCCGCAAGGCAGCAACGGCGGGGACAGAATCGTCGCGCAGTGGGCGGACTCCACTTTGTTCGCGGCTGCCATGGCCTATTGCTTCAGCCCTAAAGGTGCCGCATTTTTCTTCCAAGGCCAGCCGCCCGAAGTTGCCAAGGCTTTCGCCGACGACCGCGCCAAGATGCGCGGCGGCGCTAGCCGCATGCACCCCGGCGATGCCACCTCCGCTTACAGGTCGTACCTGCGCCGGATTGCGAGCATGGTGGACCACCAACCGTATGTGATGGGCCAGCAGCCCAGCCTGGCGGATTTTTCCTGCTACCACGCGCTCTGGTTTACCCGGCGCACCCCGCCGCTGGCCGGCATCCTGGATGCCACGCCCAGCCTCTTGGCCTGGATGGGCCGCATGGCAGCCTTCGGGCAAGGCAGCATGGAGCAGTCCGACGCTCAGGCAGCGATCGCCGTGGCTGCGCAATCCGCGCCGGCCGGCGTTGAAAAAAATATATTCCAGGACGATCATGGCATCGCGCTCGGCAGCCGGGTGATCATCATCGCCGAAAGCTACGGCCCGGAGCCGACCGAAGGCGAACTGATGGCCGCCACCCGCACCCGCTATAGCCTGCGCCGCACCGACGCGCGCGCCGGAACGGTCCATGTGCACTTTCCGCGCGTCGGTTTTCAGTTGCGGGCCGTGAAACCAGCATGACATCCGCGCAGGGGCGCGCGGCCGGCACCGCCTTCATTCGCGCAGGCGAATCGCAAGGCTTTGCGTCGATCTGCCGATGAGCCCGAGCGAATCGAAGATCCGCGCCTCGGCCAGGCCGCCTCCGTTCGGTCCCAACAGCGTGCGCGCGTCGATGCAGATCCATTCGCCTTCCGCCTTGCGCAGCAGATTGATGGTGAGGTCGGAGTTGACGAAGATGTAGCGGCGGAAGTCGAGGACCGCACTGATGCCGTTGCCCGAGTCCGCGGCGACCGCAACGCGCTGCAGCGCGCTCGGCTCCTCGCCGGCAACCAGCGGATAGCGCATGCGAAACCAGATGGCGGACGGGCCGCGAAAAAAAACGCCTTCGGCAATCCGGCTCTCGATCAGGTCCTGATAGCCGGTTACCTTGGTCGAAAAGGGAAACCGGGCCGCCGGCGACTGCTCGACCGAACGCGGCGCCTGCGGCAGCGGATGTCCCGGAAGACCGGCGGGCATGTCCAGCGCGGCGTCGCGCTGCGCGACCGCGGTGCAGCGCGCCACCTCCTTGCCGCCGGAATGCAGCCGCGCGGAAAAATGCGCGACGTTGCGCCCTGCGTACTCGGTCTGAACCTCGACCGCGAGCTCGGCGATCGGGACCGGGCGCAGCAGGTTGGCCGTCAGCCGCGCAATGTGCGTGAGCTCGAGCGCGGCCGCGGCGCGCTCGATACTGCGCGCGACCAGCGCAATCGGGGGGCCGCCGTGCTGGTGGTCCGGATGCCACGGGCCGCGCGTGAGATCGGTCGAGGCGCAGGCGCCGTTCTCGAGCGCGACGTAGGCGCTCGACGGAAGCGGTGGAGATTCGCGGTCGTCGATCGAGGAAGGAAGGGCCATGGGTGCTATGTCGGAGTCAAGGACGGAAAACGCTGGCGCGCGGGTGGAAGTATCCTCGGCCTGCGCACCCTGGTCAAACGCCCGCGGTCAACCGGATCGTGGCTGATGCGCTATTGGTCCAGGTGGTTCAAGTCAACGTAACCTTAGGAGCCCCATGCTCACCCGGGATCACTTCAACAATCGGCGCGCCGAGCGCGGAGGTTCGCACCGACCACAATGAAGACGCTGCTTATCGTTTATCACTCGATGACCGGCGGCACGCTGCAGATGGCGCAGGCGGCAGCTGACGGCGCGTCGATGGAAACATCGTTGCAGGTCAGACTCCTGCGCGCCCCCGATGCAGGCGCGAGTGACCTGATGAGCGCGGACGGCTACATCTTTGCGACGCCGGAAAACCTGGCGGCGATCTCCGGCCTGCTGAAGGATTTTTTCGACCGGACGTATTACGCGGTCCTGGAGCGGCTCAACGGTCGCCCCTATGCCACCCTGATCTGCGCCGGGAGCGACGGCCAGAACGCCGCCCGGCAAATCGAGCGCATCGCCACCGGATGGCGGTTGAAACCCGTCGCCCCTCCCTTGATCCTGTGCACCCACGCCCAATCACCGGAGGAGATTCTGCGCCCGAAGCAGATAGGCTCCGAAGGCTTGCAGGCATGCAGGGAAATCGGCGCCGCGATGGCAGCAGGCCTGGTGCTCGGCGTCTTCTGATGACGTGGAATTGGCGAATGCAAAGCAAATCCATGAGCGCGAAAATCAAATCCACAAACGAGCCCGTCGGAAAGCTTGAAGTTGTGTCCGGCTTCCGTCCTCGCCCGGAGGATCTGGTCTTTCGGGATGAGGAAGTCAAAGTAACGCCTGCTCCGAGCAAGCGCGGCGACCGCATGACATCCACCGGCGGTGCCTATGCAAAATGATCGTAATGCTGTCTACCCCGGTTGACGCTGTTGAGCAGTCAAGGGCTTGGCGGTACTCTGAAAACTGAAACCGAGGCTGCCACTAATCTGGGGATTTACCGGTTTTGAGCGAACGGACTATGTGAGGAATGACCTAGCGCTGCCTCCCGGGGTATACGGCATCACGCGACGAAACGGCTTGCTCGGGAAGGCCTGCGCGAACGTCCCCCGCGCGAGCAGCCTGGATGCCGCGCCGGCAAGACGAGATGAAGCTACAGCAAGAATCTCTTGCCCTATGTGCGCTAACGCATAGAGCGCCCGGGCGGCAAAGTGGAAACTAACCGCTACGAGGGATGGCGAACAGGCCGTTACGAGTACGCGGGGTGCGATATGGTAAATTTTATAGGCGCTATCGGGGAATCCGGCGATTTGTTCGGCGACACACCCATCCCCGGGTGGGATCGGTTGATCAAACCCAGGTTCGCGCCCGAGCTGACGACGGTCCGCGTGCTCTGCCGTCAGCTCCGACACAAACGGGCGCGCCCGGACAAAAAGCGGATCGCGCATCTGATCTGCCTGAATCTCCTGTCGATGCTGAGGCACGACTCGCAGCCAGCGTAGCAGACAAGCGCGGAAGATAGATCGCCGGAACGTGCGCGCCGGTATGCAGGATTAGTACGTTGAATTCACGCCGTATCCGGTTCGGGCGGCGCCAACCAGAGGCGAGAAATTATCATGAAACATCTGAAACTGATTGCGGCAGCATTGGCAGTGTTCGTATTGAGCGCATGCGTCGGGGTAATCGTGCCCATCCCCCTGCCCGGTTCGGCGAGCACGCACGATACAGATCGCAACGAACGCCGCTGAACGTTCGGCCGCACGCGGAACGCAGTACTCAGTTCGCGCCGTGAATCATCCCGTGGACGATGATGTCGACTTCCGCGCGCTCGTCCTCGACGTCGAAAATATTCTCGCTGACGCGATCGTCAAATGTGTCTGCGGCGTTGGCCTGCAGCGCGGCGTATTCGGCCTCACGCCAGGCGATCGGAAGTTCGGGTGATTTGCGGCTGCGAAATGCACTGCGTTTCATGGTTTACTCTCCCGTACGGTTTGCCAGCATTGCCGCAGCATGTGCCCGAATCCGGCGGCGATCTGTGCGCCAGCATACATAACCGCGGGATTTCCCGCGTAGCGCGTTCCGCGTTATCACTTCCTGACACAGTGGGATATTCTGTCCGCCATGACGATACCTGAACTGCATAAGCCCTTCTCCATGATTCGCGAGTTCCATCTTGCCGACTGGTTCACACTGGCAAACGCGATCTGCGGCACCGGGGCATTGTTTTCCATGCTGACCTACCTGCAAACGACCGACGTCAGGCATGTCTACTTTGCGTGCGGGATGGTCGTTGCCGCTTTAGTCTTCGATGTTCTGGATGGTCGGATTGCCCGGTGGCGACAGCAGACTTCTGCAATGGGTCGTGAGCTCGACTCTCTCGCTGATGTCATCTCCTTCGGCGTAGCCCCAGCCGTGATTGGGTACGGTTGCGGCATGCAGGGCTTGTACGACCGTATTGTCCTGGCCTATTTTGTTGCATGCGGAGTGTCTCGTTTGGCGCGCTACAACATTACGGCCGAGGCGCTGTCTGAGGGCGGAGGCAAAGTGAAGTACTTCGACGGAACGCCCATCCCGTCGTCGCTGCTGCTGGTCGTGTTGATGTTCGCGGCTGCCTCACAGGGCGCATTGGGCGAGTCCCTTTGGTTCGGACAGGTCGTGTTTGCCGGCTTCACGCTTCATCCGCTGGTGCTGCTCTTCGCGCTTTCCGGCTCACTCATGGTCAGTCGCATACGGTTCCCAAAGCTCTGAGTTGCCGCCATGGCCATACCTCGGCGCCGGTCCCTCAAGCGCGACCTTAGCGGCCTCAATCCAGGAATCGTGCATGACACTTTCATCCGCGGACATTGAAGACCTGAGGACAGCGAAGCTCCTTCTCGAAACCCCCGGCCTTGCTGCCAGGATCAGCAATTTTGTCGGCGCCCAATTGAGAAAGGATTTGCATCCTGGTCTTCCACGGTCCGGGGCAGTCGCTCATGAAAGGGTGCCGTGGCATCCGGATTGAATCAGCCGGAAGGCGATGCAAGGACACGGAACTCAAGGCAATCCTTGAGCACAATCGGGACGAGGAAAAGGAGCACGCATCCATGGTGCTGGAGTGGATTCGGCGCAAGGATCCAAAGTTCTCCAACGAGCTCAAAGACTGCTTGTTCACCAAAAAACCCATCGCGCATAAGTGAGGATCCCGGGCAATGAACGTCACACCTATCGCCGCCCGACGGCTACACCCGGTTCATGGCCACGAGCAGCGCCATGGCGGCGGCGCAACTCGCGACCTTCGCCAAGCTCGACATGGTGCGGGTACCGCACAAGGGCGAGGGTCCCGCCACCATCGACCTCCTGAGCAGGCGCGTCCTTTTTCAGAGGCGCAGCAACAGCCGCATCAGCAGCCTCCGCATCCAAAGCGTCCGCAGACTGGGCAGCATCGGTCTTCAAAAGGTATTGCTCTGTAGGGATCCCAGGGCGGTTGCTGACCCTCTGGGATCTCGCCTTTCGCCCACTGTGGCACGTCCTGCAATTGACGTACGGCTCTTTCAAGTTCTAAGTTCATGCCTCAATATAGGCTAACCTTGCCAAGGTGTCTGTACGACCCCGCACATTGCCGCTTGCTTTCAAGGGATACATCCATTCGCGAAACGGGCCCGTTCTATCGCTCACGGCCCTCCCTCCAACGCCCTCACCTTCGTGGCAACGGCAACCGCGTACGAGTCCGTCATGCCGGAGACGAAATCGGTGATCGCGAGCACGCGCGCGTAGAGATCAGCCGCTGGCCTGCCATCGGCGCAGAGGAACTGTCCCGGGAGAAAACCCAATATTGCGCTGGCGCCAGGCGGGGACGAGCCGGCTACGGCAGCCTCGACTGCACCGACAAACGCATCCAGCAGCTCCCCCAGGATCGCCGCGCCCGGGCTCTGTAAATTCAACACCACCGCCGACTGGTAGACGCGATCGCGCGCCAGCGCGCGAAACGCCTCGAGCGCCCGGGCGTGCGCGATCAGGACGATGAGCTCCTCATCAAATGCGCCGGCGAGCATCGCCTCCTCGCGTGCGGCGAAAGCGTCGGCTGCCTCCATCGCAAGCGCGTCTATGCTGCGCGCGCGCAGGTACTCCACGCGCTTCTCGTCCGTCGAAATCGCCCCTGCCTTTTGCCACGCAGCCGGGTCGGTCACGATGCCGCGATAGAGCGGTTCGATTTCGGGGTAGGTCACCTCTCCCGCGCGGAAGGCGTCCTCGACATCGATTACGCAGTAGCTGATGTCGTCCGCCGCTTCCACCAGGAAAGCGAGCGGATGCCGGCACCAGCAAGTCGCGCGCGCACGGCGTCGGAGAAGTCCGGTCGCCTGCGCTACCGCATCGAAGCGCTCGCGGTCGGCGTGAAAGAAGTTGTGCTTTTTTCCGGAGATGCCGGCCGGCACGGGAAAAGAAAGGTGCGCCGAGCGCGGGTACTTCGCCACGGCGCCGAGCGTTGCGCAAGTCAGCTGCATCCCGCCCGCGTTGTCGGGCATGCCCAGGCGCGCGAGGATCCTGAAGGTCTGGGCGTTGCCCTCGAAGCGCTCGAAGTCGCCTCGCTCCTCCGGGGCGAGGCGCATGAGGACAGAACGACCCAATTTGGAGGTGTTGAACCAGGACTGAATGGCCGACTCCCCGGCATGCCCGAACGGGGGGTTGCCGATGTCGTGGGCGAGGCACGCCGCCGCAACGACGGCGCCGAAATCGCCGGCCGTGTACCCGGTGTTGGACAACTCCGGGTGCGTTCGAAGAACGTGATCGCCGGCAAGAACACCGAGCGAACGGCCGACCGAGGCCACCTCCAGGCTGTGCGTCAGGCGCGTGCGCACATAGTCGTTTTTCGCCAGCGGGAACACCTGCGTCTTGTCCTGAAGGCGGCGGAACGCCGACGAAAAGACGATCCGGTCGAAGTCGCGCTGGAATTCCGAGCGCGGGCCGGCGACGGCCGCGGGCGTGCCGCCCAGGCGGTGGTGGGAAAGAAGCGATGGCCAATGCATGCGGTCGTGCGACATGGGCGACCATCTTACGGGCAAATGGGGCATCGGTGCACCGGCGCAAGGCCGCGGTTACCACACCCGGATCAATGATAAGTTGCGCAAAGTGGTAACGAAAGATCTAACCGCGCGCTCATGCACCATGGATGCGGACGGCAAAGCCGGCGGCGCGCAGCGCCCGGATGATCTCCTCAACGTGCTCGCGGCCGCGGGTCTGCAGCACGAAATCGACTTCGGCGGTCTGCAGCGGCAGGTTGGTGAAGGCGCGCTGATGGTGCACTTCCTCGATATTCGCATTGGCGTCGGCGAGGCAGGCGGTGACCGTGGCGAGCGCTCCGGGCAGGTCGCGCAGCTCGACCGTAAGCCGGGCGAGGCGGCCGGCGCGCACCATGCCGCGCTCGATGATGACCGACAGCATCAGCGGATCGATGTTGCCGCCGGAGAGCACGATCCCCACGCGTCTGCCGCGAAAGCGCTCCGGATGGGCGAGCAGGGCGGCCAGGCCGGCCGCGCCCGCGCCCTCGACCACCGTCTTCTCGATTTCCAGCAGCAGCACGATGGCGTGCTCGATCTCGCCCTCGCCCACGAGCAGGATGCCGCGCGTGAGTTCGCGCACGATCGGCAGCGTGAGCGCGCCCGGCTCTTTGACGGCGATGCCCTCGGCAATGGTGTTGGCGGCGAAGTTGGGCGTCTCGCCGCGCAGCGCGCAATACATCGACGGAAAGTTCTCGGTCTCGACGCCGTAGAGCTCGATGCCGGGCTTGACCGCCTTGGCCGCGACCGCCATGCCGGCGATCAAGCCGCCCCCGCCCACGGGCACGACCAGTACCTCCAGCTGCGGCTCGCGCGCGAGCATTTCCAGCGCCACCGTGCCCTGGCCGCTGATCACCCGCTCGTCGTCATAAGGATGGATGAGACTCAACTTGCGCAGGGCGGCGAGCGCGAGACCCTGTGCCTTGGCCTCGTCGAAGCTGTCGCCGGCAAGGATCACTTCGGCGCCGAAGGCGCGGGTATGCTCCACTTTCACATGCGGCGTGTGGCGCGGCATGACGATGACGGCGCGGATGCCCAGGCGCTTCGCGTGATAGGCCACGCCCTGCGCGTGATTGCCTGCGGATACCGCGAGCACGCCCGCCGCGCGCTCCTGCGGCGAAAGCGAAAGCAGCTTGACCAGCGCGCCGCGTTCCTTGAAGGAGGCAGTGAACTGCAGGTTCTCGAATTTGAGATATACCTCGGCGCCGGTGATCTCGGACAGCGTGCGCGAGTACAGGCAGGGCGTATCGATCACCTGGTTCGCGAGCACGCCGGCGGCAGCACGGATGGAGTGTGCGGTAACGGGCATGGTGATTAGAGGCTCAGCGCTGCCATGCGCCCTTGATGATGCTCTTGATGAGATGCAGCCGCCGGTGAAAAAAATGATCCGCACCGGGCACCACGATTATCGGCAGATCCTGCGGCCGCGCCCAGGCGAGTACATTGGCGAGCGGCACGGTCACATCCAGTTCGCCGTGGATGATGATGCTGTCCGCGGGCACCGGTTCCGCCGTGTAGCTGCGTCCGCCGCTGACGAAACCCGCGGCGACGCCCACCAGCGCCATGCGCCGCGGCGCGGCGCGGCGCGCCACCAGGGTTTGCACGTAAGCGCCGAAGGAAAATCCTGCGAGCACCGGCGGCTCCGCGCCAAAGCGCGTGCGCGCGTAATCCAGGATCGCCAGCAGGTCGTCGGCCTCGCCGCGCCCTTCGTCGTGCTCGCCTGTGCTCGCCCCGACGCCGCGAAAATTGGGCCGCAGCGCGACGTAACCGAGCTCGGCGAAGGTTTTCGCCAGGGTCTGCACCACCTTGTTGTCGAGGCTGCCACCGAACAGCGGATGCGGGTGCGCAATCAGCGCCACGCCGCGATGCTCGCCGCCCGCGGGCAGGTCGATCACGCATTCGATCTTGCCCGTCGCACCGTCGAGCAGCAGTTGCTCTTTCGAGGCGCGCGTCATATTTTCAGGCGCTCGACCACGCGCCCGTGCTGCAGGTGCTCCTCGATGATCTCGTCGATGTCGTGCTCGTCGACATAGGTGTACCAGGTTTCCTCCGGGTACACCACGATACAGGGGCCTTCCTCGCAGCGGTCGAGGCAGCCCGCTTGGTTGATGCGCACCATGCCTTTCCCGGCGAGCTCGAGTTCCTGCACGCGCTGCTTGGCATAGTCGCGCAGCCTGCTCGCGCCCTTGTCGTTGCAGCAGACCCGGCCGCCATCGCGCTGGTTGCAACAGAAGAAAACGTGGTGGGTGTAATAACTCATGCAGGGTTCGATCGAAGGAAGCATCGTTGAGCGGCCTGCCGCCTGCCGGCATGCCTGCTCCAACGAACGCTGAATTATAGCTGGTCGCGGCTGCCGGGATTTTTCTCGGCCCGGCGCGGCGCGAGCAGCATCAGATAAAACAGCGCGGCGAACGGCCACGCGAGCGACACCAGATGCGTCACCCCGTTAAAGTTGAGAAAGTAGCCTTGCGGCCATAGCTGCAGGGCATCGACGAGATAAGGATTCTCCGGCGCCAGGTTGACCAGCACGGTTGCGGCCATCAGCAGCAGCCCCGCCAGCGCCAGCCGCGCGGCGCGCGGCAGCGCCACCGCCAGCATCAGGACTCCCGCGCCGCAAGCCAGGCCGACGAGCGCGCCCGGCGTGAGCCAGGCGAACACGTTCTGCGCCTTAAGCAATACGCCTACCGCGAGTGTCTTCAGCGCCAGCGCCCCCGCGAGCAGCGCCAGCAACAGGCGCCGCAGCGGCTGATCGTTTTGCGTCAGGCCGGACAGGAACAGGCCGACGGCGATCAGGTTGCAGGCGGCGACCGCGGCCTCCATCTGGATGAACACTTCAGCCGGATGCAGGGCCGCCGGCAGAGGCTCGATGAGCTCGCGCAGATCACCGTTGCCGAACAGCAGGGTCTCCGGGTTGAGCTGGGTGAACAGCCACAGCGCGAGCAACACCAGACCGAGGTCGTACTGCGCGCCCGCGAGAAACCAGCGATGCCGCAGCGTGTAGATCCTGCCGCTGCCGAGCAGGCCGACGCCGAAGCGCAGCGCCACGCCGGCGCCGGCGAAGGCGCCCAGGCCATTGGTCGCGAGATCGAGGTTGGACGGGATGCGGCTGGGCAGGTAGGTTTGCAGCGCCTCCAGCGCGAGGCTCAAGAAGCAGCCGGCCAGCCCGGCCGCGGTGAACGCGAGCGCGCCGCGCACGCGCGGATGCAGCGCCAGCAGCGCGAAAAAGCCCAAGGGCAGATAGGCGGCGAAATTGGTTACCAGATCGAAGGCGGTGATGTAGCGCGGCAAGGCGCCGGCGAGAAACGCGAATGCGCCCGCGCCCTTATCGCGCCAGCCGGAGAAGGGGTGCAGGCTGGCGTACATGACCAGCAGCACATAAGCGAGCAGCAGGTAACGCGCGAGCGGCGAGGGTTTGGGATCGATGACGGTCACGGTGACCGCCATGTTACAGCTTTGCAAGTTCCGCCCGGTACAGCGCCAGCATCGCGGCGCTGAAGCAGGCGAACACGATCTGCGCGATTTGCGGCTCGGCCGCGGCGACCCGCGCGCACTCGTGCACCGCGATGCATGTAGCTTGCTGCAACGGGTAGCCGTAGACGCCGCAGCTGATCGCGGGGAAAGCGATGCGGCTCGCGCCGTGCGCGAGCGCCAGCGCCAGGCTCTCGCGGTAGCAGGAGGCGAGCAGTTCGGGCTCGCCATGCGAGCCGCCCTGCCACACCGGTCCGACGGTGTGAATGACGTATTTCGCCGGCAGGCGGTAGCCGCGCGTGATCTTGGCTTGCCCGGTGGCGCACCCATTCAACGTGCGGCACTCGGCGAGCAGTTCGGGTCCGGCGGCGCGATGGATCGCGCCGTCTACGCCGCCGCCTCCCAGGAGCGAGTTGTTGGCGGCGTTGACGATGGCATCCACCTCCAGGGTGGTGATGTCGGCTTCGACCGCGATGAGCTTGTCGTGCATGCGGGGATTCTACCGTGCCCGGATTTAGGTTCCGGGCAGCGCTGAACGCAGGCCAAGGTGCTCGACGAACGGATCGAAGTCCCTGTCGCTGTACAGAAGCGCCACGCCGCTCTCGATGCAGCGCGTGGCAATCACCGTGTCTATCGTCTTGCGCACGCTTACCCCGAGCGCTCGCAGCGCACGAAAGTTCTTCGCCGCTTGAATAGCTATGTCCTGCCCCGCCAGATCCACGGCCACCAGCGAAGTCAGGAGCTTCCTCGCCTGGTTGAAATCGCGGTCGCTGACAAAGCCTTGCAGCACCTCAGTCAAGATCAGGTCGCCAGTCGCGATCGGCTCGGTACCGAGCAGCGATTCCAGCTTTTCCGCCTGTGGCGTCGCGATTCCGCGGAAGTAGTCGATCCAAACGCTGGAATCGACCAAAATCACCTGTCGGTCCTCATCACGTCTAGGTCGCCTTGCCAGTCGAGCTTGCCGCGAAAGCGCCGTATCTCCTCTTGTTGCCGCAGCCGCAATAAAGTACGCAGCCCGAGCTCCACCGCTTCCCGCTTGCTCTTCAACCCGGTCGCCCGCAGCGTGTCCTTCATCAGCTTATCGTCGATCACGATGTTGGTGCGCATGATGTGTATCCTTTCTATGTTTCATACACATGATAGGCGCATCTGGGGCAGCTCGCAAGCAGCGGCTTTTCCGCTTGTTGCGGGGAGCCGGACGCCGCGGCTGCCGCGCGCGTCGGGCTCGAAACGAACATCCAGGCGTCCGGCATCGTCTAGTGTCAACGACCGCTCAAGGTACGTTGGTAGTGGCTGTTTGTCACCTACTAATGCGAACACCCTCACCTACTGCTCGACTTGCGTAAACCAAATGTTCCGCTTTTCTTGGTTGAATATTTCCAAGTTATCTGGCCCGGTAAACATAGTGACCGCATGGCATGCCACGGTGACGCCGATACCGCGTAAACCTACAGGTGCCTATCCCGGTTGGCGCAATTGAGGAATCAGCGACTTAGGCGTACTCTGACCGGGATCGCCCCGGTTTTTGGGGCCTTATAAGCCCCCATTTTAGGGGGCGACTTCTTGTTAGCCGGCAGAATATGCGCGGTGCTAAACTCACAGTCGGGAGGTTACGGCCATGAGCAAAGTTGAGTCGATCGAACAACAGATCAAGGCGCTGTCGGCGGAAGAGGTTGCGCAGCTTCGGGCATGGTTTCTTGAATTTGACTGGGCGCTTTGGGATCAGCAACTCGAGCGCGATGTTGCAGCGGGGAAACTTGATGTATTGGCGGAAAAGGCGCTTCGGGATCACGCGGCCGGAAAGACGACGCCTCTTTGAAACATCATGCGTCCCCGGACTTCTGGGTCTGCTACCGGTCTTTGCCGGAGGACGTCCGGAAGCTCGCGGATCAAGCCTACGAACATCTCAAGCAAGATCCGCAGTATCCATCGCTTCATTTCAAGAAAGTCCGGCGTTTCTGGTCTGCGCGCGTGGGAGGCAGCTATCGCGCAGTGGCGGTGCAAGGCGCTGACGGTTTTGTCTGGTTCTGGATCGGCACTCACGCTGACTACGATAAGCTGCTCGGCTAACCCGTCATCGGAGCGGACGCGCATGAAGCCGCGCGCCGCTCAATTCCAACGTTAGAGGTCGCAGCCGGCCACGAGCTATGTCTCGGCAGATCAATCAACTTGAGCACGAACACATGTCGCGAGTTGGTGCGGCCGTTCACGCTGCGGTTAGCGAGTACTCCTGTCCCCTGTTCGCATGCGATAGTGTTGGACAGCCGGATCTACACGCCACGGGCGTATTGCTCGAAGTTGCGGGCACCCGATTCCTTGTTACTGCCGCTCACGCGATTAGGCGGATTCGAGATCTTGGAAGTGTTGTACACATCGGGCGGCGACACATCCGGCCGATCTCTGACGAGCCGATAATGTCCTCGACTGATGCGAACGACCTCCTTGATGTGGCCGTACTTCCCTTATCGCAAGAGATATTCAATCTCGAGCCGATGAACGTTCTGTCTATGGCGCAGACTACCATCGGCAGGAGCTTCTCGCCGCCGCACTTTCGCTGTATCCATGGATTTCCGTGCACCAAGAACCAACAGGCCGCTCGCGCCAACTCCACGGAGAGAATTTTCACGATCTATTCTGTAACCTACGCGGCGGCGAGAGCGCCGACAATCGATCTCAAAAAGCACAAGAAGATTGCTGCTATTCATATCGGGTTCAAGTACGACAAGAAAGCGGTTGCGCAGTCTGGAGACATCCAAACGCTACCCTCCCCGATTGGGATGAGCGGCGGCGGAGTCTGGGTGGTTGCGGATTTGGCGGAGCCAAAGACTGTTTACCTTGATGCGATCGGAATCGAGTTCCACTCGAATGAAAGGCTGATTTTCGCCACGCGCATCGATAAGGTGGTTGACTTCATTCGTCACCGAGCGCTACGGTGCGCATAAGCGAAGCAACCTCTAACTTTAGCTGCACCGGACGCGCTGAAGCGCGCCGGTGAGCATGACGTTAAACGGCAGATATCTCGTGCCGGAGTACCAGCTATGATTTCCTTGACGTACGCACGGACCATGCAGACCTACAACCGGTGGATGAATGACCGGCTCTACGACTGCTGCAGTATGCTATCCGACGAGGAGCGAAAGCGCGATGTGGGTGCTTTCTTTAAGTCGATCCACGGCACCTTAAATCACCTGTTGCTTGGGGATCGCATTTGGCTTGGTCGTTTCACCGGCAAGCCCTTTGTCGTGAAGTCATTGGACCAAGAGCTTTACTCTGATTTTGCTCAATTACGATCGGAACGTAAGGCCACGGATGCTGCGATTTCAGACTGGAGTTCCTCGCTTTCTGAAGCCGATCTTGCCGGTGAGTTGTCATACATGAGCGTGGTGAACCCAAAACCGCGGCGTTTGCCGCTCTGGCTGGCTGTTACGCATTTCTTCAATCACCAGACGCATCACCGAGGGCAACTCACGGCCCTCCTAGTTCAGCGCGACATCGATCCTGGGGTAACGGATCTGATCTGGCTTCCTGAGCTGCAAAGCGAGTCCCTATGAGAGTAGTGTCAATTGGCGCACTGCCGTTTAACCCTGCGCCCAACTCGGACGCGCGCAAGAGCGGCGCGCGCCGGTTGGCTTCACGTTAGAGTGCACGTAGGAGATCGATCTTGGCGATCGACAGTAGTTACCACACCATTATCGTAGAGTCCTTCTATCCAGCCGACACTAGTGGTCGGCACGGTCCCGTTCATATTCGCCCAGCTCCTAATCAGCCATTTTCGCAATCGCTTTTCGTCGAATGCTCAACAGACCTTACCGACACGGACGTATATCCTATCGGAACTCGATTTCGCATAAAGGTTAAGCTCACCGATCGTAAAGGTGGCACACCGTTTCTCTATAGTTCGTATCACTGGCCATTTGAAGTTATTTCGACCAAGGGCATCAAGCGTCGCGTAGTAAAGACAATCAAATGACGATGCGCTCTAACCCTGCGCTGAACCGCGACGCCGCGAAGCATTGCGCTTCGTGGTTGCACTGTGCGCGGCGCGCGTTAGCTCCACGTTAGCCGTCACCTGACATCGCCAATGGAGCGCTACGATCCCGAAGTTCCACCAGATCCGATTGAGTGGTTGGCGCTCGATGCGGACGAGAGAACGCTGCTCGTGGAGCGATATCATCGAGACGCACGGGTAAACTTGCCCAAGCGGGCGCGGCCGATTCACGCCTTGCTTCACACGGTCGTCGAAAATCAATTGGCTCTTGAGGATCAAGCAACCGTCCGGGAAACGCTCCGACGTTTGGTCGGCGAAGGGCTCAAGCGGCATGATGCCGTGCATGCGATTGGTACCGTGCTCGCCGAATACATGCACGATCTTTTGAACAAGAAGGAAGTACAGAGTGATGGCCACGCACCCTACTACGAGGCGCTCCAACAGCTCACCGCAGAGAAGTGGCGTGGCGGCTAACTTTAGGTCGAGCGGACAGGCCGGAAGCACCGTGCCACAATTGACCATCGTGGCGGCCTGCCGCTCACCAAAACGTTAGAGCCCAGCAGGAACCGCCTTGCCGTAGCTGCGTACCGTAGCTACAATTGCGTATGTTCACCTGGGACGAGGACAAGCGCCAGAAAAACCTCGACAACCGCGGTATCGACTTCGCAGACGCAGAGAAGGTATTTGCCGGATACACGGTCACTGCGGAAGACACGCGCGAGGCCTACGGCGAACAGCGATTCCTCACGCTTGGATTGCTTTACGGAGAGGTTGTCTCCGTGGCGCATACACCGCGGAAGGACGACGATCACATCATCTCAATTCGCAAGGCGACAAAACATGAAGCACGTTTCTTCTTCTCGCAAATCCCGGACTGACATCAAGCGCTTGACGTCCATGAAGGAATCCGAAATTGTCATCGACAAGGATGCACCAGCCTGGACTCCTGAAATGTTCGCGCGTGCGATTGTCCGAAAAGGCCTCAAACCGGTCCCGAGGAAATCTTTGCTATCGCTACGTATCGACGCAGATGTATTGGAATGGTTCCGTGGCCAGGGTCGCGGCTATCAGTCACGCATGAACGCCCTACTCAGGGCTTTCATGAAGGCCCACAAATAAATGTACGCCGGCTGGGCTCTAACCGCGCGTTGGACGGCGACGCGCAAAAGCGGCGCGCGCCGTCAACGCGAACGTTGGGCGTCATAGCGAATGACCGACTCCACCACAATTATCATCTGGATAAGCATTACATTCATAGCCGCGGGCTTGGTCAAAGGCGTTCTCGGTATGGGCCTCCCCACGGTCGCGATGGGCGTACTCAGCCTCGTCATGGCGCCAGCTACGGCCGCAGCGATGTTGGTTGTTCCATCCCTTGTCACAAATGTTTGGCAGTTGTTGGCCGGGCCCGCGTTTGGAGCGTTACTTCGACGTCTGGCAACAATGATGCTCGCAGTTTTCGCCGGGACTATCCTGAGTATCGGCGTGCTTACCGGGCAATCAGCATCCTTGGCCGGTGCGGCCCTCGGAGCAATCCTGGCGCTTTATGGTGCACTTGGCCTCGCCGCACCACATTTCACCGTTTCGGCCAAAGTTGAGCATTGGCTTTCCCCCCTGATCGGACTTGTCACAGGCCTTATCACTGGCGCAACGGGAATCTTCGTCATACCTGCGGTCCCATATCTCAATTCTCTTGGCCTAGCGAAGGAAAATCTCATTCAAGCTCTTGGCCTTTCTTTTACTGTCTCCACCATCGCGCTCGCGTGTGGCCTGAGTCTCAGCGACCAATTCCGGCTCGAAGCTGCTTCGACCTCACTCTTGGCGGTTGTCCCAGCGTTGGTGGGTATGTTCCTCGGGCAACGCGTACGCGGTAAACTTCAACCTGAGGCGTTTCGAAGGTGGTTCTTTATCGGCCTCGTCGTACTCGGTGCGTACATGATCGCCAGAGTGTTTGGTACGAAATGACGCCCAACCACCCGCTGCAGGCGACGCGCTGGAGCGACCATCTTGTTTTCAATCGCCAAGCTCAGCGCGCGCCTGAGCGGGAACGTTAGCCGTCTCAAGAGGAGTGAAGCGAGCCATGCCTGACATCCTGGCTGTTGACCGACTTGAAGTCCTTGTCCTAGTTGACAACCTAACCGACAGCCTATCGACCAATTCCAGCGTGGCGATATCAGAGTGGGCGGGGCTGTTGACGACGGGGCGCATGCGATTGCTCTCGGGACGGTGCACCTGCTGTGCACACCATGGCCTTTCGCTGCTGATGACAGCGCATGTCGGAAGCGCGAAACGCACCGTGTTATTCGACACGGGGCCGGAGGCCGCGACCTTCCTGCGTAACGCCGATATCCTGGGCGTTGATTTCGCGGCGATTGACGCGGTGGTGCTATCCCACGGTCACTGGGACCATGGCGGCGGCCTTGTAGCAGCGATCGAGGCGATTTCGAAGGCCCGAAACGTGCAAAGAGTCGACTGTTTCATGCACCCCGGCATGTTTGCTGAACGCGCGCTGCAGCGGCCGAACGGGGAGTTTCTCAAGTTCGAATCTGTGCCAGATCCCGACGTACTCGCGAAGGCGGGCGCCAATGTCGTCAACACCCGCGAGCCGCAGTTTATCGCGGAGGGAGCGTTCTACCTCAGCGGCGAGGTCCCACGCATCACGCAGTACGAGACCGGGTTCCCAGGCCACGTTCGCCGGCGCGATGATGGTCAGTCCTGGGAGCCCGATCCTCTGATCATGGATGAACGGTTTATTTCAGTGCACGTAAAGGACAAAGGGCAGTTCATCTTCTCGGCGTGCTCGCACGCTGGAGTGGTGAACGTACTAACTTATGCTCGTTCGGTCTTCCCGTCAGTTCCGCTCTACGGCGTTATGGGCGGACTGCACCTTTCCGGCGCGACCGAGAAAGTCATTCCTGAAACTGTCGCCGACCTCCAGCAGTTTGGTCTCAAGCTGCTTGCGCCGGGTCATTGCACCGGGTGGCGAGCGTTGAGCGCGATGGCAAAAGTCTTTGGTGATGAACTCGTCCCGTCGGCAGTCGGAAAACGGTACGTCGTATGAGTTGGCTCAAGCTCGCTCAATCGCACCAGGACGGCTAACCACCGCATGCACCCGACGCCCGCAAGCGGGCGCGGGTGATGCGAGACGTTGAGGTTGTAGAAAAACCCCCTTTCGCCACGAACGGGCACACCGATTGAGCACGGAAATTTCCGCGCACATTTCTCCTGATCTTCGACAATTTGTGATT
>Ga0080064_1001476_pt1 | contig 47074 bp, 51 predicted proteins | sample Subgrocontami54m_FD_69260 | JGI IMG/M metagenome (GOLD analysis project Ga0080064, IMG submission 69260) | Subsurface groundwater microbial communities from S. Glens Falls, New York, USA - GMW46 contaminated, 5.4 m (SPADES assembly) (version 2) ...
CTTGCTTGAGGGCATCTCCGAAGATATTGCGTTCAATCCATGCCGAAAGGCGCGAAGCAAACAACGACCGCTTTCGCGGATGTGCTTTTCGAAATTGCCGTTCGGATTCCAGGAAACCAGGACAGCGGTCCTCCAATATGCTCTGCAACCAATCCGGAACAGCCCCCTCGGTTTCAACGATTAAGCGAACCCAGAAGCCGAATATTTGCCACTCGACGTATTCCTCGCGACCTTGAAGCAGAAGTTCCCAACGCACCCGTCGGGCCTGCCGCGAGGCTTTGCGGCGCGCCATTTCCTGAATACTCAGCTCTAGTTTGCTTGGTTTCCAAGGTTGTTGATTCTTTCTGTTCACGCTCAGAAACCTCCGATGTGGCGCATGCCGTTCTGAACAATCAGGCGTCATATTAACCACCACAATGCGACGGCGCAAGTACTCGCAGCCTGCCGATCTGAAACCTAATTCTGCGAGAAATCGGTCTCTGCTCTTGGGATGTAATCCATTCGGAACGGGGTTGTACCGTGCGCTGGCGGTCCATATGGAACGCTTGAAAATGATTAATCACAGGTGCGTGACAGGTCTCACCAGGAGCGCGGGCCAACTTTCGAGCGAGAACATTTGCAGACGGAGGAAAACTTTTTCATTCCCCTGTCTTTCCTTTAGGATTTTCAACCAAAGAGTCAACCTTGTGGCCGAGAATATTTGTAGACCGTCGAAAGAGTTTTTCTCAGCCCCGCAGTTCTCCTTGCCGACACGAGGAGTGGGCCAGCTCTTTAGTCAGAACATTTGCAGACCGTTATAAAAATCTTTCTCTGCTCCGGAGATTTTCCTGTCGGCGACTAGGCATACATCAGTCTGGTCGAGTGAGAAGATTTGTAGACGGTAGAAACAATTCCCTCCCTATCCTTCCTTTTATGAGGTTCAACCAGGAGGACAACTTTCTGGGCGAGAACATTTGTAGACCGCTGTAAAAATCTTTGCCGGATATTCGGTTGATAAGCACATGGTAAACTTTGCGGATGGATCGCCCTTCCCTAATTGGGCCACTCGCCAGGATCGACAGGGCCGCTGTTCATATTAACGACTTGGAACTTCTCATCGATAAATTCCGAAAAGCAAATGAGGATGAAATCGTCGCCCAAAGAGAATTGATAGCGCGGGAAATGAAACGTGGACAAAAAGTTGTCAGCCCGTGCTACCCGCTACCGATCGCCATCGGAGAAGTCATCCCCATCGTTGCAGGAGAAGTAATTTACAATTTGCGTGCGGCGCTCGATTACCTTATCTATGAACTTGCTTGGAAAGACTCCGGGAGGAAACAGGATTATACCCAATTTCTCATCGAAGAGTCGAAAAGCAGATTTGATTCCCGAAAGGAAAAGTATCTTGCGGGAGTTAATGATCTCCACCGAGACAGCATCGAGTTGCTCCAGCCGTACAAAGGAACGGACTGGACAAAAACTTTGCGTGAAATCTCCAACCCGGACAAACACAGGAGAATAACCCCCATCATTAGTCTCTCGGGAGCTTGGAGCTTCATGGAGAAAGGTCCCGCTGGCAGCTTTGAAGATCGCCCGGGCAAAATTCTTCGGGGAATCGGGGAGTCTGGCACAGAAGTCTATCATGACTCCCAATACTCCATCGACGTAGCTTTTCCCGATAGAATTCCCTTGGTGGAAACGCTTAAGATTCTCCAGCGCAAGGTTGCCGAGACGATTGATTCGTTCAAGTCTGAGTTTCAGTGAAGCGCATTCGATCTTAGTCTCTTAGATTCTTGCACCTCCACCGCTATGTCCGCCATTCGGATATTCCCCAAATCTTTTATGCGCTGGAAATCCTCTCCCCGGGGCAAGGGCGTGTATCGACTTTCGAGAAGATTTGCAGACGGCAGAAAAATCTTCCTTCCTCATTTCTATTCCCCATACGAGACCCAGTCAAGAAGTCAGACTCGCAGCGAGAACATTTGTAGACGGCCAAAAAATCTTCGCTATGCTCCCCTCTGACCATCGAGGAGGCTAGGGTTCGCTCTTAGAACATTTGGAGACGGCTTAAAAAAGTTGGATTACGATGGCAAAACTCAGCATTCCGTTCAGGGCGGCCTGATTCTGTCGGTTGTTCTTGTACTTAGAGCGAACGCTGTTTGTGAAATTAGAAAGCCGTCAGTTTCTTTTTCGTCTTTAATCGTACGTCCAGAGGCGCCGAAAATTTGGAATGCCATTGCTTGGGATTATATTGTCTTTCCGAAAGGAGCGAAACGTGTTCGCATCATCACAAGAACTTTCGGAGAAGCTGCATGGCGCCCGGTATGTCATCGACCCGGTAACCCTGGAAGTGGTTTATCTGGCTTCGCGAATGCATAAACCATTATTGGTTGAGGGACCTCCAGGATGCGGGAAGACGGAGCTCGCCTACGCGGTCGCTTTCGCTGCGGGAACAGTAGTCGAGCGACTGCAATGTTATGAGGGGATCACCGAGGACAAAGCCATCGGCAAGTTCGACGAAGCCCTGCAGAAACTCTTCCTCGAAACCCAACGAGATCACTTGGAAAGCGACTGGAACGGCATCCGTACGCGCCTGCACACCTTGGATTTCTTCGCCGAGGGACCGCTCCTGCGCGCCCTGCGGTACCGCGAGCATCCCTGCGTTCTCCTGATCGACGAGATCGACAAGGTGAATCAGGAGTTTGAGGCGTTGCTACTGGAGATCCTGAGCGCGTGGCAAGTGACGGTCCCGAAACTCGGCACGATCAAGGCGGAAACAGTTCCCTTTGTAGTATTGAGCTCGAATGAAGAGCGTCGCCTGGGGGACCCGCTGCGCAGGCGCTGCTTCTACCTGCGCTTCGAGTACCCGACCGTAGAGCGGGAAATCGAAATCCTGGCGTTGCGGAGTACGAGCCAAGCGCCGGGACTACGCGGCCAGTTGGCAGGCTTAGCCAGCGCGCTGCGGGGCTGGCGGATGGAAAAGCCGCCGTCGATCGCAGAAATGCTCGATCTCGCTCAGGCGCTTGAGATACAGGGTGTCGATGAAATTCTTCCCGAGCAACGAGATGTTTTGCTCCCTCTATTGGCAAAGACGGAAGCAGATCGCAAGCGGCTGCTGATGCGGCTTGGGTTTGAAGGCTTAGTGCAAGACTCGAAGCGTTATCGCGACGACCTTGCATCGAAACGCGCAGCTTGACGGAGGATGGGATGTGAAAAGGATAGCGTTAGCGGTAGTCGTGTTGACGGCTGTGGCATCAGCGCGCGCCACTGAGCCCGCAAATCCTCGGGAATTCGCGGTTGGCTGCGCCGAATACTATGCGCGGGCCTATCAAGTTCCGGTGGAACTCGTAGAGGCGGTTATTCAAGTGGAATCTGGCTGGCACTCGTATGCCGTATCGCCAAAGGGCGCTGCGGGGTTGATGCAACTGATGCCCGGCACGGCAGTAAGGTTTGGAGTATGGAGCCGCTTTCACACGGAGGAGAACGTTCGCGCCGGAGTCGCATACCTGGCGTGGCTCTTGCGCCATTTTCATGGCGACTTGCGACTGGTCACAGCGGCTTACCTGGTGGGAGAGTCTCCGATCCGTTCGCGGGGACTGGAATATTCTTCGCCGGAGGTATACAGCTACGTAAACCGCGTGGCCCAACTATATCGCGCCAAACGGCTCGCGGCGGGACGGGGCCAAGCGGATTCAGCAGGCTCAACGAAAGGCGGGAGGTGAGAAATGCACAGAACAGTTTGGGTTCTTTGCCTAGTGTGCTCGGTAGGAATTGCGATAGCGCAAGTCCGTGAAATTCAACCACGTGTTGTGACCATGTCCGACCTCGAAGGAAAAGTGACGCAGGTGGAAGTGGCGGCACATTACGTCACCTCCATCCGGATGTCGGAGGCGGTCAATTCCGTGGTGGTGGGAGATCCCGCGTTATTCCAGGTGGAGCACTCCGATAAAGAACCGCAGCTCGTTTTCATCAAATCGCTTACTGCGAAACCGGCCCAGACGAACCTTCTGATTTCAACGGCCCACGGGCACGTAGCAAGCCTGCTCGTTGTGAGCAGCGGCGAGGCACAGGTTCACCCCAACGTGGACTTTTTGCTGCGATATAAAGCGGTCGGCAAGTTTCTGATTGATCCAAGCGGTTATCCCACAGCATTGGTGGGCGAAACACTACGTACTGGGTTGTCGGCACCACGCGCACCGGTTGCCGATTCGTCGCCACCCGCTCCAGCTTCCGGCGTCAACCTGGCATCTTTGAAGACTGCCGATCCGCCAAAGGCAGATGGAGCCCCCGTGGCTGACCAGCCACAGCGCGGGAACCTGGAGGAATTGCTGAGCCGTCAAGAACATGCCCCGCTGCCAGAGCTATATGGCGAACACATCAGCGTCGAAAATTCCTCAGGAGATCATGTTCACGCGGGCGTCAGCGAGGTAATCGATGGTGGAGAGCAAGTCATTGTGCTGTTTTCTGCCGTCAATCCAACGGATCACAGCATTCTGCTGATGCCGCCTCAGGTACAACTGGGCGGAAAGACCAAGTCCGGGAAGATTATCCCACGCTCCCGTTTGTCAACCGCAGAGCAGTTACCCGTCATGGAATTCCGGTGGAGCAAGCGGCGGCTTGGTCCAAAGGAGCGGTCAGACGGCGTGATGATCTTTGAACGGCCGCCCTATAAGCAGTCCAACGAAACACTGTTGCTTCAGATCGCAGAGGCTGGGGCTGTGGACCGGCCGGCATTGGCTCCCATTGGTTTTGGCATCAGCAAATTCGCGGAGGTTAAAAATGGAAAACCAGGAGAATAGCGAAACGTCGAACATCGATGAAAGGGCGCTTCAGCCCGAAGTAAATGCTGAGGGTCCGGAGAGCCGGCCGCGATTGCGCGAGATCTTTCGACAAGCCTTCGAGAAGGCTCGTCGCTCGCAGCAACCGATAACCAACCGGCGGGAGCTTGGCAAGGACAAAAGCAAAACGTTGCTATTGCTGGCTGGTCTAGCCGTCGTGGTGGGATTACTTTTCCTTGGAGTCTTCTCGTCACCGGCCAAGCCAAAACGCCACGACGGCCATCCTGGCGCGCCGGACCTCGGGCGCAGATCGACGCCGGGAGAGGAGCACATGGATCCCGGAAAGTCGGCGACGCCGCTTCTCGATGCCGATCTGAGAGCCGAGCAGGCGCCGAATGACGGGTCGGTTACCGCCGAGGACATCAACCGAACGGCGAGATTCCGCGATCCTGCGCCGCCAACACAGAAGGACCAATACGCGCTGAACCGAGTAGACTTTTCAGACCCGGCTCTCCGGCAACAGCCGGGTTATGGCGTCGGCCCAGCCTATCAGCAGGCTCCCGCAGCCGCTCCGCCTCCCGGTTCTTCTGAGGCAGAGCAACTGCGCAAGCCTTCGCTGGTCTTCGTCCGATCAACGACTGAAACCAGGAGCGGCCCCACATTGAACGGTCAACAGGCGATCTTCCAGCAAGGCGGAGCCGAAACGGAACTGCCGCCGGGCACGAGGCTGATAGCGCGGTTGGAATCACCCGCGAGCTCGGCGGTGAAGCAGCCCGTCATCGCAGTCGTCGAATACAACTACGAAAAGCATGGTGAGATTATTGTCCCGGCAGGCGCCAGGGCGGTAGGACAGTTGCGCCAAGCCGATCGCAACGGTTTTGTGGACATCAAGTTCGAAAGCCTCGAAATGACAGACGGTTCAGCCGAGAAGCTTGACGGCGTGGCCATGGGGCTCGACTTTAAGCCATTGAAAGGGAATGTGTCGGGAAAAAGAACGGCCACAAAGTTCTTGGTACACGCATTTACGGGCCTGGGTACCGCGGCTGCCTACCTGGTGGGCAATGCCGGAACCTCGGGATTTTACGGTCCGATTTCGGAGAGCGCGCTGCTGCGGGAAAGAATGGCCAACAACATCGGCATCGCCGGCGACCAGGAGTTGAACCAACTCGCGGCAAACCAGAACGTCGTGGTCACTGTCCCGGGGAACACTCGATTTTACATCGTCCTCGCAAAGACAGATTCCGTGAAAAATACCACCAGCCGTCCGGCATCGCTGGCGGCAGCCGCGCAGCAGAATGGCATGCCCACGCTCGATGAGCTGCGACAGTTGGTGCAATTGAAACAGGAGTTAAGCGCGATGTACCAGCAGAGCAGCACGCAGACCGCATCGTCGGAAACGCCGGAGCACTAAGAAAGGAGACTCATGGAACCGAATTGGGCGCCTTTAGAAAATAGGCTCGGCCGAGGACGCTGTGCCGGTTTCATGTTCATGGGCCGAATCAACGGCATCAACCTCTACAAGCATGGGATCGCAAGGCGTTACCTGGCACTCGACGATCATGGACAATGCTTCGTCTGTCGCGATTCGCGCTACGAACGGGCGGACTTTGAAATCGAACTCGCCAAAATCGAAGCTGCCCTGGGGCAGATCGACGAGACGCTCGAAAGCCCTTACGACGAGGAGTACATTGCGCGAAAACAAGAGGCCCTCCGCCAAGCGGGGTTGCAGCTGGTGAGGATTGATGTTGAGCCCGAGGACGCAACTGTGAACTGAAGGCCCATTGTCTTTCCTGCATTTAGGTGATTACCCCCGCTGTCCCCGAACATCTCAAACACTCTTGGCCGATACCGCTGATTACGCTAAAGTAAACCCAAGAGGGATGAACAATGTCCCGACCTGGGGAGCACTATCAACGATTCAACCTGAACCACAGGGCCTTGACCCTGATTCTGATTGGTCTGTCCATTGCTGCCATAGCAGTTTCAGGCCGGTCGGAGTGGCTCTTGAACTGGCCCGTAATGTTCGCAGCTGGCATTGTTCTGATGGGTATGCTGCGAGGACCTCTTGCGCAGGCACCATCTTTTCTCCGGAAGATTGTAAAGATTGCCGCCTCTTTCTGCTTCCTGATCGCTTTTACCAAGCTCTTGTACTGGCATCCATTTTGGGCGATGTTTGGCGCCCCAGGCATGGAGGTGGGCCGGGTGCGAGCATGGCTTATGGTCATTTCGGTGCTGGGCTGGTGGCTTATCGTCTTTTGGATTGCTTTCTCCCGGCCAAGGATGCGGAGGGCCGTAACCGGGGCATACGAGGCTCAAAGCAGCAAAAATGCTTCGGCCATTGGGGAATCGAAGGTTTCGAGCGTCCCGCAGGTACGATTTTCGGATGTCGGAGGAATGGAGGCAGTCAAAGATCAAATCAGGCAGCTTGTCCAGGGTCAATTAGAGCCAAGTAAGTACAAACGCTATGGCGTGGTAAGAAACGGAGTCTTGCTGCATGGCCCACGAGGCAGTGGAAAAAGCTTTCTTGCGAAGGCAACGGCTGGAGAATTGGGTCTAAATTTCTACTATCTTTCTCCCACAAAGTTGATCACTACATGGATTGGCGAAACGGAGCGCGCGCTTCGCAACGCATTTGCTGAGGCGGCGGGCCAGAAGCCCGTTCTTCTCTTTATTGATGAAATCGACAGCCTTGGGACGCCCCGACAAACCCTCGCGGGTAGTGGTGATCCTGGAGGAGGCGGACGCTCGTATAACAGCATCGCAATCGAGCTAATGCAGTCGATCGACCAGTATCGAGAGTTGCCTGGCTTCGTATTGATGGCGGCGACGAACTTACTTGATGGGCTTGACGAGGCACTGATTCGTCCCGGGCGGTTCGATCTAAAGCTGCGTGTCGATCTTCCGGACGAAGCAGCACGCCTAAAGATATTTGAGGCGCAATTATCCGGCAGGCCATGGTGTCGCTTTGATTTGCAGGAATTCGCCCGTAAAACACCGGGAGCGAGCGCTGCGAAGATTCGCGCTCTGGTGGACCAAGCCGCTGCGTTCGCAGCCGATGAGGGCAGAAAAATCGAGGATGGTGATTTGCGACGAGCCTTTGAGGAAGGCGGCGGAAAAGACCGTCCTCTCGTTCAACCGGTAAGGTGGGAAGACATTGTTCTTGCGGACCATGTCGAGCATGACCTGCGAACGCTTATAGAAATGCTGAACGATCCCGGACGGGCGGAACGGCTGGGCATGGAAATTCCCAGCGGGGTGTTGCTACTCGGTCCCCCAGGCACGGGAAAGAGCATGATTGCGCGGCTGATTGCCACGCAGACCCGGCGCAGCTACTTTCCCATCACCGCGGCTGATGTCCTTGGAGGAGTTACGGGTGAATCAGTTAAGCGAGTATCCGAAGTGTTTGCGCGAGCCAAGGAACACAGCCCGTCGATTATTTTCCTCGATGAGATGGACGGATTGCTACCCGGGAGCAACCGTTTCATCGGGCAACACGATCTTCAGGTTGTTGAACAGTTCATGATCGAGATCTCGAACCTCCAATCTGAACACAACGTTTTCCTGGTCGGCACAACAAACCACGCCGAAAACATCGATCCCCGCGTGCTCCGAGGTGGCAGGTTCTCGGAAAAAATTGAAATCGGATTGCCGGACGGGACTGGGCTGGCACGCCTACTGAAAAAGTACCTTGACGGGGTGCGACTGGAGCCGGGCTTGACCGTGGAAGAGCTTGCCAAGCATCTGAGTGGCCTGGCTCCGGCAGACCTGGAGGCGATCTCAAATGCAGCCAAGAGGTTTGCCTTCAACCGGGCAGGCCAAGGGAAACAGTTGCCGCCGCTTAATCTGACCGATTTCCAACTCGCTGTTGAGCGTGTCCGAGGTGCAGCGTAAACTCCCCCCGACTCCGACCTTCTTTCCCTGCTAGTTTTCAATTCCTTTCCGAGCCCTTTCTCTCATCAAGTTACAGAACAGTTCGCGGTTGTTTGACAGAGTAAACCTGCTGGATTTAGCTTTTCTCCTCTGACGATATTTTCTCGCCCGGCTTTTCTCCCAGGAAGGAAACTAAATGCCGGGCAAGAAAGGAGAACAGTTCGTATGCGAATCAATCGAGACGTTTCGTTGAGAAGGACGCTTGTAGTGATGGGAATCTGCTTCATTTTGACCAGCGAGTATGCCTGGACGCAGAACCTTGGGACAGCGCCGCGAACGAACGTGGCGGTTCAGGGAGAAACCGGGGCTCAGCCGGAAGGCGCGTTCTTGAATTTCGTTAACTGGGTGGGCAATGTGATCGCACCGGTTGGTGCCGGCGGGGCGGTCCTGGGAGCCATCGTCTGCTGGCTAACCGGACGCGGCTTCGGTCGATGGATCTTTGCTGCCGCAGCTCTGCTCGCGGTTTCCGGCATCACGCGGCTCATCGAGTTCTGGGTCGCGAACGGAACCGGAGGTATCACCTAGCTCCCGGGGTGAGGCTCATACCTTCGCAGCAAGGTTAAGTTGCCTACGGATGGCGCCGAGTCTGGGCCCGGCTGCCAAGACCTCCATCACCTTGGCTCGCCGGCGGAGAGAACCATGACAACACCACAACTCTTGAACGACATCATCAACACTCTGCTTCTGCTGGCAACACCCGCGGCGCTCGTATCGCTAGTGCTGGCGGGAATCAGCCTTCGGCGAGAGGGTGGAATCAACTTCCTCATCGGAGGCGGTTTCACCAAATGGATGTTCTGGTCGGTGGTGTTCATGACCCTCGGGCCGTTGCTCAGTTGGTTCAGCTCTTTTGGGATGAGCGTGCCGTTGCCGGGAGGCGGGATCGGGACACCGTGGCTGAACTCCTTCGAGGCCGACGTTTCAAACTTCGTCAATAACTTCGTCATGGCAAGGCTGGTAACGACACTCTCCGCATACTTTGTATTGCGCGCGGTCCTCGACACCGCATCGGGCGGTCACCCTCTGCCATCCGTGCTAGCGTCAATGTTCCTGCTCGGAGCACAGGCCACTTACGCACTGATGCAGGGGTACAACACAGGGACACAGTACGCAACAGCGGACGTGCTGGACAGTCTGTGGAATTACCTTGCAGGAACCATCATGCCGATCGCCGCAGGTCTGGCGATTGTCGGAGCGATTATCAATTTCGCAACTCAGAAACCGGCGTTGCGGCTGGTGGGCGTAGGGCTGGCCATGTTGTGTGTTTCCGGGATCTGGAAGCTGGTCCTGGCTATGACGTCGGTATCGTAGGAGGGAGAATGTCCTTCTACAATGGAATCCTCAACCTTACTAACTGGTCCGCGAATGTTATTTTGCCCACGCTGGCGGCGCTTTTCATCGCTATCGCAATTCTTCACTTTTCGAGGGGGCAGTCGTATTCAACCGTGCTCTACGGCGGGTTCCTGTGCCTGATGGCTTCGGGGCTGCTGCGGGCATTCGAGACTTTTGCGTCGCAAAGGGCATGGGACGATCCGGACGTCTACTTGGTTGCGTTGGTGAGCCTGGTGAATTGGCTCTGCAACGTTATCCTGCCGCTTTATGCGGCTCTCCAGGTCACAGCAGGAGCGGTCGCGCTCGCTACCGACGTGCGTTTTCACTACTCAAGCGCCTGGATGCGACACTTCGCGGCTGCGGGAATGTGCCTGTTGCTATCGGGCTTCTTGAGACTGGCGGAGTATTTTGTCAGCCAAGGGACCGGAGGAGTCAGTTAGGAGAAGAGCGCTATGCCTCTTGATGTGACACCTTTTTACCGCAATCTGCGTACGCGGGTCACCTTCCTGGGTCTGGAAGCGGAGGACCTCTTTGCGATCATGGCCATCGCTGTCGTGGCAAATATCCTGGGAAGATTTCTGAACCGCGAAATGCTGGGGTTGCCGATGAACATGGTGCTGCAATACATCGTGCCGCTGCTCAGCGTTCCGGCGCTCATGTTCTTTAAGTATGGAAAGCAGCGAGGCTACCTGTTCGACTGGATCATGTTTCACGCCAAGCCGCATGTTTATTCGGGGCTGGAACGCGACCGCGAACTGACGAACGAATACATCAAACCGGAGGAATGGCCGTGCCCGTAACCATGAAGGAATACCAGCAGTCGCTGAGCGCGGCGCCGCTCTGCGAAAACTTGCAGATCCGGGACCTGCTGGACAACGTGGCCGTGCAGGTCGACGGCTCGTTCGTGGCCGGTTATGAGTTGAGCGGAGTGAACTCCTACTACGCGAGCGACGAGGCGCGTAACCGGACCAAGAGCGCGCTCGAGGCCCTGGTTCGCTCCCTTTCCGAGCAGTCGATGCGCATGCAGATACGGCGCGAGATCTCGGAAGGCACCGGGGACCTGATCGCGCGATACAAACAGGAACAGCGCAACAACAGCGCCGTTCTGCAGACGCTTGACCGGACGCGTACCGAGGAGTGGCGTCGAAAAGAGGCGGTTGGCTTCTATCTTCGGCATCACCTCCATGCCTACTTCATCTGGAACCCCAGAATCCATCACCAGTCGCCGGACTTTGAATGGAAACGCAAGATGCGTGAGGACTCGAGCTGGAGCCTTTCTGCGACCAAGTGCATCGAGCGGACACGCCGTGAGCACGAGGACCTGTTAGCTGAGTACGAGAGTCTGCTCAGCGGCGCCGAAACCACACTCGGCGCCACGGGCATGAGCGTGCGGCGGATGACTCATAACGACATCTTTCTCGAAATCAAACGCGCCCTGAATCCGCTTGCCGATGACAGAGTGCCTTACCGGACTCCAGAGGAATCGATCTGGTACGAGAGCGCCCGCAGCCAGATGGCCAATGTCAACATCGAGGACGAGCAGGACAATCACCTGAAGATCGGGGGGCTGCTTTATTCCTGGATCACCCTGAAAGATCCCCCGGACGCAACCTTTCCCGGAATTCTTCGCGAGTTGATGGTGATGGATTTTCCGCTGGTTATTAATGCGGAGGTGGCGCTCCCGAATCAAGCCTCGGCTGTAAAGCAGTACAAGAGCCGGCTGCGGAAGATGATGGCGGCACAGCGCGACTTTCACTGCGGGTTCCGGATCAACGTCGATGCGCAGGTCGCCGAGCAGCAACTCGTGAAGGTGCTTCAAGACCTCATATCGAGCTCGCTCAAGAGCTGCCAGATGAGCCTGATCGCCGCCGTGAGAACCTCGAAGCCTGGCCGCAATAATTTCGAGCGCGAGGAAGCGGAACGCATCCTGGCGGACCGCCGGCAACGAACCTTGCACGCGATTGCACGGATGAACGGCGCTCGCGGGATACCGGAGACCCTTGCACAAAAGAGATTATTCTTCGGGGGTCTTCCTGCAATGGCTGGGGAAAACAAGCGGGAGACGGATGCCCTCACCTTGCATGCCGCGGACCTTTTGCCCATCGAGATGCCTTGGCAGGGCACGCCGAATTCCCCTGTTATTCTGTTTGAGACCCCTTACCGTCAGTTGTTCCCGTTTTCAGTTTTCGACTCCAACTTAGCCAACGCAAACCTGCTCATCATGGGAGCGAGCGGCACCGGGAAGACCTTCCTGACGCAATTGCTTCTCTTGATGAACGCGCGCCTCAACGTCCAGGTTTCGATTCTCGAAAGCGGGGACTCTTACCGTCCCCTGATCGAGCTCATGGGCGGCAGGGTGATTAATGTTGACCTGGAGGGAACCGAGACGCTGAACCCTTGGGACTTACCTCTGGGTCAGACTACGCCGGGCAATGACAAAGTGGCGTTTCTAAAGAACCTGACATTGCACATGCTGGGGGACAGCCCCGGTTCGGATCGATCCCTGCTTGAGAATTTGCTGAGCGACGCGATCATTCGCACCTACAAGCGATGTGCGATTCGCTACTCGAACCCGATTCCGACTTTCAACGATCTGCGCGAAGAGCTGGCTCAGTGGCGTGACGAGGAGCGGATGCAACGGACGATTGACGAGGCGCACTTAGCCGCGATCAAGTTGCGGCAATGGACAGGAGAGAAGGGGATCTACGCCAAGTTGTTTGACGCGCCCACCACTATGCGCCTGGACAGCAACTGGCTGTTCTTCAATGTGGAAGGTTTACGTTCGGACGCCAAACTGGAAACCGCCATGAGCATGCTGATCGCCTATGCCATGTCAACGCGCGCGACAGGACGGACAGGCCAGCCAAGCGTAACGGTATTGGACGAGTGTTGGTCGCTACTGGATTCAGCGGCCCTGGCGCCAGAAGTTGTACAACTGTTCCGAACCGCTCGCAAGCGGAACTCCAGCGTTTGGGGCATCAGCCAGACAATTGAGGACTTCGTGGGAACGGATTTTCAGCCTCGCGAACACGGGCCTGGGATTCTGAAGAATGCGGCAACCAAAATCATCGGCCAGCAACCGGGCGACATGACGCCATTAGTCAACCACCTTTACCTCAACCCGGTCGCGCTCGGTGAGATCAAACAGTTCAGCTCGCCGCGCAAGGGCCAGTATGCAGAAGCGTTGCTCGTTGTGGGCGAGAAGGCCGAGGCCACACAGACCATCCGCATCGTGCCCACCTCGCTCGACTACTGGGTATGCACGACGTTCCCGAGAGAGCGGCGATATCGAACGTGGTTTCTGCAGAAGAACAATGAGCGGCCTCAGCTTGAAGCCTACCAGGAGCTGGCGACAAAGTTTCCGCAGGGATTGGCAGACGTTGCGCCTCTCGCGGAGGAGCTATCTGGCGAGGTCAATGCGGCGTTTGCGGAACAGGAACGATAACTGGGAGGTGAAATATGACCGCAGTTTTCTTTCTCCTATTCTCATGGTTCATGGTGACCGCTAAAAATCGGCGGCAGGTGATGGCTGTGACCCTAGTTGGGACGGTCGGGGCTGCGTTAGTCGCTCCGGCGCCGGTGATGGCCCAGAGCAGCCTCACCGGGGCCATTCAAGCAGTCATGAACGTGATCAACGGCATCATCCACACGGCGCTGAACTCCATTAATGCGGTGAGAACAGCCATGAGGACTTTCTACCAGTCGGTCGTCTGGCCAGTCAATCTGATCAATCAGGCCAAGGCTCAAGTAACCCAAATGACTGGTCAATACCGAGGCCCCATGCGGAGCATCTTCAACATCAACTTGAAAAGCGCCACGTTGGCGGCTACCGAACAGTTGGAGACGGTCATGCGAAACTCGCAGACCTCTGACTTCAACACGCTGACGGTTTCCTACGGGAATGCCTATGGGCCGATCCCAGCCACAACCGCTGCGAGTCCTGTAGATCGAGCATTGGTGGACATGGACGATGCGCTCGCGTTGGACAATTTGAAGACGCTCAAGGCCACGGATGCCGCTGGTGCTCTGACTTTGCAGATCGCGGATCAGTTGGAGGATGCGGCGAGCCAGGCGGCGCCCGGGTCCGCGCCATTCCTGACGGCCGCGGCAGTGGCGTCCACCATTCAAAGCCAGGCCCTGACGCAGCAAATGCTTGCCGCTGAGTTGCGACAGGAGGCAGCAAGGCTCGCCCATGAAAATACTCTTAACAAGCGCAGTTCAACATTCACAAAGCAGGTGGGCACGCAAATAGATAGCCTGCTCAAGCGAAAGTGAAGGGATGGGGCAATGCAAGAGATTTGTAAGAGGTTGTCCAACCAAGTCGGTGAGAGTCTTCGCTGGGGCTGGAGCCACAAGTTCCGTGTGACTGTTCTCGCTATGATTTTTGCGGTGGTCGCGCCGCGCTCGGTCAAGAGCGAAATTATCGATCCTTGCTGTGCGATCCTCGCAGCTGGACTGTCAACGATTTCGAGCGCCTTGAGTAACGTGGTCGGTGGAGGGCTCAACGGTATTCTGTCGGTGGAACAGACCATCCGGGATTATGAGCAGACGGTTGTCTGGCCGCAGCAGATGATCAATCAGGCCAGAGGCCTGGTCGGCTCCGTCCAGGGCATCCACAGACAAATCGAGAGCATCACTCATACCCCGGTGAGCAGTGCGACAATGCCGAGCACCCGGCAACTTGAACAAATCGTGCTTTCCAGAGACTCGAACCAGATCGGCCAAACCGGCGCTTCCTATACGGCGGTCTACGGCCCGGTTCCCGATCCCGCATCGGCGCCTCCTCAGGTGCGCAATATGATCGATATGACCGACGCCGTTGCGCAGGAAGCTATGAAGAGGGCAATTGAGATTGACCATCTCGCGACACTCGAGCTCGAAGCTGCAGACCAGATCAACCAGAGCCTTCAGACCGCAGCACCCGGCAGCGCACCGATCATTGAAGCCCAGGCCGATGCCTGGTTGGTCCGGGCGAATGCGTACACTCAAGCCGCTACCGCTGACCTGATGCGGGTGAGAGCGATTGACCTGGCGAACGCTGGAGCGCAGGTGAAATCCGGAGCCACCTATAACAGCAACCTTGGGCAGCAATTGATATATCTCCTGAAAAGGCAGTAAGCCATGTTCTATTTTGAACAATTACTCCGGACGGCGCTATCGGGGATTGATAGCACGAACATCATGACTACCGTGCTGGAGGTTGCCGGCTCGATCCTCCTGCTGAGTTTTCTATACAGCGCCTATCAAGCGCTGGCGAGCGGGGGCGACGTCAGGATGATGGCAGTATCCAGTGTGAAGTACCTCGTTCTCGGTCTGGTTTTCGTCAACTATGGAAGCATCTTTCGCGACATTACCGCCATGTTCAATTCGGTCGCGGATTTTATCTATTCGTCAACAGGTGTGGGGGACCTCTTCAGCAAATGGATGGATCAGCTCGTCGCCTATACAGAAGCTCAAGGGTGGTCTTCGATTTGGGGCTTGATCACGGGCGGGATATCGGGGATTCTCAGCGCCGTGCTCATCATTATCGGTTTCATTGTGTATCCCATCGCATATCTGCTTTTCACGGTCTTCTACGCGCTGTACGGATCTATCCTCTACGTCGTTGGCCCATTCGTGCTCGCACTTCTTCCGATCCGCGGCATCGGTCAGCTAGCACGTACGTACGCCGTGAACGTGATGATATTCGGGACGTGGGGTCTGATTTACGCGATCATCCAGGTGCTGATGTCAGCGATTAACCTGAACAGCATCGACGCAGTTCTGAATGCCAACGGTGTGCTCAATAGTTTTATCGGTTCCGGCAGCATGATCCTCCTTGCGATCGTGAGCATCCTATTTTCCATTTCGATTGCCTTCATTCCTTACTTCGCAAGCCGGATCGTTCACGGTGATGTTGGCGGAACGATGTTCGCCCTTTTGGGTGCTGCCGCTACGGCAGCAAGTGTAGCGGCTACCATGGCAGGGAAGGCTCTGACCAGCGGAGGTTCAGGATACGGCTTTGCAACCTCAAACAGTGGCGCTGGCAGGGGACCTGGCGACGACGGTGGTGGAGGAGGCGGCGGGGGAGGGGTGGGAGGCACAGCATTGGCCGGCGGATCTTCGACGCCACCCAGGCCTCCGGCTTCCGAGCAACACGGAAGCAACTCTAGCGGCGATAGCGGGCCTGGAGCAGGAGCACCTCCACCTACTCCATCCAACCCATGGCGCGAAAACAGCAGGCCCGGTCAGCCACAGAATTTTAGCTTTGCGGATTACATGTTCTGGTGGAGTGGTTATGGCCTGGGCAAGCTTTCGGGTTCAGGGAGGAAACAATGAAAAACTCTGACGCCAGTCAACGGTCGCCCGAGATGCTGTGCTACACGCGTTACTACGAGCACGACGGAATGCTCCGCGCGTACGCCAATCGTTCCATGACTCTCTCCATGATATTTGGCGTCCTCGCCTTGGCCTCTCTCGGCTTTGCCATCTATATCCGTCTGCAACCGCCTACGGTGATCCGGGTGGACCAGGACGGGAACGCAGCGATGGTGGGGGGTGCAACTCGCGCCTCAACAGGCGCGAAGTTCACCCTGTTTGCAGAGGCTGCTTCGGAGGCGGCGCCAATAGACCTTGAAGGCAAGGCCGTTGTGCGGAGGTTCCTCGATCAATACCTCTCCTATACGCCGGACTCGGTGAATCGCAATCTTGCAGAGTCGCTGAATATGATGACCAACAACCTTCGCACCTATACCATGAATAAACTGCGCAACGACGACACGGTGGGGAAGGTCAAGGACGATCACATTATTTCCGATTTCCAGATTCGATCGATCGAACACCTCAAAGGGACGCCCTGGAGCTATGTGGCTTTCGGGGTAAAGGAAGTCCATAGGGTACACACCGGCAGCGAAGTCACCGACCGAATCGTTGGCCGCTACAACGTGCGGCTGGTTCAGGTCCGGCGCTCAGAGCTAAACCCGAGCGGACTGTTGGTAGCCGAATACAGTGAGCAGCAAATGGTGGGCGATCGTGAAGCTGGCTTGCTCCAGGAGAGCGCGCTCGACAAGCAGTCCCAATGAATTATTTCCCCCTGCCCCGGCGACCCAGGCGGGCTGGGAAAGTGAGGGGCGAGCTAGCCAGAGACAGTCTGGCGAATTTCGACAAAGTGCCCGGAAGGGCATCGTGGCGGCTCCAAGAAGAACCTTCGAGGGGCCGCCGGAAAGGAGGACTATGACGGCAAGCATTGCGGAGCAGACTACTGAAGGAAGGGGCTCTCAGCCGGTTGCGCGGCCGGAGCGGCCAAACCGGAAGCCGGGCACCAGCGAAGCAGTCGCGGCCGTGACACCGCGATACTTTCTCTCGAAAGCGGAAGTCAACGGAAACGGGCCGGCGCTCGACCGGGAAATGGCAACGGAAGCCGAGGCGATGCTCGAATCGCTCAAGACAGGCCGGAGTTATTACAGCGTCGTTGAATGGCGAGCGGTAGCGGATTGCGCCGGTAAGACGCCGCAAGTCAAGAAGGAGTCCGTCACCACCGCACGACGGAACGGCGGTTAGAGCACTGGCATTCTGCTCGGGATATGGAACAAAAGAGACCGAAAGTTCGATTGATCGAGGCCCTACGAGAGAAGTATCGGCTCTTCTTGGTGCTCATTGGGCTGGCGGTCATCAATCTCATGAGCCAACACGTCAGGCATCGCGGTCTCATTGGGAGAGAGATGCTGATCGGAACAGTGATATTTGCAACCGCGCTTTTTCTGTACGTTTACGTGCGCACGGTCTGGGATGCGAAAGTAACAAGGCAGAATTGCGAGGCAAAGGAAGGGGGGAAAAAAGGCTAGATGTTTTTCATACGGCTTGATTGAAAGCGAAGCCATTCCTCAGGCTCATTGAGGATCAGTGCTGGTCCGGTTCTGAACTGAACCTGACCGGGAACCATGTTTTCGGCACAGGACAGGGAAGAGACCGGGCAGCGGCCTCCTTTCTGTCCTGTTTTTATTTCAGGCAGAAAGGGAGGAGAAAAACGATGATCAAGAAGGCGTTCAAAACCTACTTGTCACGACACGTTGAAGTCATCGTGTTTGCCCTGGGGATTTCGGTCTTCAGGGTAGCGATGGAATCTTCAGGAGGCCCACTGCTCAGCGGGAAGGAAATGCTGCATTGGGCGGGGGTGCTCAGCTTCGCCGTCGTGGTTTACGCCTGCGTGCGAGCGTTGTGGGATTGGTGTAGGGCGTACTACCGGCGGTTGCGTCTCTTCTGGACAGCTTGGCGCGGGCTCCCGAGCGGTGTCTGTCCAGCCTGCAGAAATGAGACGCGCGAAGCTGTAATTCAGGAAAGGATGCGAGCGTGATAACGACCTAAACAAATCATGCTGGCCCGGCTCTTTGCAGCCCGGCCGGAAACTTTTACCCCGTTTTCGGCAAGGACAGCAAAGAGACCGGAAGGAACGGCCTCCGAGTCTGTCCTTGCCTGACAGATTCAGGAGGATGTTATGACAACCGTTCCAAACAACGTAATGCGAGTCGTCACGTTCGACATTAACGAGATGGGCCAGATTACACGGAAACTCCCCAAACTCGAACGGGAAGAGCAACTGGAGAATACGCTTCTTCAAGGGCTGTATCCGGACATCCGTGTGGCCAGGCTCAACGTTCCGCCCGGCCGCCTGGAAGACTTCCAGGAAGCATTGGTGGAACACTCCATGACCAACTTCGAGGCGGATGGCGTGCGCTACCGGCTCGTGGGCGCGAGCGCTTCGGCGAAGAGCGGCAAGTTCTACGCCGTGGACGAGCGGCACGAGCGATCGATCGCTGCCCGTTTCCAGAACTGGCCGCAAGCTGCTGTCACCTATTTCGGGATCCTAGTTGCTCCGTGCAAGCGGCGCATCGAGCTCCCCGACTGCCGGGTGATGGTAGTCAAGGACAACGATCTCGGCACGAACGACTGCCGAGGCTGGATCTCGCGGCCGGTATTCAATCGCTTTTCACTTCCTTCTCACCGGCTGTACCAATTCCGGCTGGCCTTTGGGGACACCCAGGCCAAGGGAGCGCTCAAAGTGATGGAGGATGACGTTGCTCAGAAACTCGGCGCAGACATTATTCTGCCTCAGTCTTGTGTGAAACCCGCGTACAAGGCGCCAAGTAGGGTTTTGGATATGTTCCGTTCCGAACGCGAGAAGCTCGAAGTGCGAACGTCGCAAGGGCCGGTCGTGCTCGGTATCCGGGACGTCTCACGGAACCTGCAATTTCTGAGCAGCTACACCTTGGTTGTCCACGCGCCGTGGGATTCGTTCCAGCTTGAGATCATGCCCAGAGCTTTGGCGGAGGCGGAGCGGTTACGAGCCGCCGTAAGCCAGGGGAAATGGGACGAGATCATCGAGATCCTGGGCGGGTCAATGGCACAGACGCCAGGCGAAGACGGCGAGGAGAATGCCGACTACACCTCGTACGAACACACCGTAGTCGAAGCGGCTCTCAAGGTGGACTCCAGCGGATCGATCGCCATGTACCCCTACATCAACGATCAACTGAACCGCCTGCTGGCACGATGGACTTTCAAACTATCGACCGGCGGCGGATTCAAGCTGCCGGCATTCACTCTTGCCGACGACGGCTACCTCACGCTGTACAAGGGTCAGGTCGTTGCCGGATCAGACTGGATGCCAAAGGAACGCGCGATCACCTCGCTTCCGTGCCAACGGGGCTTGGTGGTGCGCTATCCGATCCGAATGTTCGAAGATTTGCTGCCCTACCAGCGGTTATCGGCAGAAGACGCGGTGACATTGGTGTGGGGCCAGATTGAAGAACAGACGGGACAGTCAATGGACCCAGCCTTCGTAGTAGACCTGGTGGAGCAGCAGATCAAGCTCGACGGTACCTTCACGTTGCACTCCGAAACGGCGGCCAAGAATGGCGGGGACTTCGACTTCGACCTGATTTGCGTGGTCGAAGGGAACCAATTTCCGCGGTTCGTCGAAAGCCGTTTCCAACACCAGGAGCGCCAGTTCAGCCAGAAAAACAAACCCGCCAAGCGGCGCAGTCCCTGGCTCAGCCTGGCGCACATTGCCAACGAAGCAAAGGGAAACAAAATCGGGTCGATCACCAACCAGATGATTTCCTGCTACACGGCAGGAATGATCGACGAGGCGTACCAGTTGGTTGACCAACTTCAGAACGAACTCGACAGCCTCAAGCACGGCACCGAGGTCGACCAGAAGGTGCTCTCCGAAATCTGGCAGAAGGTTCCGTTCGCACCTTGGCTGTGGTTGAAGGATGAAGAAGCAGTCCGCCGAATGCCGTTACACCTCGATATTCTCGAAACGGACAAGGTGGGATACCTGTACAACCACGCTCGAAAAGAGGTGGAAGACTTCTTCTCCGGCCGAATGGCAATCGGCGACTTCCACGGGCTGATTATGGGAGAGAGTTTTACCCGTGAGATGTCCAGGGAATGCTCGCTGATGGCCAAAATATATCGCGAACAGGTGAAGCAGTTGATGGACGAGCGCGAGCGCCTGGAGAAAGCACTCCAGCAAGCAGAAGAGGAACTTCAGGCCAAGCGCAACGATCCGGAAGGTCGGAACGGAGCCTACACGCGCCGGAATACGGCACGGAGCGCGGTCTACGGTTACAAAGAACGTTTCCGGGCTGACTTCAAGGCGCTGAAATCGATCATTCGTTCCTGGTCGGATGGCAAGACAGACAACCGGCAAGGCTGGTGCCAGGCCCTTCACACAGTATTGTGTGGCGGGAAAGGCAATGGGTCGCTGTTGTTCTACGCTTTCCCCCAGGAGGTTATCGACAAAATTGGGGAACGCACCGGGAGCACTCCAATCCAAGTCAAGGTTCCCGAAACTGTCGAAGGTCAGGTCCGGCTGGACGAGGACGGCCGCGTGTTCTTCGTCACGCCGCTTCCCAACGGAGATGGGACCACCATGCCGCACGAGGTGCTCCTCATGAAGATTAGCAATCAGGGGCATCTGATCCAGGATGGCCGGGTGGTCGGTCGGATCCAGCCGTTCCCTCTTCAAGAGGGGTTGGGAGAGATCCGAGATGGGATGCTGACCTTTGAACATATCCGGCAGCGGGTTGCGGTGCAGCCGCCGAAGAACGGACACTCGCGTTCTGAGGAGTCGGCATCCATCGCGCCGCTGCTGTGTAACTTGTGCAACCGTCCACTGGCGTTGGAGCCTTCTACCGGTGAAACTCACGACCGGTGCTCGGCTCAGACGTCGGTAGCGTGACGGGAGTCATTCCTTGGGGGACTCGGTCTTCGTGCCGGGGCCTCCAAGGGCCTTTTCTAAAGTCAGAGAAAATCAACAGGAGGGAAACAATGCGAACAATATTCATAGCGTACGCGATTCTGAGTATGGCTTCGTTTCAAGCCTTGGCCCAGAAAATTGAAATGCAGAAGCCCGACCGGGAACGGATCGTTCACGTACAAACGGCATTGAATCACTTGACGGTCATCGAGGTCGGGGAACCAGTGGTCACAGTGGCGGCCGGGAGTTCCGCCTTCAAGATCGAGTGGAGAGAGAACAAGGTGTTCATTCAACCGACCGAACCGAATGTGGCGACCAATTTGTTTATCTGGACTGGTGCTGGGCGATTGAACTATGAGTTGGAGCCTGCAGGCTCGGTTGAGGCGATGCACTTTGCCATCGACCAGCCCAGCCCTCCTCCGCCTGTTGTTCGTCCGGCGGCGACGACCGCAGCAAAAGAACCAAAGTCTCCAACTGATGCCATGCTGGGTAGCCGGCCGATTCGCATGGAGAACTTCAAGGAACAAAAGAATCGCGTGATCGTTCTACTGAAGGATGTCTTCCAGCAGGACAATCAGCTCTTTATACGTTATGCCGTCCAGAATGGCGGCAAAGAGGCGTATGAACCCGGCAAGCCTCAAGTATTCACGCTCGATGTGCCAACATCGGTTGGCTTGGCGCGTGTGGCGAACTCCCAGCTCACGGAAGACGAAGTGAAGCGGCTCAAGAGCACCGATCAAAAGCCTCTGGAAATCTTCGATGCGCAGTTGCGTTCTCCGAGTGTCGAGCCCGGCAAGGAAATAGTTGGGGTAGTAGGAGTCAAGTTGCCGGCGGCAAAAAGTGACGGTCCCACGGTGCTACGACTGCTGTTCCCGGCTGACGGCAATGGTCCGATCAGCGCGACCCTGGTGCTTTAGCGATGGCCAACGAACGTACCGCAAAAGAGGTCCATGCAATGCTTGCCAAGCATCTCAGGGGCCGACGCGACCTGGGGCTGTGGAAGAGCATCCTCGACTTGGTGCTGGAACCTCAAAACCCTTTCGAGCCCGAACAACGGCGTGGACCGAGCAAGGATTTTTTGTTGATAGCCGTTCTGGCGGGACTGCCAGTGGGCGCCTTTGTCTATTTCAATTTTTGGATTTAAAAAGAGTGGTGCGCCTATGAGAACTTACGACCAGAGACGTGTTCAAGAGCCCATGCTCGACACCGTGCCAGCGGTTATTGTGGGCGTGAGTCTTGGCCTGGTCTGGTTAGGTTCCTACATCGCACACGCCCGATATAATTTCAGCTATCACCAGTTCTTCGAGCTGTTCAGTTATTTTGCCAGCATCGCCGTTGGCATCGCGGTAGCGATTTGGTACGCGGCTACCCAGCGCTCGCGCCGCGAGGAGGAATGGACCCACCCGCCTCTCGTTCTCTCCCCCCGGAAGGACGACCAGCTCGCGAGAAAGGCTTGGGAACAGAATGCCGTCATCCTTGGGTACAACATCCATGGAGAACCTTGGCTATGGCCGGACAAAGTTCGGACGATGCAGGGTATCGTTCTCGGGATGACCGGCGCCGGAAAGACGACCCTGCTTAAGAACATTATCACGCAGGACCTCACGCGCGTAGTCGGCCCGCCTGACGACCCTCACCGGATTCCCATGGTGATCTTTGACGGTAAAGGGGACCTCGATTTCTTCCACGACTTGCTGCCTTACATCCACCGCGCTGGACGGCTCCATCAATTGCGGATCCTCAATCCCGCGCGACCCGAAATATCCGATCTCTATAACCCGTTCCACTGCACGGACGAAGACTACATGGCCGTCGTCAACATGATCTTCGGCTCCTTTAACCTGCACGACGAGTTTTTCTCCAAGCACCAGCTCAACTACCTGGCCGATATTGTACGGGTGCTCGTTTATACCGGCCTGAAGTTCAACTTCTACGATGTTCTAGTGATGGCGATTGACGAGCAGGTCCTGCGGGAACAGATCGAGAAGGCCACCAAGCGGATCGACCGAGACCTCAGCATCACGGCTCAGAGGCGGCTGAACTTCGAAATGTCGGTCAAGAACCTCTGCCAGTCTTTCCAGGACCGGGAACGAGTCCCCAAGATCCAGGGTCTCCTCAATGAGTGCATGACCTTTCTGGACGACGAGTTGTCGGTTATCACCGGCCCTTACGAGGACCTGCTTTCGCTCGATGAAGTCATCGAGAAGGAACTGATCCTGTTTGTAACTCTGAACGTCAACAAGAATACCGAACCCGTTCGCGCCCTTGGGAAGATGCTCCTCCAAAACTTGCAACTGGTGATCGGGAAGCGCTACGAGAGCGAGGAGGTTCGGCGGCAGAGCGGCTACCGGCCGTTGTTTAGCGTTGTGCTCGACGAGTTCGCACCGTTCGGGTACAACAACTTCGCGCAGATACTCCAAACGGCTCGCGGAACAAACACCGCGTTCCTTTTCTCCATGCAGAGTCTTCCCCAACTCCTCCGGGTAGGCCGTGCGTTCAAAGAAGAAGTCAGCTCGGCGCCCAACACCACCATAACCATGCGCACCCGCGACGAGGAAACCGCGCGGTACTTCCTTCGCGCCTCAGCCGAGCACGTGGTCACCCGGCGCAGCCGGACGGTCGAGCGGTGGAAGCTGTTTGGGTACGAGAAGTACGAAGAGACCGGCCGGGCGGTGGAGAGTGAGGACCGCGAGACGCGGGCGCTCGACGAACACATCAAGAACCTGCCCAAGGGTCAAATGGAGATCCTGATGACTGACGACACGAAGGGCACGCTCCACACGCTTCTCCATGTCCGGCCCCCGGCCGACGTCCACGTGCCGGGGTTCGAGCCGGAACTTTATCAAAGACTTCGCCACTCGCGGTCGGACTCGGTCGGGGCCAATCTCCGATTCCAGAATCCTGACCAGGCGGCTAACAACCGGTCCGCCCGGCGTCCACAGTGGGGGACACGCTTATGAAGCTGACTGTCTCTCGTCTCGTCATAGCAATCATACTTACCTTGAGTGTCGTGCCCGCCAAGTCCCAGACCCGGCAGCTTCCTCCCCGGTCGCAGTATCCCCCCCTCGCAGCGCAGCAAGGTGAGCACCCCCGGCAGCATCCCCAGACATGGTACGAGTTCGCCTTGAGCCGCCTGAATACCGGCAACACCAACTATGGCGCTTTGATGGAGGAGCGGCGGCGGGTCTTTCTGGAAGCCACCGTCAAGAATCCATACTTCAACTACGGCTTGGCAATGACGATCGTCACCCTCATTCTCATGGCTGCCTGTGCCAAACTCTGGATCGACGGCAGGCGGAAGGACTGGGTAACGGCGGAGATGATGACCGACCTGCTGAACCAGGACCAGCACTCACGGGAAGTCGCAAGGGAAGCAATCCAAAGGTATAACGGCCACATCGAGCGCTGCAACCGGGTGATCGAGGCGACCGAGTCCGGCCATCCCATCCCGGGTTCGGCGACAGAGGCGGACGGACTCCGAGAAAAGCTCAAGGAGACGAGCGACAAGCTCAGCGCCATCACCAGGGAGAGAGACAAGCTCGCCGGAGAGGTGGCGGAGAAGACCCGCCAGTTCACCGAGCTTTCGCTTCGACTCGATGGCGTAACCAAGAAGACGAACGGGAATGGGGGGTTGACCGGGGCAACACATGGCGCTCCCGTCTTAGCTGGTGATGACTCCGAGACGGGGCGGCTGATGAGGCACATCAATAACCTCCAGCAGCAGTTGGACTCCGAGCGGGAAAAGAACAGGCGGCTCAAGGGTGCGTGATCGATCATGCTGATAACAGTGACGGGCTTCGGCAGTGTCTGGCGGCGACGATTCGGGAAAGGTCCCGAAGACCGGAGCCGGTTCGCCCGCGCGGCCTACTACAACACGACTGGTGTAGTGGTCAACGGTGTGATGCGGACCCGGCCGAAGATCATCGGGCATGCTCGCTTCAACGGGATCGGAGGATTCAACGCGAACTACCCGTCCCGGATGCTTGGCCGGGTCTTCGAGTGTGCTGAGCCTTGTGTGTGGAGCGGACAGAACAAGGTTCTCTTCGAACAGGTGCTCCGGACACCGGAGCGGCCTGACTACTTCCTGGTGGCCGTCCGTCCGGAGCAGGTCGGCCATCTCGACCCGACCCAGCCCGCGTGGAAGTCCGATGACAGCCTCCTCCTTTCGTTCAGTGAGTGGCACGACGAGCAGGAGGCCATGATCCTTATGCCGGCTTATGCTTGGCTTCGTTCCTCGCTCGGTCCGTTTTTTCTCGAGCCGTCAGCCCTTCGACCCTGGACCGGGCAACTCCGGCTTGCGATATCCCCAGGGGGCACCATATGCGATACGCCAAGGGTTCCATTAAACTAAGCGAGTCCCACGATTATCCCTTGCTCCGGCAGATCTTGCGGTGCAGCTTTGCTACGCACAGCCAACTATGCGAGTTCATGCGGCTAGGCGGTCACGAGTGGCACAGGCATACCTTCACTTGGAGAATCCGGCGCCTGGTCCAGCAAGGACTCGTCTCGCGGCGGACTCAACCGGCGATCGCGGGTGAGCAGTTCGTTTACTCGATCGGAGCAAGCGGGGCGCTTGTGCTCCAGGGCATCGGCGAGTACTGCCTGCTTGCACCCGGCAACCGGCGGAAATGTGATGACGACCTGAGTGTGCGCCACTCGCTCGAGCTGAACGAGATCCATCTCACTCTGCTACGCTCCGGGGTTCAATTGCGGTGGATTCCTGCGACAGACATCCGGTCCCAGAACGAGCTGACCACCTTCGGTTACGCCAAGGACTACGACGCCGTGGTCGAGGTCCGATTGAGCGAGGCACGGGTGGTGAAGTTCGGGCTGGAGTATGAACGTACCCCTAAGGCCGAGAAGGACTATCGGCTCATCGCCAGTCGGATTGAACATGAGACACACCTTGAGCACCTTCTGTACCTCATTCCCAACCACGATCTGCTCAGCTACGTGGTGCGCTTCTTCCATCGGCCGGGGCCTCGCATTTATTTTGGTATCTCACGCGACTGGCAAACACAGTTGCTGGACATGCCGGTTGTAGACGCATCACGCCAGAACCGGCTCAGTTTTCGTGAAGCTCTCCTGACAAATGTTTTTACTCTCGTCGGTTGAATTTGGAAGCTTTGACTGCCCATTGCCTGCCTTTTGAGAGTTTATTGCTTGCCTCTTGTTTTTGTAACCCTCTGAATTCAGCGCAGATATTTATTGACTATCCTTATTGATGCGCAGTTTTTAGGCCGAAAACGACGGATGCGGTGGGGTATAGTGATTGGCATTGCGAGACCTGCTGGTGGTTGCGATGGTTTGTGAGTGATGCGTGGGTATCTCGGGAGACAGCGGAGATGAGCCGTCCGGCCCAGCGATTTAGATGCGAGCGATGCTTGATGCACTACGTGTAGTGTCAGGTTCACGGGAAGTTGGTTCCCGGGCTTGGCGACCTACGGGAGTGCCCACATTCCACCCGCGTCCCGCCTAGCGACCAAGACTGGTGCGCCAGCTAGGTAATCGCCATGTGCAGGGATTCCACCGATTGTGAGGGAGCCTCGCGGAACTAGGTGTGGAGAGTCGCTCTTGCTTCGCCGGATCACGAGTCCAGAATATGGTCCGACTCCAACCCGTACTTTTCTTGGACGGCCTTCGTGAGCCAATGAACCGATGGCTCTTTCGAAAGGGATTGAAGGAGCCGCTGCCAGGTGCAGCGCCTCAGTAAGCTCGGGTCGCGAAGGGCCGAACGGACCTGTCCCCAAGCGTACCCGCCGTTTTGGAATGCAGGGTTTCTCGCATCGTAGATCAATAGCGCATGAGCGCTCTTAATCGTCAGTTCGCCGTTTTGTTCCACAGTGGCCGCGAGCACGTTTCTTACCAACTGGAACGTACTTCGTAGAGGACACGGCGCCAGGTCGTTTCCATTCGACCACTTGAGTATCTGTGGAATATAACGCCAATATTCCACACCAACCGCGGTCAGCGAACAGCGAGTTTTGCGGTTCCGTTGGGCCGTGTACGTACCGTCGCAATAATCGCGTTTGAAGTTCTCGTTCTTTCCCTCAATTAGATTGGGACGCGAACATTTCCCAATATCGGCCTCTGTGAACTTGCACTCAACAGCAACGCGAGTCTTTCCGCTGCAGAACAAATCCACGTTCGTACTGCTGGGCTCACCGAGCCACGTTACGTCCTTTTCGAGACATGTCTCATTCGGAAGAGGGGCTGAGCTGAAAAAGGCTGTCTCGCCGTCTTCTGTCATGAGGCCATTCAGGAGATCTAATTTCCCGGAATGAACTAGGTAGCCAAGAACACTCTGCGCTAAGGCTTGCGAGCTCTTCATGCTACAAAAATGCCGCTGGCGCTTGCTGACTGGAATAGCGTTTCGAATCAACTCGACGAGCTGCGATGATCCCTTTGGCGGATAAAGGAGGTTCAAATCCCCGTGCTCGCGCCGGAACACGGGCGGTCGATTTCCCTCTCGAACGTTGCTATCGAAGAAATCAGGCCTCCCGGCGAACCTGCGCTCGCGGTAAGACCACAATTTGTCGACAACGTATCGGAGATATCCTTGGGGCATACGCTCAGAACGGAGAGAAGATACCTCGATCAGGTCTCATTATATATATAAATCCAACACTCTCCCAACGTTTCGCGCGCGGGTAGGATGAATGCGTCATTACTTTCAAATGAAGGAGGAACAATATCATGACAACTGAACATCCGTTGGCTTTGCCTCCTGGCGGTGAGGAGCCAGTAAATTCACAGGTGCTCTTTAACAAGCCGGAGACTGAACATTTACTCAAGGACCTGGCCCAGCCTTTTGATCCCTCGGTCATCAAATGGGTCGTTAAGGCGACGGCGGAGGGCAAGGAAGGAAAGCGGCGCGGACTCGTCGCCGCCTATGCTGACCCGCGCGCTTACTCCGACCGGCTAAACCAACTCTTGACTCCCGTTGGCTGGACCCAAGAGTACTCGATGCATGTTGTGCAAGACTTCCAGAGGAAGAACGGTGGAAAAGAGACATGCGCTTCCGCCAAGGTAATGGTGATCTGCCGGGTCACCATCTTTGGGCTGAACAGCCACTCTGGCACAGGGGAGAAGTGGGCTGACAACGATAACGCTTTAACGAGTGCGGATGCCCAAGCTTTCAAGCGAGCCTGCTCGTGCTTCGGTCTTGGCCGTTACCTGTACAGCCTGCCGCAGGTCTGGGTGGAACTGGACGAGTCCAAGCGACCGGTGCGGTTGCCCGATCTGCCAGCGTGGGCATTGCCCGAAGGAAGTAGGGAAAAGAGAGGTTCGCATAACGGCAACGGTGTCGGCGCGAGTCAACAAACCTCGGGAGCCGAGTCCGGGAAACAGAACGGCAAGGGTTCGAACCAGGCCGCGGCCAACAGCAATGGTCGCACTGAAGCCGCGAACCCGAGGAACGGAACCGACGACCGCGTCAAGGTCATGGCTGAAATCCAGCAGCTCTCAGAGTCGGTTGGCCGGAAGCTCTTGGCCCACGTTCTGAAAGCAACTGCCGGGGTCGAGAGTGTAACGGAAGTCGCTGATCTCGGAAAACTGAAATTGATCCTGGAACGGTTGCAGAACGTCCAGCGCGGAACGGAACGGCTGAAGGCTGTTGTTGGCAAGGTTGGTGTTGGGGTACTGCGCGAGGAGTGCGAAAAACTGAAACTGCCCGGCATTACAACCGACGACATACCCGACACCAAAACCCTTCACAAGCTGATCGAACGACTTGAAGCGCGGGCCGGGACCTTTAAGAGTGGTTCTGCCACCGCAGCGGTAGGTGGGAGTGACCGAGAAAAGCAGAAGGCCCCAGCGAACCAAGGCACGCCAGCATCGTCCGGGATAGTCCAATTCCGGAACGAACTACTCAGCCGCGCCCGACGGCTCGCCTCGCAACGCAAACAGTCCATCGAGGCTGTTATCGCTTGGGCGAGCGAGGGATCGCTTGAGTACGCAAAGATCAGCCAGCTCGGTGAGGCGGACCTGCCCAAGGTGAAGGCGGCGGTTAAGCGACTATTAGAAGCCAAAGCGTGAAAGGAGGTGAGACAGGTGAAGGCCGTAAGACTGATCGTAGACGGTTCCGTATTGGGGAACCCCGGCCTAGGCGGTTGGGCGTGCATCCTGCAATACGGTGCACAGGAACGCATCATCACCGGCTCGGAGCCGGGGAGCACGAACAACAAGATGGAAATGATGGCCGCCCTTCGTGGACTCCAGGCTCTCAAAGAGCCTTGTGAGGTGCATTTAATAACTGACTCTCAATACCTCCAGCGCGGGATGACGCAATTCCTAGCGAGGTGGAAGGCCAACTCGTGGCGAGGAAGTTCCGGGAAGCCGGTGCTCAATCGTGATCTGTGGCTGGAGCTTGAAGGCGCCGCAGCTAAGCATCAAGTGCAATGGATCTGGGTGAGAGGGCATGGAAATGAAGCGGACCAGAACCGGGCTGATTCACTGGCTCGCCGGGCCGCAATGGCCAGTACGATGTGAAGGAGCCCTATCATTATTATATCTGTGGGACTCCAGCTACGACGCCGGATGCAGCAAAGCGCAGTGATGATGGCATTCGGCTTCGCAAATAAGCTGTAACTTCTTTCTCTCCAACCGACGTTAGTCAAATCCCAAAACGCCTTTGTCATGCAGTTTCAACACGCTCACGCCCGTTGTGCGTTTAGTTCCACGGGGCCGACAGACACGTCCTTAGTTTAGATTAGAAAGGAGCAATTCAAATGTTTGGACAGATGAACGTCGAATCTTTGCTTAGCTTAAACAACGGCCAAGGAAAGTCAGCGCCAGACTTGGACAGCGCTGTGGCGCGGCTTTTGGAGGTCACGGAGCATCCAAAAGTTATTCGCTGGATGCAGTTTCCCAGGGCCGTGCTGCTTTTTCTGGAGGTCCCTGGCGACCCAGAATCCGGCGCCTTCTACGTCTACGACCGCAAGCGCGGGATCTGGCTGTGGCTGGATTTTGAAGACGACAAATTCGGAGGCTATAACGTAGGTGACTTCGAGCAGCTCGTGAAACGGTCGCACTTCCTTCGATTGGTCGAGCAACCCTGGCTTCTCGAATGTGATGGCAAATGGTTTGTTCAGCCAGGTATTGGTCTCCGCTGCCGATTCGAGTGCTGTTAGCATGGCCCCGCTATTGTTGCAGGGCTTGTACTTAGTGTGCTTACCCTTTCGTTCCCAACTCTCTGGCAATTCCTGCCTAACCTTCAATCCGCGTTTATTTGACAGGTGCATGGCGCGGGTTTATGAACATCTTGTGTACGAGGAGTACGCCATGGGCCGCTTACTCAAGGCCAGCCCAGCGCTGGTCAAAGACTATATCCATCTGTTTGTAAATCGGCGCGCCTACACCCTTCAGTCAATGAAGCCGCATCGGGAAAGTGGGCGGTTCTACTACTACCGGCCAGTGGAGAAAGCCACCGGCAAGCCGATGTGCCTCAACAGTGATACCGTCCGCAAGCACCTCGAGGGAGACATTACGATCGCGCTCTATGCCATCAACCCTGCGACGCAGCGGTGCAAATGGGTGGCTATCGACGCGGACTACAAAGACGCTATGGAGGATCTACTCAAGTTGCAGTACCACCTGGGTCAGGATGGCGTGCAAGCGGCCCTGGAGATGAGTAGGCGCGGCGGGCACCTGTGGGTCTTGTTCGCCGAACCGCTCCTCGCTCGGGAATGCAGGATTTATATCTTCAATCTCGCTCTCCGTCTTGGAGTCCAGATCAAAGGCGCCGGACTGGCCGAAGGCATCGAGGTGTTTCCGAAGAGCAACGAACTGAAGCCAGGCGAGTTCGGGAACGCGATCCGGGGGCCACTCGGGATTCATCGTGGCGCAAAACGCCGCTATTGGTTTTACGGGGCGGACTACACGCTCGAAGAACAGATGACGTACCTGCACCGCCTGAACAAAGTAACCGAAGACGACTTGCGCCACTTCATCGCCGGCAAGAGTATCCCGGAAGAATTGACGGACCAGCGGCGGAATGGGGAGCGGCTGCGTTCCTATGCGGGATCAAATGGGCGGGGCTTTCGTATCCTCGACCATATCAGCAGCAAACTTCGCAGGGTTGGGAGAAACTACATGACAAAGTGCCCATCGTGCGCCGCGGCCGAGCATGATCACGGCGGCGATAACCTCTCGATCCGCATTGACGATCCGCGGTTCTATAAATGTTGGGCAGGATGCACGAAGGAAATGATCCGGGCGGCGCTTGGTTGCCCAATTCGTTATCAACAATCAGCGTAAAGGAGGTTAATCATGGCAGCTTCGAAGCCTAACAAAACTGCCTTGGGACTGAAATTGGCGAAGCGTGTGTGGAATGGATTGGCGCACGCAGGGATCTTCGCTCCTGCCCAAGTGACCCTTGAGCACCAGCACTTGGCACACCGATACATTGTGCGCGGAGTTGAGGCAGGCGGTGCGGTCGCAGAGGTCGGGCATTACGTGACTTTCGCGGCGGAAAACGGCGGGCAGCTCGCGTACCACCACCCACTTGACGCAATCGGTGTCAATGGCGTCCATGCCGCAGTACTCGCGCCAGTATTGGTTCGCGTGGAGTTGTTTCGGGCAGGGCACAGCTACCATTTGCTTATTACGAAGCATCAGCCCGGTCTGGTGAAAGACGGCCGTCGACCGGCACTTGAAACGAAAGTGCTCTTTCATGGTGATGACGGACGCCTCGAATTGGACCTCTGCAAAGGCGAGCGCAAGTTGGCAGGGTCGATAACGCCGCAGTTCTATTCGCGCGCCGGCGAATTGCTCGATACCCCTGCGATGTTTGAGGCGGCGGTCAAGGCGGCTACGGCTGGGGTTTCGTGCATCGGATGCTGGCACAGTCACTACCTAGTGGCGCCCGAGACCACCACTGCTGTTTCCGATCAAGCCGGAATCGACAATGGGCACCGAAAGACGATATTGCCTCTGCCTGCTTTGGGCATTCAGGAAATCCGGCAGTAAACGGCGTCAGCTTCGAGGGCGTTATGACCAGCGACACTTTCGGCAACGCCGCGATGGTTTCAGTGAGGGCAACTCGCGCGAGTGCGCGTCTATGGTGGACACCTTCATTCACGTCTCTCGCCTTCATTGTGCCGGTGCTACTCCTTTATTGGCGATTGGCCGGCCCATCCGCGCTGCTGGATGATCCGAACACCGGTGTCCATGTGAGGACGGGCGAGTGGATTCTGAAGCACCATGCCATACCGAGGCAGGACCTATTTTCATTTACTCTCGCTGGGCACCCGTGGTGCGACTGGGAATGGCTGAGTGACGCCGTTTACGCGCTTCTCCATCGCTGGGGCGCCTTAGCAGCGATCGCGGCGTTCAGTCTTGCTCTATTGTGCCTGACATCGCTAATTGTCTATCGGACAGCGCGCTTCCGGGTCGGACCAACCATCGCATTTGCAGTGACGTGTTTGGTCATGGCTACCACGACCATCCATTGGCTCGCACGTCCCCACTTGTTCACTTGGTTATTTGTGGCGATCGTTTGCTGGATGATTCAACGCGCGCGCGCGACGGGAAGGAACAAAGTACTTTTCCTATTACCGCTTCTAATGGTGCTTTGGGTAAATCTCCATCCAGGTTTTCTTGCTGCTTTCTTGCTCGTGGGAATCTGGTGTCTTGGAGAGGCGATGCAATCCCGCGTGACGAGCATCAGGGAACAGGGCGCTGATCACAGAAAGTGGGCAGTGTGGTTTGGCGTTGTGGGAGTGGCTTGCCTGGCAGCCACCTTCGCCAACCCATACCACATTCAACTTCATAGGCACATTGCATCGTATCTCTTCTCGCCAACGACGGTAACAACTCAGGTCGAGGAGTGGCTGTCACCGGATTTTCACAATCCTCGTTTGCATTGGTTTGAGTTGCTGCTCCCTGTCGGCGCCGCAGCGGGTATCTGGCACGGCCTCCGCAAACGGATTGTATGGTGCCTGTTGGTGCTGGTCGGGATGCATCTTGCTCTCGTTTCTGTTCGCAACGTGCCCATCTTCGCGATTGTCTGCGTAACTCCAATCGCTAGCTTCGTTGACCATGTCATGCGGCAGAGTAGATTTGTCATTCGCCTTCGATCTGCTGAGCAGTCATTGACCTTTGCGCGGTCTCGCCTTGGAACGTCGATGTGTTACGGGATCGCTGCCGCGTTACTAATCGTTGTGTTTTGCAGTCGCTCGCTGGGACTGGGCCCACAGTCTTCTCTTCCGGTCGAAGCCGCGGCCCATCTTCCGGCCGGTCGGCTCTTTACGACGGATCGGTGGGCTGACTACCTCATTTATAGAGAACCGCAGCATGGCGTTTTCTTGGATTGTCGAAATGACTTCTACGGGCCCGACTTCGTAAAGGACTACCTCGCGGTTATAACGGTGGAACCTGGCTGGCAGGACGTTCTGACGAAGTACGCATTAACGGTTGTGCTTGTACCGAGGCACAGTCCAATTTCTGCTGCGCTTGCTGTCTCCGCGGACTGGAGTCTGTCGTACCAGGACGCTGTTGCGGCAGTGTTCCAGCGGGTGAAGTAAGGAGAAATTTGATGGCGTCTGAAGTTGCCGTTTTGCAGGATGAAAAACCGCAGGTTCGCAAAGAAGGTGCCGATGTCCCGCAGCCCTTCCGTCGCAGGCTACCGGACGAGCGGCAGGCTGTCACGCACCACTTCTCGGTGGGAGGCCAGGAAGGTTACCTGACAGTGGGCCTCTATGAGGACGGCGTGCCGGGCGAAATCTTCATCACCATGTCCAAGGAGGGTTCCACCGTCTCAGGACTCATGGATTGCATTGCCACGGCCGTCTCGCTGGCACTCCAGTATGGTGTCCCGCTGAAGGTGCTTTGCACGAAATTCAGCCACACGCGCTTTGAGCCGAGTGGTTTCACCGGCAATCCCGAGATTGGGTATGCGAAGAGCTTGATGGATTACATTTTCCGTTGGATTGCGATAAAGTTCCTGCCCAAGGAGACGCTGCCCAGCGAGAACGGCGATATGCTTGCCGAAGCGAGTCCAGTCAAGGCCCAGGAGACCGCACCCGCAGCGTAAGCAGGAATGGTCGCAGGTATGCTACCCGGAGTCCGGAGGTTTGTTCATGAGACGAATTCATATCCCGCTCTTTCTTATGCTCGCCCTTTACCTGCTTGGGCACTTTGGTTCCGGTCTGCGGGAGCCGTTCTCAAACCTGTCGAGCGTTACGCAGGCACAGAGCTATTTGGCTGGAATTCATTACGCGCCTGCTGAGAATCTGGAGCGGCTCGATGCGGACGCGCTGCGTAGAGCCCGTCGCAAAATTGATATTTGCATGTACGCCTTCACGGATCGGTATTTGGCCGAAATCTTAGTCGATCGCGCCCGCAATGGAGTGAGAGTGAGGATTTATCGGGATGGAGAGCAGTTTGAGCAGGAGCAGCGCTGGAAGGGAGGATTGGGTTCAACCACCAATCTAATGAGGGGACAACGCAACATCGAGATCAGAGTGAAGCCTCCCTCGCAGAGGCTTCTCCTTCACCTGAAGTCATTTGCGGTCGATGGCACCCTGCTTCGTGACGGAAGTGCCAACTGGTCGCCGGCGGGATTGAAGGACCAGGACAATTCCCTTTCGTTCGCGGCCGACCCCGGAGCGCTCAATGGTTTCGAGCGGAATTTCGACGCGATTTGGAATCGCAGGGAAAATCGGGTTGTGCAGTAGAACGGTTAGCGAAAGAGAGTCTCGGCACCATCGGATTCAAGTTTCTCGACGAGCTGAGGCGAGTCATTCCCCACCCGATTGACCATCCGTGAGACGGGATACATCTCAAGTTCCTCGGCCGGTAACGGTTGCAGAGATTGAAGAAGCGAGTCAATCTTGCCGGGTTCTGTGGTTAACCAGAGGTTTTCCTGTTCCGACCGGAGGATGAGCGGCATCCGGTTGTGTATCTGAGCTAAGAATTCATTAGGCGCGGTGGTAATGATCGCAAACGTTTTGGTTTCCTTTCCCGTGCGATCTGTCCAGATGTCAAATATCCCCGCAAAGCCGAACAGATCTCCGTCTCTACGATGGATATGGTAGGGTGTCTTGCCAGCGGCTTCCTGCCTCCATTCATAGAATCCCGTCGCCGGGATTAAGCAGCGGTGATATCGAATCGGATTCCGAAACGCAGGTTTGTTCAGAATTCCTTCAATCCTGGCATTGATGGCGATGCTTTTTGGTTCTTTGCACCACGCTGGAATAAGGCCCCACTGCATCAGTTCCAGATGATTCACACCATCCCGGACAACGATAGGCATCACCTGCTGCGGTGCGATATTGTATCGGGGCGCTAGATCAAGATCGTTTGTCTCGATCTGGAAACGCTCGCTCATTCGTTCGGCATTGCTGAGCCTGTATCTTCCGCACATATCAGCAGCACCCGATTCCGGAAGCTAACGCCCTCCGGGAGAACGGTCTCGTCCCTCACGGTTATTTCAAATTCCCAGCAGCCTTTCAGAAAGGCAGCTTAACCCATCAACTCAATTCCAGGCAACGTGTCGTCGGGAACAGTCCGTCCCGTTCAGCGGCGCTGCCAAACCTTCGAAGGAGGTCAGATCATGTCAGAAACCAGCATACTCATCGGCTATGCGGGCAGGACGATTCCGCGCGAAACGCTTGCCCTAGTGCCAACCCCAGAGCCAACAGAGACTCATCGCCCGATTCCTCATCACGAAGTCGTTCAGGCCTTGATTGAAACCCTCGGCTTCCGGCACATCGGTGTCGTGCATGATGAATACGCGGTGTCCCCGGACGGCATGAAGATGTTCGGAGTCCTGGATCTCGAAACGGAAATCCAGGGCTGCCGGTTCTCGATCGGAATGCGCAACAGCCATGACAAGAGCATGCGGCTTGCCTTGACTTGCGGCTATCGCGTGTTTGTCTGTTCCAACATGGCGTTCAGCGGAGATTTCACCCCGGTGTTAGCGAAACACTCCAAGGCATTCTCCCTGGTGGACGCAATTTCAGTGGGAGTCGATCGGATGCAGCGGAGTTTCGATCCCATGCGAAAGCAGGTGGAGGCATGGCAGAAATCAGAGCTGACGGACGTAACCGCCAGAATCATCATCTACCAGGCTTTCATCGAGGGCGAACTGGACGTGCCCAAGCATTTGGCACGACCGGTTCACGACTTCTATTTTGAACCCCAGTATGAGGAGTTCCGCCCCCGGACCCTGTGGAGCCTGTCAAATGCCTTCACATCGGCCTTCAAGGAACTGGATCCGATCCCGCAGTTCAAGGCTACTGCAAAGCTGGGCGGCTTTCTCGAAACCCGGTTCAAGCAGAGTTTCTGAAGCAGAACGGAAGCCGGGCAGGACTGAGGGAGGCTTGCTTGCCCGGCTTCTCACGCTTCGAGGAGAGTTCTGCGCCCAGCATCTCCTCCGACGCTTCCCAGAACGCCGTATCTCCGGAGTTGATTTCGGCCACCTCTACGAGATGCCGACAAACCGTCAACCTGGATTGATTCAAGGTCCCGATAAGACACCGATCTAATAGGTGTCTACGTTCGGCTCCTCCACTTCTGGAGAAGATCCGCTTGCCAGTTCTGAATCCGGCGGCCTCTCTGCGTGATGTCAATTACGAATTCGTCAAACGTAAGGTCGCTCAGAGTTGCCCGAAAGCGGGTACCCATTGGCGTCAAATCAAGAGGAGCGTCGTTGCCGGGTTCGAGAACTGTCATGTGTGGCTGGAAGCGAGGGGCTCCGAAAGCGCTGTGGTTTCGGGTGGTTGACGCTCGGTTGCCGAGCACTTCTTTCGCTTCGTGCTGAACTAGCCGGGCACGAAACTCGTTGATAGCTACCATCGCTACGCTTCGTTTTTGAATCCGAATGCCTATTTTGTGATTCGTAGGTTCGGCACCGGGTTTTGCAACCTCGCCGCCGGCCGTCATCAGCATGAATCGAGTGTCAATCGTCGGAACGGTGATGCATATCTTCTCCGATACAGGAACGACTCCGGACATTCGCGCGACGGCGAAGTATACAGTCAGGTGCATACGGCGGCTGACACACGAAACGTTAATGCCAGTTTGCTCGGCAAAGAAGTCGCGGATGCGAAGACTATCCTCACGGCGGAGCAATAGCTGCGCCCAGATCTCAGTGCGCAATACGTCATCGAGTCCGTCGGTACTCATAGTGCCGTGGGCGATCCAGCTTTCAATGTAACGCCCGCCTCTTACCGGCGGATCAATTCGGGGCAACCCGGAGGGGGACATCTCCACATGGCGACTTCCCCGGGCCGCGCCGCCTCAAAGCCCCGTGGACTCAACGTCAGCCCCGGGCAAAGAAGCAGCACCACTGACTACGCCACTTCAATCGGCGTTGACCGCCGCAAAATGAGGCGAAACGGCGGTCACGACAGGTGCCTGATTCGACAGCCAGGACCGGAATAGCTGCGGGTGAAACTCATATTTGCCGCCGTGGTCAACAATTCCGACCTGTTTGAAGCAAAGAAATTGCGCGAGCTTGAGCCCCGGTATAAGCACGTAACCGAATCCTTCTGCGGCTGCGGCTGCGGCGTCTGTAAAGGAAGCCGTGGTAACAAAAACACCCAACGCTGCTTCCCCGCGGCTGTAATAGGAGGCGGGAACCCGGTGGCTCGGCGGTCGAGCGTTCCCCTCATATTTCGTCAAGCAATCCAAAAGCTGGCCGTGAAATTGTTGGATATCGTCGCGGCCGATCCTGGTGTCGAGGCCATAGCATTTCGCCTGGCCCAGGATCAGGAGTTTGCGCGGAAGAATCGTGGTGTGAATGACCCCCTTTGGAACCCGCTCAGACGGCTGCCGGATTTCGATGCGCCCGTAGTAGTCGATCCCGCCTTCATCGCCTGTACAGAGGGCGGTCATTTCGCAGGCGCCGCTGAGCATCATACTGGCGGCACAAGCGATCTCAAACTCATTGGGGTTCAGGTTCACGAGTGCACCCAATAATTGGGGAGCGAGCCCGTGAACCATCTTCACAAAGACAGTATCGGGATCATCAATTTCGCCGGTCCGCCCCTTGCCGATGAGGCGTTTGCCACGAATCCGGAAGGGAAGGACTTCCGCTTCGATGGTGAGGAGGTGCCGGAGTACGGCGTCTTCGACATTGAATGCGATTTCTTCCGACCTGTATTTTCCTTCTCCGAGCTTTCTGAGTATGGCTGTGATGGCCTTGGCCAGCGGCAGTTCCGAACTTTGGTCGAATCCCTCGACTATGAGATGGGCCAATTCGCGTGGAGACGGAGTGTTCATTTCCGGGAATGGTCAATGATTTTCAGGTGCTTATCGCAAACCTCACGTACGCGGCTCAGGAGGGACTGATCTTCGCCCGAGGCGCTCTCCAGGTCGACGGCAGGAACCTGGTTCAGAATATTCAAGAGACTCTGAACCTCATTCCGCCAATCAATCGTCGGTTTTGCGGACGTTATTCCCTGCATGGCGTCGTCAATCCCGAGCGCCGGGTCATCGCAGAATCGCTTAAACCGCGTAGCATCACCCATGAGTTGAGGGAGCTTGCGAATCTCTTTGTGGTCGTTGATTTTTGCGGGGTGCTTATTGCCGTCGTCGTCTTCCGCGCCAACCAGCCAGGAGTAAAGCATCTTGCGATGCTCCTCACTGCGAAACTTATTATGTTCGTCGTCCCAATCCAGCCAGTTGTCCCGCACAACTGGGAGCCTCAGAATCTCGTCGAACGAGCTGAACAGGGCGGGTTTCGCCTTGTCTCCATAGTCATCATCGGCGCGCATTTGTGCTAGCGCGTAAAAGGATCGGCGGAGAATGTTAATCCGCCTCTTCGGAAGACCCAAAGTCTCACAGATTTCGGCTTGGTCTTTCCCGTCGTCGAGCATCATTGCGACAATTTGCGCCTGCTGGTATGGGCCCCAGGGGCGAATACCCGAAACATGTCTGACGCCCTGCAGAATTCGCGCAATATGTTCCTGTTTTGCGGTGTCGTCTTCTTCGAGAACAAGGACGGGGAGCTTTTGGAGGGATGCCAGGACCTCGGGAGAGAGATCAGCTTCTCCGTTCTTGTAATCCTCGAGCAACGATTTTACAGCACCCGTACGGCGGTTTCCTTCGATCACCACATATTTTCCGGGTAGCGGCAGGCGCGTGACCACGAGACGATCCACAGGGAGGAAGCCTATTGTCCGACACGAATCTTTGAGCTGGGTGACTTCGAAACGATCATCTAGAATTCGATCGAGTGCTTTGCGCTGGACGCCGTCCTCCATAATGCGATCGCGTGCAACCGGTTGGACACGGTCTGCGAGGTCAGCAAATCGCGGGTTATTTGGATCGAGATATAGGTCTTCTATTGCGACCTCAATTTCCCGAAGGGAGCCCATAGCTCCCGCCGGTTCGGTTTGAGCCGGAGCGGTCGCAGTTCCACTTTGAACATTGGTGGTCGGATTCACGATGAACAACCTCCGCTTGGATCTGGAAACGGTATAAGGATCATCGTAGCTCACCTCTCGCGTTTGGGCAACTTGACGTATTACGCCCAAATCGGAAAGCAACTTTACTGACGCCCCAGACTCCTTCTGGTAAGTTACCGCAATCGCTGGAGTCGATTCTGCCCGAGTACCGGAGAGCTTGGCAACGATCGGATTGTGGAATATGTGGCCCGACTTCCCGGGCGTTAACCTGGATGCTTTGATCCCAGGCAAGCCGGCTCTCAAAATCCACCTACACATTCTGGGATCTCAGCGCTTTTGCCGAGGTACCGCGACCAAGCAGATTGGATCCCTTCATTCGCCGGCAGTGTTCCTCAAAGTTGGGTCGCGGTCCCTTCCAACGTAGATCCTCAACCGTATCAAAAACGGGCGCATCTAGTCGGAGGGTGGCAAGGGTCCGAAATAAAAGGGCCTCGTTCCATGCGTTGAATAGAGATTCGGACAGCAAGCGGGCCTTCCGGATTGATGGATGCCATTCTCGCCAATCCTTGGGAATGTCTTCAAGGTGGGAGTACCGAGTTAAGATAAGAGCCGCAGCCTTTAAGCCCCATCCAGGCAAACCCGGGAAACCATCCGCACTATCGCCAACCACCGCCAGGTAGTCCGGAATCGATTGGGGTTTCACTCCGAACTTGACCACAACGCCGGCTTCATCGCGCAAGATGTCGCGCCTGCGGTCCAGTTGAACGACTCGTGTGCCCACAACACACTGACTGAGATCTTTGTCCGGTGTGCAAATGAGCACCTGCCTCACCCGGGCATCCTTCGCTGCCTTACCGGCGGCAGAAGCGAGCGCATCATCCGCCTCATAGTAGACCATTGGCCACACCACGACTCCCATTGCCTCCAGCGCTTCCTCCAGGACTGGGAACTGCGAGAGCAACTCCCGAGCGACACCTTCGCTGGTCTTGTATCCGGGATACAGATCGTTCCGAAACGACTCAACGACATGATCGGTTGCAACGCCAATGTGGGTCGCACCGCGCTCGATCATGGACAAAACGGAAGTCAGGACACCACGTACCGCGCCGATTTCCTCGCCGTTCACATCTGCCGCAGCGGGCACGGCGAAAAAGTGCCGGAACAATTCATAGGTCCCGTCGATCAAGTGAACATCCATACGGCTCCGATCAGCTTTCTGTGAGTGATGTTATACGATCCAGCAAGTGATTTAGGGAGATTGTTCCCCTGTGACGCGCTCGGAAGCAATGTTGCCACTTTCTGAGCAGCGGGCCGGCACTGGACCGTAACCCTCTTCTGGGATTTTACGTTCCCCCCTGACCTTCTCCGAGCTATCTCCGCTTTACATCCTTCATGCCTACCAGAGATCTCTTCATGCTCTCAGAGTAGCTGGGAAGAGTGTTGAGAATCTGCCCCAGAGCGAGTTCCCAAAGATTTTGATCGTGCGGCGACTTATGGACTGTGCCGCGAATCGGGAGACCACATATGACATCGATGGAATCTACGACTGAGAGCAGGCTTTGCCAGCAATGCGGCAACGCGATCGAGGAGGGCCGCTGTCAAAACCAACCTCCAACCGAGGCCAAATACTGCCTGAAGTGCCGCAGTGAGCGGCGACGCCGGGCGAACCTGAAGTATGTGTGGCTGCCGGAACATGACGATTATCTGAGGGCTCACTATTACGGCGGGCTTAACCGCCGCTTTCAGGTGCTCAACCGGATGATCCGCGAGACCCGCCTGCCTCGATGGTACATCAAGAAGAGAGCGGCTCGCTTGGGCCTCACGATGCACCAAGACAGGCGTCCCTGGACACGAGCGGAAGAGGAGATCATCGAGCGTTTGCTGGGCAAAGTCAGCGCGCTCACGATCGCCAGGAGGCTGACACGCACGGAGTCATCCGTGGTGCTGAAAATCAAGCGGATGGGATTGTCCTACCGCGTGCGGAACGGCTACACGATGGGTGAGCTAAAAGAGTGTCTGGGCGAAGATCATCACAAAGTCGAACGGTGGATTGCGAACGGCTGGTTGCGAGACCGCCTGCAGGGCACGCGCCGGCACGACGGCAACGGGCGAGATATTCATCGCTTTCGTGAGGCGGACATTTTGGAATTCCTGCGACGGCATCCCGAAGAGATCAACCTTGGAAAAGTCGATTCGATTTGGTTCCTCGACCTCGTGTTGTTGAAGGGTAGGGAAATTGGGGACGAGACCGCCACACGCCGAGTTGATGAGAGCGAAGAAGCAGCCTGAACCCTTCAAAGGAGCAAGCAACATGAGATGCGCTAAATCCCTGTTTCCCCTTGGTCGGATTGTCGCCACGCCGGGAGCGATTGAGGCCCTAACGCGGGCCAACCAGCAGCCGCAGGATTTTCTCGCTCGCCATATGGCTGGCGACTGGGGAGATCTCGGGAAGGACGATCAGACCGAGAACGAGTACAGCCTTCAACACGGCTTCCGAATTTTGAGCAGTTACAGCACAGCAGCCGGCGAAAAGCTGTTTGTGATTACGGAAGCGGATCGATCTAGCACGACGCTGCTTCTGCCCGAGGAGTACTAAGAGACTGCCAGAAGTTGGGAGGTCTCTATGCAGAATGCACTATCCCAAAACCAAGAATTGAGAGAAATGCAAGATCACGTTCACCGGGTTGTGAACTCGCTGGAGTTGTGCTGGCACTGCGAACGAATCTGTGAATGCGAGCGCTGGTCTGTGCAAGCGGCCGCGGTTTGGCTGTGTTCCGAATGTCTCTCTGAAACTCTGCAGGGACTGGCACAACCGCCAGAAGTCTCGGCCTCTATTCGCGCTGCACTACCCAAGCTTCTTTCGGACTTAAACGGCTCCGAAAGGCTCTCCGTGGAGGTAGAGCGCGAACCAGGAGTCTGGACAAGGGCATGCCCGCGATGCGGGGCCGTTCTCGAAAAGAAGCGACTCGGCGATTCTTGGTCGTGCGCTCGTTGCGGTTGGCAATAGAAGAACTCTGGGAGGAGAACCAGCATGAGCAAGAAGATCATGAACAACGGTCGGGCACCGAAGGTCTATCGCATCGAGCGTGATGAGAAGACGGGCACGGTCATCATCCATGTCGGGATCAAGTGGCCAGCAGGTCCGTCCTGGCGTCTTCTGTCCCACTGCAATCTGCATTCGCCCACCGGGTTTGAAGTCGGCTATGCGGGCAGTGGTCCCGCAGACACTGCTGCCTCCATCCTGGCTGACTACTTCGAGGAGGACGCGCGTTTCGTAGAGCGCGTGTGGCGAGGCCGGTTTAACGGGCGCCCGTCCGTTGCGATCAAACTGCACGAGTTCTTCAAATTCGAGTTAATCACCAGGATTCAGTTGGAACCAGGGGAAGTCCACACCCTCGAAGAATCCAGCATCACCGCATGGCTTACAGAGAAACACCCTCAGTTCCTAAATGGAGTCCGCAACGCGTCCGGTTCGTGACGCCGCACTTTGGCACGGGCCGGACATTTACACCGGTGCTGCTGCTTGGCAGGAAAACCAAACCCAATCACAAAGGCACTCCACAAAAGGTTGAAGGAGGAACCATGCCGCTCACTCCTAAAGAGATCATTCGCCGATTGCGCGCATGGGTGAAAGGCGACAGAAGTTACTTCGGAACGGTCCCTTGCCGAATCGAAGAGGACTACGGGCCGATTCCCAGAATTCTCATTGAGGCCGGCGAGCTGGAATTGTTAGCTCTCATTCGCCGGCTCGCTCCGCAACGGCGGAAGGAGCGCGAGCGCCGCCTTCTCGCCGAGAAAGAAGCGCGCCGCCTCATCTTCCACGACCTGTTAAGGAGGAACCGAATGAGCGAATCTGCGTCTACGTTCGGCGACTCTTTGGGATCTCCCACGTGCCGATTGGAGAAGGAGAGTGAGGTATGGAGCAGAAAATCTTTATAACCGTCCAAGGTGGAGTCGCGGAAGTCTGCGAGGACACGGTTCCAGGCGGCATCGCAGTCGAAGTACTGGACTTTGACAACCTGGAGGCCGACCCGGAAGAAGAGATGTCATGTTGGTCTCGCGAACTGCGCCAATATTGGGAGAGACACCATAAGGATTGGGGACGTTGCAAGGCCATCTGTCCCTGTGGGCATAGCAGCTAAACCTGCCGATTGCTATTTCTTGGCTCTGCCGGTTGGGACGATGGCATCCTTGGCAGCCTTGGCGACCCGAAACTTCACGACGGTCTTGGCTGGAATCTTGATCGCTTCCCCGGTCGCAGGGTTTCTGCCCATGCGAGCTTTGCGGTGTGACTTGACCAGCCGTCCGATACCCGGCAGGACAAACACCCCATTCTTCTTGGTTTCTTGCAGCGCGGTTGTTGCCAACTCGTCCAGGAATTGTCGTGCCACCTTGTTATTCACTTCGCAGCGTTCCGCGACGTGGCGAACCAATTGCGTTTGAGTCATTCGAGCTGTAGCCATAATCCTCCTAACCAGAAACGATCCGGTCAAGTATAGCCGCAGAGCGGCAAGAAATTCGATCTTTTTTGCGAAGCCATGCTAGAAATTCATTCCCAACACGAAACCTGCCCAGCGCGGCTAGCCGGTTTCTAGGCGAGAACATTTGCAGACTGCATGGGAATTATTCTTTGACCGTGGAGAGCACGACCTCTACCGCTGCGAGAGTCCAGTAGGCAGCGATTTGCAGACCGAGAACATTTGTAGACGGCCGAAAAACTTTCTTTCTCTGGTCAGATCAATTCCCCTTAAAAGCCTCGGGATGATCCTGAAGGGTATTCCGGTGCTCCGAGCATTGGTTTTCAGTGTTTTCCAGCCTACTAAGGCACAGCGTTGTCAGGAGGGTTGTCACGCATGGCCCCCTTTTCACAGCTCGAATTCAATGGTTAAGAAAACTGACGGCGCAGGAAACCGCCAGTCTAAGTAGTCGGTGGAGTTTCGCATTCCGTCGAACGGGGCGCCGCACTGAGTAGTGAGTTAGAATTTGTTCCATTAGCGACCTCGTTTGAGGTCGACAACCAGTCAAGGCGAGGTTATCAGTGGAGCACAAAGCCACGACTATGGATCGTCAGCCGGATTCCTGGAATATGCCTGAGATGCTCACGGCAAAAGAACTGGAATCGTTGTTGAAGATCGACGTGAAGACAATTTATGCTTACGTCCAACGCGGGATCATCCCTTACGTTCGTATTCAATCCAATCTCCGCTTTCCGAAGCAGCAACTCCTGGCATGGATCGAAGAGCATAAATTCCAGCCACGGCCAATGAAAAAAACGGCTTAAGGCACAGTGATGTGCCCCGGCTGTGATCGGCATATCGAACGAGCATCTGGCACGGCTACGCCACTCGAGCCTTTTTCCCAGTGGCCGTGGAAACCCTGCCGCTCTTCAACGAAAGTTTGAGCGAGAGCTTATTAACGGCCTTGCGTTTGAGATCTTCATTGGGGTTCAGGTATTGGCGTGTGGTTTCAAGATCGCTATGCCCCATGAGGTGCTGCAGTGTAACGATGTCGCAGCCGCTTTCGAGTAGTTGAGTTGCGTAGGTGTGGCGGAACTTATGGAGGGTAGCGTTTGGAACTCCGGCGCGGACCGCAACTCCTTTGAGACGCCGTAGCAAGTGATTGATCCGGCCTCCTTTGGCATTGCAGAAAACCCAGTCGGCCTTCCGCGGAAGATTTTTCAACAAGGCAACTAGGTCCGGAGGCATGGGTATTGGGCGTTCTTCGTAGTCTTTCGGAGAAAATCCTTCGTCAGGCTTGGCAGTTACACAAATGGTACACTCCTTAAGATTTACGTCGGACCAGATGAGGTAATAGAGCTCGCGTTTGCGGAGACCTGTCAGAAGGAGGGTAGCAAAAACGGTTTTTTCAAAATCATTGCACACGGCAAAAAGAAGATCGAGCTCGTTCTGGCTATACGTAGGGGGCTTGCGAAGCGCCTTCTTTTTTTCGTCTCTGAGGGGCTTGAAGCGCGCGCAGGGATTCGCCATGGCTATGCCGCGTTCATTAATGAGGTAATAGAAGAAAGTGCGCAACGTCCCTAACTCAAAGTTTATCGTTCGGGGCGTGATCCGTCGCCCATGACGTTCGCTCAGTTCCTGGCTGCGCTTGATTTTGTAATCGTCGATGTCGGAGCGGGTAATTGCTTCGACGTACTTCTTTTTCTCCAGATGCCGCTGGAAGTGTCCTAACACCTGCTGGTAGCGGCGAACGGTTTCTGGTTTGCCGGGGGAATGAACCCTCACGTGTTCCACGAACATGGACATGGCGGCATCAATCGTTGTGGCGCTGCGTTCCTCGGCCGCCGCCGGCAGTTCCTTTCCTTGCGCCGCTAGTTCGCCAATCAATTCGTTTTGCTTCCGGCGTTGAGTTTCGAGGGCTTCGCTCGGCACCTGCCCGGCAAGCTGCCGCCGGCGCTTCTTGCCGTCCCACCATTCGACAAAATAGTAGCCAGGCCGCTTGTCCCAGACATACCGGCCCCGGACCTTGCCCAAAGAAATAAACTTCCAGCCAGCACTTTCCCTAACTTTCTTGATAATACGAATCCGCTTCTTTGCTACTGGCAATTAGCCTCCTCCACTGCAAAAAGGGCTGACGCTTGGTGTCTATTTCTTCAATTTTATAGACACCAAGAGCTTATAAGTTTTTGTAAGTTATTGCAAGCAAAAAGATATTGGAGGGATTGGCTGGGAGGCAGGGATTCGAACCCCGATACGCGGCTCCAGAGGCCGCAGTCTTACCGTTAGACGACCTCCCAGTACTGGGCGAGCGGCGGCGGGCGCGGCTCTGGATTGATTCTGCGTAAAGGCGCGGTGGTTGTCAAGATTGGGCGCTGGCGGAAGCGGGCGCGCGTGTATAAGCTGGAGTTATGAATATGGAAATAATTATTACTTTTGCAAATATAATAAAATCGTGCATAATAGGGGTTTCAAGATCGCAAGCGGCGGGCTGGGAATGGGTAAACTGACGATTGTTGGCGTAAGTGCGGGACATCCTTAGGTCGTCAACAAACGAAAAGCAGGTCCTTCGCTGCCGCTCAGGATGACAGCTTGGGGAGGGAAAGATTATGAGAGTTCAGGGCCGGGAAATTGTGAAGGATTTGGCGCCGGAGTTGAACCGGACGCTGCAAGCGGAAGGGATTGAAGTCTTGGGGACGGTGACGGCGGAGTTTGGGGAGATTCTGACGCCGGAGGCGTTGCGGTTTGTCGCGAAATTGTCGCGGAGTTTTTCGCGGATGCGCGAGTTGCTGCTCCAAAAAAGGATCGAGCGGCAGGCGGAGATCGATGCGGGAAAGATGCCGGATTTTTTGAAAGAGACGGAGGAGATACGGCGGGCGTCGTGGGCGGTGGATGCGGCGCCGAAGGACTTGCAGGACCGGCGCGTCGAGATCACCGGGCCGGTGGACCGCAAGATGGTGATCAATGCGCTGAACTCGGGGGCCAAGTGCTACATGGCCGATTTCGAGG
>Ga0080064_1001477_pt1 | contig 47023 bp, 46 predicted proteins | sample Subgrocontami54m_FD_69260 | JGI IMG/M metagenome (GOLD analysis project Ga0080064, IMG submission 69260) | Subsurface groundwater microbial communities from S. Glens Falls, New York, USA - GMW46 contaminated, 5.4 m (SPADES assembly) (version 2) ...
GGGGCCCGCCGGCCGCGCCGCCGGGGGCGGGGGGGCGGGGGGGGGGGGGCGCGCGGGGGGGGCGGGGAGGGGGGGGGGGGCCCCCCCCGCCGATGGGCCGGCCGACGCGGTGGCGATCGAGCTCGACGGTCGGTTGACCTCGATCCGGTCGGGATCGGTCGCCATCGCCGCGATCACGTCGTGCACGAATACCTCGAACCCGACCGTGATGGTCGGCGCCGGGTTACTGGCCCGCAACGCGGTGGCGCGTGGGTTGACCGTCGCGCCGACGGTCAAGACGTCGCTCGCCCCAGGCTCCAAGGTCGTCACCGCCTATCTCCAGGCCGCAGGACTGATGGACCCGCTGGAGCGGCTCGGGTTTGCCCTGGCCGGCTACGGCTGCACGACCTGCATCGGCAACTCGGGACCGCTCGATGCGCCGATCGCCAAGGCGGTCGAGGATCACGACCTGGTGGTCGCCGCGGTTCTGTCTGGCAATCGCAACTTCGAGGGCCGGATCCACCCGCTGGCCCGGGCCAGCTACCTCGCCTCGCCGCCGCTGGTGGTGGCGTTCGCCCTGGCCGGACGGGTCGACATCGATCTGACCAGGGAGCCCCTCGGGATCGGCGACGACGGGCGGCCGGTCTTCCTTGGCGACGTCTGGCCGTCGTCCGAGGAGATCCGCTCGGTGATCGCTTCGGCGATCTCGCCCGACCTGTTTCGCGCGACCTATGCCACGGTCTTTGCCGGCGACGACCGCTGGCGCGCGCTGCCCATCCCGGATGGCGACCGGTTCGCCTGGGATGCGACCTCGACCTACGTCGCGCGGCCGCCATTTCTCGATGGGATCCAGGCCCGACCGGCGCCGGTCAGCGATATCGTCGGCGCCCGGGTCCTGGCCGTCCTTGGCGACTCGGTCACGACCGACCACATCTCCCCGGCCGGATCGATCGCCGCCTCGTCACCGGCGGGCCAGTGGCTCCAGGCGCACGGCGTGGGGCCGCTCGAGTTCAACTCGTACGGCGCCCGGCGCGGTCAGCACGAGGTGATGATCCGGGGCACCTTCGCCAACATCCGGCTGCGCAACCTGCTCCTCCCGGGCACCGAAGGGCCGTACACGGTCCACCTGCCCGATGGCCAGCAATCGTTCATCTTCGACGCCGCCGAGCGCTATCTCGCCGACGGAGTGCCGCTCCTGATCCTGGCTGGTCGCGAGTACGGGTCGGGGTCGTCGCGGGACTGGGCGGCCAAGGGCCCGGCGCTGCTCGGGATCCGGGCGGTCATTGCCGAGAGCTACGAACGGATCCACCGCTCGAACCTCGTTGGGATGGGCGTCCTGCCGCTCCAGTTCAAGCCCGGCCAGACGGCCGCGTCGCTGGGTCTGACCGGACGCGAGCGCTACACGATCGCCGGGCTGGCGAGCGGGCTGGCGCCGCGCTCCGACCTGACCGTGACGGCCATGGCCGATGACGGCGCCGAGCGAACCTTCGAGACGATCGCCCGGCTCGATGGCCCGATCGAGGTCGACTACTACCGCCACGGCGGTATCCTGCCGGCCGTCCTGCGCCGCCTCGCCGGAGTTGGCCGCGGCTGACAACCCCACTCGGAATTCGGGGAGGCCCATGCGCAGCGACGCGATCGGCAGGCAGTGAAGGCCGCCACATCGAGCCCTGAGACCGCCCGGGCAGGGTTGTCGCGGCGGCTGCCGCGGACGGTGCAGGCGAGCTCGGCGATGATCGCGGCCCTGATCGTCTCGGGGCTCTCGCTCGTCATCTACGTCCGGACCCTGCTGCCCGGTTCGAGCTTTGGCGACTGGGGCGAGATGCAGTTGCTCCCCGCCTCGTTCGGGGTCCCGCATCCGACCGGCTACCCCTTGTACATGCTCCTCGACAAGGCGTTCAGCCTCCTCCCGGTCGGCTCACCCGCGTATCGCGCCGACCTGCTGTCGGCCGTCGCGGCGGCCGGGGCGACCGGGGCGAGTGTCCTCATCGCGATCCGCCTGGGGGTCCGACCGGTGATCGCTGGGCTGGCTGGGCTCACCCTGGCCGTGACCGGAACGCTCTGGCTGGAGGCGACGTTCTCGGAGATGAACGGCCTCCATCTGTTCCTCATGGCCCTCCTGATCCATCGGGCCATCGTGTGGCGTGCCGAGCGCCGCGATCGCGATCTCCAACTCGGCGCCCTGCTCACGGGTCTGTCCATCTCGAACCACATGCTGGCGATCACGGTTGCGCCGTTCGTGATCCTGTTCGTGCTGATCGACGCCCGCTCACGACTGATCCAGCGTCCGATCCTGCTCGTCCAGGCGGCGCTCCTGGTCCTGACCGGGGTTTCGCTCTACCTGCTGATCCCACTCCGGGCGCTAGGAGGTCCGCCCGATGTCTACGCTGCCTTCCTGACCTGGGACGGTCTCGCCGGCCTGATCACGGGCGCCCAGTTCCGGGGGGACATGCATTTCGGCTCGGGCGCCAGCCTGAGCACGGCATGGCGAGCCATCCCCGACATCGCGATCCAGTTCCAGGCGCACGCGAACATCGTGTTCCTGGTCGCCGGCGTCACCGGTGGAGCGCTCCACTTCCTCCGGGATCGATGGGCGGCGTCGCTCCTCGCCGTGGTCGCCGCCGTGAACGTCTATGTCTATGCGAACTACATCGGAAACCTCGAGCACTACCTGTTGCTCACCTGGCTCGTCCTCGCCGTTGGCCTCGCGATCGGGTCGGAGATCCTCCTCGCTGCGATCGAGCGACGCCTCGGATCGTGGGTTTCGGGCACCCAGGTTCTCCTGGTCCTCCTGCCCCTGGCCATCGCCGTGGGGAACTGGCCGACCCACGACCAGAGCGCGAATCGGGTCGGCGAGGACTTCGCGGTGGGGGTCTTGGACGAGCTGCCGGCCAACGCGGTCCTGCTCACCTACTGGGATGCGCTCACCGACCTGAGCTACGCCCATTGCATCGATGGCGCGCGTCCCGATGTGTCCCTGCGCGCCTACGATCCGGCCGCGCGGGTCACCTGCGACCCGTGGACCGGACCCCTGGAGGAGGTGGCCAGGGAGCGGCCGGTCTACGCCCTGTTCGTGTTCGAGCCGGACGTTGCTTCGCTGCGTGACTCGTTCACGCTGATCACCGGGCCGACCCTCGCGTTGCCGTACGGCGGGCGTGGGCTCGACCACAGCGGCGTGCTCTACCGGCTCCAGCCGCTCGGTGACTCGGCGGTGTTCGCTCCCTGAGCGTCACGATCGCCCGATGCGATGGGCGACCACGGCGTCTGCCCGGTCGGCTTGGTGGGCGATACTGGATTCGAACCAGTGACCTCGCGGATGTGAACCGCGCGCTCTAACCGACTGAGCCAATCGCCCCGAGGCTCCGGGCGTCGCGCCCGAGCCGGCCGATCATAGCCCGAGGCCCGGCCAGCGAGCAAGGATCACGGCCTCCGGCACGCCCTCGACGACGATCGTCTTGCGCCGGGCCGTGGCCCCGGCCACGATCCGGACGGCCGACCGGCTGCGGCCGAGTTCCTCGGCGATCAGGCGGATCAGGGCATGATTGGCGGCATCCTCGACGGCCGGCGCGGCGACCCGCACCCGGAGGGCACCGGTCTCATCGACGCCCTCGATCCGGTCGACGCCCCCCCGGGGCGTGAGCCGGACCACGAACCGGACGTCGGAGACGGTCATCGGGCAGCGACTCCCACCGGCGGCAACTCCCCTGCCTCGGATCCCGGTCGGGCCCCGAACAATGCTCGCCCGACCCGGACTATCGTCGCACCTTCCTCGACAGCGACCGGGTAATCGTCGCTCATCCCCATCGACAGCCCGGGTCCCAGTTCGGGTTCGGTCGTCCGGAGCGCGGCCGCCACCCGGCGCAATCGGGCGAAGGTCGGCCGGGCTGCCTCCGGGTCGTCGACCAGTCGACCGATCGTCATCAGGCCGTCCAGCCGGAGCGCCCCGAATCGGACCAGGGTCGGCAGGGCCGAGGCGAGCTGGTCCGGACCGAAACCCGCCTTCGAAAGGTCGTCGTCGACGTTGACCTGGAGCAGGACGGGCAGACGGCTGGCGGCCGGGACGGGTCCCTCGGGCGGCAGGCCGCGGACCTCGCGGACGACGCGATCGACCCGGTCCGCGAGCTCGACCGAGTCCACCGACTCGATGACGTCAAAGGTCTCGACGGCACGCCTCACCTTGTTCGACTGGAGCGGCCCGATGAGATGCCAGGAGGCGCCCCTGACCAGGGGGGCCTTGGCCGCGCCCTCCTGGACGCGGTTCTCGCCGAGGACGGTCAGCCCGGCAGCGACCGCGGCGCGGACCCGATCCGGCGGCACGGTCTTGGACACCGCCACCAGCTGGATGTCAGCGGGATCGCGGCCGACCCGCTGGGCGGCCGCGGCAATCCTCTCGAGCACGGCGGAGCGCGCCTGGCGGAAGGCGTCGATCTCGCCCGGGTCGGGCGAATCAGTCACCCGAGTTGGCCGGCGTCCACCGGCTGGCGCTACTTCGCGCGGCGGAGGAAGCTCGGGATCTCGAGGTCGTCCGGGTCGATCTGGGCGCGCTGGACGGGGGCCGGCGAGACGTTGACCGTCCGCTCGGTGCGGACCGCCGCGGCCGCTCCATCCTGGGCGTCACCGGTACCGACCTGACGCTGTCGCTCGAGCTCCTCGAGAAAGTCGCGCGAACTCGGACGGGCCGTCGACTGGACTTCCCAGCTCGATCCTGCGGCTCCCTGGCGGGCCGAGTCGCGCTTGCGGCCGGCGTCGAAGCCGGTCGCGATGACGGTGATCTGGACCTCGTCTCCGAGCCGCTCGTTGAAGCTCGTGCCGAAGATGATGTTGGCCTCCGGATCGGCCGCCGCCCGGATCTCCTCGGCCGCCTCGGTCACCTCGTACAGGCTGAGGTTGGACGAGCCAGTGATGTTGAACAGGATCCCCTGGGCGCCCGAGATGTTGACCTCGAGGAGCGGGCTGGCGATCGCCTGGCGGGCCGCCTCGACCGATCGGTTCTCGCCCGACGCGCGGCCGATGCCCATCAGGGCCGAACCGGCGTCCTTCATGATCGCCCGGACATCGGCGAAGTCGAGGTTGATCAGGCCCGGCACGGTGATGATGTCGCTGATCCCCTGGACGCCCTGGCGGAGGACGTCGTCGACGACCCGGAAGGCGTCGAGGATCGAGGTGTTCTTCTGGACGACGTCCTTGAGCCGGTCATTGGGGATCGTGATCAGGGTGTCGACGTTGGCCTTGAGCTCCTCGGCGGCCTTCTCGGCCACGAGCTTGCGTCGATTGCCCTCGAAGGTGAACGGCTTGGTCACCACGCCGATGGTCAGGGCGCCCATCTCCTTGGCGATCTGAGCCACGACCGGGGCGGCACCGGAACCCGTTCCACCGCCCAACCCGGCGGTGATGAAGACCATGTCCGAGTCGCGCAACGCGTCGGCGATCTTGTCGGTGTCTTCCTCGGCGGCGCGCTGGCCGATCGAGGCGTCGCCGCCCGCGCCGAGACCGCGAGTGATCTTGTCACCGACCCGGATCTTGTGCGGCGCGTCCGACTGGAGGAGGGCCTGGGCGTCCGTGTTGCAGGCGATGAACTCGACGCCCATCATCTCGGCCCGGATCATCCGGTTGACCGCATTACTGCCGCCACCGCCGACACCGACCACGCGGATCAGCGCGAAGTTCTCGGAATCGGATCGCAGCGACATCGCCTCTCCTTGGATGGCTCGGGTCGGGTGCTGGACGTCAAGGGATGGGGGTGCGCGCTCTGGAAGCTGTCGGGCGAGTATAGCGCCGGGTCAAGGGGTCCGCGGCCAATGCCTCTTCCGGACGCCGCTCGAGGGCTCAGGCCGGGCGCGAACCGGTCACGGGAAGATGCTTCGGAGCGCGTCGCGGAGCCGGCCGAGGCCACCGCTGGCCGGGGCCGATTCGTAGCGTCCGGTCTCGCCCTGGGCGAGGACCTGGGCACCCCAGCGCAGGAGGCCGATGGCGGTGCTGTTGGCCGGGGTCAGGAGATTGTCGACCAGCCCGCCGACGCCGGTCGGACCGGCGATCCGGACCGGCATCTGGAGGACTTCGCGGCCAAGCTCGGAGGCGCCGGCCAGCTGGGCGCCACCGCCGGTCAGGACGATCCCGGCCGGGAGCATCCCGTGGCCGGAAGCCTTCATCTCGTTGGCCAGCAGCTCGAACGTCTCGCGCATCCGGGCTTCGATGACCTGGCACAGCTCGAGCCGGCTGACCGTTCGACCGGCTTCCTCACCGAGCATCGAGACGCCGATGACCTCGTCCGGGTCGATCGCCCGGAGGTCGCAGGTCCCGTTGTTGACCTTGAGCTCCTCGGCCACCTGGAGGCTGGTCTTCATGACCGCCGCGATGTCCATCGTCACGTTGTTGCCGCCGACCGGCAGGACGCTGGTGTGGAACGGCGAGCCGTCGGCGAACAGGGCCAGGTCGATCGTGCCCGCGCCGATGTCGGCGACGGCGACCCCGAGCTCCTTCTCGGTCTCGCTCAGGACCGCCTCCGCGGAGGCCAGCGAATCGGCCACCAGCTCGTCGATCTTGACCCCGGCCGCGACGACGCACTTGGTCAGGTTCTGGACCGCCGTCGCCGAGCCGGTGACGATGTGGGTCTCGACCTCGAGCCGGATCGCGCTCATCTCGAGCGGATCCTTGACCCCCTCCTGGCCGTCGACGATGAACTGGCGGGGCAAGACGTGGAGCGGTTCGCGGTTGGACGGGATCGAGATCGCGCGGGCCACCTCGGTCGCCCGGTTGATGTCCTCGCGGGCGACCTCGCGGCCGTGACCGCTGACGGCGACCGCGCCGCGCGAGTTCTGGCTCTCGACGTGCTGGCCACCGACGCCAACGAAGGCTCGGTCGATCTTCCAGCCGGACAGCCGCTCGGCCTGCTCGACCGCCGCGCTGATCGACTGGACGGTCTGCTCGATGTTGACGACGACGCCCTTCTTGAGCCCGGTCGTCGGGACCGTCCCCTTGCCGATGATCGTCAACCCGCCGTCCCGGTCGACCTCGCCGATGAGTGCGGTGACCTTCGTCGTGCCGACGTCGATCCCGACCAGGACCGCTTCTCGTTCCACAGTCGTCGTTGCCCTCTAGAGGAAGTGGCGGCGGATGAGAGCCACGTTCTGGAAGATCCGTGGCCCGAAGGTGATCAGTGCGACCAGATACAGGTCCAGTCCGAGCCGATCGCCGATGAAGGTGAGGAGGACCGCCACGAGCGCGTTCGTGACAAATCCGGTGACGAAGATGCGATTGTCATAGACCCCATCGAGTTCCGCTCGGACGGCCCCGAGGACCGAGTCGAGCGCCGCCACGATCGCGACCGCCGAGTAGCGGGCGAACTCGAAACTGACGTCCACCTGGAGGAGGAGCCCGAGCAGAACCCCCAGGACGAGGCCTGCCAGGGGAAGGAGCACGTGGCGTCGCCCTCCGGTCCGATCGTTTCGGCAAGGCTACTCGACCCGACGGACCGCCAGCAACCCAGCCCGTTCACGGCGCGACCTTGAGCGTGTAGGTGCCGTTCCGATCGTCGCCAAGGACGACCGTCGCGATCGACTCCTCGCGACCGGCCAGCAGGCTGCGCAAGAGCCGGACCTGGCCGGGGATCAGGTCGGTCTGGCGGATCGTCGGGGTGTAGAAGCCGAAGACCGCGGACCAGCCGCCCTTGCCGGTGTCGATGGTGAAGCCGTGCGCGTCATCGATCGTCAGGTGCAGGCCGGCCGCGCTGCTCCCGATGTCGACCGGGCGGAGCGAGCCCAACCGGCTGGCCGCGTCGAAGTCGACCGGGTCGACGGTGCCCCCGATCCCGAGGATCTCGGCCGGCGGGTGTCGCTCGGCGTCGTCGAGGCCACCCGGGAGGCCATCCGGCGGGTTTGGCGTCCGGCGATCGACGATCACCGGCAGGTTGGTGCCCGACGCGGCCAGCCCAAAGGCAACTCCGTCGGCGTCGATCAGGTAGCCCTGGTCGCCGACCTGCCAGACGGCGATCGCGCTCCGTTCGGTGAGTCGAACCCGGAGGGTATCGGGCAGGGCCACCTCGACCGCCGCCTCGGACACCGTGGGGAGCGCGCGCAATCGGTCGGCCATCCCGTCGGTCGACAGGCGGAACAGGTTGACCCCATCGGGCACGGCCAGCTCGTGCCGGATCGTCGCCTCGGGGGTCAGGCTGGCGCCGACGAGGAGGAGATGGCGATAGGCAAAGGCCTGGCTGGCGTTCGCGCCGTACAGCCCGATCCCGCTGGCCAGCAGCACGAACAGAGCCAGCGCGCGGGTCCGGTTGAGGCCCGCCGACGCTCGCTTGATCCCGGTCCCGCGGCGAGACATGCCACCCGACCCACGAATGCCGAATGCGCCGCGGGTCACCCGTCGGCCGGTCATCGGGGCAGATCCGCCGGCGTCAGCCGGCGCCGGACGGCGGTCGCCTGGCGCTCGATCGCCAGGGCCACGATCCGTTCGGCTACCCCGGCGAAGGTGGAGCCCCCGGCGGCGGCCATCGCCGGGAACAGGCTGATCGGGGTGAACCCCGGGATCGTGTTGATCTCCGAGAGGTAGATCCCACCCTCGGTCAGCAGGAAGTCGATCCGCGCGAAGCCCTCGGCCCCGATCGCCCGGTAGGCGTCGCGGGCGATCTTGAGGATGGTGGCCCTGGTGACCGCATCGACCTCGGCGTTGACGGTCGTCCTGGACAGGCCGGGCGTGTACTTCGCGGCGTAGTCGTAGAACTCGTGGCCGGCCACGATCTCACCCGGTCCGTACAGCTCCAACCGGGCGGGGTCATTGCCGAGGACCGACACCTCGAGGTCGCGCGCGCCAGCGAGATAGGCCTCGGCCAGGACGACCGTATCGTGGAGCAGGGCGGTCTCGATCGCCGGGGCGCGCTCGTCGGGGCCGTGGGCCAGGGTCATCCCGACCGACGAACCGAGCCCCGCCGGCTTGATCATCAGCCGCGGATCGCCGGTCCCCGCCGCAAACGCTTCGAGCTCGGCCAGGACCCCGGCCGGGTCGGACGCCCAGCGGCGCACCCCGATCTCACGCCAGTCGGCGACCGGCAATCCGAGCCCGCGGACGAGACGCTTGAAGATGGCCTTGTCCATCCCGATCGCCGAGGCGGTCACCCCCGAGCCGGTATAGGCCAGCCCGGCGGCGTCGAGGATCGCCTGGATCGTGCCGTCCTCGCCAAACGGGCCGTGGAGGGCGATGAAGACGACTGGCGCGGGGGTCGCGGCGGCCAGCCGGTCGACGGCCCGTCCAAGCGATTCGGGGTCGCTGGCGCCAAGACCGGCGGGGTCGTCCCAGGCCGTTGGCGCCAGGCCCTGGCCGCGGAAGCCGGCCGGGAGCCGCCACCAGCCGCCGGCGAGATCGATCAGGATGCGCTCGACGGTCCGACCCGCGCCCTCGAGCGCGTCGGCGATCGCCGTCCCCGACACGACCGAAACGTCGTGCTCGGCCGATGGCCCGCCGAGCAGGACGACGATCGGCGGCAGCTCTCCGACCGCGGTGCGCTCGACGGTCATCCCGCGGCTCCCTCCGCGTCGGGCGCGCCGTCGCTCCAGCCGGGACCCCACGCGCCGAGGAAGACGACCTCCGGGACGAGCGCCAGGCCGGAACTCCGGAGGACCTCGGCGCGGACCGTCTCACCGAGCCGCCGGACGTCCGTCGCTGTGCCCTTCCGGTCGTTGATCAGGAAATTCGCGTGCTTCTCGCTGACCGAGGCCCCGCCGATCCGCCGGCCCTTGAGCCCGGCCGCGTCGATCAGCCGCCCCGCCGAGTCCTCCACCGGGTTCCGGAAGTAGGAACCGGCGCTCGGGATCCCCAATGGCTGGTGGGCCTGGCGCCAGCGCCGGATGTCGTCGAGCCGCAGGCGGATCTCGTCGGGGGTCGCCGCGCTGAGCCGGAAGGTCGCCGTAACCACGATCTCGGCCGGTGCGCCTACGGCCCGTCGGTGCTTCAGGCGGCTGTCCCGATAGCCGAGCGCCAGGCCGTCGGGATCGAGCCGAACCTCGGTCCCGTCGGCGGTCATCACCAGCGCGCTCTCGAGGACGGCCCGGATATCGGACTCGTGGGCGCCGGCATTGGCCCACACGGCGCCGCCGACGGTGCCCGGGATGGCCAGGCCGAACTCGAGGCCGGTCAAGCCGGCGCCCTGGGTGACCGTGGCCGCGCGGGCCATCGGAACCCCAGACTCGGCGATCAACCGCCCGTCGACGACCTCGCTGCCCTCGGCCCGGACCTGGATCACCAGGCCGCGGATGCCGGCATCGGCGATGACCACGTCGCTCCCCCGCCCGAGGATCGTGTGGGGGATCCCGCGGGTCCGGACGAACTTGACCAGGGCGCGCAGCTCGAACGCGTTGTGCGCGACCGCGAACAGGTCCGCCGGCCCACCGACGCGCATCGTGGTGAACCGGGCCAGGGGCTCATCGCGCGAGGTCTTGACCCCGATCCGGCGCTGGATCTCCGTCCCCAGGGCGATCGGGTCGAAGTCCGCCACGCTGCTGGCCGTGTCCGAGGCGGTCATGCGGCGAGCCCGCGGGAGCGCCGATCGATCGCCGCCCGATCTGGCAGGGGTCGCCGCTCGGCCGCGGCCAGGACCAGCTCCGCCAGGGCATCGGCCGCGGCGGGGCGACCCAGCTCACGCGACGCGGCGGCCATCCGGGCATGCGTGGCTGGGTCGTCGAGGATGGCCGCGGCATCGAGCAGGGCCGCGGCGTCAAAGGCTTCGTCCTCGACCAGCCGGGCGGCGCCCGACTCGACCAGGCGTCGGGCGTTGGCCCGCTGGTGACCGGCGGCGTGCGGATACGGGACCACGACCAGCGGCTTGCCCAGCGCGGTCGCCTCGGCCAGGGTGGAGCTCCCGGCCCGCCCGACGATCAGGTCGGCCGCCACCAGCGCCTCGGCCATCTCCAGGCCGAGGAAGGGATACGGCCGGTACCAGGTTCGCCGCTCCTCGGGCAGCGCTTCCCTGGCGGTCAGGGCGTCGGCGTAGCCGACCTCCCCGGTGACATGGACCACGTGGACCCGGTTGACCAGCTCGGGCAGGGCCACCGCGACCGCGGCGTTGAACCGGCGGACCGCCTGCGAGCCGCCGAAGATCAGGACCAGGCGCTCTCCCGGCCCGACCCCGAACCGGGCCCGGGCGGCATCGGGATCGACGGCGCCGAAGTCGCGGATCGGCGTCCCGGTCAGATAGCAATGCGCCCCGGTGACGGCCATCGCCGCGCACGTCTCCGGGAACGAGACGGCCACCAGCGAGGCGAGCCGGGCGACCGTCCGGACGCTCCGGCCGGGGATCACGTTGCCCTCCCACAGGATCGTCGGGATGCGCATCGTCCGGGCCGCGCTGAGGACCGGGATGGCGACATAGCCACCGGTGGTCAGGATCGCCGCCGGCCGCTCGCGGGCCAGGATCGCGGCCGCCTGTGGGACGGACAGGGCCAGGCGGGCCGGGTCGAGGACGAGGTGGACGGATCGGTCGGTCGTCCGGAGCGAGCGCAGGGCGAGGCGGCGGACGGAGATCCCGGCCTCCGTCACGATCGATGCCTCGAGCCCACGGTGCCCGCCGAGCCAGGCCAGCTCGAGCTCAGGGGCGCGGGCGCGGAGCGACTGGGCGACGGCCAGAGCCGGGTAGATGTGCCCGCCCGTGCCGCCGCCCGCGATCAGCAGACGCATCGTTCCAGGTGCCTCGTTCGACCGTCTCTCGCGAGATCGAGAGCAGGATGCCGACAGCGGCCAGGCTGATCGTCAGGGACGACCCGCCGGCGCTGATAAACGGAAGGGTGATCCCGGTGATCGGGAACAGGGCGACGACCACCCCGATGTTGATGAAGGCCTGGATGCACAGCCAGGTCGTGATCCCGGCCGCCAGGAGCGCCCCAAACGTGTCCGGCGCGGACAGCGCGATCCGGACCCCCTGGTAGGCCAGGATGACGAACAGGGCGACGACCAGGCCCGCCCCGAACAGACCGAACTCCTCGCCGATGACGGCAAAGATGAAGTCGTTGCTGGCATTTGGCAGGAACAACCCGCCGGCGCCGCGACTCTGACCGAGCCCCAAACCGAGTAGGCCGCCGGAACCGAGCGCCATCAGCCCCTGGACCGAGTGGAAGCCGATCCCCGACGCGTCCTTCCAGGGATCGATCCACGACTTGATCCGCTCGAGCTGGTAGCCGTGGAGGGCGAACATCACGACCCCGACCAGGCCACCCGCCCCGAGCAGCCCGACCTGGAAGACGCTCGCCCCGGCCAGGATGAACATGGTCAGGCCGGTGATCGAGACGACCATCGAGGTGCCCAGGTCGGGTTCCCGGAGGACCAGCCCGACGATCGGCAGAAAGATGATCAGGAACGGGATCGTCCCGCGCAGGAAGCCGCCGATCGACGTCCCGCGCTTGGCCAGCCAATGGGCCAGGTAGATGACCAGGGCCAGTTTGGCGAACTCCGCCGGATGGACGGCCGGGAACGGCCCGACCTTGAGCCAGCGGGCCGAGCCGCCGACCACCTGGCCGAGACCGGGCACGAACACCAGGACGAGCAGGACGATCGCCAGCCCGTAGACCGGGATCGACACCAGGCGCAGCCGGCGATAGTCGATCCGCATCATCCCCAGCATCGCCAGCAGCCCGGCCACGCACCAGAAGACCTGCGGGGCGACGGTCGCGAAGACATCCCCCTCCTCGGTATAGGCCTTCATCGCCGACGATGAGAAGACCATCAGGATCCCGATCGCCGACATCGCGATCACCGCCACCAGGATCACGTAGTCGGGCTGGTGGACCTCGCGCCGGAGGACCTTTGGCGGGTGATCGATGGCGGGACGCGGTCGAGTCCGGCCGCGCAGGGCCGTCGTCGGGGCGGTCATTCCTGGGCCTCCTCGGCGAGGGTCGCCACGGCGGCCTTGAAGGCGCGGCCACGGGCCTCGTAGTCGACGAACATGTCAAAGCTCGCGGCCGCCGGGCTGAGCAGGACGGTCGCCAGCGCCACGCCGAGGCGGCCGTCCGCGGGGCTCTTCGCGGCCAGCTCGGCCGCGATGACGGCCGCCCGGCGAACCGCACCTTCGAGGGTCGCCGCGCGCTCGGTCCAGCCCAGACCGGCGGCGCGGAACCGCGCCTCGAGCTCCGGGCCGCTCTCGCCGATCAGGATGGCGGCGGCGGCACGCTCGGCGACGACCGGTCCCAGCGCGTCCAGGTCGATCCCCTTGTCGCGGCCACCGGCGATCAGCACGATCGGCGGATCGAAGGCCCGAAGTGCAGCGACGACGGCATCCGGCTGCGTCCCCTGTGAGTCGTTGACGAAGCGAACCCCGCGGACGGTGGCCACAGTCTCGAGCCGGTGCTCGACCCCGACAAAGGTCGCAACCGCGGCCCGGATGGCGTCAGGCGACAGGCCGAACAGGAGCGCCACGGCGATCGCGGCCTGGGCATTGGCGATGTTGTGCCGACCCGGGATCCGCAGCTCGGAGATCGGCAGGATCCGGCCATCGACGCCGGTTGGCGCCGGGCCGCCACCGGCCGCCGCGAGCGGCTCGATCCGGTCGGCGACGATCCAGCCGTCGACCAGTCCAAGGCCGCCGCTCGCCGGCGCGCCAAGCGCGTACGGGACGATCCGAGCGCGGGCACCGGCGCCGTACGTCGCCACGACCGGATCGTCGAGGTTGAGGACCAGGGCACCGGCCGGATCCACCTGGTCGGCAAACCGCCGCTTGACCGCCCGATAGGCGGCCAGCGATCCGTGTCGGTCGAGATGATCGGAGGTCACGTTGGTGAACACGGCCACCGTGGTTCCGCGCGACAGGGTCGGCAGCTGCAGCTCGGACAGCTCGATGACCACCCGGTCGTCCGGCCGCAGGTCGGGCAGTCGTTCAACCAGCGGTCGTCCGATGTTGCCGCCGAGGATCGCCCGATGGGCAGGATCGGTCGCCAGGAGCGAATGGGTCAGGGCCGAGGTCGTGGTCTTGCCCTTGGTGCCGGTGATCCCGATCGTCGATGCCGGGCACAGGCGCAGCACGAGATCGGCCTCGGACACGATCGCCGCGGCGCTCGGCTCGCCAGCCGCTCGGGCGACGACGAGCGCCTGGAGGGCAGCCCGCAGCCGGGGCTCGGTGGTCGGGTAGTCCGGATTGACGGCCGGCGAGGTCGTCACCAGGGCCGCTCCGCGAAGGGCTTCGTCCGGATCGATCTCCGGGCCGGCCAGCAGGCGGACCGGGCGGCCATCGAGGGCATCCAGCGCCGATCTCAGCTCGTCCGCCGGTCGGGCGTCGTAGACGGTGACGGCGGCCCCGGCATCGACCAGGAAGCGGGCCAGGGCGATCCCGCTCCGGGCGAACCCGAGGACCGTGACCGGTCGGCCGGTCAGCTCGCCGGCCCGGATCCCGGACAGGGTCAGCCGGTCTGGATCGAGCGTTGGCCCGGGTGTCGGTGGCGGGTTGGTCGTCATCGTGCTCATCCCAGGGTGTGGATCGACGCCATGAACAGGGTCACTCCAAGCAGGCCGGCCAGCACGCCGAGGATCCAGAACCGGATGGTGATCTTCTCCTCGTTCCAGCCGAGCAGCTCGAAGTGATGGTGGATCGGTGACATCCGGAAGATCCGCCGGCCGCCGGTGGCCTTGAAGTAGGCGACCTGGAGGATGACCGAGCCGGTCTCGATGACGAACACCAGGCCGATCAGCGGCAGGACCACGATCTGACCGGTGATCAGGGCGGTCACGGCCAGCGCGGCGCCCAGCGATAACGAGCCCGAATCGCCCATGATCACCTGGGCCGGGTGAACGTTGAACCACAGGAAGCCCATGATCGTGCCGATGATGATCGCGCAGAGCAGGGCCAGGTTCGGCTGGTTTGGCAGGTTGAGCAGGGCGATGATCATGTAGGCCACGAAGGCGAAGGCGAGCGTCCCGCCGGCCAGCCCATCGAGCCCGTCGGTGATGTTGACCCCGTTGCTCGAGGCGACGATCGCGAAGGCCGCGAAGATCACGTACAGCGCCGGCCCGATCGTGACGTCGTGGGCGAATGGGACCCGGATCGCATCGATCCCGAAGTGGCGCTGGATGTACAGCGCGGCCAGGACCGCCACCACGATCTGCCAGAGCAGCTTGCGCCGCACGCTGATCCCCGTCCCGGTCTTGGCATTGCGGTAGTCGTCGAACGCCCCGAGCGCCCCGACTCCGAGCAGCGCCGCCAGCGGCGAGTAGGTATCCGGGGTGTCCCCACCGACCGCCCCGAGGACGAGCGCGACAGCCGCCACGATCACGATCAGGAGGATCCCGCCACCGGTCGGAACGCCCTGCTTGACCTGGTGGCTTACCGGTCCCTCTTCGCGGATGTTCTTGCCAAACCGGAGATGGCGCAGCAGCCGGATATATGGCGGCATGAGGATGACCACGAGGATGAACGCCAGGAGCAGGCCCTGGATCAGCTCGACGGTCCCGATCTTCATGACCCGAGCTCCGTCCGAAGCGCTTCGACGAGGTGCTCGAGGGCGATCCCCCGCGACGCCTTGACGAGGACCACGTCACCGGGCACGAGCCGCGGCCGAAGGACGTCGTGGGCGGCTTCGGCGTCGGCCACTTCCAGGATCCGGTCCGGGTCGAGACCGGCTTCGCGGGCGCCCTCGGCGATCCCCGACGCTCCCTCGCCGACGACGATCAGCAGATCGGCCACCCGACCGGCGGCCAGACCGACTTCGTGGTGTCCGGCGTCGGTCGCTTCGCCCAGCTCGAGCATCTCGCCGAGGACGGCGATCCGCCGCCCACGCAACCCGGCCAGGACATTGAGCGCTGCGCGGACCGAGGCCGGTGCCGCGTTGTAGCTGTCGTCGATCACGGTCACGTCGCCGAGACGGATGACGTCGCCACGGTGCGCCGCCTCGGACGGTACGGTCAGACCGGTCCCGATCGCATCGAGATCGAGCCCCGCGGCGATCCCCACGGCCACCGCGGCGAGCCCGTTGTGGACGGCGTGACGGCCGAGCCCCGGCACGGTCATCGAACGGCTGCCGATCGGAGAGCGGAGCTCGAAGCGCATCCCGCCGACGCCGAGCGATTCGACCCGCTCGGCGCGGACGTCGGCTTCGAGGGCGAAGCCGTAGGTCATGATCCGCGCCGCGGTCCGGGCCGCCATCAGGCGGACCCGTTGGTCGTCGGCGTTCAGGATCGCGCTGCCATCGGCGGGCAGGGCCTCGATCAGCCGACCCTTCTCGGCGTCGATCGCGTCGATCGAACCCATCCGGCTCAAGTGGACGGGTTGGATCGCGGTGACCACGCCGATCCGCGGGCGACCGATCCGGGTCAGGTCGGCGATCTCGCCCTCGACGTACATTCCCATCTCGAGGACCAGCGCCTGGTCCGCGGCGGACAGGCGGAGGACGGTCAGCGGGAGGCCGATCTCGTTGTTCTCGTTGCCCTCGTTCTTGAGCGTCCGGAAGCGGGTGGCGAGAACCGCCGCGACCGCCTCCTTGGTCGAGGTCTTGGCGATGCTGCCGGTGATCCCGACGGTCAGCGGGTCGAACCGTCGACGCCAGGCCGCCGCCAGGGCCTGGAGGGCCGGCAAGGGCTGAGTCACCCGGACGATCGTGACGTCGCCCAGGCTGGCCGGGAGCTGGCCGGGTCGGCTGACGAGCAGACCGGCGGCGCCGGCCGCGACCGCCGCGGCGAGGTGGTCGTGCCCGTCGGTCCGTTCTCCGGACAGGGCGACGAACAGGTTGCCGGGCTCGACCCGCCGCGAATCGACCGCCGCCCCACGGATCGGGCGATCCGCGCTGCGCTCGAGACGACCGCCGGTCAGCCGTGCGATCTCGGCGCCGTCGAATGCCTCGCCAGCGGGACGAGGCGGCGACGGCGGCGGCGCGTCGGTCACGGCTGCGAGTGTCCCATAGCCACTCACCGTCCGGTCGGCGCGGTCGCGGCGGGCAGATCGAGCGTCGTCATCGCGTCGGTGGCGATCCGCCGGAACAGCTCGTACGACTCGACCGCCAGCGGCAGGTTGCCCTGGGCGATGAACATCGGGACGGGCTTGTGGATCGTGACCACCACGATCAGCTCGGGCCGGCCACGGCCGATGTACCCGACGAAGGTGTGGTTGTAACGGTTCGAGATCCAGCTGCCCCGCCCGTGGTTGAGCTTGGGGTCCCAGATCTGGGCGGTCCCGGTCTTGCCGCCGACCTCGTAGCCCTTGACCAGAGTCTTGGCCTTGTACCAGGGGACCTCGTGGACGACGTAGTGCATCAGGTCGACCAGGGTGTGGCTCATCTCGGAGGTCATCACTCGGCCGCGGTCGACCGGCTGGACGTCCTGGTCGCCGATCCCGAGGACGACGTGGGGAGTGACCAGGGTCCCGCCGTTGACCATCGCGGCATAGGCGGTCGCGAGCTGGAGCTCGGTCACCGACACGCCCTGGCCGAAGGCGCCGTTGGCCAGGTCGGTCTGGCTCCAGTGCCGGATGGCCGGATCGCGGACGACACCCGAGGCTTCGCCGGCCAGATCGACCCCAGACTTCCGTCCGAAGCCGAGCTTGACCCACTCCGCGGCCAGGATCGACGCCGCCTGGACGGTGGTCCGACCCAGGCCGATCGCGATCCGCGCCGCCCCGACGTTGCGGGAGTAGGCCACGATCCAGCGGGCCGGCTTGAGGCCCGTGGCGGTCCGGTCGGCGTCGTAGATCCGGGCGGCGCCGTGATCGAGAGACAGCGAACCGGTGTCGTTGATCAGGCTGTCGAGGGTGATCGAGCCCTGCTCGAGGGCTGCCTCGGCGGTCATCATCTTGAACACCGATCCGGGTTCGAACGGGACCGACACGTTGGGGTCGACAAACGCGCCGGGGTTCGTCGCGGCCACCTTGCGATAGTCGTTGGCGTCATACGACGGGTAGCTCGCCGAGCTGTAGATGGCGCCCGTGTACGGGTCCATCACGATCGCCGAGACGCCGGTCGCGCCGTCGGCGCTGAAGGCGGACAGGACCTCCTGCTCGACGGCCTGCTGGAGCTTGGTGTCGAGGGTCAGCCGGAGGTCGGCGCCGGGGACCCCGGGGTTGAGGACCTGGGCGGTGTCGGTGATCGGGCGGCCGACGACATCGCGATCGGCCAGCAGCTCACGCGGGGTGCCCGCCAGCTGGGCCTGGTATTTCTCCTCGACGCCGTACTGACCCTGGCCATCGCTGTTGACGAAGCCAAGCAGGGCTGCGGCGAGCGTCGTCCCCTCCGCCCCGCCGTCCTGCGGGTACGAGCGCTCGGGGACCGGTTCGAGGGTGATCGACGACAACGTCCCGTCGACCGAGGCGTCGCGGATCTTGGTGGCGGTCGCCTCGTCGACCTGTTTGGCCAGGATGACGTACGGCCGGCCGGCTTCGATCTTGTCGAGCAGGATCGCCGTGTCGTCGGCATTGAGCTGGAGGATGCCGGCCAGCTCGGTCCCCACGTCGCGCCGCTGCTGCTGGGTCAGCTGGTCGGCCGCGGCCGCGACCTGGTAGCGGGTGATCGTGGTCGCCAGGACCACCGTCCCGGTCCGGTCGTAGATCGTTCCCCGGCGGACGGGTTCCTCGACCTTGACCGTTGTCTGGTGGCGGGCCATCGCCGCCAGGTCGTCGTGACGGACGATCTGCCACCACACGAGGCGGCTGCACAGCGACGCCCCGATGACCAGGAACACGACCAGCATGACGAGCAGGCGGCGCCGCGAATCGGTCCGTCCAAGCATCGTCACGCCATCGGTCATGTCGGGCGATCGACTAACGGGCCGGGACGACGAGCGGCTCGGCCAGCTGGTCGAGACGGAGGTCGATGGCCTGCTTGCGGATGGCCGAGCCGCGGCCGAGCCGGTTCAGGTCGGACACCAGCTGTTGGCGCTGGATCTCGAGCTGCGACCAGCGGTTCGACAATCGGTCGATCTCGTACCCCGTGGCCGACACCCGGACGCTCTGGACCAGCGAGAAGAAGGCCAGGATGAAGGTCAGTGCGATACCGGCCAGCAGCACCCCGACCCGGCTCGTCCGCCGATGGGCTCGGATCGTCGGGCGCGACCGGCGGCGCGGGAGGCTCGGCGCCTCGATCGAGCGGGGCGGCAGGAAGGTCGGGCGCGAACGGGCGCCCTGGAAGACGGCCACTAGTCGCCGACCGCGTAGCTCAGGCGCCGATCGTCGATATCGAGGAAGGCCAGCGGCTCATGCTCGCGCTCGGCGGGTTCGTGACCGGGTTCGGTCCCGTCGACGCCAACGACGCGCTCCACTCGTTCGCGAAGTTCGTGCTGGCGCCGTCCGTATGACCGACGGCGACTCGACTGGTGACGCTTGCTCATCGAGGTCCTCCTCCTCCATTCGCGGCCTGCTGGTGTCCTGGCTCGGGGGTTCGGGCTCCGGTTCGCCCGGTTGAAGGTCGTCGGGCGCTACGCAGCGGTCCGTTCGGCGGCCCGCAGCCGGGCGCTTCGGGCTCGTGGGTTGGCCGCGATCTCCGCGGCGGTCGGAGTAAGCGACTTGGTCAGCAGGCGCAGTCGCGGCGAGCGGCCGCAGACGCAGATCGGAACCACCGGTGGGCAGACGCAGCCCTTCCGCTCGAGATCGAGGAAGCGCTTGACGATCCGGTCCTCGAGCGAGTGGTAGCTCAGGACGACCAGCCGGCCGCCCGGCCGAAGCAGATCGACCGCAGCGGCCAGGCCAGCGCTCAGCGCATCGAGCTCGGCGTTGACCGCGATCCGGAGCGACTGGAAAACGCGGGTCGCGGGGTGGATCCTGCGGCGACCTGGGGCGCCGGGTGCCACCCGCTCGACCAGCCCGGCCAGCTCCTCGGCGGTCTCGATCGGTCCGCTCCGGCGCGCCTCGACGATCGCCCGGGCGATCCGTCCCGCCTGGGGCTCCTCGCCGAAGCGCCGGAAGAGAGCTTCCAGCTCGCGGGCGTCGAGAGTGGCCAGGAGCTCCGCGGCCGACACCCCGACCGACGGGTCGAAGCGCATGTCGAGCGGACCGCCGGTGCGAATCCCAAAGCCTCGCTCGGCGTCGGCCAGCTGGAAGCTCGACAGTCCGAGATCGAGCAGGAGGCCATCGACGGCTTCGAAGCCGGCCTTCGGGGCGACCGAGCCGAGCTCGCGGAAGTTCGCCTGGCGCAGGACCAGCCGATCACCGAACCGGGCTGCGAGACGCTCGCGAACCCGGGCGATCGCTGCCGCGTCGGCATCGAGGCCGAGCAGGCGGCCGTCGGGATCAGTCGCTTCCAGGATCCGCTCGGTGTGCCCACCGCCGCCGAGCGTGGCGTCGATCTGAAGGCTGCCAGAAGCTGGCGCGAGTAGCGTCAAGACCTCCTCTGCCAGCACCGGAAGGTGCTCTACCTTCATCTCGTCTCCCGTTCCTTGGCGGTCCCGAACGGACCCTGGAAGCGCATATGGTTGGGGGGCCGGTCGCGGCCCGGTGCGGTTGTCCGATCCGGTCCTCAGATCCCGAGGCCGGTGAGGTGGGCGGCGAGGGCATCGGGTGCCTCCATCGCCTTGCGGTAGTCGTCCCAGGCCGCCGGTGCCCAGATCTCGGCGTGGTCGCGGGCGCCAACGACGACCGCGTCGCCAACCAGCCCGAGCAGGTCGCGCAGCGAGGCCGGAACCACGATCCGGCCCTGCCGGTCGAGCTCGACTTCGTAGGCGCTGGCAAACAGGGCCCGACTGAACGTCCGGGCAGCCGGATCGGCGATCCCGAGCCCGCCGACCTTGCCGGCCAGCGCCTCGAACTCGGCCTTGGGGAAGATCGCCAGGCAGGCGTCGACCCAGCGGGCCAGGTAGGCCCCGCCGTCGAGCTGCAGGCGGAACTTGGCAGGGACGGCGATCCGTCCCTTGTCGTCCACCGAGTGCCGGTACTCGCCGGTGAACATTTGTCGGCTATCCCCTTTGGTCGGGCGATCGGGTCCTGGTCGGGTCGGGTGTGGGTGGCTGTCGCTGGTCGGTTGGGTCAGGTTCCAGAGCGGCTCGGGTCGATCGATGGTCGGGTCGTTCGGGTCACCTGCCCGGGGGTCGCGTGGGTCGGCGTGCTGAGGCGGCGGGTCGTGGCATCCGCGTCCTGCCTCGTGTCGGGCAGTGCCACCTCGGTGGTGAGCCGCTCCGCGGCCCGGTCCGTCGCTGTGGTACTGCTCCCCACTTAACACCACTTCGTGCCACTTCGCCGCATTCTACACGTCCAGCGACCCCCGTCAATGCCAGATCGGAGGTTTTTCGGCCGGGTCACGACTCGGGGCCGGAGCGTGAGTTGGCGATGGGGCGTGGCTGGGTGGCGGGACGTGGGTTGGCGGTGGGGCGTGGCCGGGCGGCGGGACGTGGCGGTCGCCCGTTGCCCGCGGCGGTCGCCCGTTGCCCGCGGCGGTCGCCCGTGCCCGAGGCCGGCTCCCCTGACACATGACCACCAGGCGTTCGTTGGTCACGCTGGAACCGGGTGTGGCGTCCGGAATCGGCTCAGTTCTGGGTCAGGCGCTCATCACCCGTGCAGGTGACACGAATTGCGCCCGGCGTCGATGACCAATGACCGCGTGAGGTGCATCTGTCACGATCGCGACGCCGCGCCGCGCCCGCCGCGCCACTCGACCGCTCGAACCACGGCCCGCGCCACGCCGCTCGACCCACGGCCCGCGCCGCGCCCGCTCAGGAGGGCGGCAGCGGGATCCTGAGGATGTCGCCAACGTGGACGAGGCTCGGGTCGGTGATCTCCGGGTTGGCCGCCTTGAGCGCCTTGAGGGTGATCCCGAACTTCGCCGCGATCGAGGTCAGGAAGTCGCCCGACCGGACGTGGTACAGATAACAGTCGGGAAGATCGGTGCATGGCTTGAGACCGACGAATGCCGGCGGGAGCGACGCCGCCGGGGACGTCGTCGGGGTCGGACTTGGCGACGGGGTCGGCGAAGGACTCGGGGCGGGGCTGGCGGTCGGCGTCGGGCTCGCAGTCGGAGATGGGGCTACGGTCGGACTCGCCGCGACGAGACTCGCGCTCGGGCTGACCGCGGCGATCGGACTCGGACTCCCGCCCGGCAGAGTCAGACCACCGTTGAGCGTGGTGAAGGCCAGGGCGACGGCCAGGGCGACCACCAGGATCGTCGCGGCGACGAGCACTGGCAACGAGCGCGCCCGAGCCGGCCGGGCGCCACTCCGGCCTCGACTCCGGATCGCCGGACCGACCGGAACGGCGGCATGGTCCGGGGTGGCACGGTCCAGCGCGGACTCGGCGGCGGGCGACGCCGCGACCGGCGGCTCGAGGCGGGCGGCGGGGTCCGGCGTTTCGGCGCCGTCGACGGGCCCCCCAATCGCCGACGCCCCGGCGAGAGCGACCGGCGCCGCGGCCGATGCCAATCGCTCGATCGGCGGGGATGCGCTCGGCAGCGCCGGGATGGCCGTCGGTCGTGGGATCGGACTCCGGATCGCTCGACCGCCCGTCCGGGGCGACCCGATGGCTCGGCTGTAGCGCGGGCAGTTGACGTGCCCGGCATCGAGACAGACCAGCCGTTGCTGGGCCAGGGAGATCGGGGCCGGCGGCTCCGACGCGGCGCAACGATTGGCAGGGTCCGAGCGCACCTCGACCGAACCCGCGCCAGCGGCGTCCGGGCCCGGGGCGTCCGGTCCGGAACCATCCGCCACGGACGCCTCGGATGCGGTCGCGTCCGCTCCCGGGGAGCCCTGCCCCGCCGGGCTCGAGGACGTCGAACCATCCGCCACGACCGGGACTCCGGACCGCCCGAACAGCTCCAGCAGTGGGCAGATCGCCTCGATGTCGATGACGCCGCCCGACCCTGCGCCAAGACCTCCGAATGCGGCCTGCGCGGACGGGCCGACGGGTCGCGCGACGGGTCCGCCAGGGTTCGGCGCAGGGTCGGCCACGGGTCCTCCTCGGGTCGGCGGCGGGCGGGGCCCGGCCCGGCGACGGCCGGAGTCTAGTACCTTTTCGCCGATTGCCGGGCCTTGCAATCGGGTGTTAGGCTCCGCCCCCGACGGAGGCCGAACGCTCGACCGCGTCCTGTCCAGGCCCAGATTTGAGGTCTCGCGCCGACCCGATGGCCATTCAGCTGCCGATCGTGCAACCCGAGCAAGAGCGCTACCACCTGGCCGATCCGCGGATCCGGCGCTGCACCTTCCGCCGGCTGATCGCGGTCGACGCGGCGCACGAGCGGATGTACGAAGTCGAGTGCCTGTTCCCGGAGCGGCAGGTCCCGCTCCCCCTGGGCGACCTGGACACGGCCACGCCGATCTGCAACTCCTGCACGGCGGCCCACATCTTCCGGCCCGACGAGGACTGATCCGGCAAGGTCGTCCGGTACCCTCTGACCGAGGGGATGCGCCAGCGAGGCCGTCTGTAAGCCGAGTTCTGTCCCGCGATCGCTCGCGGGGACGGTCATCCCTCTCGACCGCCGGTCGCCCGGCGGTTCATGCGGCCGACCCGAGGGCTGGGCAGCGCACCTCTCCCCCGGCGCCACCTTGCGGCGACGTCGGGTTGCGCCCTCCTATTTGGCCTTGCTCCGGGTAGAGTTTGCCGCGTTTCACCCCGCCGGCCGAGACCGGCGGACTCGTCTCTGTGGCACTGGTCCTCGCCTCACGGCGGACGGGCGTTACCCGCTACCCTGCGCTGAGGAGCTCGGACTTTCCTCGAACCGGATCGGCGAACCGACCCGGCGCGCGACCGTCCGACGACCTCGCTGGCCGACCTATCCTACCCCGCCGAACGGCGCTCTCCGGTCAACGCTCGATCTCCGGATCCGGCCGCACCACGACCGACGCCGGCCCACCGGCCAGGGCCCGGTCGATCGCCGCGTTGCACAGCGCGTCCGCCGCCGAGTTCTGAGCCCGCGGGACATGGACCGCGCTCCACCGGCGGAAGCCCTTCAACCGCGCCTGGACCTCGGCGTGGAGTGGCTTGAGCTTGGCGTCCTTGACCCGCCAGCGACCGTGGACCTGCTCGACGATCAGCTTCGAGTCGAGCATCAGGTGGACCTCGCTGGCGCCGAGCTCAGCGGCCAACCCGAGGGCCCGAACCGTCGCCGTGTACTCGGCCACGTTGTTTGTCTGGATCCCGAGATAGTCCGAGATCGTGGCCAGCGGCGCGGCGAGCGGGGCACGAGCGTTTGGCCGAGCCGCGTCGATCAGGACCGCCCCGGCCGACGCGGGCCCGGGGTTGGATCGGGCCGCGCCGTCGGTCCGGATGATCAGGCGGAGCCCACCGCCGACGGCCGCGGACGTGGAGGGTCCGTCCGCCCCGGTTCGTGGGCCGCTCCCGGCGTCCTCGGGGAGGTCCATCGGCGAGGGCCACAGGGTCGGATCCGGCTCCGGCTCGACGCGACTCAGTGCGCGATCTCCCCGTCACCCGGAGCGCCGGGCTCGGTCGCTGCGGGCGCCGGCGTCGCCGCCGATGCCCCGGTCGCCGATGGTGCCTCCGGGCCGCGCAGAGGAGGCAGGCTGCCGCTCGCCACCGGCGCCCCGGGAGCCACCTCGGCGCCACGGTCCCGGAACTTGCGCCACACGATCTGGATCGGGTCGTAGTACTTGTCGGCGACCCGTTCCTTGAGCGGGATGATCGCGTTGTCGGTGATCTTGATGTGCTCCGGGCAGACCTCGGTGCAGCACTTCGTGATGTTGCACAGGCCGATCCCGCCTTCGTCCTTGAGGTACTCCGTCCGGTCGGCGACATCGATCGGATGCATCTCCAGTCCGGCCGTCCGGACGAGATAGCGCGGACCCATGAACGGCCGCTCGGTCTCGTGGTTGCGCAGGACGTGGCAGACGTCCTGACACAGGAAGCATTCGATGCACTTGCGGTATTCCTGGACCCGCTCGATGTCCTCCTGCTGCCAGCGCCAGTCCTCCTGGGGCCGATCGGCCGGCGGGGTGAACGGAGTGATCCGCTTGTTGACCTCGTAGTTCCAGGACACGTCGGTGACCAGATCACGGATCAGCGGGAACGCGCGCATCGGCTCGACCGTGATCGTCTCGCCCGGCTCGAAGTCGGACAACCGGGTCTTGCAGGACAGGCTCGGTCGACCGTTGACCTCGCAGCCGCACGAGCCGCACTTGGCCGCCTTGCAGTTCCAGCGCACGGCGAGGTCGGGCGCCGCGTTGGCCTGGATCCAGTGCAGCGCGTCAAGGACGACCATGCCCTCCTCGACCGGCACGTCGAAGTCGACGTACTCACCCTCCGTGTCGGGGCTGCCGCGGAAGACTCTCAGGTGGGCCTGGGTCATCCGATCACTCCGTTGCGAGGAGCTGGCGGAGCTCGTCGGTGAGCCCCGGCAGTGGCGACGTGGCGACCTTCATCGTCTCGCCGGTCCGGCGGACGACGCTGTTCTTGCGACCCCAGGTCTTGTCGGGCTCGGGGTAGTCGAGCCGGCTGTGGGCGCCCCGACTCTCCTTGCGCTGGCGGGCGCTGAGGGCGATCGCCTCGGACACGATGAGCATGTTGCGCAGCTCGAAGACGAGACCCCAGGCGGGGTTGTAGACCCGACCGCCGGTGACCCGGACGGTCGGCCAGCGGGCGTACAGCCCGGCCAGCCGGCCGATCGCCTCGTGCAGGTCGGCCTCGGTCCGGAAGATCCCAACCAGCGACTGCATCGTGGCCTGGAGCTCTTCGTGGAGGCGGTACGGGTCGGCCCCCGGGTCGCTGGCGAACGGGGCATCGAGCTCGGCCAGGGCGGCCCGGATCTGGACCGGATCGACCTGCGGCACTTCGTCGAGGGTCGCCGCGTCGGCCGCCGCGGCGGCACCGGTTCGCTGGCCGAACACCAGCAGGTCGGACAGCGAGTTGCCGCCGAGCCGGTTGGCGCCATGCATCCCACCGGCCACCTCGCCGGCGGCGAACAGGCCCGCCCGGGTCGTCGCCCCGGTCTCTGGATCGACCCGGATCCCGCCCATCACGTAGTGGGTGGTCGGGCCGACCTCCATCGGACCCTTGGTGATGTCGACGTCGGCCAGCTCCTTGAACTGCTCATACATCGAGGGCAGCTTGCGCCGGACGTGCTCGGCGGGCAGGTAGCTGATGTCGAGGAAGACCCCGCCGTGGGGCGACCCCCGACCCTCCTTGACCTCGCTGTAGATCGCCCGGGCAACGTTGTCCCGGGTCGACAGTTCGGGCGGTCGCCGGGCGTCGGTCGTCCGACCGGCGCTGAGCGCCTCGACCCACCGCGCGGCCTCCTCGTCGGTCGCCGCGTACTCGTTCCGGCGATCCTCCGGGAGGTACTTCCACATGAACCGGTCGCCGTCCTTGTTGCGCAGGATCCCGCCCTCACCGCGGACTGCCTCGGTGACCAGCAGGCCGCGGACGCCGGGCGGCCAGACCATCCCGGTCGGGTGGAACTGGACGAACTCCATGTCGATCAGCTCGGCCCCGGCCAGGTGGGCCAGGGCCTGGCCGTCACCCGAGTACTCCCACGAGTTCGAGGTGATCTCGTACGACCGTCCGATCCCGCCGGTCGCCAGGACCACCGCCTTGGCCGGGAAGACGACCGGCTCGCCGGTGGTTCGCCAATAGGCGAGGGCGCCACGGACGCGATCGGTCCAGGTCAGGAGGTGGGTGACGGTGCACTCCATGTAGACCGTGATGCCCATGGCCACGGCCCGATCCTGGAGGGTCCGGATCATCTCCAGGCCCGTCCGGTCGCCGACGTGGGCGAGCCGCGGGTGGGAGTGCCCGCCAAACGGCCGCTGGAGGATCCGCCCGTCACGGGTCCGGTCGAAGACGGCCCCCCAGGCCTCGAGCTCGCGGACCCGGGCCGGCGCTTCCTGGGCGTGGAGCTGGGCCATCCGCGGGTTGTTGAGCAGCTTGCCGCCGACCATCGTGTCCCGGAAGTGGACCTGCCAGGAGTCCTTGTCGCCGACGTGGCCGAGCGCCGCCGCGACTCCACCCTCAGCCATCACCGTGTGGGCCTTGCCAAGGAGCGACTTGCAGACCAGGCCGACGTCCGCGCCCGCCTCGGCCGCGGCGATCGCCGCGCGCAACCCGGCGCCCCCGGCACCGATGACCAGGACGTCGTGCGGATGGCGCTCCGCGACGTCGCTCACAGGTGGATCGCGGGATCGACGATCACGCCGAGCGCCAGCAGGCGGACGTAGACGTCGGCCAGGGTGACGGTGATCAGGCTGGCCCACGCCCAGGCCATGTGATGTCGATTGAGCGAGGTCAGGCGCTGCCAGAGCGTGTAGCGGACCTGCGTCCGGCGACTGCACGAGAAGCAGTCCAGCCGACCGCCGACGATGTGGCGCAAGGAGTGGCAGGACAACGAATAACCGGTCAGCAGGAACGCGTTGACGAACAGGATCGCGCTCCCCAACCCGATCCGGCCAACGCCCGAGGGAACGAGCGAGAACGCGGCGTCCAGCCACAGGAAGAAGAGCGGGATGAACGCCAGGTACAGGAACATCCGGTGCAGGTTCTGGAGGATGAACGGGAAGGCCGTCTCCATCCGATAGCGCCGGTGGACGGCCGGCTCGCCCACTGCGCAGCCCGGCGGATCGGCGAAGTAGAAGCGGTAGTACGCCTTGCGGTAGTAGTAGCAGGTCGCCCGGAAGCCGAGCGGGACCCACAGGATGAACAGGCCCGGGCTCAACCAGGTCGGCAGCCAGTCGGGGCGGAAGAGCGGTGAGAAGAGCGGCGAGAGGTACCCGTCGGCCTGGTACGGGGTCGCGAACAGCGGCGTGAACAGAATGCCGCTGACGAACAGGTACCCGGCGCAGATCGTGAACAGGGTGGCCTGGGCGCTCGGGGCCACCCACCAGCGATCCGTACGTCCGGTCACCCCGAGGCCGTTGGGGGCGCTTCCGGTCGGCTTGAGCGGGGTCCGGGCGGCCGAGGTGTTCGCTCGCGTGACCGCCATCTCGGCCTGCCTGCCTCCCATCGCGCGCCACGACCACGGACCGAGGGACCGAGTGGGCGACGGGCGCCATTCTAGCCGAGCCGACCCGCAGCGAGGCCACGCCGACCGTGGGACGGGCCAGTCGTGGGCCGCGCCGGCACTGGCCGCGCCGGCCCAAGGCGGCCTGTACCATCGGGGGCACAGCCCGCTTCGTCACGGAGCCCCAGCCCCGGTGAAGATCCAGGAAGCCGACGCGAAGACGCTGCTCCTCGCCCAGGGCCTCCCGGTCCCCGCCTGGGAGGTTGCCCGGACACCGGCCGAGGCCCGTGCCGCGGCCGAGAGAATCCTGGCCAGCGGCGCCGATCGAGTGGTGATCAAGGCCCAGGTCCTGGTCGGTGGCCGGGGCAAGGCCGGCGGGGTCAAGCTGGCCGGTTCGCCCGCCGAGGCCGAGACCGTGGCGGCGGCGATCCTGGCCCTGACGATCAAGGAGCTGCCCGTCCGCAAGGTCCTCGTCGCTGCCGCCGCGGACATCGTCAAGGAGTACTACCTCGGGGCGATCCTCGACCGGGCCAGCCAGCGGATCGTGGTCATGGCCTCGGCCGAAGGCGGGGTCGAGATCGAGGAGGTGGCCCGGGTCACCCCCGAGGCGATCCACCGCGTGGCGGCCCATCCCCTGCTCGGTCTGTTCGATTGGCAGGCCCGCCAGCTGGCCTTCGCGATCGGGCTCGGGGGCCCCCACCTGCGCGCGTTCGTCGCGATCGCCCGCGGACTGGTGACCACGATGCTGGCCGACGATGCCGACCTGGTCGAGGTGAATCCGCTTGCAATCGTCAGGGAACCTGACCAGCACGGGCGTTTCACCCAGTCGCTCGTCTGTCTCGACGCAAAGATCACCCTGGACGATTCGGCGCTCCCCCGGCACCCCGAGCTGGAGGCCCTCCGCGATCCCGACTCGGAGGACCCGGCCGACACCGAGGCGCGGACCCAGGGCATCGCGTTCATCCGGCTCGACGGCTCGATCGGCTGCATGGTCAACGGCGCCGGGTTGGCGATGACCACGATGGACCTGGTCAAGCGGGCCGGCGGCGAGCCGGCCAACTTCCTCGACATCGGCGGAGGCGCCCGGGCCGACAAGGTTGCGGCCGCGATGCGCCTGATCCTGGCCGACCCCAAGGTCCGGGCGATCCTGGTCAACATCTTTGGCGGGATCACCCGGGGCGACGAGGTCGCCAAAGGCTTGATCGAAGCCCGCGCCGCCCAGGTCCGCGACGTGCCGATGGTCGTCCGGATCGTCGGGACGAACGCCGAGGAGGCGGGACGCCTGCTCACCGAGGCCCGCTTCGAGACGGCCGCCAGCCTCGACGAGGCGGCCGCCAAGGCCGTCGCGGCCGCCCAGGCGGTCAGCGCATGAGCATCCTCGTCGGGCGCGACACGCGCCTGGTCGTGCAGGGGATCACCGGCCGCGAAGGCGAGTTCCACGCCCGCCAGATGGCCGACTACGGGACTCCGGTGGTGGCCGGCGTGACCCCCAACAAGGGTGGCCAGAGCGCCGTCGACGGTCGGGTGCCGGTGTTCGACACGGTCGCCGCGGCCGCCGCCGGGACGGGCGCCAACACGGCCTGCATCTTCGTCCCGCCGGTCGGCGCACCGGACGCGATCCTCGAGGCGGTCGGGGCCGGGATCGGCACGATCTTCTGCATCACCGAGGGGATCCCCGCCCTCGACATGCTCCGGGTCGTCGAGGTCGTCCGGGCGGCCGGCGCCCGGCTGATCGGCCCGAATTGCCCCGGCGCCACCTCGCCCGGGCGGGCCAAGGTGGGGATCATCCCCGGGGCGATCCATCGCGAGGGCCGCGCCGGGGTCGTGTCCCGTTCGGGCACCCTGACCTACGAGGCGGTCCAGGCCATGACCGATGCCGGGATCGGCCAGTCGACCTGCGTCGGGATCGGCGGCGACCCGATCATCGGGACGACCTTCCTCGACGTCCTCAAGCTGTTCGCGGCGGATCCCGAGACCGAAGCAATCGTGCTCATCGGAGAGATCGGCGGCTCCGCCGAAGAGGAAGCCGCGGCTTGGGCCGCCGAACACCTCCGAGGGGTCCCGATGGCCGCCTTTATCGCCGGACGGACCGCACCCGAGGGCAAGCGGATGGGCCACGCCGGGGCGATCATCTCGGGCGGATCCGGGACGGCGGCGGACAAGATCAAGGCGCTCGAGGCGGCCGGCATCCGGGTGGCCGACTCTCCGACCGAGATCCCGGCCATCCTCCGCGCGGCCGGCTACCGCGACTAGGACGACCGACGATGCCTGGCCTGATGGACCTCGTCGCCGGTGACGCCACGGCGATCCTGGTGGCGATCTCGACCAACGACCTGGCCGGTCTGTCCGACCGGGACCGGTTCACCGCCCACCTGTCGCTCGGGGCCGGTCTCGATCCGACCTGGCTGGACCTGTTCAGCGAGGCGGTCCGGGCGGTCACGGGGTCCGGCGATCCGACCGATTTCCTCGATGCCCGGCGCGAGCTGGACGGCCCGCCCGACCTGGCCGACCGAACCGTCGAACGGGTCGATCCGCGCTGGGTCGAGGCGATCGCCCGGCTGTCCGACCGCGACGTCTCGGCGATCGCCGGTCGCTGGCTCGACCTGCTCGACGAGGAGCTCGGCGAGCTGCCCCGCGAGGAGAAGCCGTGGATCCGCCAGCTCGCCGGCGAGGTCATCGGGTTCTGCCGTGCCGCCGAGCGGGCGCCCGACGTACTCTTCGCCTGGTCGATCTGAGCGACCGTGACCGCTGACCCGGATGGGCCGGGGATCGTCCTCCGGCTGAGCGGGGTCGGGATCCGGCGGGATGGGCGCTGGATCCTCGACGGCATCGACTGGACGGTCCGGAGCGGCGAGCGCTGGGCGATCGTCGGGCCAAACGGGTCGGGCAAGACGACCCTTCTCCAGGTCGCCTCGACGTATCTGTGGCCGACCCGCGGGTCCGTCGAGGTCCTGGGCAAGCGGCTCGGTCGGGTCGATGCCCGCGAGCTGCGGCGCCGGATCGGGCTCGTCTCGGCCGCCCTGGCGAACGAGATCGACGCCAGCCTGACCGCGACCGATATCGTCCTCAGCGCCCGCCACGCGGCGCTCGCCCCCTGGTGGGCCGCCTACAGCGCCGCCGACGAGGCTCGAGCCGATGCGGCGCTGGCGCGGCTGGGGCTCGGCGGGCTCGAGCGGCGGACGTTCGCCACGCTGTCATCGGGCGAGCGACAACGGGTATTGATCGCCCGGACGTTGATGACCGACCCCGAGCTGGTCCTGCTCGACGAACCGGCGGCCGGTCTGGATCTCGGCGCCCGCGAGGCGCTCGTGGCCCGGATCGCCGAGCTCACCGCCGATCCGGCGATCGGAGCGGTGGCGCTGGTGACCCACCACATCGAGGAGGTCCCGCCCGGGTTCAGTCACGCCCTGGTGATGGCCGGCGGCCGCGTGGTCGCGGCCGGGCCGATCGCCTCGACGCTCAGTGGGCCGGTCCTGTCCGCCGCCTACGGGATCGGGCTCCAGGTCGACTCGGTCGACGGTCGCTACTGGGCCCGAGCGGACGCGAGCATCCCGACCGGCGGTTGAACGCTCAGTAACCGAGGGCACGCCAGGAGGGGCCGCCGGGCGCCTCGATCAGCTCGACCAGGACGCCGTGGCAGGACCGTGGATGGAGGAACGCCACCGGCCCCTCGGCGCCCTTGCGGGGAGCCGTGTCGATCAGCTCGACGCCGTCGATCGCCAGCCGGGTCAACGTCTCGGCCAGGTCACCGACCTCGAAACAGACGTGATGGAACCCTTCGCCCTTGTTGGCCAGGAAGCGGGCCACGCCGGTCGTGTCGTCGGTCGGAGCAACGAGCTCGATCTTCGACTCGCCGATCGGCAGGAAGGCGATCGTGACCTGGTCCGACGGGATCGGCAGGACCGTCTCGAGCTCGAGCCCGAGGATGTCACGGTAGAACGCCAGCGCTGGGTCGATGTCCCGGACGACGACCGCCACGTGATGGACCCGCCCAAGGCGACGGATCGGATCGGGGACGCCAGAGGTCCGGTGTGGATCGGCCATCGATTGAGCCTACGCCGTCCGCTAGACCGTGATCAGCTCGCGGTGCTCGCCCCACGAGGCGCGCAGGCGATCGCTGATCTCGCCGACCGTGGCGTAGGCACGGACCGCCTCGATCAGGGCGGGCATCACGTTCTGGCCGGCACTGGCGGCCGCGTCGAGGGCGCTCAGCGTGGCGGCCCAGGCGGCCGCGTCGCGCTCGGCCCGGATCCTGCGCACGCCCTCGATCTGGCGGCGTTCTCCCAGCGGATCGATCTTGTGGGTCGGCGGCGTGACCCCGGCCTCGTCCTGGAACTTGTTGACCCCGACCACGACCTGGTCGCCGGATTCGATCCGGCGCTGGACCAGGTAGGCCGATTCCTGGATCCGGCGCTGCTGGTAGCCGTGGTCGATCGCGGCGATCGTCCCGCCAAGGGCCTCGATCTCGTCGAGCTCGGCCCAGGCCGCCCGCTCGAGCTCGTTGGTCAGGGTCTCGACGTAATACGAGCCGGCCAGCGGGTCGGGCGTCTCGGTCACCCCGGATTCGAAGGCCAGGATCTGCTGGGTCCGCAGGGCCAGCCGCGCCGCCTCGGCGGTCGGCAGCGCCAGCGCCTCGTCGCGCGAGTTCGTGTGCAGGCTCTGCGCTCCGCCCAGGACGGCGGCCAGTGCCTGGACGGTCGTCCGGACGACGTTGTTGTCGATCGAGCGGGCGGTCAGGCTCGAGCCGGCCGTCTGGACGTGGAAGCGACAGGTCTGCGAGCGCGGGTTCGACGATCCGTAGCGCTCGCGCACGATCCGGGCCCACATCCGACGGGCCGCCCGGAACTTGGCGACCTCCTCGAACAGCTCGCTCCAGGCCGCAAAGAAGAAGCTCAGCCGACCGGCGAAGTCGTCGATGTCGAGGCCCCGGGCGACGGCGGCGTCGCAGTAGGCGATCGCGTCGGCCAGCGTGTAGGCGAGCTCCTGGACGGCGGTCGCGCCCGCCTCGCGCATGTGGTAACCGCTGATCGAGATCGTGTTCCAGCGGGGCAGCTCGGTGGCGCAGAACTCGAACACGTCGGTGACCAGCCGCATCGACGGCCGGGGCGGGTAGATGTAGGTGCCCCGGGCGATGTACTCCTTGAGGATGTCGTTCTGGGTCGTGCCACTCACGTCGGCTCGCTTGACCCCCTGGCGCTCGGCGGCCACCACGTAGAGGGCCAACAGGATCGGGGCGGTGGCATTGATCGTCATCGACGTGCTGACCGTGCCGAGCGGGATCTCCCGGAACAGGGTCTCCATGTCGACCAGGCTGCTGATCGGGACGCCGACCCGGCCGACCTCGCCTTCGGCCTGGGGCGCATCCGAGTCGTAGCCCATCTGGGTGGGCAGGTCGAAGGCCACCGACAGGCCGGTCTGGCCCTGGCCAAGCAGGTAGCGGAACCGCTCGTTGGTCTCGGCCGCGGTGGCGAACCCGGCGTACTGGCGCATCGTCCAGAACCGGCTCCGATACATCGTCGGCTGGACGCCCCGGGTGAACGGGTACTCACCCGGCAGGCCGAGCTCGGTGTCGGGATCGAAACCGGCCAGGTCGGCAGCGGTGTAGACGTCGGCGATCTCGATCCCCGAGGTCGTCTCGAACGGCTCGCGCCGTTCGGGAGCTGCTTTGAGCGCCTTCGCCCGGGGTCCTGCCCGCCAGGCGTCACGGGCCGGATCACGCGCCGGCGCCGGAGGGCGGGCCGGCGCCGGAGGGCGCGCCGGCGCCGGAGGGCGCGCCGGCGCCGGAGGGCGCGGGCGCGTGCCTGACGGCGGTGAGGTCCGCGCCGGCGCATCCGGTCGGGCGGGACGAGGTCCCCGCGGCTTGTCCGTCACGTGATCACCATCAACAGGTCGCCGACCTCGACATTCTCCCCCACCCCGACGAGCAGCCGCTCGACCCGACCGTCCCGCGGCGCCCGAACCTCGTTCTGCATCTTCATCGCCTCGAGGACGAGGACCGGCTGGCCGGCCACCACGGCGTCGCCCGGAGCGGCCGAAACGGCCACGATCCGACCCGGGATGATCGCCCGGACTTCGTGATGGCCACCGCTGTCCACGCTGCCTCGGCCGCGCCGGGCGCGCGTTCGAAGGGCGGCGCGTCGCTCGGGTTCGAGGACGACCTCGAAGCGCCAGCCATCGACGACGACCTCGCGGATCGTGGTCCCGAGCTCGGGGCCGGCGGCGATCCTTCCGAACAGGACCGCGACCCGGTTGCCCGAGACCGGGTCGACCAGAACGGCCCGCCCGGGGCCGGTCGATTCGAGTCGGGGGCCGGCGGCATCGGGGTCTGCGACCAGGACCGGATCGCCGTCGACCGAGGTCGCCGGGCCCAGGGAAGCGCGGACCGCCATGGGACCGGGCAGCTTCTCGTTGCCAGGCGCCGAAGGTTCGCCGCCCACGTCAGGCCTCACCGCTGGGGCCATCGGTCGACTGCGTCCGCCCGACCCGCAGTCCGCCAATCGGCGTCGGGAACGTGGCCATTACCCGCCGACGGATCGGCCGGCGCTTCGTGGTCGGCCAGGGCGGCCGCCCGGAGCGCCAGGAGGGCCGCCTCCACCCGCGCGGCGGGCCCGTCCCAATGCTCCTCGACCCAGCCGGTCGAGATCTCCGCGGCGGCGAACGATGGGTCGCGGGCGACCTGGCGATGGAACGGCAGGGTCGTCTGGATGCCGTCGATCTCGGTCTCGTCGAGGGCGCGCCGCAGACGGGCGATCGCGGCCGGGCGGTCCGCGGCCTGGACGAGCAGCTTGGCGACGAGCGGGTCGTAGTCCGGCGGGATGCGGTCGCCCGGCTCGACGGCCGTGTCGACCCGGACGCCGGGTCCCTCGGGCATCACCCAGCGACCGACCCGGCCCGGGGCCGGGGCAAACGCCCGGGCCGGGTCCTCGGCCGACAGGCGGACCTCGATCGCATGCCAGCCGGGCTCGGCGGCTCGCTCCGCAGCGGCCAGCGCCCGGTCGGACAACGGTGCCCCGGCGGCGAGCCAGAACTGCTCCTGGACGATATCGACGCCGGTCACCAGCTCGGTCACGCCGTGCTCGACCTGGAGCCTGGTGTTGACCTCGAGGAACCACGATCGACCGGTCGGATCGTGGAGGAACTCACAGGTCGCCGCGTTGGTGAGCCCACCGGCCTCGGCCAGGGCGACGGCCATCGCGTGCAGCTCGCGGCGCTGGTCCGGAGTCAGCCCGGGGGCCGGGGCCTCCTCGAGCAGCTTCTGGTGGCGTCGCTGGAGCGAGCAGTCGCGCTCACCGAGGGCGATCACGCGGCCGGTTCGATCGCCAAGGAGCTGGACCTCGATGTGCCGGGCGGGGAGGATCTCTCGCTCGAGGTAGACGGCCCCGGCACCGAACGCAGCGGATGCCTCGGCCGATCCGGAGGCCAGGGCCGCGGGCAGCTCCAAGGCGCTCGTGACCCGACGCATGCCGCGACCGCCGCCCCCGGCCGCGGCCTTGACCAGCAGCGGGTAACCGACGCTCTCGGCAGCCGCGACGATCTCCGCCACCTGGTCCGGCCGATCGATCGGTGCGGGTTCGAGCGTCCCCGGCACCACCGGAACGCCGGCCGCCGTCGCGGTCCGTCGCGCCGCGAGCTTGTCGCCGAGCGACGCGATGGCTCGATGACTCGGGCCGACGAAGACGAGTCCGGCCTCTTCGACCGCCTCCGCGAAATCCGCCCGCTCGGCCAGGAAGCCGTAGCCGGGATGGATCGCCTGGGCGCCGGTCGCCAGCGCCGCCTCGACGATCGCGTCGGCGCGAAGGTAGCTTTCGGACGGCGGCGCCGGTCCCAGCCGGACCGCGACATCCGCGGCGCGGACATGGCGCGCCGCGACGTCGGCGTCGCTGTAGACCGCGACGGTCTCGATCCCGAGCTCGCGGCAGGCCCGGATGATCCGCAGCGCGATCTCGCCACGGTTGGCGATCAGGACCCGATCGAAGGGCCGTCTTTGCGGAAAGACACCTCCCCCGTTCGGTGCCTCAGAGCGGGATGTTGCCATGCTTCTTTCGCGGGTTGGTGTCGCGCTTGTCGGCCAGCATGTCGAGGGCCGCGATCAGTCGCGGTCGCGTCTCCGACGGCAGGATCACGTCGTCGACAAACCCGCGCGCGGCGGCAATGTACGGGTTGGCGAACTCGGCTTCATACGTCGCGACCAGACGATCCCGCTCGGCGATCGGATCGTCGGCGGAGGCGAGGGCATCCTTGTGGATGATGTTCACTGCACCGGCCGCGCCCATGACCGCGATCTCGGCGGTTGGCCAGGCGAAGTTGATGTCGCCTCGGATGTGCTTGCTGCTCATGACGTCGTAGGCGCCGCCGTACGCCTTGCGGGTGATCACCGTCAACTTCGGGACCGTCGCTTCGCAGTACGCATAGAGCAGCTTCGCGCCATGACGGATGATCCCGCCATCTTCCTGCGCGACACCGGGCAGGAAACCGGGCACGTCGACCAGGGTCAGCAACGGCACGTTGAAGGCGTCGCAGGTGCGCACGAAGCGTGCCGCCTTGACCGACGCATCGATGTCCAGTGCACCAGCCAGGACGGCCGGTTGCTGGGCCACGATCCCCACCGACCGGCCGCCAAGACGCGCGAAGCCAATCAGGATGTTGGCCGCCCAGCCCGGTTGAATCTCGAGAAACGCGCCGTCGTCGACGATCCGGTTGATGACGTCGTGCATGTCGTACGGTTTCGCTGGATCGTCGGGAACAATCGTGTCGAGGGCTTCGTCGCGTCGATCGACCGGATCGGTCCGCGGACCCAGCGGCGCGTTCTGCAGGTTGTTCTGCGGGAGATGGTCCAGCAGTCGCCGGGCGTAGGCCAGCGCCGCGGCTTCATCGGTCGCCGCGAGATGTGCGACGCCGCTCCGGGTCGTGTGCGTTGCCGCGCCACCGAGCCGCTCCGAGTCGACGTCTTCGTGGGTCACCGCCTTCACCACGTTCGGTCCGGTCACGAACATGTAACTCGTGCCTTCGACCATCACCGTGAAGTCGGTCATCGCCGGCGAGTAGACAGCTCCACCGGCGCACGGTCCGAGGATCACCGACAACTGGGGCACGACGCCGGAGGCCATCACGTTGCGCAGAAAGATGTCCGCGTAACCGCCAAGCGATGCCACCCCCTCCTGGATCCGGGCGCCACCTGAATCGTTCAGCCCGATGACCGGCGCCCCGACCTTCATCGCCAGGTCCATGATCTTGCAGATCTTTCCGGCGTAGGCTTCGGACAGCGATCCCCCGTAGACCGTGAAGTCCTGCGAGAACACGAACACCAGGCGCCCGTCGATGGTTCCGTGCCCGGTCACGACCCCGTCGCCGAGATAGCGTGGCGGGGCGGTTTCGGTGGGACCCTCGGTCGCTCGACTCATGACGAACGCGTCGAGCTCGACGAACGACCCCGGATCGAGCAGCAGGTCGAGTCGCTCGCGCGCCGTCAGCTTGCCCATCTCATGCTGGCGGGCGATCCGCGTCTCACCGCCACCGAGCGCCGCCGCCTCGCGCATCGCGCGCAGCCGTTCGATCCGCGTCTGGTTGGTCGCCACGGTTCCTCCCCGGTCGTGTTGTGGTGGACCGTCTTTGCGCAAGGACATCCGTCCGCAGGGGGCGCCGACACCATCATAGTCGTCCACGAAGCGCACCCTCGGCCGTCGCGTTCCGGACCTCAGCGCGCCAACGTCGTGCCTGAGGGCCATCCAACTATCCACAGATTCGGTGAACAACTCGAACTTAGTGTGGATAAGTCCGATGGTCGCGGCGCTCAGAGGTGGAGTAGGATGGGCGCCCGATATCGCCGCAACGCGGTGCGACGAACGCACGCGGACTCCTGGATCGAGGTGGTTCTCCGGTGACGAATGTGATCGCGATCGCGAACCAGAAGGGCGGCGTCGGCAAGACGACCACGGCGATCAACCTCGCCGGCGCGTTGGCCGAGCAAGGATTTCGGGTCCTGTGCATCGACATGGATCCCCAGGCCAACCTGACCGTCGGTCTCGGGATCAACCTCGGCACGGTCGATCAGTCGATGGCCGACGTCCTCGCCGATTCGCGCGCGAAGATGTCGGAGATCATCATCCCGACCCAGACGACCGGGATCGATGTCGCGCCGTCGACCCTCGAGCTGGCCTCGACCGAAGTCGAGCTGTTCAGCGCGATCGGACGCGAGCACGCGTTGCGCGAAGTGCTCGACGGCTGGGTCGACGATCACTACGACTTCGCCCTGATCGATTGCCCGCCGACACTGGGTCTGCTGACGATCAATGGCCTGGTTGCCGCGCGCAGCGTGATCATCCCGGTCCAGACCCAGTACTACGCGCTCAAGGGCCTGACCGCGCTGGTCAAGGTGATCAACACGATCCGAGCCAAGCTCAACCGCGATCTCCGCGTCCTTGGTCTGCTCCCGACGTTCTACGACGCCCGGACGATCCTCGGGCGCGAAATGCTCGATGAGCTCCGCGAGCTCGGAGACCATCACGTCTTCAACAGCATCGTCCGCAATACCGTCAAGCTCGGCGAGGCGCCCCTCACCGGCAGGCCGATCACGACCTATGCCGGCACGTCGGAGGCCGCGCGGACATACCGAGAGCTGGCTCGAGAGGTGATTGACCTTGGCTAGACCCGACTTCCGCGCAGCGGTCGGCCGCCGTCTCTCGGAGGAACGCGAACTCGGCCCCCAGGTTCTCAGCCTGCTCTCCGCGGAAACCTCGAACAAGTCGCCGGGCATTCGGCACGTCCCGATCGCCCGGATCGAGGCCAACCCGGATCAGCCCCGAACCCATTTCGATCCGGCCGCACTCGATGAGCTGACCGCGTCGGTCCGCGAGCACGGCATTCTCCAGCCGGTCCTCCTCCGCCCGATCGAATCGACCAATCGCTTTCAGCTCGTGGCCGGTGAGCGTCGCTGGCGCGCCGCGGCGGCTGCCGGACTTTCGACGATCCCGGCCCTGATCGAAGAGCTCGACGACGACACCGCGCTCGAGATCGCGATCATCGAGAACCTCCAGCGTGAGGACCTGTCACCGCTCGAAGAAGCGGTGATGTACGACCGAATGGTCAAGGAACACGGCTACAGCATTCGGCGGCTGGCCCAGAAACTGGGCAAGGACAAGGGCTATCTCGAAAACCGGTTGCGACTTGCCGGGGCTCCACCCGAGATCCAGGCCCTGGTGTCCGTGCGCAAAGACACCATCTCGCATGCCTACGAATTGCTCAAGGTCGAGGACCCCAAGAAGCGCCGGCGATTGGCCGAGCAGGTCGCGGCCGGTGAGCTGACCCTGGTCAAGCTCCGCGAACGGGTCGAGGGTCGGCGCCGGCCACGCCGGGCGTCGCCGGAGGTGGTGGCGGTTCCCGACGTCGACGAGGCCGCACAGGTCGACACCCCGGCCGCGGGCGGGAAGGCCAAGACCCCGCCGTCGTCGGAAGCGGTCGACAACGCCTGGGGCGGGGTCCCGGCGATGTCGGTCGGCGCCCTCAACGACGATTCGCTGGTCAACGCCAAGCAACTCCTGGCCGACGCCCTCGATGGTCTGGTCGGCGTCCTTCGAGCACAGGACGTCCTCGGGTCGATCGGGTCGGTCGACCGGGCCAACCTCGCCAAATACCTGACGATCGCCAAGCTCCGCTTGGAGAACGCGATCGCGCTCGTCCGGAGCGGCGACCAGGAGTAGCCATCCGGGCCGATCCGGAGCGCTACCTGGACTACAGCAGCCCGCGACCCGCGAACCCGAGCGCCCAACCGGCGGCGAGCAGGCCGATCCCGACCGCCCCGGTCTCCCAAGCCCGTTCGCGGCGGGCCGGCTCCCGGTCCCCGATCAGGGCCAGCCCGACGACGACCGCCGCGACCCCGGCGCCGGCGAGGGCCCCCGCCCCGATCGCGGCTCCGATCGCGACGAGTGAGCCGACGACCCCCACGACCACGATCGCGAGCAGTCCCCCGGCCAGCCAGCGGGCCCGCGCCGGGCCGAGTCGGACCGCGGGTGTCCGGACGCCGGCCGCCCGATCCCGCTCCACGTCGACAAGGCCGTTGAGCAGGGCCACGGCGGCCCCGGCCGGGATCGCCAGCGGAACCAGCACGCCAAAGGCCGCCGGGATCCGGGCCGTCGCGCCGAGCCAGGCATAGATCGGCAGGAGCGGCAACCCCACTGCGAACGGCAGCCAGGCCCAGGCGGTTGCCTTGAGCCGGAGGTCGTACAAGTAGCCGGTTGCGACGCCCGCGGCGCCAACCAGCGCAACCGCCGGCCCCGCGATCAGCGAAAGCCCCAGGCCAAGACCCAGCCCGCCGACCACGACCGCATTGGCCGACCCCTGCCCGAGCACCCCGGCCGGGAGCGGCTTGCCGGGCTTGTGGCCACGATCTCGCTCGGCATCGAGGCGGTCGTTGAGCGCCCCGATCGAAACCTGGAACCCGACCATGGCCACGCCAAGCAGGACGGCCCGGCCCGGTGCCGCGCCCGCTACCAGGGCGAGGACGGCGGTGATCGCACCATCGAGGATCGAGGGGAAGGGATGCCCGAGCCGGACGAGCCCGGCGACCCGGTCCAGGCGACCCGGTCGCGTCCCCGAGGCGAGGCCACCGGGAGACCCCGGCGCCGGGTCAGACGTAGACGAGTTCCTCGAAGTTCTCCACGAGGTAGTCGATCAGCCGCTCGCGACCATCCGAGGTCTCGCGCCGGATCCCGGCGACGAGACAATGGAGCGCGACGGCCGGGACCATCACCCGACCCTGGGCATCGTGGCCGAGCGTCGCCGGCGGACCGCCACCCGCTGCATAGACCCGCTCGAGGGCGCGACCGTCGATCCGGGCGGCGGTCCGAAAGTCGGCCAGGACCCGGATCACCCCAATCCGGATGGCGATGTCACGCATCGCCTCGGCGGCCCAGGAATCGATCTGGCTGTCGTCCTGCTCGGCCAGCCGGGTCCGATACTCCTTCGGATCCGCGGCAAGTCCCGTCGCTCCCACTGGTCCTCCTCGACGATTCGGTCGGCCGAGTGTAGCGCAGGTTCAGGCGTCGCCAGGCGGCGGCCCGGCCGGACCCGATCGCGGTTCGGGCGGTTCCGCTGGTGGGGCGGCCGGTGCCAACGGCGAGCCGGCAGCCCGGCCCGGTCGGGCCCCTTCCGGCCACTCGTTGAAGATCTCGGTCAGTCGGTACCAGGGGCTGCCTTCGCGCGGCGGGATGGGGTCCGGGTAGCCGCTCGCCAGCTCATGCAGGCTGGTCCAGCCCTCCCCGATCAGGGCGGCGATCGCCGCTCGCGTCGGCCGGCCGGATGTCGGGAGCGGGGCGCCGATCCGGACCCGGATCGTCCGCCCGAAGCCAAGCCAGCTCGTGCCGTTGATCGCGATCGGGACGAACGGCACCCCGGCGCGGATCGCGAAGAATGCCGCCCCGTCGTCGAGCGGGAGCAGGGCGCTCTCGCCCGAGTGGACTCGCCCCTCCCCTGCGATCGCCAGGACCGCGCCACTGGCCAGGATCGCATCGACCCGGCGGGTTGCCTCGATCAGGTCGCTCTTGGCTGGCTTGAATGGGACCGCCGTCCCGGTCCAGGTCATGATCCGGTTCCGGGCGCCCTTGGCCATGTCGTCCTCCTTCGGACCGAAGAAGTACAGCCGGGGGCGCCAGGGCAAGGTGGCCATCAGAACGAACGGGTCGATCCAGCTCTGGTGGCTGAAGCACAGCAGGGCCGGGCCATGCGGGAGGCGCTCCCGGCCCTCGACCCGGACCCGGAACAGGACCCGGACCGCCACCCAGGCGAAGGTCATCGCGATCCGATACCGGATCGATGCTCGGACCCGATCGAGGGTCGTCGGGGAACTCACCCGAGGACCGCGATCCGGGCTGGCTCGAACTCGGCGATCCGGTCGAGGACGAGCGATGCGGCCTCGCGAGCCCCCGGCGCCGGTGGCACCGCAGCGTTGGGGATCAGGACGACGGTCATCCCGGCGGCTCGCGCGGCCAGGACCCCATTGAGCGAGTCCTCGACCACCAGGCAGGCCGCCGGCGCGACCCCGAGCCGCGTGGCCGCCAGCAGGTAGACGTCCGGAGCCGGCTTGCCGAGCGGCACCTCGTCGGACGAGACGACCGCCCCGAAGACATCGGCGATGCCCAACCCAGCGAGCGCGGCCGCGATCACGGCCGGATGGGCCGAAGAGGCGACCGCCACCGGCAAGTCGGCCGCGATGCGCCGGACCGTGTCGACGGCATCGGGGATCTCCGGTGCGCCCCGGGTGCGGTAGCGCTCGACCATGGCTCCGACGTTGTCCGCCTCGATCGTCGCCCAGGGAACGTCCGGCAGGTCCAGTCGGTCCCGCATCAGGATCGACCAGCCGTACGAGTTCGCGCCCATGATCGCCGCCTGATCGGCCGCGGTCCAGGTCCGCCCATGTCGCCTGGCGAATTCGATCCGGACCTCGTCCCACCAGATTTCGGCATCGACCAGGACCCCGTCGAGATCGAAGATGACCGCCTCGAAGCGTCCAGGATGGGCCGCCACGTCAGCCCGGCGTGGGGCGACCGTCCATCAGCGCCAGGAGGCGAAGAATGAACGCGGCCAGGATGTCGCACTCGTCGCCGACCCCGTGGAGGACCTGGTTCTCGACCTGGAAGCTGAGCACCCGATGACCGGCGTTGATCTCGACCGAGTAGTCGCCGATCTGGACCCGGCTCCAGCGGACGAGCTTGCCATTCGCTCGCGGCCCCTCCTGGGGCGAGCTCACCCGGACGTTGGCGGTCACCAACCCGGCCGGCGTCGGGGTGATCAGGCTCCAGCGGCTCGGTTCGTCGCCCCACAGGATCCAGCAATCGGGGTCGGCCGGGACCCCCAGACCCGACAGGACGGGCTCCAGCACGGAGTCGACCTTGGGTGACATCGCCGCGGGATGCGAGCCTGCGGCCCGCCAGTCGCTCAACAGCATCTGACCTCCCCGGACCATGCCATGTGGCATTGGCTCCACGACCGTCGGAGGCTACCATGGCCCCATGCATGTCGAGTCGCGATTCCTGCGCTGGGGGATCTTCTTCGTCCTTGCCGGAGCCATCCCCCTGGCGGTCGATCAGGGCTGGCTGTCGGCCGACACGATCGGCGGCGCCTGGCGCCTCTGGCCATTGATCCTGATCGGGATCGGGATCGGCGTCCTGCTCCGACGGACCCCGTTCCAAGTCGCCGGCGGCCTGGTCGTGTCGGCCACCCTCGGTCTGATGTTCGGGGCCCTCCTGGCCGGTGGGGCCACCGGCGGGCTGGGCTTTGGTTGCTCGCCCGATCGGACCGGGGCCGCATTTGGCAACCAGGAAGGAAGCCTGGCCAGCGGTAGCTCCGTCTCGATCGAGATGAGCTGCGGGGACGTGTCGGTCCACGCTGCGACGGGCAACGGTTGGCGACTGACCGGCAGGGGACCGGCCCCGCGGGTCGATGCGATCGCCAGCCACCTCGAGATCCGCTCAGCGTCGCGGACGTTCTTCCTCGGTGGGCTGGGCAATGACGGTGAGTCCTGGGACGTGACCCTGCCCAGCGATCCGCTGGTCGCGCTGTCGGCCACCCTCAACGCGGGCACGTCCAAGCTGACCCTCGACGGGATGCACCTCGACGACCTGTCGATGACGACCAATGCCGGCAAGTCGACCGTCGACCTGAGCGGGGCGACGGTTCGGTCGTTGTCCTACACGCTCAACGCGGGATCGGCCCGGGTCGCCCTGCCGGCGTCGAGCATGACCGGCTCTGCGACGGTCAACGCCGGCGAGCTCGGATTGTGTATCCCGGCCGGCGCCGCGCTGCGGATCGAGGCGAGCTCGGTCCTTGCCTCGAACGACTACGCCTCGCATGGCCTGATCCAGAGCGGGTCGACCTGGACCACGCCGGGCTATGACGGCGCCGCGATCAAGATCGACCTGTCATTGAGCGCAAACGCCGGGTCGATCCGGCTCGACCCCTCGGGAGGCTGCCGATGAACGACCGGCTGTATCGCTCGCGCGACGAGCGGATGTTCGCCGGGGTCGCTGGCGGGCTCGGTGAGCGGTTCGACATCGATCCCTCGCTGGTCCGGGTCCTGTGGGTGGTCCTGACCGTGCTCAGCGGGGGCATCTTCCTGCTGATCTACATCGTGATGGCCCTGGTCGTCCCCGAGGCGACCTCGCGGCGCGATCACTGGGCGGGCTGGACGCCGTCGGCCGCCGGGACGCCCGGTGCGGTCCCCGGCTGGGGCGACCCCGGTGCGGGACGCTCTTCCTTCAGCGCGGAGACCCCGGGCGGCCCGGCGGGGAGTGGCTCCTGGCCCGACCCCGGCGCGACCACCGATGCTGCCGGAGCCTCCCCCGCCTCCGAGCCGGGAACCACGCCTCCATCGGCGCCCCCGTCGGCGTCGGCGCCACCACCCGGCTGGGGTCAGCCGAGCTGGGCCGACGAACGGCGACAGCGACGCCACGAGCGGGGCGGCGGCGGGATCATCGGCGGGATCATCCTGATCCTGATCGGTGGCTACTTCCTGCTCCAGACGTTCGTCCCCGAGATCCACCTTGGCGAGTTCTGGCCAGTGATCCTGGTGATCGTCGGGGCCGCCCTGCTGATCGGCTCGGTCCGGCCGGGGAGTCGCACCGACTGAGCGACCGCCGCCGGGGGTCGGTCTGGGCCCGGACCATCGGGCCAGCGACGGAGGTACCGCGGGCTGCCTAGGATGGCCGGCGCATGCCAGTCGATCTGACGCCGCTCACGGCGTTCTCCACGCTCGGGATCGGGTTCGGGCTGGTCCTCCTCGTCCAGGGGATGGCCGGCCAGCGGCGCGCCGCCCGGATCGGCGACACGGCCACGTCCACGATCAGCTCGATCGCCGTCGGCGAAGTCCGGATCAGTGGCGTGGTCGAGCCGGCCGAACTGACCCTGACCTCGCCCCTCCAGAGCGAGACCTGCGTCTACTACCGGGCCAGGATCACCGAGTCCGACGGCCGCTGGGAGCACTCCGTGCTCGATGAGGAACGGGCCGTTGGCTTCCGGGTCCGTGATGCCAGTGGCGATGTCCGTGTCTTCCCGGGCTCAGCCCAGTGGGCCGCGCCCGAGCAGTTCAACGAACAGGTCGGTTCGCTGACCGAGCGACCGTTGGGGCTCCGGCTTCGGACCGGCGGGGCGTTCAAGTCTCCGGCCGAGGATCGCGAGGCCCAGATCGCCGCGCTGTTGACCGTCCAGCAACCGGCCAAGGGTCCGCCCCAGCTTCCCGGGATCGGGGGCTTGATGGGGGTCACCCTCTACGGAGCCGTCTCCTGCCACTATCGCGAGTCGCGGATCGAGCTGGGCGACGTGGTCACGATCGTCGGGATGGCCCTCCCGTTCGACCAGCTGCCCGACCCGACCGGTGCCGACAACGTCGACGGCTTCGATGCCTCTGGCGGGATCGCCGACAGCGAAGTCGCGGCCGACCTGGCCGAAGCGCGCGAGGCCGGCATGCTCGAGACCGATCCCCGGGCCGCCTGGGGCAACGCGGCGATCCCGGGTTTCGGGATCGGCCATCCAACGCGCGCCCCCGAGCTCGACGCCGGGGCGGCCGCCCTCCCGCTGGCGACCGAAGCCCAGGCCAAACAGACCGAGCGAACGTTCGAGATCGCACCCGATACGCTGATCGTGGCGGGCAGTCCGGAAGCCCAGCTCCTCATCTCGCTCGGGCCGCCCGGGGTTGCCGTCGAGCGCGAGGAGACGCGCTTCCTGATCGGGCTGCTTGGCGCCGTCCTCGCGATCGTCTCGGCCGTCGCCCTCGCGACATCGCTCAGTGGAGGGATCTTCTGATGCCGTTTGCCGCGGCCGGCTGGTTCGCCATCCTGGTCGTCGTGGTCGTCTTCGGGTTCATCATCGTGGCCACCTACAACGACGTCGTGGCCCTGATCCAGCGGATCGACAAGGCCTGGGCGAACATCGACGTCGCCCTGAAGCAGCGCCACGACGAGCTGCCCAACCTGGTCGCCGCGGTGCGCGACGTGATGGGCTTCGAGCAGGCGGTCCTCCTGGAGGTCAGCCGGCTGCGCAACGCCTACGACCCCGCCAGTCCGGTCCCCGCCCAGGGCGCCCTGTCGGCCGAGACGAGCCAGGCGATCCGGAGCCTGCTCGCCGTGGTCGAGAACTACCCGGCCCTCAAGTCGCAGGCCAATGTGGCCACCCTCCAGGCCGAGATCGAGCGACTCGAGTCGGTCATCGCCGACCGGCGCGAGCTGTACAACGACCAGGTCTACCGGTACAACACGAGGATCCGGCAGTTCCCCGCCCTGTTCGTCGCGGCCCTGTTTGGCTGGGCGGCGCGCGACTTCTTCGCGGCCACCGAGGCCGAGACCGCCAAACCCGACGTGAGCCTGCGCGCGGCTTCCTGATCCTGCGCAGCCGCACCGGATCCTCCGCGCCTCGTAATCCTGCGCGGCGCCGCCTGATCCGGTAAGGTAGCCTGACCGATCCGTGCTTGGATCGTCTGGCCGCCAAGGATCTGGAGGAGGGTCGGTTGAGCCTGGCCGGAGCGCGCCGCCACCACCCGACCCGGCGTCGGAGCGACCTTCCGGGTCTGCTGTCGAGCCTCGTCCGGACCATCGAGGGGCGGATCCAGAGCCGGCTCCTCCGACTCGGTTACGGCGACGTCCGGCCGGGTCATCTCGGCCTCCTGCTCCAGCTCGATCGCAACGGGGCTCGCGGCAGCGACCTGGCCCGGCGAGCGGGGATCACCAAGCAGTCGATGGGCGAGCTGGTTCGCGAACTCGAGCTGGCCGACTACGTCGAGCGGCGACCCGATCCCCGTGACGGCCGGGCGCGGCTCATCCAGCCAACGGGCCGGGGACTGATGCTCATCGCCCACGTCCGCCAGGCGGTCGCCGAGGTCGAGGGCGAGGCCGCCCGGCAGCTGGGTCGGGAGCGCTACGCGGAGCTCCAGGGGACGTTGGCCGAGCTGATCGAGGTTGCGTCTCCCGCGTCGGGCGCTGTGCCCGTCGGGCCGGGCGCCGGTCCCGCCGGCGGCCAGGCGGTCGGCAGCGGGCGAGCCCTGCGTGGCGTGATGGCCGAGCCGGCCGGCTCCGGTGCGACGGCTGGGTCCGGCCCGACAACGGGGCCCGGCCCCACAGCTGGGCCCGCCGGCGACGTTCTCCTGCCGAAACCATTGGTTGTGTAGCACAGTGCTGTAGCACAGAACCGGAGGACGAGCGATCGAACCGAGAGCGGGCCAGCCCGGCCCCGGGCAGGTGCACTGC
>Ga0080064_1001478_pt1 | contig 47023 bp, 39 predicted proteins | sample Subgrocontami54m_FD_69260 | JGI IMG/M metagenome (GOLD analysis project Ga0080064, IMG submission 69260) | Subsurface groundwater microbial communities from S. Glens Falls, New York, USA - GMW46 contaminated, 5.4 m (SPADES assembly) (version 2) ...
CGATCACGCTGACCAACGCCGGCAACGACTTCACCGGTGCGGTGAGCCTCACCGGCGGCGCGGTCTCGCTCACGGATGCGAACGCGCTCGATCTTGGATCGGTGAATGTGTCCTCGCTGAACGTTGTCTCCGGTGGCGCGATCACGCAGTCCGCGCCGCTCAGCGTTAGCGGCGCCACAACGCTTGCTGCCGGGTCGAACGCGATCACTCTTGCCAATGTGACGAACGATTTCGGCGGTCCGGTCAGCCTGGGCGGCGCCGCGGCGTCGATCACCGACGCGAACGCATTGACGCTGGGCTTGGTCAACGCGTCCTCGCTCACGGTCAATGCCGCGAGCATCACGCAAGATGCGTCAGGATTGTCGGTGAGCGGGACGACCACGCTGAACGCGGGCTCCATCGCGCTCACGACGGCGACGAACGACTTCGGCACGCTGGCCGCGACATCGGGCGGCAGCGTAGCCGTGACCGACGCCAACGCGATCTCTCTCGGCGCGATCAACTCCGCTTCGCTGAACGTGACCGCTGGCGGCGCGATCACGCAGTCGGCGCCGCTCAGCATCGGCGGCGCATCGACCTTCGCCGCGGGTGCGAACCCGATCACGCTGACCAACGCCGCCAACGACTTCACCGGGGCGGTGAGCCTGACCGGAGGCACCGTTGCCATCACGGACGCCAATTCGCTCACGCTCGGCACCTTCTCGACGGGAGATCTGAGTGCAGTCTCCACGGGGGCGCTCAATCTCGGCCAAGGAACGGTAGGCGGCAACCTCGTGGCGACAAGCAACGGCGGAGCGATCACGCAGTCCGGTCCCCTCGCGGTGACGGGCAGTTCCACGCTGAATGCCGGCGCCGGCAGCCTCACCCTCGGCAACGCGGGCAACGACTTCACCGGTGCGCTGAGCCTCACCGGGTCCTCGGCAGCGATCACCGATGCCAACGCATTGGTGCTGGGCAGCGTCTCGCTCGGCGGCGGCAGCTTGACGGTGAACACCTCCGGTGCGATCACGCAGAGCGGCCCGATCACCGCCGGCGCCGAGAGCTTCAGCGCCGGCGCGAACCCGATCACGCTGACCAACGCCGGCAACGACTTCACCGGTGCGGTGAGCCTCACCGGCGGCGCGGTGTCGCTCACGGATGCGAACGCGCTCGATCTTGGATCGGTGAATGTGTCCTCGCTGAACGTTGTCTCCGGTGGCGCGATCACGCAGTCCGCGCCGCTCAGCGTCAGCGGAACGGCCACGTTCGCTGCCGGTGCCAATGCGATCACCCTTGCCAACGTGACGAACGATTTCGGCGGTCCGGTCAGCCTGGGCGGAGGCGCAGTGGCGCTGACCGACGCGAACGCATTGACGCTGGGCTTGGTCAACGCGTCCTCGCTCACCGTCAATGCGACGAGCATCACGCAAGATGCGTCAGGATTGTCGGTGAGCGGGACGACCACGCTCAACGCGGGCTCCATCGCGCTGACGACGGCGACGAACGTCTTCGGCACGCTGGTCACGACATCGGGCGGCAGCGTCAGCGTGACCGACGCCAATGCGGTCTCGCTCGGAGCGATCAATGCCGCTTCGCTGAACGTGACCGCCGGTGGCGCAATCACGCAGTCGGCGCCCGTCACTGTCAGCGGCGCATCGGCGTTCGCTGCGGGCGCGAACCCCATCACGCTGACCAATGCCTCCAACGATTTCACCGGTGCGGTGAATCTTACGGGGTCGTCCGCTGCAATCACCGATGCCAACGCGCTCGCGCTGGGCACCGTATCGCTTGGCGGCGGCAGCCTGACGGCGAACGCCTCCGGCGCGATCACGCAGACCGGCCCGATCACGGCTGGCGCGTCGAGCTTCAGCGCCGGCGCGAACCCGATCACGCTGACCAACGCCGGCAACGACTTCACCGGTGCGGTGAGCCTCACCGGCGGCGCGGTGTCGCTCACCATCGCGAATGCGCTCGACCTCGGATTGGTGAACGTGTCATCGCTGAACGTCGTCGCGGGTGGCGCGATCACGCAGAGCGGGCCGATCGCGGCCGGGACGACGAGTCTCGGCGCCGGGTCCAATGCGATCACGCTGCCGAATGCAACGAACGACTTCACGGGTGCGGTGAGCCTGACGGGCGGGGCGGTCTCGATCACGGACGCGAACGCGCTCACGCTGGGCACGCTGGCCACGGGGGCGTTGACGGCGGTCTCGACCGGCGCGCTCAATTTGGGCCAGGGCGCAGTGGGCGGCAATCTCGTCGCGACGAGCAACGGGGGGGCGATCACGCAATCCGGCGGCCTGACGGTAGCAGGAACCTCCAGCCTCGATGCGGGGGCCAGCTCGATCACGCTTGCCAACGCCGGGAACGACTTTGGCGGCGCGGTGAGCCTGAGCGGCTCTTCGGCCTCGATCGCGGACGCCAATGCGCTCACGCTCGGGACCGTATCGTTGGGCGGCGGGAGCCTCGTGGTAACCGCCTCCGGAGCAATTACGCAGAGCGGATCGATCACGGCCGGCGCGGCGAGCTTCAACGCCGGATCAAATCCGATCACGCTGGCCAATCCAGGCAACGACTTCAGCGGTGCCGTGAGCCTCAGCGGAGGCGATGTCACGATCACGGATGCCAATGTGCTCACGCTTGGCGCGGTCAACGCGTCCTCGCTCACGGCGAATTGCGCGAGCTTCAATCAGGACGGTTCCGGGATCGTGGTGACCGGCCCATCGACGCTGACCGCAGGCCAGATCACGCTCAATTCGGCGACCAATGCATTCGACACGGTGAATGTTGCCGGCACGCTTGACGCTTCGACCGGTACGCTTACCGCGGTGACGTGGAACCTGCTCTCGGGAGGGACGCTCAAGGGCGCGGGGACGGTGACCGGCAACGTCAACAACTCCGGAACGATTTCCCCGGGGGCTTCGCCCGGTACGCTGACGATCAACGGCAACTTCGTGCAGGCGTCGAGTGGCGTGCTGAACATGGAGATTGCCGGTCTAACGCCGGGAACACAGCACGATCAGCTGGTCGTGAACGGAAACGCAACTCTGGGCGGAACGCTGAACGCGACTCCCATCGGCGGCTTTTCGCTCGCACCTGGCGATTCATTCGCGCTCGTTCGCAGTAGCGGTGTAATCACCGGTACGTTCGGTGCGATCGCTCAGCCGGGCGGAGTGCTGCTCAACGGTATTTACGGGTCCGCATCTTTCGATTTGATCGTTTCCACTGGTTCCGTCCCGTTGGCAGTGCAGCCCTCGTTGAATTACGCAGTGGCCACGACACAGCCGGCGAGCACTTCAACCACTACGCAGAGCAGTCCCGTAACGACCACAACTACGATTTCGGAGGGCGAAAATGCCGCCAGCACTTCCGATCCTGGCGCTGCCACTGAGGAGAAAAAGGTTGTCGGGCGACCGCTCCGCTGCAAGAGCTAGCGGCGGCATGCCGACCCGGGCTGCAGTGCTTCGGTGCTCGCAGATGGCTTGGGCCCGATGGGCGCTTGCCGCCAGTATGGCGCTCGCAGGTTTCGGACTGCCCACGCCGGTCCTGGCGGGCAAAGCGGGCGAAGTAACCGACCTTTCCGGAGTCGTGGTCGTTCGCAAAGCCGATGGCCAGTCTCGCGTTCTGGCGGTCAAGTCAGACGTTGAAGAGGGCGATGTCGTCGCGACGACCGGGAATAGCTATGCACGGGTGAAGTTTGCCGACGGCACTCAGGCGGTGCTCAGGCCGGGCGCCCAGGTCAAGGTCGTCGCGTTCAGGTTCGAGGAGCAGCAACCGAAACAGGACAACGTGGTGCTTTCTCTGCTGAAAGGCGGCATGCGAATCGTTACCGGACTTTCCGGGAAGCGTAACCCGGAGGGGTTTCGCGTGGAGACGCCGAGCGCGATCGTCGGAATCCGCGGCACGAATTTTGGATTGCAGTTCTGCAGGGACGACTGCGCTCAGCTGGTGACGGCCCGAGGCGGAGCTCCGGCCAACGGTCTGCATGCGGATGTGTCAGACGGAGCGATCAGCCTGAGCACGCAGGCGGGCTCTCTCGTGATTGGCATCGGCCAGTTTGCCTTTGTCCAGGGACCCGCGATGCTGCCCGTGTTGTTGTCCCCGAGAGAAGGCACGCGAATCGTACTGCCGCCGCGGGCCGTGAGCCCTCTGCGGCATGGCGGCACGGTGGGCGAAGGTGGAGGGCTCGAGTGCGAGATTTGAAGGGCGGCTCGCGGAAGACGTTCGAGGCGCGCGTCTTCGCCAACACGCGCGCTTCTTCGTTCCACCTGTCGCTCTTTCTGCTGGGGCTGGCGGTTTGCCCGACCGGATACGCCCAATCCCCCAGCCTGGCCGAGACGCCGGTGGAGTTTCGCTTCGACATCGCTCGCTACGTGGTGGAGGGAAACACGCTTCTGCCCACTGCCGAGGTCTCGCGCATCGTCAGCGCCTTTGCGGGGACCGGTCGCGACTTCGGCGATGTACAGCGGGCGCTGGAAGCGCTTCAGGACGCCTACCGTTTGCGCGGATACAGCGCAGTGCAGGTCCAGGTTCCGGAGCAGGTCCTTGATCGAGGCGAAGTTCTGCTGCGCGTCGTGGAGGCACGGATCTCCCGGCTCGAAGTGCGGGGGAACAAGTTTTTCGACGAAACAAATATACGTCGCAGCCTCCCCGCACTTACCGAGGGCTCAACCCCGAACGCGAATGCGGTGGCAAAGAATCTCGCGCTGGCGAACGAAAATCCGGCAAAACAGACGAACGTGACACTGCGCGCTGGAGCGACCGAGGGCGAGGTCGAAGCACGGGTCGATGTGACCGAAGAAAACCCGAGAAAATGGTTCCTCACGCTCGACAATTCCGGAACACCGGCGACAGGCTACCATCGCGTCGGCTTGGGTTTCCAGAACGCGAATGTCTTTGGACGGGATCACGCCATCACGCTTCAGGCAGTGACTTCAGTCGAGGAGTCTTCTCAGGTCGGGATCTATAGCCTGGGCTACCACGTGCCGTTCTACGCGCAGGGTAGTTCGCTGGACATCGTGGCCGGGTATTCCGACGTGGACTCGGGCTCCACGCAGACCCCCGCCGGCGCGCTGACTTTCAGCGGCCGGGGGGGCGTGCTGGGTGCTCGCTACAACTGGCACTTGGACCGTTTGGCGGGCAACTATGACCATAAGCTGACCTTTGGTCTTGATCACCGCATGTACCGCAATACCTGCGCGCTGGGAACCTTCGGAGCAGCCGGATGCGGAGCCGCGGCTGCGACGTTCTCGCTCACGCCCGTGTCATTCACCTACTCCGGCACGTTGATTCAACCGGCGTCGCGGCTGAGCCTGTACGCGGGGGCCTCCACGAATCTAGGCGCCGGATCCCGCGGCACGAGCGAGGCGCTTGCGCGAGCGCGTTCGAGCGCAAGCGCACATTACCTGATCATTCGCGCGGGTCTCGAATGGGCAGCAGCACTCGCCGCGGATTGGCAGTTGCGCGCGCGATTCAATTTCCAGCATGCCGGCGAAGTACTCGTCGGCCCGGAACAATTCGGCATTGGAGGCGCGAACTCGGTCAGAGGGTTCCTCGAGCGCGAGCACGCGGATGACCGCGGGCATAGCGGTGCGCTTGAACTCTACTCACCCGAGCTTGCGCCAAAACTCGGCCGGAATGATTGGAACCTCAGGCTGCTCGCGTTCTACGACTTCGGGCGTGTCTCACGCGTGAATCCCCTGCCGGGGGAGGATGGGCATCAGGGCATCGCCTCCGCCGGACTCGGCATGCGTCTGGCGCTGCAAAAGATCTTCGCGCTTCGCTTCGATCTTGCGCGGATTGTGGATGCCGGCGGCAGCCGCGAACGCAACCACACCCGATTCGCCTTCGCCGGCGTTTGGTCTTTCTAGGCACGTCGGCCCCATCGTCGATTCGCCGCGACACCGGATGCCTCTGGAAGCCGTCTGGCGAGGAACTGCCTCGGACGCTCTGCAAATCGTGGCGGTGGGGGCAGTCTGTGGCCAACTCGTATTTGCGTCATTTTCCCGGTAACAGGGAACTCTTCAGGGATATTTAGGGCGGATTCATCAGGCTGCACGGCAGCTCTCGGCCGCATTTCACGTAGAAAAGCATCGCCCTGCGACCATGTCCAGGATGACCCACGCCATTGCGAACAGGGAATTCCAGTGCGTGGAACAGGGAGGCATCAGGGAAATTGTCCGCGCCGAGGTGAAGGACGCAGCCGCGCGCAGGTCCGCTATGATGGATTCCGCGTATGTCTTCAGCCCGCACGCCCGTTCCGTTGCGCGGCCTGGGTCTTGCTGCCCACCGTAGAACGCGGATCATGGTTTGGCTGGCGGCCACGGGAATGCTGGCGGGCGCATGCGTCGGCCTCGTTCGCGGCGCGAGTCTCGGTCCGGAGTACCTGGCCGTCGCCGTTCTCAAGGGGATGGCGCTCGGGGTCTTGTTCGCGGTAACCCTCGGCGCGCTCGAACTGATCGCTCTCCGGCGCTTATGGCGGCGCCTAGCTCTGGGCTGGGCAATTCTCGCGCGCACCGCCCTCTACGCCCCGCTTGCCTTGGGCGTTTATTTGGTCGTGTCGGCCGCCTTCAGCTCGTGGATCCCGTGGAGTTTCCAGCGCGCGATGATTCTTCCCTCGATCGGAATCGCGGTCGCGGGCCTTCTCGCAGGGAGCGTGATGCTCGCCCTCGTCCACCTCCACGGCCCTCGAGTGCTCCTCAATCTCCTCTCCGGCCGCTACCGCCGCCCCTTCGAGGAGGAGCGGATCTTTCTCTTCCTCGACCTTGCCGGATCGACCACGATCGCCGAGCGGATCGGCCACCTGCGCTATCACTCGTTCCTCCATGATTTCATCGAGGACCTCGAGGACCCGGTACTCGCGCACGATGGCGACGTCTACCAGTACGTAGGCGATGAGGCCGTCGTGACGTGGCCGCTGGCGGACGCGCGCTCGAACGGCCGATGCCTGGTCTGCCACTTCGCGATCGTCGATGCGATCGAGCGTGCGCGCGGTCGGTACGAGGGCGCGTATGGCGTTGTGCCCTCGTTCCGTACGGGGATCCACTCTGGGAGCGTGGTTGCGGGCGAGATCGGCGATCAAAGGAAGCAGATTGTCTTCGTGGGTGACGTGGTCAACACGGCATCCCGAATGCAGGCGCAGGCCAGGGCGCTGGACAAGGACCTCGTCATCTCGGGCGCGCTTCTGGCGCGGATCGATCTCCCACCCGGCATCGAAGCCCGGTCGCTCGGGACGGTACGACCGAAAGGGAAGGAGCGGGCCATGGAGATCTTCGAGGTCGTCCTCTCCACCGACCGCGTGATGCAACCCGGCTGCGAATGACCCCTCGCCGCAGGGTCCCTGACTCGCAACTCCACTTCTGTCTTCTTGACACACCTATTTAACGTAGCTACATTAAAAGATGCGCTGCGAGTTCGATGCAGCCAAGGACCGAGCGAACCAAGCAAAGCACGGTGCGTCCTTGGTCCTGGCCGTCGAGCTGGATTGGGGTGCAGCAGAGGTGAGACATGATGTCCAGAACGTCTAAGCGCCCTTCTGTCCGACTCCCGACCGCGGCGGAAGACAGGGTCATTACTGCAGCGGCGAAGAGCGACCCCGACGCTCCACCGCTGACCCCGAGACAGCTTAAGGCCATGGTACCCATGCGAGCCCTTCGCGGACGCCCCAAGTCCGAGAAAAGGAAGCTGCTCATTTCGATTCGCTACAGCCCCGAGGTGGTTGCATACTTCAAGTCCACCGGCGAGGGCTGGCAATCCCGAATCGATGGTGTGCTTCGCAAGTACGTCGAGCGCCATTTCCGCAGCGCGTGACGATCAGGCCGGACCTCTTGTTGCAGCCGACGGTGTTGATTGACGCGCCGGATTGAGCCATTTCACACCACGAACTCCGTCGAGTTTTGACCCCATGTAATCGGAAGAACTTGAAGGCAGTGAACATACTTGGCATCGATTGAGCGGGTCAGTTTCTGCCTGAGAATCCCAGGTCAATTCGGTGCGGAATTCAACATGTCTTGGGGGACTAACAGGCGCCAGCGCATCGGTCAAACGTACCCGGGCCCTTCGATGACCGGGTGCGACCGGATAAAGTCCTCGTTTACCTCGACGCCGATGCCGGGCCGCTCGAGCGGGCGTACGCAACCATCTGCACCGAACTCGTAGGCCGGCGTGGTGAGCTCGTCCCGGAACAGGTTTTCTTTCGCCACGTCGGCCTCGTAGTAGCCACCGTTGTCGATCGAGGCAAGGAAGTGGACCGTGGCGGCCATGTTCAGACCCGTCGCCGAAGTGTGCGGGTTGACCGGAAGCTTCCACGCCGAGCCGAGCGCGGCAATCCGCAGGCCCTCGCTGATGCCGCCTGTCTTGGAGAGGTCAGGCTGCAAGATAGTGATCGAGCGGTCCTCCACGATGCGCTGGAACTCGAAACGGGTGTAGTGGTTCTCGCCGGCTGCAAGCGGTGTCGACCCAAGCCGGGCCGCCAGGCAGTAGCTCCTGGCATCGTGCGAGGGAAACGGCTCTTCGAGCCAGCCCACGCGCAGTTCGTCGTAGGCAGGCATGACTCTGCGCACGTCCGCGACACTGTAGTTCGTGTTGGCATCGACGAGCAGGTCGATGTCATCGCCCAACGCCGCGCGGACTGCCTGTACGCGCTCGATGTCAGCGCGCCAGGTGTCGCCAACGCGCAGCTTGAGGGCACGGAACCCGCGATCGGCGAGCGCGCGCGCCTCGCTGACCAGCTCGTGCGGCGGCTGATATCCGAGGGAAATGCCTCCGGCGTAGGCCGGGATGGCTCGCGAGCTGCCACCGAGGAGCCGGTATAGCGGCCATCCGACAGCCTTTGCACGGATATCCCACAGCGCCATGTCAATGCCGCTCATGCCGATCGCCGCGGCCGCCCCCATGCCGTGGCTCGCGAGCTGCATCTTGTAGATGCGCGTCCAGACGCCGTTCACATCGCTCGCGTCCATGCCCTTCACCAGTTGGGCGAGTGTGGTGTTGATGAGTTGCGCCACAGCGCCCGGCGAGCGGCCGTGATGCGATTCGCCCCAGCCGATGAGCCCGCCCTCGGTGCGCACCTTGACGAGCACGGTATCGCGCTTGACAGTGCGCCCGATGCCGAGACGAACGCCACCCGCGGCTGAGACCGGGAACGAAAGCGGATATGCGGTGATCTGGGCGATCTTCATGGTGTTTTCCAGTCTGGGTGGCGCTATGCGCCAAGATAGGACTCGCGAAGCGCCGGATCGCTGCGCAGCGAAGCGGCATCACTCTCGTAGGTGACATGCCCGGTTTCGAGGACGTAGGCCCGGTCTGCGATTTTCAGGGCAATGTGTGCGCTCTGCTCGGCGAGCAGGAGCGTCATGCCGCGTTCGCGGATGCGCTTGAGTGTTTCGTAGATGACCTTGATCATTACTGGTGCAAGACCGAGCGACGGCTCGTCCAGAATGAGAACCTCCGGCTCGCGGACGAGAGCACGCCCGATCGCGAGCATCTGCTGCTCGCCTCCCGAGAGGGTTGCCGCGATCTGCCGGTGCCGCTCGCGCAGGGCCGGGAAAAGCCCAAATACTTCTTCGAGTTGCTGATCGATCTTTGCTCGGTCTTTGACGAGGTACGCCCCCATGAGCAGGTTGTCGCGCACGGTCAGATCGCCAAATACGCGCCGACCCTCGGGAACGTAAGCCATCCCGAGCCCCGAGCGAACCTCGCTCGAGAGCCTATCGATGCGCCGATCGCGAAGCAGTATCTGGCCCCCCGACACCGGCGTTAGGCCGACCAGCGAACGGATGACCGAGCTCTTCCCGGCGCCGTTCGCACCGAGAAGCGCGACGACCTCTCCCGCGCGGACTTCGAGCGAGACGCCCTGGACGGCGTGCACCTTGCCGTAATGGACGTGAAGATCGCTGGTGGATAGAACCGGCCGCGGCAACGCGGTCTCAGGCGGCATGCGCTTCCTCCTCGCGCTCGGCCTCGCCGAAATAGGCCGCCTGCACGCGCGGGTCGCGCACCACCGTGGAGGAGGCTCCGTCGGCGATCTTCTCGCCATGGTCGAGGACAATTGCCCGTGCGCACAGGCCCGTCACCATGCGCACGTCGTGCTCGACGAGCGCAATTGTCACGCCCTCGGCATGGACCTTGCGGATTAGCTCCTGAAGCTCGGCACGCTCAGAAGAATTCAGTCCGGCGGCCGGTTCATCGAGAAGCAGGAGAGTCGGCTCGAGCGCAAGCGCGCGCGCGATCTCGAGGCGGTTCTGCGCTCCGTAGGGGAGGTCGCGGGCAAGCAAATGAGCCGCGTCGGAGAGCCCGGTAAGCGCGAGGCAACGCTCGGCGATACCCCAAGCCTTCTTCCTCGCTTGCTGCGAGCTCCCGAGCCCGAACACATCGCCCAGCGCCGATCCAGCGGTACTCTTCAAGGCCGCCACCTCGACGTTTTCCAGCACGCTCATCGTTCCGAATAGCCGCTTGTTCTGGAATGTGCGCGCGATGCCGCGCCGCACGATCTGCGCGATCCCCAAGCGTTCGATGCGCTCGCCGCGAAAGACGATCGTGCCCTGGTCGACCCGATAGATGCCCGAGAGCACGTTGAAGAGCGTGCTCTTGCCCGAGCCATTCGGGCCGATGATGCCCAGAAGCTCGCCCTCCTCGATCTGCAGGTCGATATTCACCAGCGCGCGCACCCCGGCGAACGAAAGCGATAACGTCGAGGCCGCAAGCAATGTCATCAATCCTTGCCAGCGGCGGAAGCGCCTGCGCGGCGGCGCACGAGCGTCAGGATTCCCATCGGGAAGAACATCATCCCGAGCAGAAGGATCAAGCCGTAAGCGATCATCCTGAACTCACCAAACGGGCGCAGATACTCGGTAGCGGATTCGAGCAGCGCGGTCGCCACGATCATCCCTTCGATCGATCGGTAGCCGCCAAACATGCTCATCACCAGAAACAGCACTGAGGGCTCGAGCCCGAACATGTCGGGATGAATGAAGCGCACATAGTGAGCATAGAGAAATCCACCCGCGCCCGCCCAGGCCGCCGAAAGTGCAAGCGCGGTGACCTTGGCGCGCCCGACCTCCACCGCGACCGAAGAGGCTGCAAGCTGGTCGTCGCTCAGCGCCCGAAGGAAGAGCCCGAGGCGGCTGCCGATCACGCGTTTGGCAAGGACGTAGGAAACGCCTGCCGCGACGAGAGCCAGGAAATAGAACTGCTGCGGTGTCTCGAGGCTGTACTCGCCTAGGCTGACCGCGGGGATGGAGCGCACGCCCTGCGGGCCATTGGTGAGCTCTATCCAGTTCATCAGCACCAGCCAGACGATCTGCTGGATGCCGATCGTCGCCATGACGAAGTAAAGGCCCGCGAGCCGTACGGCCGCCCCGCCCAGCGCGACCGCGAGGATGATCGTCATCAACACGGATGGCACGAGCGTTGCACTCGGTGCCCAGCCGAGCTTCGTGGTAAGAAGCGCTGTCGTGTAGGCGCCAACGCCGAACAACGCCCCTTGCGCGAGCGACACACGGCCGGCGAAGCCGGTGAGGAATCCAAGGCCCACCACTGGTAGCGTGTAGATCAGGACGAAGTTGGCGATGTGAACGACGTACTGGGGCGCGATCGCCGGTAGCGCAACGAGCCCGACCAGCGCCGCCGCCCAGAGCCACCAGCGCCGATAAAGAGCGGGCATGGCTAGACTTTGACGGGCGTCTCGCGCCCAAGCAGCCCCGTCGGCCGCCATACCAGCATAACCAGCAGAATCACGAACGCGACCAGATCCTTGTACGCGGAAGAAATGTAGCCGCCGGCGAAGTTCTCGAGCACGCCGATCACGAGTCCGCCGAGGATCGTGCCGGGGATGCTGTTGATGCCACCGAATACCGCCGCGCTGAACGCCTTCAGACCGACCATGTCTCCCATGTCGAACGACACGAAATACAGAGGACCGATAAGCACGCCCGCAATCGCCGCCACGGCGAAACTGAGTCCGAAGGTGAGGGCAATAGCGCGCTTCACATTCACTCCGACCGTTCCGGCGATTTCGGCGTCCGCGGCGACCGCGCGCAGCGCTCGGCCGGTCCGAGTAAACGTGAACATTGCGTGCAGCAACACGACCAGAACTAGCGTCGACAACACGACCCACAGGTACCCTTCCTGGAACCGGGCCGTGCCGATCTGCACCACTTCGCTGCCGAACACCTTCGGAAATGGCACAGGTTCGGGAAAGAACACCCGCACGCCGTTCATGAGCACGATTCCCAGCCCGATGGATCCGACGATGAACACCTCGTGGTTGTGATATAGGCGCCTAAAGACCACGCGCTCGAGGACCATGCCGAGAACAAAAGCCACCGCGCCCACGACCAAGAGCAACGGCAGCGCCGGAAGGTGCACCCGCTCGGCGATTACCAAGCCGAGAAAAGCGCCGGCCATGAACACGTGGCCTTGCGCGAAGTTCACCATCCGCAGCGTCCGGTAGACCAGCGTGAAGCCCAGTCCAACCACCGCGTAGACGCAGCCGGTCGCGAGCCCGCCTATAAAGAGCTGGTCGAACATGGTCCTCGACTGGCGCGGTACTACTTGCCCTTGAAGGCCTGGAACGCGCCGCTGCCGACTTCAACCAACACCGACTGCTGCACGAGCTGGCCGGTCTTGTCGAAGTAAGCTTCGCCTGGAACGCTGAAAAGCGTGCCTTTCCAGCGACCGAAGCACTACCGCAGTTTCTCCTTGTCGGTACCCGAGGCGTCAATGCAAGGGGCGGCGATGAACCTGATGGCACGGTATTCCCACGCTGCGAGCACCGGGCGCGGGGGCTGCGAGCTGCCGCTAAACTCCTTGACATAACGGTCGGCCCATGCTCTCGCTTGGGGATCGACATCCTCGTGGAAATAGGTCGTGAGGACGGTGCCCTCGGAGGCCTTGGGCGCAAGGGTCATCAGGTTCTCGTTGGCGAGGCCGCCAGTGCCGATGAAGCGCGCTTTGATGCCCATGTCCCGCGCTTGGTTCATGATTGCGGGCGCGGCCGGGATCGTGCCGAAGATGGCAAGACCGTCCGGGTTCGTCTCGCGGATGCGCGCCAGCTGCGCCGTGAAATCCTTGTCCGCCGACTGATACGAGACTACGGCCACCGGATCGAGGCCGATCTTCTTCAGGCTCGCGACGAAGATGTCGCGGTTCCCCACGCCATAGTCGTTCGCGTCATGAATGACGGCGATACGTTTCATCGCGAGGCGATTGACCGCCGCATCGGCGATCTGCTCGGCCTGGACTGAGTCTGTAAAAATGACACGGAATGTCCATTTATTCTTCTCGGTCGTAATCTTCGGGTTGGTGGCGCCAACCACGATGTAGGGCAGGCCCGCGCGCTCAGCCACTTCCATGTTGGCCAAGACCTGCGAGCTACCCCAGCCTCCAATCACCAGGTCAACCTGGTCGTTGACGAGGCGCTGCATGGCGGTTACGGACTGCGCCGGGTTGCTCGCGTCGTCCACCACGACGAGCGAAATCTTGCGGCCCTTGATACCGCCCGCGGCATTGATCTCCTTGACCGCCATCTCCGCGCCCTGGCGAATACCGATGCCGTAGGAAGTACCCGGGCCGGACATGCCTGCAACAACGCCAAGCTTGATGTCCTGAGCGTGGGCCGACGGAATCGCCAACATTCCAGAACCTGCCACCATAATTGCGCCAACCAGTTTTCTCGTCCTCATGACCTTCTCCTTTACTCGTGTAATTGCGGTTTTGATCCTATCCTACCGTTCCATAAAGGCGGTTCGCTTCGGCTGATGTAATGTAGCCTTCCTGCAGGTCCGCCGCGATCGCGTCCTGCGTGCGCTCGCGCGGATTACCCATTCCGCCACCGCCCGGGAGGTGCAGCGTGACTTGCTCGCCAGACTGAATCGTGACCCGCCCCTTGCTCGGCAAAACGCGCCCGTCCTGCCCGAGTACTGCGCCTGCGGCGCCGCTGCCGCCGCCGTGAATTCCGCGCGGCGCGAAACGAACCCGGTCATACATGCTCGAAAGCACGCACGGTCCGTGCGAGCGCACTTCGAAGCGGATCACCTGGCCAAGCCCGCCGCGATAGCGTCCCGCCCCGCCCGAATCCGGACGCAGCTCGCGCTGCCGCATGACGACAGGCGAGGCCGATTCGATGATCTCGGTTGCAACGTTCTGAATCCCGCTTGGAAACGACGTCACGGACAGGCCGTCCTTGTCGCGGCGCGCACCCATCCCGCCACAGGAGAAGAACGCGAAAGTGAACGGCTCCTCTGGAGCAACGAACCCTGAGAGCTGAGTCACCCACAGGCCCGCAGCGCTGTCCGCGGGCACCTTCTCCGGCAGTGCTTCTTCGAGGGCGCCGAAGACCACGCTGGGGAGAAAGTGCCCGATGATGTGCCGTGCGGCGGTCGGTGCGGGGTGCACCGGGTTGAGCAGCGACCCACGCGGCGCCCGCACGATCATCGGAAGGAAACTCCCCTCGTTGTTCGGCACGTCGGGCGCCATCAGGCACTTCACCGCATAGCAGGAATAGGCAGACGTGTAGGCTAGAGGCACATTGATGCCACGATCGACGCTCGGCGCCGTACCGTCGAAGTCGACCACCAGGTCCTCGCCCTGCCTCGAGATCTCGACCTCGATGTGCAAGGGCTGCTCGAAGCCGTCGTTCTCGCATGCATAGCGGAACCGCCCGGCCGGAAATGCGGCGACCGCTTCGCGCACCGCTTTCTCCGAGCGGTTTACGATCTCGTCGGAGAGGTCCTCGATGTCCGCGAGGCCGAACTCCTCGAGCATCTGGGTGAGACGCCGGGCGCCGACTTCTCCCGCTGCGACCTGGGCATAAAGGTCGCCGATCACCTCGCTAGGCGTGCGCACGTTGGCGCGGATGAACCGGGCGACGTCGCGGTTTTCCTGTCCCTTTACGAGGAACTTGCAGAACGGGACGTGCAGTCCTTCCTCGAAGACGTTGCGCGCGTCCGCCGTGAGACCCACGCCGCCCACGTCGACCATGTGGCAGCAGCTTGCGAAAAACCCGACGCAGCGCGCGTCATGGAACACGGGTGTGACGAGGCACATGTCGTTCAGCTGCCCGGCGAGCTTGTACGGATCGTTCGAGAGGAGCACATCGCCCGGCTCGATGGAATCGATCGGAAACTCCTCGAGGAAGAACCGCATGCCGCGCGCCATGGTGTTGACGTGGCCGGGCGTGCCAGTGCGGGCCTGCGCCACCATCCGCCCCCTGCGGTCGAAGACCGCGGCAGAGAGATCTCCCGCTTCGCGCACAATGGTTGAGAACGCGGTGCGCATCAGTACCTGCGCCTGCTCCTCAGCAAGCGCGAGCAGCCGATTCCAGAGGATTTCGAGCAGGAAGGGCGGGAACCTGGTTGCCATTGTCGTGGCTTCCTCGTCTGCTCAGGCCGGCAGCGTGATCAGCATGAGGCCGTCTTCGCGCAGCTGCCCCGTAGCCGCCGGGCCAACCGTGATCGTGGCATCCCCGAGCTCGATCAGCGCCGGGCCGGCGAGCGTCTCGCCCACGGCCAGCGAACTGGCGGGAACGACACGCGCGTCGACAAAACCGGATGCTTCACGAAAATATACGCGCCGGGCAGAGCACTTGGCCATCGCTTCGCCGGAGAGACCCTTGTGCAACGGCAATTCGGGAACCGGTCCGCGCGCGCTCGCACGCCAGGTGATGAATTCGACCGGCGCATCTGGACCCTTGACCGCGTTGAGGCGCTCGTACTCCGCGCGGAACCGGCGCAGCACGTCGGCGACATCGACCCGGGGCCAGTCCAGGTCCTCGAGGCCGACCTGTAGTTCGTGACCCTGGCCGCGGTAGCCCATGTCGGCGGAGCGCGTCGTCACGATCTCGCGCTCCGGAACGCCTGCCCTCGCTACCCTGCTTCGGCATTCGAGCACCATGGCGTCGAGCGTCCCCGCAATCTCAGCCCATGGCGCATCGTCGAGCGCGACGGTAAGGCTTCTTGCCATGTCAAACGCAACCGGCGCGCACAGCAGCCCGAACGCGGAGCCCACGCCCGCGTGCCACGGCACGATCAGCTCGCGCAGCCGCAGCGCACGCGCAACGCCGTATGCGTGCGTCGGGCCGGCGCCGCCGAAGGCCACCATGCTGTAGTCGCTCGGCGTGCGGCCGCGCTCGAGCAGGTGTACGCGCGCGGCGGAGGCCATGTTTTCGTTGACCACCTGGTGAATGCCCCAAGCCGCCTCCTCAACTGACAGCTTGAGCGGCTTCGCCAAGTACTCGGCAATGGCGCGTTGGGCCGCCTCCGCGTCGAGACGCATCTTTCCGCTCAGGAAGGTCTCGGTGCCGATGTAGCCGAGCACCACATCCGCGTCCGTCACGGTGGGCAATTTGCCGCCCAGCCCGTAACAGGCAGGCCCGGGGTTCGATTCGGCGCTCTGCGGTCCGACCTTGAGCAGCCCGAGCCGGTCGATGTGCGCAATGCTGCCACCACCAGCGCCGATCTCGATCATGTCGACCGCCGGTACCTGCACTGGCAGGCCGCTGCCGTGCTTGAAGCGGTAGACCTGGGCGACTTCGAGCTTTCGCGCAACGATCGGGCGCCCGTCGTCGACAATGAAAGCCTTGGCCGTAGTGCCGCCCATGTCGAAGAACAGCACCTTGTTGCGTCGGGTTGTGCGCGCGATGTAGGCCGCGCCGATGGCACCCGCAGCCGGACCGGATTCGAGAAGGCGCACGGGAAACTGCGACGCAGTCTCGGGTACGGCCGTGCCGCCATTCGACTGCATGATGAGCAAAGCACCGCGGATGCCGTGGCGCGACAGCCGCTCTCCGAGGTCGCGCAGGTAGGGACCCACAACAGGCGCCACGTAGGCGTTCATGGCGGTGGTGGACGCGCGTTCGTATTCACGGATTTCCGGCGCCACTTCGGAGGAGAGCGAAATGTGCAGCCCGGGCGCCAGACCGCGAATGAGCTCGCGCAGCTCATTCTCATGGGCCGGGTTTCTGAAGGCGTGCAGCAGGCAGATCGCGATCGCTTCTACGCCCTCTTCGAGCAGCGCCCTCACCTCCGCCTCGGCCTGGGCGTGATCGAGCGGCAGCTCTACCTCGCCGCTCGCGAGAACGCGCTCCCGGATCGGCCGCCGAAGGTGCCGCGGGATCACCGGACGCGGCTTCTCAATGTCGAGGTCATAAAGGTCGAAGCGGTGCTCGGTGCCGATTTCAATCGCGTCGCGAAAACCCTCGGTCACCAACAGAGCGGCCTTGGCGCCGCGGCGCTGGATGACCGCATTGGTCACGAGCGTGGTCCCATGCAGAATCCTCGCCACCGACAGGGGCATGAGCTGCCCGGAGTCCACCATCTGCCGGATGCCTTCTGACACGCTGTGGGCGGGATCCTCGTGATCGGTGAGCACTTTCGCAGTGACGCTTCGACCGGTCTCGATATCGATCGCAAACAGGTCGGTGAAGGTGCCGCCGATGTCCGTGCCGAGGAAGAACATGACTTGTCTAGGGTCTCGTTGCGGCCCAAACCGTGATGGCCGGATGCGCAGCGATTACGTCCATCTCGACATCGATGCCGCGCAAGCCCGCCTGCACCAGCGTTCGCGCAGGATAGGGCTTCGGCATCAGTTCCTCGTACAGGTGGTTGAACTCAGGCACCCGCGCGATATCGGTAAGGTAGACAGTGACCTTCACCACGTGCGCAAGGCTCAGTCCGGCGGCCCGGAGAATGTTTGCCAGGTTTGCAAACGTCTCGCGCACCTGCGCGGTGAAGTTGCCCTCGATCGGCCGATTGGTCTCGCGCGAGATCGGTCCCTGTCCGGACAGGAACACCAGGGGTCCAACCCGAACGGCCTGCGGAAAAGGACCGCGCCCCGCCGGTGCCTGGCCGCTCGTCACGGACTGCTTGAACTCAGGGTGCAATGGCGAACTCCTCGCTCGCGGCCGGGAGAGCCTCATAGGAAACCGCGATATTGCCGATATGCTGGCGCATCGCCTCTGCGGCGGCGGTGGCGTCGCGATGCTCCATCGCGAGCAGCACCCGGTCCATTTCGCGCAGCGATTCCTCGACCCGGCCGGGAAGCATCGCGGTCGTGACCCGGATCCAGTGGATCTGGTCGCGCAGGTTGTTCAGGATCTGCGCGATGAAGGCGTTACCGGCAAGCCGGTAGACCGTGCCGTGGAACAGGTCGTCGAGCGCGAGAAACTCGTCAAAATTCTCCGATGCGCCCTTCGCCTTGAGCGCTTCGAACTTCGCACGCAGCGTCGACAGCTCTTCTGGTGTGACCCGGGTGGCCGCAACGCTTGCCGCATGCGCTTCGAGGAGTAGCCGCAACTCGTACATCGCCGCGACTTCGTTCGGCGAGAACCGCCTCACGAACGTACCGTTTTGCGGCAGGACCCGAACCCAGCCATCGCGCTCAAGGCGCGCGAGCGCGCTTCGAATCGGGGACCGACCGAGATGCAGCTCGGCGGCAAGCTTTGCTTCCGAGAGCTTCTGGCCCGGCTGATAGCGCAACTCCAGGATGCCTCTCTTGATCCTCTGGTAGGCGTCGGCGAGCGCTGCGGAATAGTGAGTTACCATGTCTGATTGACTAGTCAACTAGTGAACTAATTATTACGATAGACACTGATAACGGTCAACTACATTCCACCCCGAAAACGGCTCATGATCGACAAGATACTGATTACACACGCTATTCATCCACAAGCGCATGCGCGCCTCGCCAAGCAGGCAACGGTCCACATCCTTGAGGACACCACACAGGAAGGGTTGATCCAGGCCATTGCAGACGCGGATGCGCTGCTAGTCCGGATGCCCGTCACTGCCGCCGCCATCCGGGCCGGCCACAAGCTTCGCGTGGTTGCCCGGCATGGCGTGGGGCTCGACTACATCCCCGTGGACACCTGCACCGAACTCGGCATTCCGGTCGTTTTCACACCCGACGCAAACACGGAGTCAGTCGCCGAGCATGTCCTCGGCACCATGATTGCCCTCGCGCACCAGATCGCGCGAGCGGATCGTGCGGTACGCGCTGGACGATGGAGTGTGCGCGACGGACTCCTTGGCATCGACATACGAGGGCGAACGTTGGGCATCGTCGGAATCGGACGCATCGGCACGCGCGTCGCGGAGGTTTGCCGGTACGCATTTGCGATGAAGATCCTGGGGTGCGATCCCCATCTCGAGCCTTCGGCAATCGCTGCGCGGGGCGCGGAACCCGCGACGATTGATCAACTGCTGTCGGAATCGGACTTCGTCACGCTGCACGCACCGGCAACCGAAGCGAACCACCACCTGATCGACGCGCGCGCCCTCGCCCGCATGAAGCGCGGTAGCTTCCTTATCAACCATGCTCGAGGTGGACTTGTCGATACCGCGGCACTGACAGATGCGCTCAAGAACGGGCAGCTCGGCGGAGCCGCTGTCGATGTACTGGAGCAGGAACCGCCGGCCCGCGATCTCGAGCTCATTCAGCTCGACAATGTCATTGTGACGCCCCATAGCGCAGCGCTCACAGATGAAGCGATGCTTCGCATGGGTAGCGACGCTGGCGACGACATCATGCGCGTGCTGCGCGGCGAGCGCCCGAGGGCGTGCGCGAATCCGGAGGTGTTGGCGGCAAAATAGGCGGTGTGGCGGAGAGAGAGGGATTCGAACCCCCGGTACCCGATGGGTACAACAGATTTCGAGTCTGCCGCAATCGACCACTCTGCCATCTCTCCGCGGTCGAAAAGGGGTCAGGACCCTTATCCAGATTCCAGAAAAAGGGTCCTGACCCCTTTTTTTGGGATTTTATCAGGCGCGCTGCGCCGCGGCTGCGAGCCGTTCTACGCCGCCCATGTAGGGCCATAGGGCGGTGGGCACGGTGACCGAGCCGTCGGCGTTCTGGTAGTTCTCGAGAATCGCGACCAGCGTGCGCCCCACGGCGAGCGCCGAGCCGTTCAGGGTGTGCACGATCTCGGGCTTGCCCTTTTCGTTGCGGTAGCGCGCCTGCATGCGGCGCGCCTGGAAGCCCTCGTAGTTGGAGCAGGAGGAAATCTCGCGATAGGTTTTCTGCGACGGCAGCCACACCTCTATGTCGTAGGTTTTCGCCGCCGCGAAGCCCGTGTCGCCGGTGCACAGCGTGACCACGCGATAAGGCAGATCGAGCCGCTTGAGGATCGCCTCGGCGTGCCCGGTGAGTTCCTCGTGCGCCGCGGTGGAGTTCGCGGGCTCGACGATCTGCACCAGTTCCACCTTGTCGAACTGGTGTTGCCGGATCATGCCGCGCGTGTCCTTGCCGGCCGCGCCCGCTTCCGAGCGAAAGCACGGCGAGTGGCAGACGTACTTCAGCGGCAGTGACTCGCGCGGGACGATCTCCTCTCGGACGAAATTCGTCACCGGGTACTCGGAGGTCGGGATGAGGTAGAGGTCGCGTCCCTCCACGCGGAACAGGTCGTCCTTGAACTTGGTGAGGCTCGAAACGCCATTGGCGCACTCGCCGCTCACCATGTACGGCACGTACACCTCGGTGTAGCCGTGGTTGCCCGTGTGCACGTCGAGCATGAATTGAGCGATCGCCCGGTGCAGGCGCGCGATGCCGCCCTTCATGACGACGAAACGCGCTCCGGCGAGTTTCGCGGCGGTGTCGAAATCGAGTCCGCCGAGCGCCGTGCCGAGGTCGGCGTGGTCCTTCACCGCGAAATCGAACTTGCGCGGCTCGCCCCAGCGGCGCTGCTCGACGTTGTCCTCGGCGCTCGAACCCTGCGGCACGCTTTCCTGCGGCAGGTTCGGGATGATCTCCAGGAATTCATTCAGCCGCTGCTGCACGTTCGCCAACTCACCCTGCATCCGCTTCAGGTCATCCGCAAATCGCGCGACATCAGCCATCAGACCGGCAACCAACTCTAGATCTCCTTTGGCCTTCGCGTTCCCAATCTGCTTTGAGAACGCGTTCCGCTGCGATTGAAAATACTCCGTCTTGGTTTGAATGTCCTTTCGTTCCGCCTCAAGCTCGGTGAATTTCTCAACGTTGAATTCGTGGCCGCGCAAGCGAAGCCTGTTCGCGGTACGCTGAAGATCACTTCTAAGTAATTGAATGTCTAGCATGGAAGTCAATTCTTTCTTGCCTTCTGATCCTTACTGCGCAGGTATTCGAGCTTCTCGCGAATCTTCGCCTCCAGCCCGCGGTCGGTCGGCCGGTACCACTGCACCGCCGGCATGCCCTCGGGAAAATAGTTCTCGCCCGCGGCGTAGGCGTCTTCTTCGTCGTGCGCGTAGCGGTAGCCCTTGCCGTAGCCCAGGCCCTTCATCAGCCGGGTCGGCGCGTTGCGGATGTGCAGCGGCACCGGCCGCGTGCCGTCTTCGGCGACAAAAGCGCGCGCCGAATTATAGGCGCTGTAGACCGCGTTCGATTTCGCTGCGCAGGCCATGTAGATCACTGCTTCCGCAATTGCAAGTTCGCCCTCCGGCGAGCCGAGCCGCTCGTAGGTCTCGCAGGCATCGAGCGCGATCCGGAGCGCGCGCGGATCGGCGAGCCCGACGTCCTCGACCGCCATGCGCACCACGCGCCGCCCCAGGTAAAGCGGATCGGCGCCGCCGTCGAGCATTCGCACCATCCAGTAAAGCGACGCATCGGGGTCGGAGCCGCGCACCGCCTTGTGCAGCGCCGAGATCTGGTCGTAGAACTGCTCGCCCCCCTTGTCGAAGCGGCGCAGGTTCGAGGCGAGCGTCTGCTCCACGAACGCGCCGTCGATCGACGCAATGCCGGAGGACCGCGCTGCCGTGTCGAGGATCTCGACCGCGTTCAGCAGGCGCCGCGCATCGCCGTCCGCGAATCCGAGAAGACGCGCCCTTGCCTCCTCGTCGACCGCGACGCCGGTGCGCGCGAGCAACTTCGCCAGATCGTCTTCGGACAGGCTCTCCAGCACGTACACCGAGGCGCGCGAAAGCAGGGCGCTATTGACTTCGAACGAAGGGTTCTCAGTCGTCGCGCCGATGAACGTCACGAGGCCCCGCTCGACATAAGGCAGGAACGCGTCCTGCTGCGCCTTGTTGAAGCGGTGCACCTCGTCCACGAAGAGGATCGTGCGCCGTCCGGAGCGCGCGAGTTCGTCTTCGGCGGCCTGGACCGCTGAACGAATGTCCTTGACGCCCGAAAAGACCGCGGAGAGCGCGATGAACTCGGCGTTGAACGCGCTCGCCATGAGGCGCGCGATGGTCGTCTTGCCGGTGCCCGGTGGTCCCCACAGGATCATCGAGTGCGGCGTGCCCGACTCGAAAGCGAGCCGCAGCGGCTTGCCCCGCCCGATGAGATGCGCCTGCCCGACCACTTCGTCGAGCGTCTTCGGCCGCAGCCGGTCGGCGAGCGGCGCCTGCGGTTCGGGCTTGGCGAAAAGGTCGGTCATGGTTCGACTCGAGGTCGCGCGTTCACCGCGAACAAGCTGCGCTCGCGCATCACGGATTTCTCCGATCTGCCGACCTGCGGGGTCCGCAAGTCGGCAGACTTGGGAAGACAAAATTCTGGCACGTCAACCTCATCGCGCAAACAAGCTGCGCCGGCGCATCACGCATTTCCCCGATCTGCCGACCTGCGGGGTCCGCAGGTCGGCAGACTTGGGAAGATAAAATTCCGACACGTCAACCTCATCGCGCGAACAAGCTTCTCCGGCGCATCTCGGATTTCTCCGATCCGCCGACCTGCGGGGTCCGCAAGTCGGCAGACCTGGGAAAACAAAACTCTGGCACGTCAACCTCATCGCGCAAACAAGCTGCTCCGGCGCATCACCGGTTTCCCCGATCTGCCGACTTGCGGGGTCCGCAAGTCGGCAGACTTGGGAAGACAAAATTCTGACGCGGTAACCTCATCGCGCAAACAAGCTGCGCCGGCGCATCACGCATTTCCCCGATCTGCCGACTTGCGGGGTCCGCAAGTCGGCAGACCTGGGAAAACAAAACTCTGGCACGTCAACCTCATCGCGCGATGGAATTGCCGTGACTACTGCTCCCCCAGCACATCCGTCCCCGGCGGCGGCGTGAAGCGGAATTCGTTTCCGTCCAGCTTCGGGTTGCGCGCGATGTTCGTGAACCGCAGCAGCGTCGTCTGCCCGAAATGATCCTGCAGTTCCATCGCTTCTACGCCGGCGACGCCAAGACCGATGCGAACGCGATCGAATCCCGCCTCGCGCTCGCGCGGCTTCGCTTCGACCCATTCGAGACCGTCGCGCGTTCCGGCTTCGCTGAGTTCGAACGCCTTGTCGATGTCGGATGCGCCCGCGAGCAGCGCGGCGGGCGTCGCGCCGATGGCGCCCGTGAGTTTTCGCACGGTGACCTGGTTGAGGTCGATGTCGTGAATCCACACGCGTGCGCCGTCGCCGACGATGACCTGCGGGTAGGGCTTCGCGTAGCTCCAGCGAAATCTCCCCGGGCGCAGAAAAACGAACGTTCCCTTCGACTCCTGCAGGCGCTTGCCGCCCCGGTCGAACACCTGCTGGTCGAAATCCGCGCGCGCCGATTGCGTCGTTCGTACGTACACCTGGAACCGCTCCAGGCCGCTCGCGTACGCGGCGGTGGCCAGGAGCAGCGCGGCCACGAAGGCGATGCCGCGGACCATCAATCGACCTTGGCGGGGACGAGGACCTCGCGGTTGCCGTTGGACTGCATCGGGGAGACGAGCCCCGCGCGCTCCATGTCCTCGATCAGGCGCGCCGCGCGGTTGTAGCCGATGCGAAGGTGCCGCTGCACGAGCGAAATCGAAGGCCGGCGCGTTCTCACGACGATCTCGACCGCCTGGTCGTAGAGCGGATCCTTTTCGCCGCCGCCCTCGCCGTTCAGGCCGCTGCCCGCGCCCTCTTCCGCGCTCGCCGGCTCGAGCACGTCCTCGATGTATTCGGGTTCCGCGAGGCTCTTCAGGTATTCGACCACCCTGTGCACTTCGTGATCGGCGACGAACGCTCCGTGCACGCGCTGCGGCAATCCCGTGCCGGGCGGCAGGTACAGCATGTCGCCCGCGCCGAGCAAGGTCTCGGCGCTGCCCTGGTCGAGGATGGTGCGCGAGTCCACGCGCGAAGACACCTGGAACGCGATCCGCGTGGGGATGTTCGCCTTGATCAGACCCGTGATCACGTCGACCGAAGGCCGCTGCGTGGCGAGGATCAGGTGGACGCCCGCCGCGCGCGCCTTCTGGGCGAGCCGCGCGATCAGTTCCTCGACCTTCTTGCCGGCGACCATCATCAGGTCCGCGAGTTCGTCGATCACCACCACGATCACCGGCATCGTCTTCAGCGGCTGCGGTTCGCCGGACTCGAGCGTGTTCGGGTCCTCGATCGTGCGGCCGTGCTTGTCTGCATCCAGGATCTTGTGGTTGTAGCCCGAGAGATTGCGAACGCCGAGCCACGACATGACGCGATAGCGCCGGTCCATCTCGGCGACGCACCAGGCGAGCGCGTTCGCCGCCTGCTTCATGTCGGTGACCACCGGCGCGAGCAGATGCGGGATCCCCTGATAGACCGACAGCTCGAGCATTTTCGGGTCGACGAGGATGAGCCGCACTTGGCGCGGCTCGGCCTTGTACAGCAGCGACAGGATCATCGCGTTGATCGCGACCGACTTTCCGGATCCGGTGGTCCCGGCGACCAGCAGGTGCGGCATCCGGCCGAGGTCGGCGACCACGGGATTGCCGGCGATGTCCTTGCCGAGCGCGAGCGCAAGCGGCGAGTGCGCGTTGTGATAGACCTCGGAACCGAGGATTTCCGACAACCGCACGGTCTGGCGGTGCGGGTTCGGAATTTCCAGCCCCATGCAAGACTTGCCGGGAATCGTTTCGACGACGCGGATCGCGACCACCGAAAGCGCGCGCGCGAGGTCCTTGACCAGATTCACGATCTGGCTTCCTTTGACCCCGACCGAAGGCTCGATTTCGTAGCGCGTGATGACCGGCCCCGGGTAGGCGGCGAGCACCTTCACCGAGACGCCGAAATCCGAGAGCTTCTTCTCGATCAGGCGCGAGGTGTATTCGAGCGTATCGGCGCTCACCACTTCGCCTTCGAGTTCCGCCTCGTCCAGCAGCTTCAGCGGCGGCAGCGGCGTGTCGGGCAGATCGTCGAACAGCGGCGCCTGTTTCTCCTTCTGCACGCGCTCGGACTTGCGGATCTCCACCACCGGCGGTGCGATGACGAGCGGCGGATGCTCTTCCTCGCGCTTTTTCTCCGCCTCGACCACTACGTCGCGTTCGCCGCGGGCGAGTTCGCCCATCTGCCGGTCGCGCCGGCGCTCCCACGCGCCGGTGACGAATCCGTAGAGCGACTCGAGCAGCGTGCCGGTGATTTCCGAGAGACGGATCCACGACACGCCGGTGAACAGGCTCAGCCCCGCCGCGGCGAGGGCGATGAGAAGCAGCGTCGCGCCGGTGTAACCCGCGAGTTCGGCGGTCCAGCCGCCGATCGTGGCCCCGAGCATGCCGCCCGGTGCGAGCGGCAGTTCGGCGCGCAGCGTATGCAGGCGCATCGCCTCGAGCGATGCGCTCGCCAGAACGAGGAGCGCGAATCCCGAGAGCGCGATCGCGATCGGCCGCCGGTCGACAAGCCGCGAGCCGTCGAGCCTGCGATAGCCCCACACCACGATCATCAGGCACAGCGCCACCCACCAGTAGGCCGAGACGCCGAAGAGGTACAACAGCAGATCCGCGATCCAGGCGCCGACCCATCCACCGGCGTTCTGCACCGTCGCCGCGGTTTCGCTGTGCGACCAGCCGGGATCGCCCTTGTGGAAGCTGACGAGAATCAGCGCGAGGTAGCCCGCCAGCGCCACCAGCACGAGCCACTTCGCTTCGCGCAGCAGACTTGCAAGCTTGGCCGGAAGCGGCGCGCCCTGCGCCTTATTTGCAGCAGCCATCTCGCGCGAGACCGGTCCCGGGGCTCATTCCGGCAGCAGGATCTTGTCGTGCAGCACGATGGTCGAGCCGCGGGCCTCGATGTAGCCGCCGAGCTGCAGATCTTTCATGACGCGACTCACCATTTCGCGCGAGGCGCCGATCATCTTGGCGATGTCCTGCTTGGGCAGGCGCTTGGTGACCGCTCTCTGCCCGTTCACGTCTTCCGCCATGTCGATCAGCAGCCGCGCCACGCGTCCGTAGACGTCGAGCAGCGCGAGGCTGCCGATCTTTCGGTCGGCCTCGCGCAGCCGTCGCACGAGCCCGCGCATGACGCCCATCGACATGTCGAAATTTTCCGCGAGGCAGCGGCGGAACTCGCGCTTGCCGATCCCCAGCAGTTCGCTCGCCTCGGTCGCGGTGACGGTCGCCGAGCGCGGACTGTCGTCGATCAGGCCCATCTCGCCGACGATTTCGCCCGGCCCGAGCATCGCGAGAATCACTTCCTTGCCTTCGGAATCGCCCATCATCACCTTGAGTCGCCCCGCGATGATGATGTAGAGCGAATCGGTCGGATCGCCTTGCGACATCAGCGTCGCGCCGCGCGGCACGCTGCGCCGGGTCACGACCTGCGCAAGCATCGCCAACTGATCGTCCGCGAACCCCGCGAACAGCGGCACCGCCCTGAGTACGGTCGTGGAAACCTTGATCGCCGGCATGCGTGACCTCGTCCGTGTTTGCGTCGCCCGGCCCGGAATGCCGCGCGAATTCGGGGAATCTTAGCAAACTGCGCGCCGCCCCTTTGCTAGAATTGCATCCATCTGCCGGCAGAGGGTCTGCCTGCTGCCAGCCCGATGCCCACCCGCCACGATCGCCTGCTGATTCTTGGTTCCGGCCCGGCCGGCTACACCGCCGCCGTGTACGCCGCGCGCGCCAACCTGAAGCCCGTGCTGATCACCGGAATCGCCGAGGGCGGGCAGCTCATGACCACGACGGACGTCGACAACTGGCCGGCGGACGCCGACGGCGTGCAGGGGCCCGAGCTGATGGCGCGCTTTCGGCGCCACGCCGAGCGCTTCGAGACCGAGGTGATCAACGATCATATCCACACCGCAAAGCTCGGCGCACGGCCGCTGACCCTGGAAGGCGACGCCGCGACCTACACCTGCGATGCGCTCATCATCGCGACCGGCGCCTCGGCCCGGTATCTGGGGCTTCCGTCCGAGCAGAAGTTCATGGGGCGCGGCGTCTCGGCCTGCGCGACCTGCGACGGCTTCTTCTACAAGGGCCAGGAGGTCGCGGTCGTCGGCGGCGGCAACACGGCGGTCGAGGAGTCGCTTTACCTGGCGAACATCTGCAGCAAGGTGACGCTGGTGCACCGGCGCGACAGGTTCCGTGCCGAGAAGATCATGATCGACAAACTGATGAAAAAGGTGGCCGACGGACGCATCGCCCTCGAACTTGACTCGGTGCTGGAGGAGGCGCTCGGCGACGCCAAGGGTCTGAACGGCGTGCGACTGCGGAACGTGAAGACCAAGGTCATGCGCGAGGTCGCGGTGCAGGGGCTGTTCATCGCCATCGGTCACACGCCGAACACGCAGCTGTTCGAGGGGCAGCTCGGCATGAAGAATGGCTACATCGTCACGCGCGGCGGTCGCGACGGCGATTCGACGGCGACCAGCATCCCCGGGGTCTTTGCTTCGGGCGATGTCCAGGATCACGTCTACCGTCAGGCGGTGACCAGCGCGGCGACCGGATGCATGGCTGCGCTCGACGCGGAGAAGTACCTCGATGCGCAAACCCCGGCATGAGCACGCGCCGCGCAGGACGATCGCCAAGGACGCAGACTTTCGTCAGGCGGTCGCCGACGTCGCGCCGCTCGAGCACCGCAATCGCCATTCGCTGAAAGGCCCGCCGCCGGCGCCGCACGCGGTGCAGCGCCGCCGCGACGAGCAAGCCGCGCTGCAAGAAAGCCTGCACGGACCGATCTCCATAGACGATTCGCTCGATTCCGGGGAGGAACTGACCTACCTGCGGGACGGCATGCCGCGAACCGTGCTGCGAAGGTTGCGGCGCGGCCACTGGGTAGTGCAGGCGAGCCTCGATCTGCACGGCATGAACCGGTTCGCGGCGGCCGAAGCGGTCGCGGCGTTTCTTCGCGCAAACGCCGCCCGCGGTCTGCGCTGCGTGCGCATCGTTCACGGGAAAGGCCACGGCTCGCACAACCGGGAGCCGGTTCTCAAGGCAAAGCTGCGCAAGTGGCTGCCGCCGCGCGACGACGTCCTGGCGTTTTGCCAGGCACCCGTGGCGCACGGCGGCGGCGGTGCCCTACTCGTGCTGCTGAAAGTACGCAGGGACGGGGTCAGGTCCCGGACCTGACCCCGCCTTTTCAGATGGCGGATTCGTTGGTTTCGCCGGTGCGAATGCGCAGGACGTGCTCGACGGTCGTGACGAAGATCTTGCCGTCGCCGATTTTTCCGGTGCGCGCGGCCTTGACGATGGCTTCGATGGCCGGTTCCACCTGATTGTCCGCCACCACGACCTCGATCTTCACTTTGGGCAGGAAGTCGACGACGTATTCCGCGCCCCGGTAAAGCTCGGTGTGGCCCTTCTGGCGGCCGAACCCCTTCACCTCGGTCACCGTGAGCCCGGTCACCCCGACCTCCGAGAGGGCTTCGCGAACTTCGTCGAGCTTGAACGGTTTGACGACGGCTTCGATCTTCTTCATCGCGAACTCCCTCAGGACACTAGGCGGTCAGGCGCCAATTCTATAATGACCGCATGCCGATGACCGCCAAGCCGTGGGGCGCGCTGCTGTTCTGGTATGGCCAGTTCCTGTCCCTGTGCCGTATGAACCGCCTGGCGCTGGAGGCCTATCGGGTGGTGACGCGCGACAACCCGCGCCACCAGCAGGCCTGGAGCAGCATCGGGTTCCTGCTCGCCGACCGGGGCGAGCACGACGCGGCGATCGCGGCCTTCGAGCGCGCTGCCACGCTCGATCCGAAGGACGCGGCCTCGCAGTTCAATATCGGATTCGTGCTGCAACGCCGGGGCCTGCACGAAGCGGCGATCGAGCGATTCAACCGCGCGCTGGAAATCGACGCCCGCGTGGACCGTGCCTGGTACGGGTTGGGCCTTTCCCTGGCCCACCTCGGGCGCTACGCCGAGGCGGCGGTGAAGTTCGAGGAAGCCGCGCGCCTGCAGCCGATGAACCCCTACGCGGGGTATCAACTCGCCAGCGCCCGGCACAAACTGGGCGAGCACGGCAAGGTGCGCACCGAATACCGCCGCGTGAAGGGGTTCGACCCCAAGGTCGCCGAGCGGATTCGCCTCGAATTCGGCGTGAGCGACAAACCCTAGTGCCGCAACGGCTGCGGGTCGCCGATTCGCTCGCGGGAGTCGACCCGTCACAGTGGAACGCGCTCCTCGCGCACTGCGGCGGCGCGGGCCGCGTGTTCATGCGCCACGAGTTTCTCGCGGCGCTGCTCGAGAGCGGTTGCGCAAGCGCGCGCAGCGGCTGGCAACCGCAGTTCGTCCTGCTCGAACGCGACGGCCGGCTCGCCGGCGCCATGCCCCTGTTCGTCAAGTCGCATTCCTGGGGCGAGTACGTGTTCGACTGGGCCTGGGCCGACGCCTATGAGCGGCACGGCCTGCAGTACTACCCGAAACTCCTCTGCGCAGTGCCGTTCACGCCGGTCACCGGCCCGCGCGTGCTCGCCGCCGATGAAGACACGCGCCGTTCGCTCCTGGCCGCGGCGCTCGATGCGGCGCGCGGATTTTCCTCGCTGCACGTGCTGTTCTTTCCGGAACACGAAGCCGAGACGATGCGCGGCGCCGGCATGCAACTGCGGCGCACGGTGCAGTTCCACTGGACGAATGCGGGCTATGCAGATTTCGACGATTTCCTCGCGCGGCTGACGCGCCGCCGCCGCAAGATCATCCGCCAGGAGCGGCGCCGGGTGCGCGAGGCAGGAATCACGTTCCGCTGGCTGCGCGGCGCAGAGATCGAGCGCGCGCACTGGGAGTTTTTCGAGCGCTGCTATCGGCGCACCTACGCGGCGCATCGCTCGACGCCCTACCTGAACCTCGAATTCTTTCTGCGCCTGGGGGCTGCGATGCCCGGGAACACGCTCATGATCCTCGCGGAACGAAACGGCGGGTTCGGAACTCAGCCGGTCGCCGCGGCGCTCAACCTGGAGGCCGACGGGACGCTTTATGGACGATACTGGGGCGCGGCAGAATCGGTGCCGCTGCTGCATTTCGAAGCCTGTTACTACCAGGCGATCGACTACGCGATCACCCGAGGCCTGAAGCGGTTCGAGGGCGGCGCGCAGGGCGAGCACAAGATTTTTCGCGGCTTGCTGCCGGTCGAGACGCTTTCGGCGCACTGGCTCGCAAACGCGCGCTTCGCAGCGGCAATCGAGGACTATCTGGAGCGCGAATCACGCGGCGTCGCGCGCTACGTCGACGAACTCAACGAACATTCCCCCTTCAAGGCGCCCGCCTCCGCATGACACGATTCGTTCCGGCTTGCGCGTGCGCCTTCCGTTTCCGATAATCGGACCCTCGAAGCAGAGCACCGGAAGCACATCCCGAAACGGAATCATCCCACAGAAACCCCTCGCCACAAGGCGCAAACCGAGGAAACCATGAGATTGAACGGAAAGGTCGCGATCGTCACCGGCGCAGGCTCCGGATTCGGGGCAGGCATTGCCAAGCGTTTCGCGCAGGAAGGCGCCTGCGTCGTGGTGAACGACATCAACGCGACGGGCGGCGAGCGGATCGCCGGAGAAATCGCCACTGCGGGCGGCAAAGCGATCTTCCTGCGCGCCGACGTGACGCGCAGCGGAGAGTGGGCCGGGATGATCGGCGCGGCCGAGTCTGCGTTCGGCCGCCTCGACATCGTCGTCAACAACGCCGGCTGGACGCATCGGAACAAGCCCTACCTCGAGGTCACCGAAGCGGAATTCGACCGCGTTTATACGGTCAACGTGAAAAGCGTCTACCTGTCGGCGATGCACGCGCTCCCGGCGTTCCGCAAGAGCGGCGGCGGCTGCATCGTGAACATCGCCTCGACCGGGGGCATCCGGCCGCGCCCGGGGCTCACCGTGTACAACAGTTCCAAGGCGGCGGTGATCCTGATGAGCCGCTCGATGGCCGCGGAGTTCGCTCCCGATCGCGTTCGCGTCAACTGCGTCAACCCGGTGTTCAGCCCGGACACGGGCCTGTCGGCCGACTTTGCCGGCGGCGCGGTGAGCGAGGAAGCGAGGAAACGCTTTCTCGCCACCATCCCGCTCGGTCGCTTTTCGACTCCGCTCGACGTGGCGAATGCCTGCCTTTACCTCGCCTCCGACGACGCCGACTTCATCAGCGGCGTCTGCATCGAGGTGGATGGGGCGAGGTGCGTCTGAGGCGGGCGATCGGAGCGTGAGATTGCGGGCGTTGCGGTGGTGACGCCATGGGGTCTCCCGACTTGGCAAAGAACGCCAAGTCGGGAGATCGGATGAAAGACAAAAGACGGAACCGCGTGTGTCTTTGCCGTTCCCCGATCTGCCGACTTCGCCGCAGTGCGAAGTCGGCAGACGCCGACCGTCGCACCCAAACCAGCGTCGCAACAAGCGCCGGATCGACTCCTTTGCCTGCGGCGTATGAGACGGCAGGCGCACCTCATGCCGGCAACGTGACGGTCCTGACGCCCCGGGGTCTCCCGACTTGGCAAAGAACGCCAAGTCGGGAGATCGGATGAAAGACAAAAGACGGAACCGCGTTTGTCTTTGCCCTTCCCCGATCTGCCGACTTCGCCGCAGCGCGAAGTCGGCAGACGCCGACCGTCGCACCGAAACCAGCGTCGCAACAAGCGCCGGATCGACTCATTTGCCTGCTGCGTATAAGACGGCAGGCGCACCTCATGCCGGCAACGTGACGGTCTTGACGCCCCGGGGTCTCCCGACTTGGCAAGTGCGGCCAAGTCGGGAGATCGGATGAAAGACAAAAGACGGAACCGCGTGTGTCTTTGCCCTTCCCCGATCTGCCGACTTCGCCGCAGCGCGAAGTCGGCAGACCGTGACCTTCGCTGCGAGACCAGCGCAACCGCAGACGCCGGCCCTACTTCTTAGCCCGCTGTTTATCGTGCTTTTCGCGGTAGATCTTGCGGCTTTGCTGGTTCTGCGCGTGCTCGATCCGCCGCCGCTCCTTCGCAGTCACCTTGCCGTCGGCGACCGCCTTGTCTTCCATGCGCTGTACGCGCGCCTGGCCTTTCTCGAGACGTGCCGCCTCCTTCTCGTTGAGCGCGCCTGACTGCTTGCCCTGCTCGATGCGCTGTGCCTGGTTCGCCTGGCGCTGATCGATTCGCGGCGTGCCCTGGGTCTGCGCGTACACCGGCAGCGAAAGCATTGCAGCGGCGGTAATGGCTATGAATCTGACAGATCTCATGGTCAAGTTCTCCCGTAAGGACTGTGCGGATAGCCCACGGCGCGATGAACGCCGATAACGACCCTCCGGAGCACGCGACTGTGTAAACACTTGTTACCGGAACGACGGGCCGATCGTCCCGAGCGCGTCCGTCACGAGGCAGTCGACCCCCCAGCCGAGGAGCTTTCGGGCGGTCCGCCGCTCGTTCACGGTCCAGGTCAGGATCCCATAGCCTGCATCGTGGATTCGGGCCGCAAGCCGGGCATTGAGCGCACGGTGGTTGCAGTGCAGCGCGACGCAGTCCAGATCGCGCATCAATTCGTGCCAGTGCGGCGGGATTCGCCCGACCAGCAGGCCGCGCGGCAATTCCGGCGCGACACTGCGCGCGGCTGCCAGCGCGACCGTGGAAAACGAAGACAACACGGGTGGCTGCGGCGCGCCGGCCCATCGCGCGCGGCTCGCGAGCGCCACCGCTTCTCCCGTGCGCCGATCGTATCCCGTCGAAGGCTTGATCTCGACGTTCGCCCACAGGCCGAGTTCCCGGCAAACGCGCACGGCGTCCTCGTAGGCGGGTATGGGCTCGCCGCGGTAACTCCGGCTGAACCAGGCGCCGGCGTCGAGCCGCGCGAGTTCGGCGTAGGGTGTACGGGCCACTTCGCCCCGGCCGTTCGACGTGCGCTTCAAGGTTTCGTCGTGGATCAGCACCGGCGTGCCACAACCGGCGAGCATGACGTCGAACTCGACGCCACGGAACCCCATTCGCGCGCCCAGGCGAATCGCGGCGAGGGTGTTTTCCGGGGCGAGACGGCCGCCGCCGCGATGCGCGACGACGCGCGGGCGCGGCCAGCGGACTTGCGATTCCGCGCGCGGCGTCACGACACGATGCGTTGGCCGCCTTGCGGGTCGAAGAAATGCGCCTTTGCCGGGTCGTAGCGGACCGCCAGGTGACCGGTGCGCGCATCGACCGACTCGTGCAGCCGAACCGCGACGCGCGTCCCGTCGCGCCCGCCTGCGAGGTGGCCGTAGACGAGCGTATCGCTGCCCAGCGGCTCGAGCAGATCGATGTCCACGGTCATCATCGCCTCGCTTTCCGCGCACGGCTCGAGGTGCTCCGGGCGCACGCCGAGCAGCACCGGTCGTCCGCCGCGCTCGGACGGTATCAAATTCATCGGCGGCGAGCCGATGAAACCCGCAACGAAGGTCGTGGCGGGGTTGGCATACACGTCGAGCGGCGAGCCGATCTGCTCGGCGCGGCCGGCGTTCATCACGATCATGCGGTGCGCGAGCGTCATCGCCTCGACCTGGTCGTGCGTGACGAACAGGCTCGTCGTCCCCAGCCGCCGGTGCAGCGCCTGGAGTTCAGCGCGCATCTGAACGCGAAGCTTCGCGTCGAGGTTGGACAACGGCTCATCGAAGAGGAACGCCGCCGGCTCGCGCACGATGGCGCGACCCATCGCCACCCGCTGGCGCTGGCCGCCCGAAAGCTCGCGCGGCTTGCGTTCGAGAAATCCGCCGAGTTCGAGGATTTCCGCCGCGCGCCTCACGCGCGCGTCGATGTCGGACCTGGCGAGCCCCCGGATCCGCAGTCCGTAGGCCATGTTGTCGTACACCGACATGTGCGGGTAGAGCGCGTAGTTCTGGAACACCATGGCGATGTCGCGGTCCTTGGGCTCGAGCTGGTTCACCACGCGGTCGCCGATCGAGATCTCGCCACCGGTGATGGTCTCCAGACCCGCCACCATGCGCAGCAGCGTCGACTTGCCACAGCCCGAAGGCCCGACGATGACCACGAACTCGCCGTCGGCGACCTCGGCCGACACGCCGTGCACCACCTCCAGCTCGCCGTAGCTCTTCCTGACGTTGCGGAACGATATTTCGGCCATCGCTATTTCTCGGTCTCCACCAGTCCCTTGACGAACCACTTCTGCATCAGCATCACCACCAGCGCGGGCGGCAGCATCGCCAGGATCGCGGTGGCCATGATCAGGTTCCACTCATTGGCCGCGTCGCCGCCGACGATCATGCGCTTGATGCCGATCACCGTCGTGTACATGGATTCATCTGTGGTGATCAACAGGGGCCAGAGGTACTGGTTCCAGCCGTAGATGAACTGGATCACGAACAGCGCCGCCATCGTGGTCTTCGACAGCGGCAGCAGCACGTCCCAGAAAAAGCGCAACGGCCCGGCGCCGTCGACGCGCGCGGCTTCCGCCAGTTCGTCGGGCACGGTCATGAAGAACTGGCGGAAGAGGAACGTGGCGGTGGCCGAGGCGATCAGCGGTACCGTCAGGCCGGCGTAGGTGTTCAGCATGCCCAGATCTGCGATCACCTTGAAGGTCGGAATGATGCGCACCTCCACCGGCAGCATCAGGGTGACGAAGATCATCCAGAAGAAGAACATGCGCAGCGGGAAGCGGAAGTAGACGATGGCGAAGGCGGAGATCACGGAGATCGTGATCTTGCCCAGCGGGATCGCGAGCGCCATCACCAGGCTGTTGACGAGCATCGTGGCCCCGGCCGCCTTGGAGCCCTTGGTCGAGCCCGCCGTCAGCACCTGGGTGAAGTTCTCCACCAGCTGGTCCCCCGGGACGAGCGGCATCGGCGCCTGCATGATCGCCTCCAGCGTGTGCGTCGAGGCGATGAAGGTGACGTAGAGCGGGAACGCGACGGCCAGCACGCCGAGCATCAGCACCGAGTGCGACAGGAAGGTGAGCCAGGGGCGGTTCTCTACCATCGCGCGCTCAGTACTGCACCTTGCGCTCGATGAAGCGGAACTGCGCCACCGTCAGCACGATGACGATGAACATCAGGATCACCGACTGCGCCGAGGAGCCGCCCAGGTCAGCCGCCTTCACGCCGTCGTGGTAGACCTTGTAGACCAGGATGTTGGTCGACTGCCCCGGCCCGCCCTGGGTGGTGGCATCGATGACGCCGAAGGTGTCGAAGAAGGCGTAGACGATGTTCACCACCAGCAGGAAGAAGGTGGTGGGCGAAAGGAGCGGAAACACGATGGTCCAGAAGCGGCGGAACGGACTCGCGCCGTCGATCGCGGCCGCCTCGATGAGCGACTTCGGGATCGACTGCAGGCCGGCGAGGAAGAACAGGAAGTTGTAGGAGATCTGCTTCCACACCGCCGCGATGACGACCAGCAGCATCGCCTGGTCGCCCTTGATGATCCAGTTCCAGTCGACACCCCAGCCCTTGAGGATGTAGGTGAGGATGCCGATCGAGGGCGCGAATATGAATGCCCAAAGCACCCCGGCAACGGCCGGCGCCACCGCGTAGGGCCAGATCAGCAGCGTCTTGTAGGCCATCGCCCCGCGCAGCACGCGGTCGGCCATGGTCGCGAGCAGCAGCGAAATCGCGATGCCGAAGAACGCCACCAGCACGCTGAACAGCGCGGTGACCTTGAACGAGGCGAGGTAGTTGCTGTCCTTGAACAGGGTCGCGAAGTTCGCCAGGCCGACGAACTGGACCTTGAGGCCGAAGGCGTCCTGCAGGTGGAGCGAGTACCACACCGCCTGCGCCGCCGGCCAGAAGAAGAATACCAGCGTGATCGCGATCTGCGGGGCCACCAGCGCATACGGCAGCCACGCAGACCGGAAGACGACCCGCTTTTCCACGGGCTTGCTGCGGGTTACTTGTTCGCGGCTTCGAACTGGCGCAGGATCTCGTTGCCGCGCCGGACCGCATCGTCCAGCGCCGCCTTGGGTTCCTTCTTGCCCGAGAACACGTTCTCCAGCTCCTCCTCGATCACCGTGCGTCCCTGCACGAAGTTGCCGAAGCGCAGGCCCTTGGAGTTCTCGGTGGGTGCCTTGTTGGTGAGCTGCCTGACGGGCAGGTCGCGCCCTGGGTTCTTGGCGTAGAACCCGGATTTCTGCGTCAGCTCGTAGGCGGCCTTGGTGATCGGCACATAGCCCGTGCTGGTGTGCCATTCCATCTGCACTTCGGGCCGGGAGAGGAAGGCGAAGAACTTGGCCACGCCCTTGTATTCCTCGGGCTTGCGGCCGGCCATCACCCAGAGCGACGCGCCACCGATGATCGAGTTCTGCGGCGCGCCTTTCACGTCGTCGTGGTAGGGCAGGAAGCTCAGCTCCCAGTCGGTCTTGCCTGCCTTGATCGTGCCCGCCAGCGCACCGGCGCTGATCGTGGCCATCGCGCACTCGCCGGCCTGGAACTTGCCGTCGGCCTGGTTGCCGCGCCCGGCGTAGGTAAAGAGGCCCTTCTTCGCCATGTCGGCCAGCATGGAAACGTGGCGCACGTGCAGCGGCGAGTTGACGGTGAACTGCGTGTCGAATCCGCCCATGCCGTTCTGCTTGGTGCCGATCGGGACGTTGTGCCAGGCGCTGAAGTTCTCGATGTGCACCCAGGACGGCCAGCCGGTGGTGTAGACGCAATCCTGCCCCGCGGCCTTGAGCTTCTCGGCCGCAGCGATCAGCTCCTTCCAGGTCTTGGGCGGCACCGGCGGCAGGCCGGCCGCCTTGAACTTGTTGCGGTCGATGTAGAACAGCGCCGTCGAGCTGTTGAATGGGAACGACAGCATGTTGCCCTTGAGGTCGGAGTAATAGCCCGTCACCGTAGGCAGGTAGGCATTGGGATCGAACGGCTCCTTGGCGTCCGCCATCACCTTGGCCACCGGCACGATGGCGCCCTTGGCGGCCATCATGGTGGCGGTGCCGACTTCGAACACCTGCACCAGGTGCGGCGCGCTGCCGGCGCGAAACGCCGCGATCGCCGCGGTCATTGACTCGCCATAGGTCCCTTTAAAGGACGTGACCACCTTGTAGTCCTTCTGGCTGGCGTTGAACTGGTTGGCGACGCCGTTGAGCGCCTCGCCGAGTGCGCCGCCCATCGAATGCCACCACTGGATTTCGGTCTGTGCGTAGGCGTTCGCCGAGAACAGCCCGGCGCCGGCCAGCGCGGCGGCTATGAGTCTGAAACGCATGGGATCTCCTCTGAATGGGTTTGCCGACCCTGGGGCCGGACGAGGCCGCAGTATAGCCAAACCGGGGCGCGATTTTGCCGCCTTTTTGGGCCCTATTTCCTGTGCGCCCGGCGGAGCGTACGCGCAGGAGTTTCCGGCTCGGCGCCGGCGCGGTGATCGGCCTCGAAACGGCGCAGCAGCACGTTGCCGCGCTCGGCGGCATCGTCCAGTGCGAGCTTCGGGGGCTTCGTCCCATCCCAGACCTTTTCCAGTTCCTCGTCGATGATGAGGCGGATTTTCTGGAAATCCCCGAGGCGGATGCCGCGTGATTCGCGCGTCGGGCTATTCAGCAGCAGTTGCTGGATCGCGAATTCCTGTCCCGGACGCTTCGCATAGAAGCCCGAATTCCGCGTCAATTCGTAGGCCGCGCGGGTGACCGGCACGTACCCCGTCTTCTGGTGCCATTCGGCCTGCATTTCGGGTTTCGCCAGAAACGCGAGGAACTTCGCGACGCCCCGGTATTCGGCGGCCTTCGCGCCCGCGAGCACCCAGAGTGCCCCGCCGCCGATCAACGAATGGTGCGGGGCGCCCTTGATGTCGTCGTAATAGGGCAGTTGCGCCTCGCCGAAATCGAACCCGGCCGAACGGCGCAGTTCGGCCGCGCTCGATGAGGCCGCGGTGAGCAGCGCGCACTCGCCCTTCAGGAAGCGCGCCTCGCCTTCGACGCGCCGGCCCGAATACGTGAAGTACGTGGCGCGCGCCCACGACGAGAGCATGGCGACGTGGCGCACCATCAAGTGCGTGTTGAATACGAGCTTCGCGTCGAGGCCGCCGAGCCCGTTGTCCCGCGTGGCGAAGTCCTGATTGTGCCAGGTGCTCGTATTCTCCAGCAGCACCCACGAAGGCCAGGTCGTGGTGTAACCGCAACTCACGCCCGCGTCCTTCAGCGCCTCGATCACCTTGGGAAACTCGTACCAGGTGCGCGGCGGCTTGTCCGGGTCGAGCCCCGCGCGCCGGAACGCGTCGCGGTTGTAAAACAGGATCGGCGTCGAGATGTTGAACGGCAGCGCGAGCAGTTTTCCGGAATTGTCGGAAAAGTAACTTGCGACGGCGGGGAGGAACGCTTTCGCGTCGATCGCTTCTCCGCCCTCCGAGAGCACCTGCCACACGGGCCGCACCGCGCGGCGCGGCGCCATCATGAGCGCCGTGCCGACCTCGTAGACCTGGACGAGGTGCGGGCCGGTGCCCTCGCGCTGCGCGGCGAGCGCGACGATCAGCGTGTCCTCGTAGCTGCCCTTGTGCTCGGTGACCACCCGGAACTCGCGCTGCGATTCGTTGAAGCGCTGCACGAACGCGTTCAATTCCTCGCCGAGCGCGCCGCCCATGGCATGCCAGAAGCGGATTTCCTGCTGCGCGCTCGCGCTTCCGGCGGCGAGGGCGAGGAGCCATGCAAAACAGATTCTTGGGATCATGGACCGCATTGTATGATCGGTTCACGATGACCGCGATCTGCGATTTGCCCGCCGCCGAGCTGGCGGCGCGTTTTTCGCGAGGAGAGCTTTCCCCGGTGGATCTCGCGCGCGCGTGCCTGGAGCGAATCGACGCCGCGGAAGCGAAACTCAACGCGATGTATCGGCTCGATCGCGAAGGTGCGCTCGCAGCAGCGCGCGCGGCCGAAGCGCGCTGGCAGCGCAAGGCGCCGCTTTCGCCGCTCGACGGCGTTGCGGTGACGATCAAGGAAAACCTCTACACGCGCGGCGACCCGTCGCCGATCGGAACGCGTGCCAACGACGACGCGCCGGCGCAAAGCGTGGATGCGCCGCCCGCGGCGCGGCTGCGCGAGGCCGGATGCGTGATCCTCGGCAAGACCACGATGCCGGATTTCGGCATGCTGTCCTCCGGGCTTTCGAGCCTTCACGGCGTGACGCGCAATCCGTGGCGGCTCGACCGCAACACTTCGGGCTCGAGTTCCGGCGCCGGGGCCGCCGGCGCTGCAGGGTATGCGCCCCTGCACCTCGGCACCGACATCGGGGGCTCGATCCGGCTGCCGGCGACGCACTGCGGACTCTTCGGTCTGAAACCGAGCCTCGGTCGCGTGCCGGTTTATCCGCCCTACATCGGGCGCGTCACCGGGCCGATGACGCGCGACGTCGCGGCCTCCGCGATGCTGATGAACGCACTTTCGAAGCCCGATGCGCGCGATTTCATGAGCCTGCCCTACGACGCCTCGGATTACGCGGCGGACCTGGAGCGCATCGATCTCAAGGCGCTGCGCATCGGCTATCTGGCGGAAATGAACTTCGGACTGCCGGTGCACGCGGAAGTCGCAGCCGCCGCGCGCGGCGCGGCGAATGCGCTGGACGCGGCCGGAGCGAAGGTCGAAGCAATGAAACCGTTCCTCGCGCCGGAGCTGCTTCAGGGCATGGAGCATTTCTTCGAGGCACGCTCGTACCAGGATTTCGTCCAGCTTTCGCCCGAAAAACAGGCCAAGGTGCTGCCGTTCGTCGCCGAATGGTGCACCTGGCGCGCAAAGAACTTCACCGGCCGCGACGTGATGGCGGCGTACCACTGCTACGTCGCGCTGCGGGAGGCGACGACGCGGGCGACCGTGCCCTACGATTTCGTCGTCTCGCCGACTTCGCCGATCCTTCCCTACGCGGCGGAACTGCCGAGCCCCAACGACGATCCGCACAACGCGCTGCCGCATATCGCGTTCACCGTGCCGTACAACATGTCGGAGCAACCCGCGGCTTCGCTCAACTGGACTCACAGCGCGGACGGACTGCCGATCGGGATTCAGGTCATCGGCCGGCGGTTCGACGATCGCGGTGTGCTTCGCCTTGCGCGCGCGCTCGAGCAGATGCGGCCTGCGCAGCGCGCCTGGCCTCAGCCCGCGTAGGTTGGCCCCATCGGCCGCAGCCGCACGCCCTTCCTCAACTTGGTCCACCTGAATTCCGCCGGGTCGGCGAGCGCCGGTCCGGGCGCCCTGACGACCAGCACTTCCCGCGCGATCGGTTCGAAATCGGCGCGGAAATGCACCGAACTCTTCAGCGCCAGGATGCGCTCGCGCCGCGGCTCGACGCCGAGGTGGCGGAACATTTCCTGGTCGGCCGCCTGGCACTTGCGCGATGCGAGGGCAACGCGAACGCCGGGCGCAGCGCGCGACCGAAGGAGCGCCATCGGGCCGAGGTTCATTCGAAAACCCCGGAACATGGGCCCGGTGCAGGTGAAGTGCCCGTCGCCCAACCGTTCGACCGAGAACTCCCCCGCGAAGGGCGCGTCGCCCGGGATTCCGGAACGTCCGCCGAGCGCGAGCGCGAGCGTCGCGCCCTGCCCCGCCTCGTGCACGCGCGCGGCCGATGCCGGATCGACCAGCAGCCCGAGCGTCGCTTCGCGCGCGCTCTGCTGAACGAGCGCCGCGAGCAACCCGGTCGTATCGCCGTTGCCGCCCGCGCCCGGATTGTCCTGAGTGTCCGCGAGCACCACCGGCGCGCCGGGTTCGCCGCGCTGCTTCGCGCGCGCCACGGCGTCCTCGGGCGAGTGCAGTTCGAGCGCGAAATCGCGTTCCGAATCGGCGATGCAGGCGCGCAGCGCCTCCACCGCGGCGTCGACGTCGCGCCGCTCGCCGCCGTAGCCGAACACCGTCATGCCGCATTCGGCGAAATCCGCCATCGGAAACCCCGGGGCGAACGAGAGCATCGCGTCGTGGCGGTACTCCAACTCGCCGAGCAGCCGGTAGATGCTGCGGCAGGGCTCGATCGACGAGCACTGCGAGGGAATTCCGGTGAGGAAATCGAATCCGTGCCAGGCGTTCGCGAGGCGCGATCCGGTGCGCAGCAGCCGATCCAGGAGCCGCGCTGCGCGCGCGCCCGTTTCCGCCATGTCGACGTGCGGATAAGTGCGATAGGCGACCATCGCGTCGGCGCGTTCCAGCATCGCGCGCGTGACGTTGGCGTGCAGGTCGAGGCTCACCGCAATCGGCACGCGGGCGCCTACCGCTTCGCGCACGCGCCGCAGGATCTCGCCCTCGCCGTCGTCGTGCGCCTCGGTCACCATGGCGCCGTGCAAATCGAGGTACACCCCATCGAGCGGCTTTGCGGCGCCGAGCCGCGCCACCAGTTCCCCCACGATGCGCTCGAACGCATCGGTCGTCACCGGCGCCGAAGGGCTCGCGGCCGCCCAGGCCGTCGGCACGAGCGCGTGGCCCATCGAGCGCAGCGCCCGAATCGCGCCCTCGGCAGGAATGTTGGCGCCGGCGACCGCGTCGAAGAGCGGTTCCCCGAACTGCACGCCCGGCCAGCCGCCGCCCGCCTCGAACGCCGCGTAATCCGCGCTCGAAGGCGCAAACGTGTTGGTCTCGTGCTGCATGCCGCCGATTGCAATGCGTGCCACAGTCCCTGCCTCCCCGGTTGGTCACTGCGGCTCGGGCGCAACGCGCCGCTTCTTGCCGCTGCAAGAGCCATAGGATATCGTGCCGCTTCCAAACGAGGAGACCCCCTTCCATGAACGTTTCACGCATTGCCGCGGCAATCGCGGCGACCGCCAGCCTGCTTGCCGCACCCGGTTTCGCCCAGGCGCAGGGCGATCCCAAGGTGCTGCGCATCGTGCCGCACTCGAATCTCGCGATTCTCGACCCGATCTGGACCACCGCGTACATGAGCCGCAATCACGGCTACATGATCTACGACACGCTCTTCGGCACCGACGACAAGAGCCAGATCAAGCCGCAGATGGTCGAGTCCTGGACCGAGTCGCCGGATCACCGGTTGTGGACCTTCAAGCTGCGCAAGGGCCTCGAATTCCATGACGGCAAGCCCGTCACCGGCGAGGACGTGGTCGCCTCGCTCGCGCGCTGGGGCAAGCGCGACGCAATGGGCAGCGCGCTGATGACGTTCGTCGAGCGCATGGATTCGCCGACCCCCGACAGTTTCCGCATCTTCCTGCGCGAGGCCTGCGGTTTCGTGCTCGAAGCGCTCGGCAAGCCGTCCTCCAACGTGCCGTTCATCATGCCCAAGCGCGTCGCGGATACGGATGCCTTCAAGCAGATCGACGACTACACCGGCTCCGGCCCGTACATTTTCAGGAAGGACGAATTCAAGCCGGGCGACAAGGCGATTTACGTGAGGAACCCGAAGTACGTGCCGCGCAAAGAAGCGCCCTCGGGTTCGACCGGCGGCAAGCACGTTTACGTGGAGCGCGTCGAGTGGAACCTCGCGCTGCGCGACGCGCAGGCGCAGGTGAACGCGCTGCAAAAGGGCGAGGTCGACATTCTCGAGGCGCTCGCCTTCGACCATTACGAGACGGTGAAGAAGGACGCCAGTCTGCAGATCCCGAAGTACTCGAACGTCAACCTGCAGTACATGGCGCGCTTCAATCACCTGCACAAGCCGTTCAACGACGCGAAGGTGCGCCAGGCCGTGATGGCGGCGTTCTCGCAGGAGCCGTTCCTCAAGGCGCAGGTCGGGGTCAAGGAACTCTACAAGGGCTGCGCGTCGATGTTCACCTGCGGAACGCCCTACGGCAGTCCCGTGGGCAGCGACATCCAGTCGAAGTCGAACATGAAGAAGGCGCAGGGATTGCTCAAGGCCTCCGGCTACGACGGCACGCCGGTCGTGCTGATGAAGCCCACCGACCTCGCGTCGATCCAGAAACTGCCCGACGTCGCGGCTCAGCTGCTTCGCCAGGCGGGATTCAAGGTGGACCTGCAGGCGATGGACTGGCAGACGCTCGTCGGCCGGCGCGCCAAGAAAGACCCGATCGACAAGGGCGGCTGGAACATGTTCCTGACCGCGTGGCAGGGCCACGACATCTGGAACCCCATCGCCAACGCGGCGCTCGACACGCGCGGTGAGGCTTCGGGCTGGTTCGGCTGGGCGAAGGACGACAAGCTGGTCGAATTGCGCGCCCAGTTCATGCGCGCGACCGAAGACGCGCAGAAGAAGAAACTCGCCGAGGCGATCCAGGTGCGCGCCTTCGAAGTCGCGACGCACGCGCCGCTCGGCGAGTACACGCAGCCGATGGCGGCACGCAAGAACATCAGCGGCTTTTTCATCACCAACGGCAACCTCTACTGGAACCTGAAGAAGAACTGATCGGCGACGGGATCACCGCGACGGCTCCGGGGTAAACTCCCGGGGCCGTTTCTTTTGGTATCCATGTACACCTTCCTCGCGCGCCGCCTGCTGGCGACCATCCCGGTGCTGCTCGTCGTGGCGGTGCTGGTGTTCCTCATGCTGCGCCTCACGCCGGGCGACCCGGCGGCGATTCTCGCGGGCGACGCGGCGAACACCGAGCAGATCGCGCAGATCCGCACGGGCCTCGGGCTCGACCGGCCGATCATCGTGCAGTTCGGAATCTGGGCGGGGAACCTGCTCTCCGGCGATCTCGGGGAATCCTTCTATTACAAGCAGAAGGTGACGACGCTGATCGCGCATCGGCTCGAGCCGACCGTGTCGCTCGCTGCGCTCACGATCCTCATTGCGGTCGCGGTTTCGGTCCCGCTCGGCGTGCTCGCCGCGTGGCGCTTCGGCAGCCTCTTCGATCGAATGCTGATGGGATTCTCGGTGATCGGCTTCTCGGTTCCGGTGTTCGTGCTGGCGTACATCCTCATCTGGCTAATCTCGCTGAAACTCGGCTGGCTCCCGGTGCAGGGCTACCAGCGGCTCGCCGACGGGTTCGGGCCCTGGCTGCGGCACCTGCTCCTGCCCTCGATCACGCTGTCGGTGATCTACATCGCGCTGATTGCGCGCGTGACCCGCGCCTCGGTGCTCGAATCGCTCGGCGAGGACTACATCCGCACCGCGCGCGCCAAGGGCCTGCCGGAACTGCGCGTGCTGGTGCGCCACGCGCTCGCGAACGCCGCGGTGCCGATCGTCACGGTGATCGGGATCGGCATCGCGCTGCTGATCGGCGGGGTCGTGGTGACCGAATCGGTGTACGCAATTCCGGGCCTTGGCCGCCTCACGGTGGACGCAGTGCTGGCGCGCGATTTCCCGACCATCCAGGGCGTGATCCTCTTCTTTTCCTTCGTTTACGTGGGGATCAACCTGCTGGTGGACCTGTCGTACGTGTTTCTCGATCCGCGCATCCGTTACTGAGGCGCCCGAGCCATGACCGCCCCGGAAACGGAAAGCTTCGAGTCGCTGTCGGTCGAATCGGCCGCCGTGCTGCGCCAGGAGAGCGCCTGGCAGCGGGTGCGGCGCAATGGCGCGGTTCGCTTCGGCGCCGTCGCGCTCGCGCTGCTGATCGGGATCGCCGCTGCCGCACCTTGGCTGGGAACGGTGGATCCGTCGCTCTTCGACGCCGGAAGCCGCGACCTGCTTCCGGGAAAAACCGGGGACATCACCACGCTCGAGGGCGAAATCATCCGCCACACCTTCTTCATGGGGTCGGATTCCTACGGCCGCGACATCTACAGCCGCGTCGTCTTCGGCACGCGCGTCTCGCTCGCCGTGGGAGTTTGCGCCGCGCTCGTCGCCCTGGCCTTCGGAATCGTGTTCGGGCTTTCGGCGGGCTACCTGCGCTGGCTGGACGGCGTGCTGATGCGCATCATGGACGGCATCATGGCGATCCCCGCGATCCTGATCGCGATCGCGCTGATCGCCGCCTGGCGCGGGAGCCTCGTCACCGTGATCGTCGCCATCGCGATCCCGGAAATCCCGCGCGTCTCACGGCTGGTGCGGGCGCTCGTGCTCACGATCCGGGAAGAACCCTACGTCGAAGCGGCGATCGCGCTTGGAACGCCCCCCTGGAAAATCATGCTCGCGCACATCCTGCCGAACACCGTCGCGCCGCTCGTGGTGCAGGGCACCTTCATCTGCGCCTCGGCGATCCTCGTCGAAGCGATCCTGTCGTTCCTCGGCGTCGGGCTGCCGCCGGACATCCCGACCTGGGGCAACATCATGGCCGAGGGGCGCGTGCAGTTCGTCGAGTACCCGCACAACGTGTTCTTTCCGGGAATTTTCCTCGCCGTCACGGTTCTGGCGGTGAACATCCTCGGCGACGGCCTGCGCGACACGCTCGACCCGAAAATGGCCAAGCGCGTCTGAGCGGGGTCAGAGTAACTTCTCCCGAACCAACCGATGCATAGCGCCGCCCAGACCGGAGAAGTTACTCTGACCCCAGGTTCCCAGGGAGACGTTACTCTGACCCCACCGGGTTCTGCGGTGCTCGAAGTGCGCGAACTCACCATCGCGCTGCCGGCGGGCGGCGAGCGCGCCACGGCGGTCTCGAAGGTTTCGTTCAGCGTCCATCGCGGCGAAATCCTGTGCCTGGTGGGCGAGTCGGGCTCGGGCAAATCCGTGATCGCGCAGGGGATCATGGGACTTCTCCCGCCGGCGCTTCCGGTGACCGGCGGCGCAGCGCTGCTCGAAGGCGAAGACACGACGCGCGCCTCTCCCGAGCGCCTGCGACAGCTGCGCGCGGCGCGCATGTCGATGATCTTCCAGGAGCCGATGACCGCGCTCAACCCGGTGATGCGCTGCGGCGAGCAGCTCGACGAGGTGCTGGTGCACCACACTTCGCTCTCGGAGCCGGAGCGGCGCGCGAAGATCATCGCCACGCTGCAGGAAGTGCTGCTGCCGGACCCCGCGCGCATGTTCGCCGCGTATCCGCACCAGCTTTCGGGCGGGCAGCGACAGCGCATCATGATCGCGATGGCGCTGGTGCTCGATCCGGCGCTGCTCATCGCGGACGAACCGACCACGGCGCTCGACGTCACCACGCAGGCGCAGATCCTCAAGCTGATCGCGGATTTGCAGGCGCGCCACGGCACGGGCGTTCTTTTCATCACGCACGACTTCGGCGTGGTGGCCGAAATCGCGCAGCGCGTCGCCGTGCTGCGCCTTGGCGAACTGGTCGAGCTCGGCGCGAAGGACGAAGTGCTCAAGCGCCCGCGGCACCGGTACACGAAAATGCTGATCAACGCGGTGCCGCGACTGGAGCCGCACGGACGAGCCGCCGACACCGACGCTCCGGTGGTGCTCGAGACGCGCGATCTGGACAAGACCTACGTCGACCGCGCGTGGTTCGGAAAGCGCCGCAACGTGGCCGCGGCGAAACGCGTCAACCTGTCGGTGCGCCGCGGGCAGACGCTCGGCATCGTCGGCGAATCGGGTTCGGGGAAATCGACCGTGGCACGCTGCATCGTGCGGCTGATCGACCCTTCCGGCGGCGAAATCCATCTGCACGGCGAGGAGATCGCGCGCCGGTCGCATGGCGACCTGCGACCCTTGCGGCGCCGCGTGCAGATCGTGTTCCAGGATCCCTACCGCTCGCTCAATCCGCGGCGAACCATAGGCGAGGCGATCATGGAGGGGCCGCTCAACTACGGCGTTCCCCGCGCGGAGGCGCTGGAACGCGCGCGCCGCCTGCTGGCGCTCGTGCGCATGGATGCCGGCGCGCTCGAGCGCTATCCGCACCAGTTCTCGGGTGGGCAGCGGCAGCGCATCTGCATCGCACGCGCGCTCGCCCTGGAACCCGAACTGCTGATTGCCGACGAGGCCGTGTCAGCGCTCGACGTCTCGGTGCAGGCGCAGGTCCTCCGTCTGCTGGAGGAGATCCGCACCGAGTTCGACCTCGCGATGCTGTTCATCACGCACGACTTGCGGGTCGCGGCGCAGGTGTGCGATCACGTCGCGGTCATGCACCAGGGCGTGGTGGTCGAATACGGTGCCGCGGAGCAGATCTTCCTGCAGCCGAAACACGAGTACACTCGCGCGCTGTTTGCCGCCGCGCCGGGGCGCGATTTCGCCTTCGGCAGGGCGTGAGCGCCCGACCGACCGATCCATCGAACATGACGCCGCGCGACCCCGATCACGACACCCTCGACGCCCGAGCCATCGCGCGCGCGCTCGGCGCCTCGGCCACGGCACTCGATGTCGAGGTCGTGGACGCCTGCACCTC
>Ga0080064_1001481_pt1 | contig 47017 bp, 36 predicted proteins | sample Subgrocontami54m_FD_69260 | JGI IMG/M metagenome (GOLD analysis project Ga0080064, IMG submission 69260) | Subsurface groundwater microbial communities from S. Glens Falls, New York, USA - GMW46 contaminated, 5.4 m (SPADES assembly) (version 2) ...
CCGGCGCGGCCTCCAGGCAGGTCAGCGTCAGCTCGGCGTCGCGCGGGCTCCACCAGAGCCGCGGCAGATTTGACGTTGCGAGCTCCTCGACCAGTGAGGGCACGGACCACAACGCATCGGCGGCGGCCGCGCCCAGCGCGGCGAGATCGAGCGGCATGCTCGGCACGATTTTGGCGAGCTCGCCCAGGAGGTGCCGCGCGTCGTCCTCGTCCGCGGCGCTGAGTCCGTCCTTCGCGCGGAGGTGCTGGAGGAAATGGCACCAATGATCCCACGCGGTGACGAGCGGCGCCGGTGCGCGGACGCGGTGCAGTTCGTCGCGCACCTCGTATGCCGCGCTGGCGTGGAACTCGTGCGAAAAGGCGTCGGCGACGCGCGACGGCAGGTTGTGCGCTTCGTCGAGCAACAGCAGCGTCCGCGCCGGTACGAACCCGGGTTGTTCGAAGAAGAGCCCGCGGTTGCGCGGCGCGAACACGTAGTTGTAGTCCGCGATCCAGACATCGTTGAACGCCAGCGCCACGCGGGTGATTTCGTAGGGACAGATGCGGGCGTCGCGGCCGGCGGCACGCAGGGTGTCGAGGTCGCGCGCGTGCTGTTCGTCGAGATAAAACCGCGCCAGGCCGCTTTGTGGCCACCGACTCGCCGCCTCCGCGAGGTAGCCGCAGTTGTCGCGCACGCAATGGAACGTCGCATTCACGCAGTGCTCGGCCTTGTTCCGCACATGCCACGCCGCCACTGGAGTCGTCCCCAGTTGGTCGTTGGTCTCTGGTCTCTGGTCTTTAGTCCCTGGTCCTTGGTCTCTGGTCTGTGGTCTTTCGCGCGTCATGCCATGCAGCGTGCGCACCACCTGCAGTTGGCCGGTCGACTTGCTCGTCAAGTACAGCGCGCGGTCGAAGTGTCCCGAGCGCAACTGGCCGAGTGCGAACTCGAGCAGCACGCCGGTCTTGCCGAAACCGGTCGGCGCCTCGAATAGCACGAGCGGCTGTCTTTCGAACAGGTCCGTGAGCTCGCGTAACGTCGTTTCCTGCCCCGCCCGCGGTGTCGCGAAGGCTGGCCGGTAGCGCAGCCCCCGCAGCCGCTCCCGCGCCCGCAGCCGCAGGGCGAGGAATTCCGCGAAGCGCTCGAGCTGCGTGCGAAACAGCGCTTCGTCCACCGGAGTCAGCGCGATCGTTTGCGCCAGCCCGCTGCCGACCTCGACAAACACCAGCTCCGCGCGCGGCGGCGGCGCTGCCGGTTTGTCATCTATTAGATGACAATCTCCCCCCACGCTCGCCAGGCCGGACCGCATCAGCGCGGCATAGGTTGCGAGCTGCACGAAGTAGTCGGGGTAATCGGCGCGCAGCTCGGTTTCGTCGGCGGGCAGCGGCCGCGTGACCGATTTGATTTCCCGCAGCGTCGTGCTCGTGGCACCCCTCACAATCTGATCGATCCGTCCCGTGAGCGCCAGCGTCCACCCGCGGTGCGCGATTTGCCCGGCGATCGGAACCTCGAATTGCGCGGCGGTCGCGTGCTCCGCGATCGCCCGCGTGCGCAGCTCGTTGTGCCAGTGCGTCCCGAGCTGAGCGCGCCAGATGCCGGCGCTGCCGCCCGCCGGCGCCTCGCGCGGACCGAGCGAAAACGCCGCAAACTCGCCGACGCTCAACGCGGCGGTGCGTTTCTCGAGATCGAAGACCATTCGCAGCGACCAGTGACGAGTGACTGGCGGTGGGATGCAAGCCGGTCGGCATGATGAAGCGGCGCGCGTGCGGCTTGTCGCTTGGTACCCGACACTTGTCGCAGCGCGGCCTGCGGCTGCAACCAAACCCAATCCCCAACCCCAATCCTTTTAAACAAAAGGTAACGAAGGAAACAAAGGATGCGAAGACGAACGACTCTTCGTTCCCTTTGTTGCCTTCTGTTCAATGGCAAATGCACGCGGGAAAACGCGAAGCCGCGGCCGCAACCGCCCATTACTCCACGAGGATCTCCGTGTGTCCGCGCAGGTATTCCTCGAGCCGGCGCTGAAGCCGGGCCACCTCCTCGGCGGCAGCCCGCTGCTCGGCGAGCGGCCGCTTCAGCAGCGCCGCCACTTCGGCGCGATCCGCCGCCGGCAGCGTGGGAAACCACTGTTCCTTCAACGGATAGCCCTCGTCACGAGCAAATCGATACAGGCTCTTGAAGTAGACGACGTCGGGGCGGATGCCCGCCGCGAAGGCGGCGAAGGCCAGGCGGAGCAATTCCACCACGGCGCGGCGACTTTCCTCGTCGCCGGGGTTGCGCGCGACCAGCCCGGCCAACGCGCAGGCCTGCCGCAGTGCCTCATAACTGCGACCAATTTCCGCGTGCCGCGCCACCAGCCGCGCTTCCTTGATGAACCAGGTGCGACCTTGGTTCGACGACTCGAGCATCAGCGACGCCTCATCAAACAGATCCAGCGCGACCGAGGTGGCGGGGGATCTTTTCGCGATGCGTTGCAACGCGAGCAGTGGCCCATGCTCGGCCGAGAACAAGGTGAAGCTTTGAAACGCGTCCGCCGGCGGTCGTTTCAGCAGGACGAACGCGACTGTTTCCAGCGGCTGGGCGGGCACGGGAGAAGTCGCTCCGCGGATGCGGTCGGGGCTAGCGGGCTGGCGGCTGCAGCGCACCCGGCCCGCCCGCCCACGGTGGCACCACCGCGCCGCCGGAGATTATCATCTTCATGCCGTCGGCGACGCTCATCTCGAGCTCGATGATTTCGTGCCGCGGCAACAGGAGCAGGAATCCGCTGGTCGGGTTTGGCGTCGTCGGCACGAACACCGTCCAGGTTTCCGTTCCCACGGTCGACTGCGCCTCGCCCTGGATCTTGTTGGTCAGGAAACCGAGCGTCCACACGCCTTTGCGCGGGTATTCCAGCAGGACGACCTTGTTGAACAGGTTCTTGTTCTGCGAACCGAAGGTGGCGACGATCTGCTTGACGGAATTATAAACCGCACCGACGCCCGGGATCCGCTGAATCGCCCGTTCGCCGATGCTCAGGAAATATTTCCCGAAAACGTAATTCGACAGGAAGCCCAGCGCCGTCACGAGCAGCACGACGACCCCGGTCGCGATGAGGTCCCACAGGAACGGAATCCGCTGCAGGGGCCGCGGCAGGTAATCCTGGTAAATCGGCCGGAAGGTGCCGCCCACCGCGTCGATGATCCAGGAGAACGCGATGATCGTGACAATCAGCGGCGCCAGCAACAGCGCCCCGGAGAGGAAGGCGTTGCGAAACGCGATCAGCCGGGCTTTGGGGGCCGGGAGGATGGGCAAGACGGGATCGCTCTTGGGCGGAGGCATGTCGACCGCGGCATTCTCGCGCGCGGGCGCGGGCCAACGCAATCGTCCAATGCACGGCCGACGCCCACGGGTGCATCTCCACGTTGGTGGTCGAATCCGCGCCTTAATGGGCGCTGCTACGAATACTGCTGGTAGTTGGAAGAGCTGCTGGTAGCCGCGCCCATTAAGGCGCGGTGGGAAGAGCTCGACGCAAACGACAATCGGGAGAGTCGCTCTGCGCCCACCTGGCAAATCCGGCCCTACGGAACCTCGTAGATTTCGAGCAAGACGTTGCCACCGGTGCCGTCGCCGCTGGTGACCTGCGCCGTGTAGCTACCCGGGAGGAATGGCTTCATCTGCACCACGTCGCGCGTGCCGGCGGAGATCGGAAACGCACCAGCCCGCGCCAGCGAGTCGGCGAGATCGCTCTCGTAGGTCGGTCCCCCGACCACCGCCGGGTACGCGTAGGCATTTTCATACAGCGTGCCCGTGCTGTCGTAAATCCGCAGCACCGGCACGCGGAGCGGATTGGTTTCGCCGAACAACGCCAGCGACGGTCCGATGGCCCGGAGGATCAACTTCTTGTCGCGTGCGCCGCTCACGACGAAGCCGGCAATCAGCGTCGGGTTCGCCCCGCCGACCGTGGCGCGCGCGGACAGATTCAGCAGGCGATCGGTCGGACCGACGCCAAGCACGAGCGCCTGCGACGAGCCGAGCGCCGTCGTGTCCGTCGCGTAGGCACACAGGTAAGTCCCGCTGTCGCCCGCCGCGACCGGATTGATCGTGAGGACGTTGGTCGTGGCGCCGGCGAGCGCGCGGCCGTTTTTCGTCCAGAGGTACCGGACATCGTCGCCGCCCCGCGGGGCCGTGACGCGCAGCGATTCGCCGGCGGGCACGGTGACGCGGGACGCCGCGACCGCGCGGATCCCGAACCCGACATCGAGCGTGAGCGACGTTTCGCCGGCCGCCGGCACGGAATTGACCTGCGCGAAGCCGAGCGCGGTGGTGAAGGGAATGATCACGAGCAGTCGTGATGCTTTGAACATGATGGGTGAGAACATAATCGTGCGAATCACCGCCACAAGCGACGGAACCGCGCGAAAAGGCTCACCGCCTGCGCCGCTGCGCGGGCCCGCGCGCCGGCCGACCGGCTCGACGGGGGGCGGGGGAAGCCGCTCGAATCGAGAAAGTGGGTACCGCGCCGGCCCGCGCGAGCGCGCGCAAAGCGCGCGCCTCGGCCCGCCGCATTGCGCGTTTCTTCGCGGGCTGGAGATCGTCGTGGCCGGCGAGATGCAGCCAGCCGTGCACGACGTACAGCGCCAGCTCGCGGCCAAAATCGCCGCCGTGCCGGCGCGCGTACCTGGCGGCGGTATCCGCCGAGACGCAAATCTCGCCGGCGCTGCCGAGCGCGGCGTTCCCCGCGAACGTGATCACGTCGGTCGGGCTCGGATCGTCGAGAAAATCCGCGTGCAACGCCGCGAGCGCGGCGTCGGTCAGGAAGACCACCGACAGTTCGCCGGCGGGGACGGCCGAGGGCGCGAGGCCGATCGCGGCGCAATTCGCGTCGAGCACGGCGATCATCCGTGCGACGGCACGACGGTCCACCTTCAGCTGCGGGTGGCGGTTCGCGATCGAAACGCTGCGCATGCCCTCCGGGATGGCTACACGCCCGCGCCCGTCTTGCGGCCGCCGGCCGGCGGGCCGCTTTCTGCGCCGCCGACCGCCGGGTAGGCGATCCGCGAGTGCAGCATGTTGAGCAGGGTGAACTGGAAGCTGTTCTTGATCCGCGTGATTTCCTCGAGCGTGAGCGGCGCCTCGTCGAGCTGCCCATCGGCGATCCGCTCGCCGACGATCCGGTTGATCGTTTCCTGGATCTGGTCCGCGGTGATTTGGCGCAGCGAACGCGAGGTGGCCTCGACGCCGTCGGCGAGGGAGATGATCGCGCTTTCCTTGAATTGCGGCTTCGGCCCGTCGTAACGAAACGCCGCTTCCTCCGGCGGCAGGGTCGGCGGCGCCGGTGGCTGGCCGTCGGCGACCGGTCCGCGTTTGCGCGCACCGGCGGGGAAGGGTTCCCGAGACGCTTCGACGGCCCGCTGGTAGAAATAGCGTACCAGCGTCGTGCCGTGGTGCTGCTGAATCACGTCGATGACGGCGCGGGGCAGGTGGTGCTTCAGCGCGAGTTCGACCCCGTCCGGCACGTGCTGCTTGATCACGCGCGCCGATTCGAGCGGCGAAAGCTGCGCGTGCGGATCGCCGCGGTCGCGCTGGTTCTCGCCGAAGCACTGGGGGTTGCCGGTCTTGCCGACATCGTGGAAGAGCGCGGCGACGCGGGCGACCAGCGGGTTCGCGCCAATCGCGTTCGCCGCGTTTTCCGAGAGCTGCGCGACGACGAGCGAGTGGTGGTACGTGCCCGGCGCCTCCAGCTGCATGTGCCGCAACAGCGGATGATTGTAGTCGGTCAGCTCGAGCAGCGTGATGTCCGTCGTGCGCTTGAAGAGCGACTCGAGCACGGGCAGCAATCCCACCACGCCGATGCCCGTCAGCACGCCGGTGCCGAGTCCCGCCGCCATCTGGCGGAGCAGCGTGTCGAAGGGCGTCTGATACGCGAAACCGATCAGCGCGGCAAAGGTCGCCACGGTCAGACCGCCCGCGCCGGCCGCCCGCACGACGCGACCGCGGCGGCGCGCATCGCGCCCGAAATAGATCGTGACGAGCGACGCGAGGAACGTGAGCACGAGCAGGTCGAGCCGGTTGCCGTAGATGACGCCGGTGAAAATCGAAATCAGCAGCGCCATGAAAATGCCCGAGCCGGCGTCAATCAGGATCGCGACAATCAACGGCGCAAACGCCGTCGGCGCGACATACGGCAGCGTCGAGGCCCACGAGCCGTCGCGCACGAAAAACTCCGCGCCGCCCAGCGAGTAGTTCGCGCGCACGAGGGCGAGGTTGACGATGACGACGAGCGCGAGGAGCCCGCAGCGCACGTTGCTCCGCAGGGTCTCCGGGTCCTCGATCCGGATGTAGATCAATGACGCGAGCACCATCGCAAGCACCAGCATGACGCGGCCGTACAGCGTGAGGCCTTCGCGCAGGTCGCTCTCGCTGTGCGCGCGCACGTATTGCCGGTGCGCGACGAGCATCTCGTGCTGCTCCGGCGTGACGCGCGCGCCGGCCTCGACGATCGTCTGGCCGCGCGGCACGTGCACCACCACGGGCTTGATCGCCTTCTGCGCCTGGGCGTTCCGGGCGTTGGTCGCGGTGCCGTCGAAGATCACATTGGCGTTTACCCCGAAGAGAAAGAGCCGGAACACGGCCTGCGCCGCCGGCCGCGGCAGATTGTTCGCCGCGAGGCTCACCCGCAAGATCGTCAGCGCGTCCTCCTTGCTTTGCACCGTGCGTTGCGACACGTCGCCATCCGCGCGCGCGATCTGGAAAACGATGCCGCTGCCCGGGCTCAGGCTGCCGAGCGCCGAGTCGGTGATGCCGCGCGTGTACAAATCGCGCAGGGTCGTCAGGCCGCTCTCGAAAATTTCCGCGCGCTGCTTCGCGTCGCCGAGCGAAAGAATCGCCGCGATGTCCTCCACGGTCGCGTTGTACGAACCGTGGGAATTGAACGTGTCGGTGATGCGTTGCAGTTCCGGCCGGCGGTTCAGGAGCGCCGTGGCGCCGGCGGGATTGGAGCCTTCGAACGCGGCCAGCTGGGTCAGCAACATCCGGGCGGCGGCCTCGAAGCGGCGCAGATATTCCATCTCCAGCCGGTACACCGGCGGCACGCGATCGCTGAAGGCCTCGCGCGCCGCGCGCGTTTTCTCGGCGCTTTCGTAGCTGAAGGGCACGAGGGCGGCGACGCGGCTCGTGGCGACCTGATTGACGGATATCGGCGCGTCCAGCGTCGTGAGGCCGGCCGAGCTGATCAGCACGATCGCCGCGACGGTGACGATGAAGATCAGTGCCGCCACCAGCCGGCTCCGCTCGAGGAACTCGCCCATCGCGGACGGCGTCTGGGTCGCCGGCGCGCGATTCCCGCGGCGGGCGCTCAGGCCGCCGACGAGGAGTTTTAGCTGGTTGCGAACGGACATCGGACGAACGCGCCGGGCGAAAAGACGAGTGGCGAACAAACGCGAATCCGGGCGGCGACACCACTCCAATTTGCGGCGATTTTCATCGCTTTTCCTCGCGGCCGTCGTCGCTTGCAATGGGGTTGCGGTACGCGTCGTAGGCTTCGATGATCCTGGCCACCAACGGGTGGCGCACGACGTCGGCCCCGCTGAACGTGTGAAAATCGATGCCGGGAACGTCGGCGAGGATGTGCCGGACCTCGAGGAGGCCGCTCTGCTTCGAACGCGGCAGGTCGATCTGCGTGATGTCGCCGGTCACGACCATCCGCGACTCTTCGCCCAGTCGGGTGAGGAACATCATCATCTGTTCCGGCGTGGTGTTCTGCGCCTCGTCGAGGATCACGAAGGCGTGCGCCAGCGTGCGACCGCGCATGTAGGCGAGCGGCGCGATTTCGATCACGCCTTTTTCCGTCAGCCGCGCGACGTCATCGGCGTCGAGCATGTCGTGCAGCGCGTCGTACAAGGGCCGCAGATACGGCAGGATTTTCTCGCGCAGATCGCCCGGGAGGAAGCCGAGCGCTTCGCCCGCTTCGACCGCCGGTCGCGTGAGCACGACGCGCTCGACCTCGTTTTTCAGCAACGCATTCACCGCCGCCGCCATCGCGAGGTAGGTCTTGCCCGTCCCGGCCGGGCCGATCCCGAACACCACCGGGTGGGCCAGCATCGATTGCAGGTAGAGTTTCTGGCCGAGCGTCTTCGGCACGATCGTCTTGCGGTTCGTGGCAATGACGAGCGGCTGCTCCAGCAGGCTTTGGATTTGGCCGCCTTCGCCGCGCGCGAACGAGTCGGCGATCCGATGAAAATCCGGCGTGCGAATCGTCATGCCCTGCGAACGCGCCTTGTCGAGGAAGCTGAACAGCCCCTCGGCGTTCGCCGCCTTGTCCGCCGGACCTTCGATTTTGACCCAGTCCTCGCGGGTCACGAGCTTGACCCCGAGCGCGCGCTCGGCGTGCACGAGGTTCTCCTCGCGGCCGCCGTACAGCGAACTCACGTGGCGCGGACTCGGGAAATGCAGCGTCTTCGACGTCGCGGACGAGTTGCCGGGATCCGAGTACCGATTGCCCATGAGGAGAACGAACGTGCGTTGCCGGGAATCGCCAATGGGCGTCAGCGCGCCGCCGGCCGCTGGGCCGCCGCGGCGTTCAGTTTTTCCCAAGTGGCCTCGAGCGATTGCGGCAGGAGGCGCGTCTGTCCGATGACGGGCATGAAGTTATTGTCGCCGTTCCACCGCGGAACGATGTGGGCGTGCAGGTGGGCAATACTCCCGCCGGCGATCGCGGCGCCGAGGTTGAACCCGACGTTGAAACCTTCCGGTTTCAGCGCGGCGGTGAGCAGCTCCTTGCCGACGATGATTTCATCGAACAAGTCGGAGCGCTCGGTCGGAGTGAGCTGCTCGAGTTCGGTCACCTCGCGAAACGGGACGGCGAGCAGGTGCCCGGGGTTGTAGGGGAAGCGGTTTAGGACAAGGTAGCTCAGCTTCGAGCGGTGGACGATCAGCGCCGCGCGGTCATCCCCGAGCGCCGGCAGCTCCGCGAACGGGCGCTTCATCGCGGCCGGGTAGCGCGGCGCCTCGATATATTCCATGCGCCAGTAGGCGTGAAGCTGCTGCATCGACGTGTGACGGCTGTGCGGGGAAAAGGGGCGGAGCAAAAGGCCCGCGGGGGGGATTGTCAAAACCCCCGTGGCCGGCCGAAACGCGGAGGGGCGCATCTCCGAGTTGTCAGTCAAGAGTAGCGCCGGCATCCTGCCGGCAAGTAGGCTGCGGCTTCCATCCGTAGACTCATCGGCTGGAAGTCGATGCCACTCGCGATGCCGGCAAGATGCCGGCGCTACGTTCAGGCCGCTGCGATCACCGACAACCGGCAGAAGCGGCCATACGAGAAGATCGGCGGAAACGCGGTGGATCCGTGCTCTTAAGCGGCTTAGGCCCAACGGCCCGGCCATAATCCTTCGCAGAACCTTCGCATTTACCTCGGAGAAGCGTCACAGCTCCCTGGGAAGCTGCGAAGCTTGTGTGAAGTTACTGCGAGCTTTGTGTGACTGAAGTGCCTTGTTGTAGCCGGGGTCGCTGACCCCGGCTAGAGCTTGCATCGTAAAACGAATGAAGCCGTTAGCTTTTGACTCAGCACCATTCCAAGCCGGGCCCAGATTTCCCTTGAGGTAATATGACGGTCGTCATTTAAAGAGCGGCCGAATGCGTTATCCGCCGACCCACAAGGAAGCCACGCGCCGCCGTATCCTCGAGGTCGCCAGCCAGGCGTTCCGTGAGCGCGGGGTGGCGGAAACGGGGGTGGACGAGGTCATGCGTCGGGCCGGCCTGACCCACGGGGGGTTCTACGCGCATTTCTCCGACAAGACCGAACTGATCGCGGAAGCGTGCGCTGCGGCGTTTGAGGCGGCGGTGCCCAACCTCGATCGGATTGCGGCGGCGCCGACACCCTCCGCGCGCGCGCGACTGCTGATCGACAGCTACCTCGGCGAGCGGCATCGCGACAATCGCGGCTCCGGCTGCTTCGTGGTGGCGGTGGGAGCCGACATGGTGCGGCTGCGCGGCGCGGCGCGGGCGGGTTACACCCGCGGTTTCGCCCGGCATCTCGATCGACTCGCTGCCGCGCTCCGTCTCGACCGCGACCCGGCACGAAACCGGGAGCGCGTCACGTATCTCATGAGTTCGCTGGTGGGAGGATTGTTGTTCGCCCGCGCGATCGACGACGCGGCCGAAAGCAGTGCGATCCTGCATGCGATGCGCCGGCAGCTGCGGCGCGAGTTTTGTCGCGACGAGGCGAACCCCGCGCCAGCCCGCACGGTCGGTCGGCCCGCGGCGTTGCCGACGAACGATTTCATGCGCACGTTTTAGGGTAGGAAGTCTTTCTCGATGCAAACTTCACCTTCGTCTTCGCGCCGCGTGGTCATCACCGGCATCGGCGCCGTCACGCCGTGCGGCAACAGCGCGACGGAAACCTGGGCCGCGCTCATCGCGGGGCGCAGCGGCATCGCGCGGGTCACGCGATTCGACCCGACGGGCTGTGCCGCCCAAATCGCCGGCGAGGTGAAGAACTTCGACCCCGCGCGCGTATTGCCCAAACCGTTACAACCGCGCGGGCCGTCGGGCGAGCCCGTGACGCAGGCGCTCACGCCGAAGGACGTGAAGAAGTTCGGCCGGTTCACGCACCTCGGCGTCGGCGCCGCGGTCGAGGCTTATGCCGACTCCGGCCTCGACGCCGTGCGCAGTGCGCTCGTGCCCGACCGGATGGGCGTGAACCTCGGCGTCGGCCTCGGCGGGCTGCCCGAGATGGAAGCGATGCACGACACGTGGAAGGCGGGCGGCTATCGCAAGATCTCGCCGTTCTTCATCTTCCAGATTGCGCCGAACCTCCTCGCGGGCCAGGTCAGCCTGTTGCTCGATTTTCGCGGCGCGAACATGAGCGTCGCCTCCGCCTGCGCGACGAGCGGTCACGCCCTCGGCGAGGCCGCCGCCGCCATCATGCGCAGCGACGCGGACGTGATGCTCGCCGGCGGCGCGGAGTCGACCGTCACGCCGCTGGCCATCGGCGCGTTCGCGCAGATGCGCGCCCTCTCGACGCGCAACGACGATCCGGCGCGCGCTTCGCGTCCCTATGATCGCGACCGCGACGGCTTCGTCCTCTCGGAGGGCGCGGTGGTCTTCGTGCTCGAGGAGCTGGAACACGCGCGGCGCCGCGGGGCGCGGATCTACGCGGAGTTTCGCGGTTACGGCGCGTCGGCCGACGCGTATCATCTTTCTTCACTCGCGCCGGGCGCCGAGGGTTCGGCGCGTTCGATGCGGGCGGCGCTCGCGCGCGCGAAGCTCACGCCGTCGGAAATCGATTACGTTTCGGCCCACGCCACCTCGACGCCCACGGGGGACGGGGAGGAAGCCGCGGCCATCGCGAACGTGTTCGCCGAAAACAAGGCGCAGCTGAACGTGAGCGCGGTGAAGTCGATGACGGGCCACCTGCTGGGTGCGGCCGGTGCGATGGGCGTGCTGGCGGCGGTCATGGCGATTCACCGCGGCATCGTGCCGCCGACGATCAACTTGGAGCACATCGACCCCGCGTGCGGCGACCTCGGGCTCAATGTCACCGCCAACACCGCGGTCCGGCGGAAGGTGCGGGCCGCGCTGGCCAACAGCTTCGGCTTCGGCGGCACAAACGCATCCATCGTCGTGGCGCAGCCTTGAAGCTTTTCCCAGCGTGTCCTACAGAATGATCCCCATGGGTGACCTCCCCAGCAAATCGCGCCGACCCACCCCCTGACTTCGATGTCTAAACGGCGAACATCTCACCACGTGTTGCACGAAATCAAAAACGTGAAACAGGAGCGGGGTGCGGGGAGGCGGCGGTGGTTCGAGTCCGATGGATTCGACCTCGTCGTGTGGCTCGACCGCACCGACCGCGTCACTGGCTTTCAAATCTGCTACGACCTCGGTCACGGCGAACACGCGCTGACCTGGCGCGCCGGCACCGGCTTCGCGCACAGCACCATCGACACCGGTGACGACAGTCCGTTTGTGAACCGGACTCCGGTGCTCGAGCCCGACGGCAACGTGCCGTGGTCCGAGATTGCCCATGTGTTCGACGACCGGAGCCAGAGCCTGGACCCGGTGTTGCGGCAGCTCGTGCACGATCGCCTCGCCGAACAAGCCGGGGCGAGCGCGGAACGGTAAGACGCTCGTTGATTGACGCGCGGCCGATCCATGGTTGCGGCCGGTCGGTAGGTGTTTGACCGCGGACCACGCCGAGGACAGACATTCAACCGCGGACTACGCGGATCGCGCGGAGGATCGTGCAGCCGGAGAATTTTTCGCCCGCGGACGACGCGAATCACGCGGACCGCAGGAGAGCTTCCGACGATCCGCGTGTTCCGCGTGCTCCGCGGTTGATCGCCTTGGCGATTCGTTTGGTGCGGTCCCGGTATTCCAGCGGTGGATTTTTCGCTCGCGGACGACGCGAATCACGTGGACCGCAGGAGAGCTTCCGACGATCCGCGTGCTTCGCGTAATCCGCGGTTGATCGCCGTGGCATTTTCCGCGTGCTCCGCGGTGGGAAGTGCGAAACGACTCGCGCCAGGTGCAAATTCACGTTCGAATCGCGGGCAGCCGTGCCCCTGTTCTGGCAAAAGTTTCGTGCGAACGTTCCCGGTCCCTTTGCGGCCGCGCTCGTGCTGGCCGGTGGGTTTCTCGGTTTCGTAGCCTGGGATCAGTCGCATTGGTGGCGCGTGAAACCGGACTACGCATTCGGATGGCTCGTGCCGGTGTTCGTCGGCTTCGTCCTCCACGATCGGTGGAGTCGGATTGTCCCAGCGCTGCAGGCGTGCGGCGAAGAGGGCAGTCCGCGGGCGGCCGGCTGGCACCAATGGCTGCTGCGCGCACTCGTGGCCGCCGCGATGGCGGGCGGCGTGCTGATGTTCCTGCTCGGTTCGTTCTATCGCGCCGGCGCCGGTTCGTCGCAACCGGGCACGCTCGCCATCACGCTCGGCATGGTCGGCATCGTGCTGCCGCTCGTGCTGATCAACGCGCCGGACTCGCCGGCGCCGGCGCGCAGCAGCCTGCGGGCCGACGCCCGCGTGCGGCTGACGGCGCTCTTCCTTTTTCCCGTGCTGGTGTGGCTTGTCTCGGCGCCGATCGTGTCCGCGGTCGAGACGCAGCTGAATCTCGCGCTCTTGCGCCGGATCGTCGCGATCGTCGCCTTCATCTTCGATGCGCTTGGTCTGCCCATCGAGCAGCAGGGCAACGTGCTCGCGCTCCCGACGGGAAACGTCGGCGTGGAGGATGCCTGCTCGGGCATTCGGTCGCTCACCGGCTGCCTGTTCGCTGGCTCGTTTCTGGCGGCGGTTTTTGTCGAAAGATTCTGGCAGAAGTGCGCACTGATCGCCGTCGCGCTCTTCCTCGCGTTTTTCACCAACCTGCTGCGCAGCCTGTTCCTCACGTCGTGGGCCTATCACTACGGCCCGCGGGCCATCGAGGGCACGGTGCACGATCTCGCCGGTTACGGCGTGCTGGCGCTGACGGTCGCCGCGCTGCTCGGCTTGCTGCCGCTGTGGAAGCTGCCGGGTCGAACTTTCGCGCGCCGCCCGTCGGCGTCCGATAACATCTCCTCTTTGCCATGACACCACTGTTTCGTCTGCTCCTCGCCGCGCTGCTCCTCGCGTCCCTCGGTCGTTCAATGGCCGCCGACGCCAAATCGGGGGAGAGCCCCGCCGATCGCCTGCCCGCGCACATCAGGCGCATCAGCGGCCTGGGGGAACGCGCCGACTGGTCGCACGACGGCCGGCGGATTCTGTTCCTGTCGAAAACCTACGGCGACGCGCTGGAAATCGACCTCGGCACGAACCTCGTTCGCAACCTGACCGCGCATTACCCGCACCGCGGCTACACGCGCGCGCTGTATCTGTCGAATGGCGACATTCTCCTCTCCGGCCCGGAGGAATTCGACCCGAAGCGGATCCGCGACGCCCGCGTCCAATGCTGGCTGTACGTGCTCGATCGCCAGGGTGGCAAGCCGCCGGTCGCGCTCGGCACCAAGTGCTCCGAAGGCCCTGCGGTGTCGCGCCGGCGGCTGCACATCGCGTGGACACACGTGGCCGCGCAATACCCCGCCGAAATGGCGCGGGGCAGCTCGCGCCTGCTCGAGGCGGACATCGTCTACGACCACGGCCTACCGCGGCTCGCGAACCAGCAGTTGATCATCGACAGCAAGGACCTGCCGTTTCCGTGCACGATGGAGACGCAGAACTTCCGGCCGCCGCAGGAACGCGAGCTGACCTTTAGCGCGTACGGCTACCAGGGCACGGATGTCGCCGGCATCGACTTGCAGACGAAGAAGGTGATCAACTATTCGAACGCGCCCGGCCAGTACGACGAACCCGAGGGAATTTTCCCCGACGGCGAGTACACGCTCGTCGAATGCGATCGCCAGAATCACCAGGGTTCCGGCCACGTCGATCTCTGGAAACTCAAGCTCGACGGCAGCGGCGCGATGAAGCGGCTCACGTATTTCAGCGACTACCCCGGCTACAAGGCATCGAATCCCGTCGTGAGCGACGACGGCCGGTTCATCGCCTTTCAGATGGCGAAATCAACCGAAGCCGCCGGGGTGGGGCACGGCATCTTCGTGCTCGACCTCACGAAAATGCCCCCGGCCCGCCGCTGATCCCTCCCGGCCGGCCATCGGGGCGGCGTATCCAGATTTCGGTGTTTTGTCATCTAATAGATGACAAACCCGACGTGGGTGCGCGCACGGGCGCCGGGAGATGCGATCGGGCGGCGGCGGCCGGGGGCCCCGCTCAGGGCTGCGACTTGGCGCCGGATGAGGCGCCGGTCGTCGTCGCGGCGCCCGGCTTCGGCAAGGGAATCACAATCACGCGGCTCGCGCGGCCGGGCTTGAGATACTGTCTGGCCAGTTCGCTCAGCTCCGCCGTCGAGATGGATTCGTTGTCGGCGTAGCGCGAGCGGCACCAGTCGAGCACCTCCGGCTTCTCCTGCGCCCGGCTGAGCACGTTGCCCAGCCAGTACTGGTTCGTCCGCGCGGATTCGCGCAGGGCGGTCAGCACCGGTTTCTTCGCGCGCTCGAGCTCCTCCTCGGTCACGCCTTTTGTTGCGAGTTCGCCGCCGATTTCCACGATGATGTCGCCGACCTGCTTCGCCCGCGGCGGATCCACCGTCACGCCGGCCTGCATGTACCCGTAGCCCGGGTACAAGTCGCTCGCCGCGCTGCCCGCGCCCGGACTGTAGGCGTCGCCCAGTTCCTCGCGCACCTTCACCCGCAACCGGTCGCTCAGGACCTCGCTCAGCAGGTTGAGCCGGCGCGCGCGATGGATGTCGCGGCCGTCGGTCGTGGGCCAGTAGAGCCGGAGTTCGCCCTTCGGGATCTCCGTCTCGATTTGGTATTCCTTCGCGAACGGCTGCGCGGGAAATTTCACCCGTTTCGCGTCGGGCAGCTCGGGTTTCGCGTTCCGCCGCGGCAAGGCGCCGAGCGTGCGCGCGACGGCGTCGATCGTCGTGTCGAGGTCGAGGTCGCCCACCAGCGCCACCTCGATGGCGCCGTGGTCGAGTTCCGGTTTCAACCACGCCCTCGCCTCGGCGAGGTTCCGCCGCAGCATCTCCGCCTTCGGCGGCAGCCCGAACCGGTGGTCGCCGCTGGCGAGCAGCTTCGACACCTCGAGCGAAAACGGGCCGCTCGCGGTGTGTTCGAAACTCAGATACATCTGCTCGATGCCCTTCTGCGCCTGCCGCGCCGCCTCGGGCCGGAAGCCGGGATCCGTGATGCGCGCGGCGATCAGCTGCAGCTCCAGCAGCAGGTCTTCGCGATTGGTGGCGCCGTTCACCCCGAACGCGTCGTCGCCCGCGCCGAAGCCGGCGCCCACCGTCTTGCCGGCGAGAATCCGCCGCAGGTCGTCGACGCTGTGTTTGCCCAGGCCGCCCTCGGTGTAGGTCGCGCCGGCATAGAAGGCCAGGCCCGGCTTGTCCTTCGGCTCGGTCAGCCGGCCCGTGCCGATCCGGGTGCTCACCCGAATCCGGTTCGCCTCGAAATCGGTCTTCTTCAGGTTGAGCCGCACGCCGTTCTCGAAGGTGATCAGCGTGAGGTCGAGGTCGGCGATGTGCTCGCGTTTCGCCACCTTGCCGGTCGCGCCGAAATCCGTGTACGCCCACTTCATCTCCGCCAGTTGCGCCGGCGCCGCAACCGCCACGGCGCTCGATTGCTTGAAGACCGCGGCAATCGCGTCCTTCGCCTGGTCGCCCTGGCCGATCTTCGCGTTGCCCGTCACCATCACGATGCGGTGCGGCGGGCTCCACGTCACTCGCAGGGCGGCGAGGCAGTCCGCCACGGTGATTTTTTCGAGCGCCGGCCCGTAGAGCGCCAGGTCGTCCTCGGGCGAGGTCCACACGTCGCGTTCGAGCAGCGCATCGGCGATCTCGTCGGCGATCGCCTCCGACCGCCGGGTCGGCGCGGTCTTCACCGCCTGCTCGAGGCTGTTGCGGTAATTCGCGACAATCTCCGCGAGTTCCGGTGGCTGGAAACCATGCTCCAGGGCGCGGCGCAATTCCTGGTCCGCGACGCCGAGCGCCGCCTGCCACTGGTCCTGGCGGCAGGTGAGCGAGATCGCCGCCTGGCGGTAAAAGCTGTAGGACTCGCCGACGCCGATGCTGCCGCTGATGAAGGGCGCGTTTTCCTTCTTCGCGAGAATCGAGAGCCGGCGGTTGAGCATCGCGTGGGCGAGGCTGCGCGGGAGGTACTTCAAGCGGTTGGCCGCGGTGTCGGGCTCTTTCGAATACGGCGTGACCGTGTTGATCGAGACGTCGGTGTTCGGCGCTTCCGCCTCGTAATGGTGGAAAACCTGCACGCCGGAGAACGCGGGCAGCTTGCCGTAGTCGGGCTTCGGCCGCGCGGGGCCCTGGGGCGCGAGCGGCGTCAAGGCCGCGGTGAGCTGCTTGATCACCGCCTCGGGGTTGATGTCGCCGATGATCACGACCGCCATCGCCTCCGGTCGGTACCACGTCTGGTAGAAGTCGAGGAACTGCTCGCGCTGGGCGGTTTTCAGCACCCCCTCGGGGCCAATCACGTCGCGCCGGGCGAACACCGTGTCCTTGAGCAGAAACTCCTCGGTGGCGCGCCAGGTGCGGTAGCCGACGGAGTCGCGCGTGCGTTTCTCGCTCAGGATGATGCCGCGCTCCTTTTCGATTTCCGGTGCCAGCAGCAGCAGCCGGCCCGCGTAGTCGCCGAAAACCTTCAGCCCTTCCGCCAGCGTGTTCTCCTTCGTGTCCGGCAGCTCGAGCAGATACAGCGTGCGCGTGTACCACGTGCTGGCGTTGGTGTCGCCGCCGAAGTTCATGCCCATTCGCTGGAAGAATTTGATCAGTTCGTCGGGGGCGTAGTGCTCGCTGCCGTTGAACGCCATGTGCTCGAGGAAATGCGCGAGCCCCTGCTGCTCGTCCTTCTCGTGGACCGCGCCGGCTTCGACCAGCAGTCGCAGCGAAGCGCGATCCTTGGGTTCCTTGTTCGCGCGGACGACGTAACGCATTCCGTTCGGCAACGTGCCGTACTTCGCGGTCGGATCAATTCGGAGGTCGCTCGACTCGTGCGGGAACGGAATGGCTGCGAACAATGGGCTGGCGCCGAGCGCGATCAGCAGGAGGGCGAGGAGGGGGCGCATGGGAACCATGGCCGCAAAAAAGCCGAAAACACGCAAAGGGAAACCCAGCGGGACGTTTTTCCGAGATTTCGGCGGTCGCGCGTGAGCGCTGACCACGGACGACGGATTACGGTCCTCGGTCCCTGGTCTGAGGCGATCTACCGCGGATCACTCCGAATAGGCGATCAACCGCGGAATACGCGGTGCAGCTTTCGCCTGATTGCGGCGAATCACGCGGGCGCCGTGGGCTCGATCTTCCGCGTGATTCGCGTACTCCGCGGTTGAATGTCTGTGCTCGGCGTGATCGGCAGCCGATCATTCGTGGGCTCCGACCAATTCTACCTGGCAATCAACCGCGGACTACGCGAATTACGCGGATGGTCTTACCTGCGTGATCCGCGTGTTCCGCGGTCGAAAAGAACTCTCCGCGTCCTCATCCGGAAATTCTTCTGCTCGCCCGGCCAGCCGAGAAAGGGGCGTGATTCAGGTTTTCGGGTAGTCTTGTCCCTGGTCCATTTCCCGCACATTTAGCTTTGCCCCGGCCGCGGGTTTTTGCGGCGATGGCAGGCCCGCTTCGTGACGCTCTGGCTTTACCGTCTGCTGTTCATTCCCGCACTCGTCGTGCTGGCGCCGCGTTATCTGCTGCGAATGCGGCGGCGCGGCGGGTACCGCGACGGTTTCCGTCAGCGCTTCGGCGACCAGCCGGTCGTCCCGCGAAAGCCCGGCGTGCCGCGCGTCTGGCTGCAGGCGGTGAGCGTGGGAGAAATGCTCGCGATCGGGCCAATCCTCGAGGCGCTGCGCCGCGACGGCGTGGAGGTTTACCTGACCACGACGACGAGCACGGGCTACCGGCTCGCCAGCGACCGCTACCGCGGGCTCACCGTCGCGATTGCTTATTTTCCGATCGACTGGTGGCCGTTCGTCACGCGGGCGTGGCGGCGCGTCGCGCCCGACGTCGTCCTCCTCACCGAGGGAGAGCGCTGGCCGGAGCTGTTGCGGCAGGCGACGAGGCGCGGCGTGCCCGTCATCTGCGTCAACGCCCGGCTGTCCGATCGCAGCTTCGCGCGACTGAACACCTGGCGGCCGGCGGCGCGGCTCATGCTCGGCGGCATCACGCGGCTGCTGCCGGCCTCGGCGGAGGACGAGGCGCGGTTTGCGACGCTGGGCGTGCCGCGCGAACGCATGCAGACCACGGGCAACATCAAGCTCGATGTGCAGATCCCCGTGCTCGGCGCGGGCGAACGCGCGCAACTGCGCCGTGAACTGGGGCTGCCCGCCGATGTGCCGGTGCTGCTCGGCTCTTCCACCTGGCCGGGCGAGGAAGCGGCGCTCGTCGCCGCGCTGCTGCGCGTCCGGGCGGCCGGCCAGCGCTGTTCGCTGCTGCTGGTGCCGCGCCATGCGGAGCGCCGCCTGGAAATCGAGCGCCAACTGGCGGCGGCGCAGTTGCGGTTTCATTTCCGCTCGCGCGGTCGCACGCCGGCCGAGGTCGACGTCGCCGTCGGCGACACGACCGGCGAGCTGCGCAAGCTCACGCAGCTCGCCGACCTGGTATTCGTCGGCAAGAGCCTGCCGCCGCACACCGAAGGCCAGACGCCGGTGGAGGCGGCGGCGCTGGGCAAACCGATTCTGTTCGGACCCGGCATGAGTAATTTCCGCGTGATCGCCCGCGATCTCGTCGGCCGTGGCGCGGCGCGCAGCGTGGCCGACGCCGTCGAGCTGGCCGGCGTATCGGAGAAACTATTACGCGACGAGGGCGCACGCCGGGCGCTCGCCGCCGCGGCCGCGCAGTGGCGCGGCGAGAACGCCGGGGCAGTCGAACGCACGCTGGCGGTCATCCGGCGGGAAATCGCCGCGCGCGGAAAATCGGGCAGGTCCTAGGCCCATGGCTAGTTCCGTGTCGGGCGTTTTTCCTGCAGGAATTACGAAGCAAATTCGGGATTGCACCACGGGGTCCGGGTTCTACGGTCGCCGTTTTTAGACTGATGCAGTCACACGGACCAAAGCGCGTCTACACACCCCATTCGCTCGAGTTCTGGTTCGGCCGGCTTGAGCACGACTGGTCCGAAGCCTTCACGGCCGCCCAGCTGGAGCAGGGGCGCAGGATTTACGTGGAAGGCGAGGTGCGGGAGCTGGAACTCACGGACAAGGATGCCATCGTCCACCGGCGGGTTGAGAAAAAGGACGAGTATGCGGTCATCGAATGGACGGCCGACGGCCTGAGTGTGCGTTCGTCTTCGACCGATCGCGAGCTGGCCCACGCGCTGGCCGTGGCGGGTTTGCACGAAATCGAGGAGCTGGTGGCGGATGAAATCTCGCCGCTGCCGACGGATTTGCCGACGCTTGCGCATGGGGAGGAAACCGCGCTGCCGCGCAATGGCTTTGGCGACGGCATGGTCAAGTCCGTGGCCGGCAATGGCGCGCATCCGGCGACGCCGCCGGCCGGTGGCCTGCCGGCGGGGGCGAACGGCGGGTCGCGCACGCTGGTCCTCGTGTTCAAGACCAGGACGTCGGGGCTGACTTTCCAGGCGACGTGGCTGGATGCGGATCGGAAGACCAAGCATCCGGCGCTCGGGCCCGAGGCCCACGCCAACGGCAACGGCCACGTCTCGTCGAGCGAGCGCGCGAAGCTCATCGGTCTCGCGGCCTATGCGCGCAAGGCCCACTTCCAGTACAATCAGGAAACCGGCGTCTACACGATGGAGTCGCTGGTGGAGATTCCGAATTTCCTCAAGACGGTGCTGACGGCGTGGAAGCGCATGTTCACCGTCGAGCTCGACGAAAAGTCGTCCCATCTGCTGAAGGGCACCCGCACGGTCGAGATCGAGGCGATCGCCGAGCGTATGCCGGCCGGCCCGAGTGGCGCCGCCAGCGTCGGGGGCAGCGAACACGCCGCGCTGAACCTCCGTTGGATTTTCCGCGCGGGCGAGCGGATGCTGACCGACTCCGAGGTCCACGCGCTGCTGCGCCGCGGCGGTCAGCCGGTCATCCTGCCGAACCTCGGCATCGTCGCCCTGCCGCCGGACAAGTGGGACAGTTTCAGCGCGTGGCAGAAAAACGTCGAGGAGACGCAGGGCGCGACCCATGCCGAGGCGAACGCGCTCTCGCCCTACCTGATATTTTCGCTGTTCAACGACACGCGGCTCAAGCTCACGCTCTCGCCCGAAATCGAAGCGTGGCGCCAAAGTGTGCTGGCGCCCCCGGCCGCGCCGCCAGCCCTGCCGGAATTGTTGCGGCCGTACCAGCGCCGCGGCGTCGAGTGGCTGTATCATCTTTGTCAAGTCGGCTGCCATGGGCTGCTCGCCGACGAGATGGGCCTCGGCAAGACGTTGCAGGTCCTCTCGCTGCTCACCGCGCGGCCGATCACGGATCGGCCAAACCTGATCGTCTGCCCCGCCAGCGTCGTGCCGGTCTGGCGCGAGGAAGTGGCGAAGTTCTTTCCCGGGCTCGCGGTGGACGTGCTGAAGACCGGCCACGATTTCACGCAGCGGAACGATCCGGTCATCTGGCTCGCGAGCTACACGCAGCTGCGGAAACACCGGTCGCTGCTCGATGCGGTGAATTTCGGCTACGCGGTCCTCGACGAGGGCCAGTTCATCAAGAACCCCGACGCGAAGATCACCCAGACGTGTTTCGCCGTGCGCGCGCAGCATCGGGTGGTGCTCACCGGCACGCCGCTCGAGAACCGGCAGCTCGATCTCTGGAGCATTTTCCGGTTCCTGCTCCCGGGCCTGCTCGGCTCGCGCACCTCCTTCGAGGCCGCGCTGACCGCCGACCGCGAAGGCACGCTCACCCGGCTGCGCGCCCAGCTCGCGCCGTTCATCCTCCGCCGCACGAAGCGGGAAGTCGCCCAGGAATTGCCGCCCAAGGTCGAGATGGACCTCATCTGCCCGCTGACCGACGTGCAGCGCGCGGAGTACGCGCGGATTTGCGCGGAGGGCCTCGAACGGCTCGGTGACGACGTCGGCGCGGCCATGCGCGAAAAGTCCTTCGGTTTCCTCGCCCTGCTCACCCGGCTGCGGCAGACCTGCTGCGACCCCGACATGCTGCCCTGGCAGAAGGCGCCGCTGACGGATTCCGGCAAGATCAACCTCCTGGTGGAAAAGCTGACCGAAATCGTCGGCAGCGGCCACAAGGTCGTCATCTTCTCGCAGTTCGTCATGCTGCTGGACCGCGTGCGCGAGGCGCTCACGAAACATTTCCCCGACCTCGCGCGTTTCGAGCTCACCGGCATGACGCTCGATCGGTTGAAGCCGGTGCAGTCGTTCCAGAACGCGCCCGGCGCCGCGGCGATGCTCGTGTCGCTCAAGGCGGCCGGGACGGGCATCACGCTGCATGCGGCGGATTACGTTTTCCTGCTCGACCCGTGGTGGAATCCCGCGGTCGAGGCGCAGGCGGTCGACCGCGTGCACCGTATCGGCCAGACCAACACGGTGTTCGTCTACCGGATGGTCACCGCCGGCACGATCGAGGAGCGCATCCAGGCGCTCAAGGCGTCGAAGAAGGATTTGTTCGACAAGCTGATCGGCGGGCTGGGCGGCGATTTCGATCTCAGCCAGCACTTCAGCTCCTTGCAGAGCCTCGTGGCGCTTACCGCGCCGTCCGAGTCCGACGAGATTCAGGAGCCGTATACGATCGACTAGCCCCGACGCGGCGGGGCTTATGGCACCGGCGGCACCTTCGGCCCGAAGATGCCCCAGTTGAACGTCTGGTCGAGCGCGAGCAGCCAAAGCGCGCCGACGTACACCCAGAGCGCCACGAAGATTATTTTCCCCCACATCCGCTTGCGCGGATCGGTCGAGTCGAGCCACGACGTCGGCTCCGCCGCGGTGGCGGCGCCACTCGCGCTGACGGCGACCGGGGCGGGGGTCGCCGCGGCCGGGGCGGGCACCGGCTTGTTCGCGCCCTTCTTCGAGTGTTTCGCGCTCATCTCATCCGCATCGTGAAAAAAACCGCGCCGCGTGCAAGCATTGCTGCAGCCACCGCCGATCGGCTGCAGCCGGGGATTCGTGCAGTCGGATCAGGTGGAACGCGACCTCTCCCTCGACAGGCTCGGGACCTTGAGCTTGTCGAAACGGCGGGCGCCGTTCTGGCTGCGGATACGACCAAGCTCATTTCAAAACCTCCCGGAGCGAACGCACGTCTTGAGTAGCGCGGTCAATCTGACCGCGTTCTGTTCACCGGGAAGGCCCGAGCACGGTCAGGTTGACCGTGCTACGAAGCAACGAGCGCATCGCCCACGGAACACACCGAAGACACGGACCGAAATGCGGCCTGCGCCATTGTAGGGGGGCCGGACCCCAAACAGCAGATGCTTCTACAAGTCGTCGTCCCGATTAAAAAGTCTTCCCGGCTCGGAAACATCCGGGCTAACGTGGCGGGCCGTGAGGTTGTCGACTGAATTTCTCGCGAAACCCGCCGTACTTGTGGCCGCGGGGGCGGCTGCGCTGCGATGAGGGTCGTCACCGACCCGGCCGGCCTGCTCATGCGGCGCTTGCTGCGTCTGCTGCGGTGGCGCGTCTGGATTCAGGAGAAGCTGCAGCCGACGGAATGGCAGGTCACCCTCGTCTGGGCGGCGGTGGCGGGTTTTCTGGGCGCGCTGGCGTCGATCGCCTTCACGATGCTGACCGAGCGCGTCCACGACTGGTTCGGCAACTCGAGCCTCGGTGTGGTCGACTCGATGGCGCGGTTGCCGTGGTGGGGCTGCCTGCTCGTGCCGACGCTCGGCGGCGCCTGCGCCGGCTTGATCCTGATGTTTGGTCAGCGGCTGACGCGCGCGCAGAGCTCGACCGATTACATGGAAGCCATCGTGATCGGCAACGGCCGGCTGCCGACGCGCGCGAGCCTGGTGAAGTCCGCCGCCGCGTTGTTTTCGATCGGCTCCGGCGGATCGATCGGACGCGAGGGCCCGATGGTGCAGCTCGCCGCCGTCGCCGCGTCACGCCTTGGCCGTTGGCGGAAGTTCACGCCGCCGCAGTTGCGGCTGCTCGTGGCGTGCGGCGCCGCGGCCGGCATCGCCTCGGCTTACAACGCGCCGATTGCCGGCTCGTTTTTCGTGGCGGAGATCATCCTCGGCACGATTGCGATGGAGAGCCTCGGGCCCCTCGTCGTTTCGGCCGTCGCGGCGACGCTCACCATTCACGTGCTCACCGCCGCCCACGTGCTCTACAAGGTGCCGTCGTTTGCCGAGGCGTCGCCGCTCGAGATGGGACCGTACATCCTGCTCGGCTTCATCACCGGCGCACTCGCGCCGATTTTCCTGCTCTCGCTGAAACAGGCGGAACGGTTCTTCATCACGCTCAAGCTGCCCATCGTCGTGCGGCTCGCGCTCGGCGGACTCATGGTGGGCGCGATCGCGATCAACGTGCCGCAGGTGTGCGGCAACGGCTATTCCGTGGTCGTGGAAATCATCACGGGGAAGATTCTCTGGGTGACGATTCTCGGGGTGTTCGCGTGCAAATGGCTCGCGACGATGGCGTCGTTTGGGTCCGGCGCGCCGGGCGGGGTGTTCACGCCATCGCTCTTCATGGGCGCGGGTGCCGGGTTGCTGTTCGGCACGGCGATGCACCACGTTTGGCCGGCGGCGGCGCCCGATCCGCGGGCGTTCGCGTTGGTGGGCATGGGCGCGTTTCTCTCGGCGGCGAGCCACGCGCCGGTGATGGCGGTGATCATGCTTTTCGAGATGACGATGAGCTACGACATCATCCTGCCGCTCCTTTTGTGCAGCGTGATCGCGTACTACACCGCGAAGGGGCTGCAGGGGGCCTCGCTCTACAGCGATTCGCTGAAACGCAAGGCCGCGGCGGCGCCGGATCCCGTGCTCGACGAAGGCCGCGTCGCCGATCTCATGCGGCCGAACCCGCCGGTGATCGCGCCCGCCGCGCGGTTCGCGGAGATTGCGCGGATGTTCCTCAACGTCCGCGTCAACAACCTCTACGTGGTGGAGGACGGAAAATTCCTCGGCGTCGTCTCGCTGCACGACATCAAGCCATACCTCGGCGAACCGGATCTGGCCGAACTCGTGATTGCGCGCGACATCCTGCGCGAAGACTTTCCGCGGATCGCGCCCGACCAGCCGCTGACCGAGGCGCTGGCGGGTTTTCTCGGCATCGTCGCCGAACGGCTGCCGGTGGTGGAGACCGACGGCCTGCTGCGGGGCAGCCTCGCAAAGAGCGATCTGCTGCTGGCGCTGGTGGAAAAAAGCAAGCGCCCGGCGCCGGCGTGAGCGCGCCGCAAATTCATTTCAGGCGATTAACCGCGGAAAACAAATCTCCTGAACCCCGACCAATTCGGCCAGGCAATCAACCGCGGAACACGCCGAATACGCGGAGCAGCTTTCGCCTGATTGCCCGGGATTCGCCCGTGTGCCGCGAACTCGGCTTTCCGCGTGATCCGCGTACTCCGCGGTTGAAATGGCTTTGCTCGGCGTGATCTGTAGCGCGCAGGTTTCGTGAACCCCGACCAATTCGGCCAGGCAATCAACCGCGGATCACGCCGAATACGCGGAGCAGCTTTGGCCTGATTGCCCGGGATTCGCCCGTGTGCCGCGGACTCGGTTTTCCGCGTGATCCGCGTACTCCGCGGTTGAAATGGCTTTGCTCGGCGTGATCTGCAGCGCGCAGGTTTCGTGAACCCCGACCTGTTCGGCCAGGCAATCAACCGCGGATCACGCGGAATACGCGGAGCAGCTTTCGACTGATTGCCGCGAATCACGCGTGCTCCGCGGACTCGATCTTCCGCGTGCTCCGCGTACTCCGCGGTTGAAATGGCTTTGCTCGGCGTGGTCCGCAGTGAGCATCCGTGCGCCGCGCGAGCTCCAACCAATTCTACCGGGCAATCAACCGCGGAATACGCGGAATACGCGGAGCAGCTTTCGACTGATTGCCGCGAATCACGCGTGCTCCGCGGACTCGATCTTCCGCGTGCTCCGCGTACTCCGCGGTTGATTTCTCTGCTGGGCGTGATCCTCCGTGAGCGCGTGATCCGCGGCCGCGCGACCGGCGCGGATTCGTTCGGGTGAGTCGCGCACAATCAGGATCCGGAAACCTCAGTCCGCACGATGCGCTTCATCCCCAATCGTGAAAACTTGAAGTTCAGGAGCAACGCAAGTTGGAGACCGGTGATCGCAAGGTATCCGGTCATCTGCGCAACGTGCGTGTCCGTGAATGCGGCGACCACCTTGGGGTCCACAATGATCAGATCATCCACGATGACATCCGGTTGAAGCGTTCCGATGATTTGCGCCTCATATTGTACGAGAAACTTCCTTTGTTGCTCCACGCGATGTCCGCGCGCCGTCAATTCGATTACCAGCGCGTTTTCGTAGAGCCTCTCTTCCAGACCGGGCCGGAGCACATACAACACCTTCATCGCCGCCCCGATGATGTCTTCACTCAGGTCCTTGTGAATGAGCTCGCCCATGCGATCGACCTTGCAGCCCACCGCATGAATGTCGCCGACGCCATCGTTAGTTCGCCGTAATTTTTGTCCAAGCACCAGCTGTGGCAAATCCCGATAATCCGCGTGCTCCGCGTATTCCGCGGTGAAATGGCTGCGCCTCCGCGTTCTCCGCGGTCGCACTTGACCCGCGGGCGCCCCCACGTTCGTTCCGGCAGCGCTCGCGGCTCGTAATCGGGCGGCGCGGCGGTTAACTTCGAACCCGGAAATCGTCCCATGGCCGTCAGCCGCTCGAAAAAACGCAGCCCGCTCGTCGCCTCGCGCGGTGCGGCACCGGCCAGCTCCGGCGCGGCGTCGCCCCAGCCGGTTTTCGGCAACCGGGAGCAGAGCTGGCTCGCGTTCAACCGGCGCGTGCTCGAGCAGGCGCGGAACCCCACCAGTCCGCTGCTCGAGCGCGTCAAGTTCCTCGCGATCGTCAGCTCGAACCTCGACGAATTTTTCGAGATTCGCGTCGCCGGCCTCATGCAGCAGGCCGACTCGGAGTCGAGCGGCCTCAGCATCGACGGGCTCGCTCCGCGTGAGAACCTGCGGCGCATTCACGAAACCGTGAATCGGCTCGTCGCCGACCAATACACGTGCTGGCACCGTGAACTCGTGCCGGCGCTGGCGGATGCCGGTATCCAGTTTCGCGCCGCGCCGCAGCTGGCGGAAGCCGAGCGCGCCTGGGTGCGCAAGTATTTCGAAACGCAGGTGCTGCCGGTCCTGACGCCGCTCGCGGTCGACCAGGCGCACCCGTTCCCGCTGCTCGGCAACAAGACGCTGAACGTGCTCGTGTCGCTCGATGATCCGGACATGCCCGGCCAGGAGAAGCTGATGATCATCCTGCCCGTGCCGCGCAGCCTGCCACGCATCGTGCAAATCGAGACCGGCGGCGAAGGGCCGCAGCGCCACATGTTCCTGAGCGAAGTGATCAAGCTCTGCGCCGGCCAGTTGTTCCCCGGCTACCAGGTGAAGGACGCGCATGCGTTTCGCGTCACGCGCAACAGCGATCTCTACATCGACGAGGAGGAGGCCGAGAACCTGCTGAAGAAAATCGAGGAGGAGTTGCGCAACCTCCGGCGCGGCGCCGCCGTGCGGCTGGAAATCGAGGACGGCGTCGACGACGAGTTGCTCGCCGTGCTCTGCAGCTATCTCGCCATGGCGCCCGAGCACGCGCTGAAGCTGAAGGGCCCGCTGAATCTCTTTCGGCTGATGAGCCTGTACGAGATGATCGACCGGCCGGACTTGAAGTACCCGCCGTTCGTGCCGGCCGATTTGCCCATGCTCGCGGCCCACAAGCCGATCTTCGACGTGCTCCGGGAGCGCGACGTGCTGCTTCACCACCCGTACGAGTCGTTCCAACCCGTCGTGGAATTCGTCGAGCAGTCGGCGCGCGACCCGGATGTGCTCGCGATCAAGCAGACCCTCTATCGCACCAGCGGCGATTCGCCGATCGTCCGCGCGTTGATCGACGCCTCGCTGGCCGGCAAGCAGGTCACGGCGTTGATCGAGCTGATGGCGCGCTTCGACGAGGCGAACAACATCAAGTGGGCGCGCGAACTCGAGGAGGCGGGCGTCCATGTCGTGTACGGCCTCGTGGGGCACAAGACGCACTGCAAATGCTGCCTCGTCGTCCGCCGCGAGGGCGGCGCGCTGCGGCGGTACCTTCATCTCGGCACCGGCAACTACAACCCGAAGACGGCGCGGCTGTACACCGACCTCAGCCTGTTCACCTGCCGTGAACATCTCGCCACCGAGGTCGCGCAACTCTTCAACACGCTCACCGGGCTTGGCCGCACGCCGGAGTTCCACCACCTGCTCGTGGCGCCGTTCAATCTGCACCCGCGGACGCAGGAGCTGATTTCGGTCGAGGCGGCGAACGCGAAGGCGGGCAAGCCGGCGCGCATCATCGCGAAGATGAACAAGCTCGTGGACCCGATCACGATCGAGAACCTGTACGCCGCGTCGCAGGCCGGCGTGAAAATCGATCTGATTGTCCGCGCCACCTGCTGCCTGCTGCCGGGCGTGAAAGGCCTCAGTGAAAACATCCGGCTGCGCAACATCGTGGGCCGCTACCTCGAACACGCGCGCGTATTCTACTTCGAGAACGGCGGACAGCCGGTGGTGTTTCTCGGCAGCGCCGACTGGATGCCGCGCAATTTCTTCCGCCGCGTCGAAACCCTGTTTCCGGTCGAGGATCCGGAACTGCGGCGCCGCATCGTCCAGGACATACTGCCGATCGAGCTGCGCGACAACGAGGACGCGCGCGAACTCCAGGCGGATGGCAGCTACGTGATCCCGCCGCGTCCCGCCGGCGAAGAACCGTTCCGCGCCCAGAAATATTTCATGGCCGCCGCGACGCTGCGTGCCATGAGCAGCCCCGCCGCGCCCACGGTCGCGCCGCCGCCGGCGGGGGCCGTCACGCCAGCCGCGTAAGAGGACGTCTGAAAAGCCATCCTGTCATTCTGAGCGAAGCGAAGAATCCAGCCGGAGATGCGCGGCTCTCGAGCGTGGCGAGTGTCCAACTGGATTCTTCGCTGGCGCTCAGAATGACAAACCGAGAACTTTTTCGGCGCCCTCCAGGGAAATCCGAGGTGGACGGCGATCTCCGAGCGCCGTCCGAACGCGCCCGGAGGTCGCATTCCACCGCTATGGCATCCTCCTCCCTTGATTCCCAGTCCCCCGTCTCCCGTCCTCTCACCATGCCGCCGCGCGATAGGTCGGTTGCGTTTCGCCGCGCGGAAGCGGCAGGTCGAGTTGCACCACCACGCTGTCGAACAGCAGCCGGCGCTGTTCGGCCGACAACCCGGGCTGGAACACCGCGACCCGGTAATCGCGATAGGAATCGACCGTCGCCTGCGCGCCAATGACGCGCAGCGCCGCCGCCATGGCGCGGTCGGCCGCGTTGGCGTTGCCCAGGACCTGCGCGAGCTCGGAGCGAATCGTGTCCTTCTCGTTTACGAGCTGGGCGAGCGCCTGGCCGTAGTCGTCGGCGACCGTCGCGATCCGCGTACGCAATGCGTTGATCTTCCCCGCCGTGTCCACCGCCACGCCACCGCGTCCCGTTCGCGTCGGCACCACGACGTACTTCAACCCGTCGGCTTCGAACCGGAAGTTCGTCTGGATGGGCAGTTCCCTCGCCTCGCCGAGAATCGCCTCGATGCGCGCGGCCGCGTCTTTCTGGAGCGCGCTGAAATTGGTGGTGAGCACCACGACCCGCTGGTGCAGCGTCGGCGGCAGCGGCGAACGCTCCGCGATGGCGGCTGGCTCGGCCACCTGTGCGAGTCCCACGCGGATTTCCTCGGCGAGTTGCTCGATTTCGGCCAGCGCGGCGGCCTGTTTGCCGGCGAGCGCCTTCAAGGCGTTCGCGCGCATGAAACCCAGCGCCTTCGCGTCCTGCGCGTAAACCGTGTCGTACAGCTCTTTCTTCAGCCGCGACTTCTTCGTCTGGTACGCCGCCACTCTTGCCGCGAGATCGGCCGTCAGGTTGTCCGGCAGGAGCACGCGCGCGGGCTCTGGCGGAAAAAACAGATACGGCTGCGCCTCCTTCGCGCTTTCCGTGTTGTCGGTCGCGTTCGCGAGTTCGAGGAAGATCTCGCGCAGCAGCCGGCGCTGCGCGGGGAGCAGCGCGGTGTCGTAGTAGGCGGAGCCCCGCATCACCTGGCCAATTTCCATCGGCGAGAAACCGCGGCGCTCCGTGTAGTTCAGCCGCCATTGGCGCACCGCGCTCCAGGTGTTGTCGGCGTTGAGGAGATCGCGCCGCAGCTGTTCGGCCGTGTTTTCCAGCTCCACGATTTTCGGCGTCTGTCGTCGTGCAAACGCGGCCAGCTCCGCCGCGCGCGGCGCCGGCTCCAGACTGCGGACACGGCCGAGTTCGTCGCGCAGTTCCTGCTGCAGGGCGAGCTTCGCCACGCGGTACCGCTCGAGCTGCGCGCGTTGTTTTTCCGTCAACGTCTTCGTCACAATCCGCGTGCTCAGCACGGGGTAGAACGGCTCGTTGACGTACGCGGCCAGCTCCGGTGGCGCCGCGTTGCGGCCGGCGGTCGATGCGCGGGCGAACGGCCGGCCCAGCGGCGGGGGGCTCGGCGGAAAGAAAATCGGCAGCGGCTCGAGCCGCGGTGCCCCCATGTCCGGCTGATTGCGCGACGATCTCATCTCGCCATCGGCCGGCTGCGCAGCGAGCCGCCCCACCACGAGCAGAAGCGCGGTCCCGATGCAGCAGCGTGCACTACATCGTCGCTTCGAATCGCCGCCGCGGAATCGCGGCGTGGCTGGGGCGCAATTCATGCCGGCAACCAACATGCACCCGCGGACCGGGGAGTCACGCCAATCAAAGCCCAGCGGGACTTTCCTTCGTGGCTCGCGTTTTCCATCAAAAAGAGAGGTGAATCGACCATGCGATGCAGGTATTGCGGCACGAAGTTCAGTGCAGCGGCGACCGTTGTCCCATTTCGCGCGACCTGCCCCAAGTGCGCCGCGATCGTCACGCCCTTGCTCGTCGTGCAACCGGGCGACGGAATCGGCAGTTTCCGCGAAGTCATGATTGCGCAGAACGCGAAGGACCCGAGCAGAAAGCTGCTCGAGACGCAGTCGTATCATTTTACGCTATTCTTCGACGACAATCAGAAGATCATCGGTTTCGATCTGACCGATCGAGATGAAGCCCATCTGTTGAAATGGCGATCTGACCGGCCTCCGGTTTATTATGGGGTGGCAAACGTCGGAAAGGGTTACAACAACCACCACACCGTCTTCATCAATGGCCGGTTCGCGGCGGCTCCCGTAATGGCGGAGCTGGAATCATGCGGTCAAAATATCCGCCGCGAGGTGCGGGCCGTGCTGCGCGACGGCATCATCGACGCGGCCGAGCAAAACGCCTGACGAGGGTACCGGTCCCATCCTTGTTGGCAAAACATGGCGAACGCGGCTCCTTTTCTCATGCTCAGTGCGGCGTTTTCGCTCGCGGCGATGATTTCGTTTCTCGTCCGCAGGAAGAAAATGGCAGACTGGCGGCGAACGCAGGGCACCGTCATTGCGTTGAAGAAAGAGCTGCGAGCCGATTCAGAGGGCACAAGCTTGATGTCGTCCTCGGTGGTCGAATTCCGATTGGTGGACGACGGGCGCGTCGTCACTTTCGAAGATTCGATCTGGTCGATGCCCGCGAGCCATCGGGTCGGCCAGGAGGTGAAGGTCGTCTACGATCCGTCGAATCCAGCATCGGCGATGGTCGCCGGCTATCGGCAATACTTTCCAACCATTTTGTGGACGTTTGCCGCCCTATCCGCGCTGGCGATCGCCGGTTCGAAGTCACAATGAAGCCCGGACTGGACAAAATGTCTCCAAAGCCGAACAAGTCGGCGCCGGTCGGGTGGTTTATCCAGCATGAAAAACAAACGCGCGTGCCGAGTTGTCGGGTTGAGCTGCCTAGGTGCAATTCTGGCGGGATGCGCCGGAGTGCCGGCGGCTTCGAGCCGGTTTGACCGGGCGCGCATCTCGTCGCCGGCTTTTTTTCCCATCCTGCCATGGGATCCGCACAATGGCCGGAACCAGCCGTTCGCGCCGCTCAAGGCCGACGGCTTGGAGAGCATCGCGGCGTGCCACTTCAACCTCGCCGGTTTTGTGTTTCCCAAGGATCTGCCGAAGTGCGAGGCGCTCGGACTGGGTGCGCTGGTGCTGCCGTCGGAGAATCAGTTCACGTCCTTCACCTACACGCGGCAGTGGCGCAGTTTGTCCGATCAGGAAATCGATCGCCGCGTGAAGGCCATGGTCGAGGCCGCGGGTTCCAGTCCGGCCGTCGTCGGCTACTTCATCATGGACGAGCCGGGCGTGCTTGATTTTCCCGCGCTGGGCAAAGCCGTGGCTGCCGTGAAAAAATACGCGCCGGGCAAACTCGCCTACATCAATCTCTTTCCGGACTACGCCACCATCGGTGCGCCGAACACGTCGCAGCTGGGTACGACCAGCTATACCGAATACCTCGAACGCTTCGTCGCCGAAGTGAAGCCGCAGGTGATCAGCTACGACAACTACATGGTCGAGATCTCGAACGACCTGACGAATCCGGCCAAGGCGATCAGCTATTTTCGGAATCTGCTCGAGGTGCGCCGCGTCGCGCAGAAGCACCAACTGCCGTTTCTGAACATTGTCACCGCGAATCAAATTCGCCCTTACTCGACGCCGCCGTCGGTCGCCAACCTGCAGTTGCAAACCTACACCACGCTGGCGGCGGGTTATCGCGGCATCACCTGGTTCACCTATTATCAGCGCGGCTATCACTATGCGCCGATCGATTCAGCGGGTCGGAAAACGCAAACGTGGTACTGGCTGCAGGAGATCAACCGTCAGGTGGCGACGCTGGCGCCGGTGATGAGCGGGCTGCGCTCGACCGGTGTGTTCTTCAGCGCGCCGGCACCGGCTCCCGTGTTGCCGCTGCTGCCCGGTGCGAGCGTGGAGTCAGTGACCTGCGCCGCGCCGGTGATGGTCGGCGAGTTCGAAGGAGCCGGCGGCGCGCGCTACGCGATGGTGGTCAACCTGAGCCTGGAGAAGTCGGCCAAGTTTCAGCTGAAAACGATTCGTCCGGCGGGCTCCGTCGCCATCGTGTCCGCCGCGGACGGCAGCCTTTCGTTGCTCGACACCAAGGAAGGCTGCTGGCTGACCGCGGGCCAGGGTGTGCTGCTGCGATTGCGCGAGTGATCTGCCGGCGCGATCAAACGCTGCGGGTGCGCGTCCACCAATTGGATTTAGATCGTTCCACGTTTGCGACGATGCCAAACCGCGGAGTTTTTCAACCGCGGAGCACGCTGATGACGCGGATGAGGGCAGGGGAATCCCCGACCATTCGCGGCCATTCGCGTGATTCGCGGTTGAATGCATTGGCTGTCGCGACGATCCGTGAATGGCGGGATCCGTCATCCGAGCGCACGTCTTTCGATATTCCGAACGTCGATCGGCCTGACCCCGTCCGCCTCGCCCCATGATCTCTGTGTCCCATCAAAATTGTCCTTTGGTTGCGGCCGCAGGCCGCGGTTGGACGGCTCCGGGCTTGGCGCCCACTCCTTGACAGAGGAGCGGTGTATGCCAGGGTGTCAGACATGAAGGTCTCCACCCGCTCTCTTGTGCGCGAATTTCCCAAGGCGAAGGCCGCGGCCCGCAAGGGACAGGCGGTGGAAATCGTCGACGGGAAGACTGGCGAGCGTTTTCTCCTGACCGCGAAACCGACCCGGACCTTCGGCGAACTGGCGGCGCGCGCCAAAGGCGTCTATGCCGGGCCCCGAAATCTTTCGAAGCGGGAAGGGTTCGGTGGCTGATTACATCGCGGACACCGGCCCCTTGGTCGGGTGGATCAATTCCCGTGACCAGTGGCACCCATGGTGCGTGGGTGTCATGGAATCGCTCGAGCCGCCACTGATCACGTGCGAGGCGGTAATCGCCGAGGCGAGCTGGCAATTGGGCGCGTCGCGGACTGCAATCGACCGCCTGTACGGCCTCGTCGAAGCCGGTGCGCTCCGGGTGGTGGATCTGCTGCCGGAACACGTCCCTCATCTTCGCGCGCTGGCGGCGAAATATCCACAGATGGATTTTTGTGATGCCGCCGTGGTCCGAATGTCGGAGATGTTTCCCCGCGCCAAGGTCATCACGACCGATTCGGCCCATTTTTTGATGTATCGACGGTTCCGCGACAAACCGCTGCCGTTGATTCATCCGGCCGGTCGGGTTCCGTCCTGAAGAGCCAGCAACACGCGAAAGCCCCGCGACCTGCAGCGGGTGCGCATCCGCCAATTGAAGCTATGCTAGATCGCTTCATGCGTGCGCCGATGCCGAATCGCAGAATTTTTCGACCGCGGAGCACGCTGATGACGCGTAGGATGGCAGGGGAATCTCCGACTATTCGCGCCCCTTCGCGTGATTCGCGGTCTATGCCTTGGCTGTCGCGACGACCCTGTGAATGACGGGCTATGCGCGGTTGGCATTGCGCGAGTGAACCGGCCTTGCGGAAAGCAGCGGTTCTGCCATTCGGAAGCGAATCTCCCCACCACCCATGAAACTCAACCACACGCTGACGCTTTGTTGTGTTCTGGTACTTTCACGCGCCGCGCTGGCCGCGGAGCCGTGGCGCGTCCTCTTCAACGGCAGGGACCTCACGGGGTGGAAAGCGAATGCCTTTCCGGATTCGTGGTCGGTGGTGGATGGCACGATCAAGGCGCACGCGACGAAGGAGAGTTCACACCTGTTCTATGTCGGCGCGGGCAACGCGGACTTCGAACGGTTCAAGAACTTCGAGCTGGAGGTCACCGCGCGCGGCGAGCCGAACGCGAACAGCGGCGTCTTCATCCACACCGATCTCGCTTCGTTCTCGGCGGCCCAACGGCTGACCCATGGGTATGAAATCCAGCTCAACAGCACCGAAAAGGAGAAGCGGAAGACGGGCAGCCTCTACGCCGTCGTGGATGTGGACCGCTCGCCCGTCGATGAAACGCAATGGTTCAAGGTCAGGATCACCGTCCGCGATCGACGGATCACGATCCAGGTGAACGACCAGACGACCGTCGACTACACCGAACCCGACAATGCCGCGGCGCAGCGGCCGAAAGATCGCAAGGGACGCGTGCTCAACCCGCGCGGCGGCGCGATCGCGCTGCAGGCGCACGATCCCGGCAGCGTTTTCTATTTCAAGGATATTCGGATCCGGCCGTTGCCGTGACGCGGACGACGCGCCTTCACCGGGGCCGACGCGTGAGTTGATTGTCGGGCGGGATATCTGACTCCGCGGCAGGGATCCGTTGGCGCTCCTTTTCGGCGGGTTAGTAGCAGTTCAAAAAAATCTGTATCCGCTTCCCGTAGCGGCAGGCGTCCCTGCCTGCCGTATCTCACGTCGGTAGACGGCAGGCACGGCCGCCTTCACTTCGGCTTCGGCGCGCCAATTCATTCTCGCCGCGTCGTAGCCCGCAGGGCGTAGACGGGAGGCCGCCGCTACGAAGAAACCGGCTACACCGGGAGTGGGTCAGCGGCGGGGTCAGGAGACCCCGCCCTACAGTTTCCGATCACGTGCGCGGTGACCGCGAAACGCGGGTGCGGCCGGGAAACGTGATGCGCATGGCTTACCTTCGCCTCGCGACCACGGCGATTTTCGGCCGGCCGGGCAACGGCGCGGCTTCGTCCAGATAGAAACTCGGGTGCGGCGGCTGGTTGTACGCGGTGTTTTGCCACGCCACCGCCACGCGATACTGCGGGTCCTGCATCAGGGTCGGCATCCGGTGCCCGGTCGGAATCGTCGTCGTGTAGATGCGCAATTCCGTGCCGTCGATCGTGCGCCAGATCACTTCCTCGCGCCAGTCGCCGAACAGATCCGCGCTGAGTGCGGGCGTGGCCTTCGTGCCGTTGTTGGAAACGCAGCCCTGCGCGCGCAGGAGCAGCGTTTCGGTGCCCGCCTCCCAGTTCCATTTCGAAATGTAATTCTGATCCAGCAGTTCCTGCAGCAGGTCGCCGTCCCAATACACGGCGAAGTTGCACGAGCGCGGCGTGCGGTCGGAGATTTTCCGGCCGTGCGCATCGAGCAGGCCCACGCGTTCCTGCGCCGCGCCGCGGGCCCACGACTCCGCGCCGGGATAACGCGGATCGATGTTGAATGCGACGCCGCGCCCCGGACCTTCGCCCGCGTCGCCGCCGCTCGTCGCCGCCTGCACCGAGGGAATGGTGAAGATCGGTTGGCCGGTCTTCGCGTCGCGCATGTTCATCCCCTGGAGATCGAATCGCTCCTGAATGCTGAAGACCTCGAGCCCGGGATTGTCCGGGACCAGATCGCCGACGTGCAGTGCGTCGCCGTGGCCCCAGCCCGTCGAGTAGAGCGGCTTGCCGTCGTCGTCGATGACCATGGCGCCGTAAACGATCTCGTCTTTCCCGTCGCCGTCGACGTCCGCGACGCTGAGGTTGTGGTTGCCCTGGCCGCGAAAGAGATTCGTGCGATCGGGTGGTCCGAGTTTGTCGCTGTCGAAAAACCAGCGCAACGTGAGCTTGCCGTCGCGCCAATCCCACGCCGCGAGCGTTGTCCGCGTGTAATAACCGCGACACATCACGACGCTCGGGCGCACGCCATCGAGGTACGCCACGCACGCGAGGTAGCGATCGGAGCGGTTGCCGGTCGCGTCGCCCCATCCGTCCTGCAGCGCTTGCGGTTTGAACTCGGTCGTGCCTTCCACGCGGGCGGGCAGGTAGTTCACGGTCGCGAGCGCAGCGCCGGTGAGCCCGTCGAAAACCGTGAGATACTCCGGCCCGCTGAGGACGTGGCCGGCGGTGTTCACGGTGCGCTCCGATTTTTGGGGATTCGCGCCGCGGCCGGGTGCCACGATCCTGGCGGTGGCTCCGTCGGCCTGAACCCAATTGGCGGCCGGATCGCCAATGACCTTGCCCTGGCCGTCGATCGTGCCGTCGGCCGTCTTGCAGACGATTTCGGCGCGACCATCGCCATCGAGATCGTAGACTTGAAATTGCGTGTAATGTGCGCCTTCACGGATGTTTTTCCCGAGATTGATCGTCCACAGCAGTCGCGGCCCATTCGTGAAATCCAGTTTGTAGCCCTGCAGGAACGTCGTGCCGGTCGCGCCGCCCTGTGAGTTGTCGCGCGGTCTCTGCTCGAATTTCACGACGAGGTCGTACTCGCCGTCGCCATCGAGATCGGCCGCAGAGGCATCGCCGGGCATCGCGCCCTCCGGCGGCTCCAGCCGCACGCGCAAATAGGGCAGCGGTGGCGCTCCGGCCGGAAAGGTGAAAGCTCCGCTCGGCTCCTGTTCGACGCCATTGATGACCGCGCGGACGAAGTAGGCGGTTTTCGTCGCGAGATTGGCGGTTTCATCGACGAAGAACGTCGGCCCGGTCAGCGGCTCGGCGTTGAGTTTGACCGGTTCGCCGCTGCTGCCGGTGAAACCGCCCCGGCCGCCCGAACTCGTGCGACTGCGGCCGGGCGGGACCGTCGCGGCGCCGCCCGTCGCCGGCGCAGTGGCGGACGCTTTGCCGCTGGTCCCGCGGCCGCCCGGGCCTCCTCGCGCTCCGCCGAAATCGCGCCCCGGCAGCGGATCGGATTTACGGTAAAGGTTGAAGGCGATCGCTGCCGGGTCCGTGCCGAGCACGCGCCAGCTCACGGCGATCCGCCCGTCTGGCTGGTGAATCGCAACGACCCCGCGGCCAAGGTTATCCATCTGCGGTTGCGCCAGGAGCGCGGGCGATGACGCGAGCGCTGCGGCCAGCAAGACCAACCAGGAAAAGTTTTTCATGTGAGAAGCGACCAGCGGCTGAACGCAGCGCGCGAGAAATGGTAACGGCCCGGCGAGCCGGAGCGCGCCCTCGCGGCGTCGGACAGTTCACGGCGGAGGTTTGGGGCAGGAGCGAGCGCTGAGCGCGAGTGAACGGCCAGCGGCACGCAGCGGATGACCGAAAGTAGCCGCGCTCATCGTCCGTCAAGAAGCGCCTGCTTTTCTGACTTGGCGCCGCGACGTGGCCGCTGCGATAGGTACTCATGGAAATTGCGACCCCGGCAATGCGGGCACTTGGCGTGGTGTGGCGGCCGTTCTCCTCCTTGTCTGCCGCCGAAGTCAGCTTCGTCGTGGTGCGGCAATCGTGCGAATTTCCCACGCGGATGTTCGTGACCTGCGTGCCGGGCAAAACGAGCTTCGCCGTGGTCGGACCGGATTCGTCGGATGTTTTCCACTGGGCCGTCTTCAACGCCCACGGACAGCGGCTCGACGAGGGCTGGGAGATTTCGTGCGAGGAAGCGAAGCGCATCGCCCGCGAGTCGCAGCAGCTGTGGAGCCACCGTTGCGAGCTGCGCGACAACTGCCACTGCGCCGCGCACAAGCGCGGGTGAACCGGCGGTAATGCCGTCGTTGACGGCACGGACCTGCCCGCATTTTTCAAACCGCGGGCGGCTTCCGCACCGTGGAGGTTGCTGACCTGCAGGGGCAGGCGACAGGGCTCACCCCGCTTTTAGCGGTGAATTCCGTCGGCGGTTGTGGAGTAGTTTGGCAGCGGCATGCTTCGGTGAGTTCGTCCAATCGTAACGTTGCTGCCGCTTCGCCGTAACTTTCGCCTCGTACAAAGGAGGCCGCAACGAAGCCAGCCGGCCAGTCGCTCCTCTTTTTGCTATGTATACGCACCTATCATCCCGTGTCCGTGTTCTGGCGGCAGCCCTGTTGATCGCCGCGCCGGTGTTTGCCGCCGATCTGGATGGCAACGCCTTGCTCAACCTGCTCGTCCGAAAAGGCATCGTGACCGAAGGCGAAGCTGCCCGGCTCCGCAGTGAGGTTTCGTCGCCCGCCCCGGCGGCCGGAAGACCCGCCGAAACGCCCAAGTCAAAAATCAGCCAGCTGCCGGATTCCGTGACGGCGGTGAAGATTTCCGGCGACTTTCGCGGACGCTTTGAAGAAAACAACGCAGACGAGTCCAGCTACTCGACCCGCGATCGCTATCGGTACCGGCTGCGCCTCGGTGCGACCATGTCCTTCGTGGACAACTTCGATGTCGGTGTCCGCTTCGCCTCCGGCAATCCGCTCTTCAATCCCGGTGGCACGCTGGTAGGCGGCGCGCCGATCACGGCCAACCAGGATTTCAATTCCCTGGAGTCGCGGAAATTTCTCTGGATCGACGCGGCGTATGCCAGGTGGACACCAATCAAAAACGAGGCTTCGAAGGTGTCTGCGACCTTCGGCAAGATGGACAATCCCTTCGCTCTCTCGCCGATGGTGTGGGACGCAGACATCGACCCCGAAGGAGGCGCCCTTCAGTTCGACCACAAAATCAACGATCAGCACGCGATTCGGGCGACCGCCGCCTTCTTCGTTTTGGACGAAATCAACCAGGGGATCGGCGCGGTCCCGTCGCTGCGGCCAACGGACGATCCCTATGTTTACGGAGGCCAGGTCTCGCTGGAGTCAAAGTGGTCGCCGGCGCTTGAAACGTCCGTCGGGGTCGCGGGATTCGACATCATCAACAAGGGCAGCCTGAGCTCAAAGGTTCAGCCTTACTACAACTCGGGCACGTCGCGCGACCCGGTGACGGGTGTTTTGAAATACCCTATGCGCCCGTTGATCGGAACCGCATCGGCCACCTGGAAGGTACCGCAGTTTCCGCTCTACGCCGGTTCGTTCCCGATCAAGGTCTCCGGTGAATACATGAAGAATAACGGAGCGCGGTCGGAGAACCGCGCCTATCGCGTCGGCGTCGGCTTGGGCAAGGCGGGTCGCCAGCACGCGTGGGAATTCAACTACCGTTACCAGCGGCTGGAGGCGGACGCCTGGTTTGACGCTTTGGTCGACGACGACAATGGCGCTTTCTACATGACGGGCAACGCGCAGCTCATCGGAACGGGGAAAGCCAACGGCTGGTTTGGCGGCACGAATGTGAAAGGTCACTGGTTCCAGGCGACGTATTCGCTGACGGACTACCTCAACCTCACCTTCACGGGCTACTTCAACAAACTGATCCTCAACGCCCCGGCGGGCAAATCCGACGCCGGACACTTCTTCGCCGACTTGATGTGGAGATTCTAGCGCGGCGCGATCGCGCCACGAATGGCCAAACCTCTCACCGAAAAATGGAAAAATTATTCCTCACCGCGGCCATCGCTGCCGCGATGATTTCAACGGCGTCGGCCCAGTTGCTCATCAACGGCGCCGGCGCGACGTTTCCGTATCCGATCTATTCGAAATGGTTCGACGCCTACAGCAAGGTCGACCCGTCGGTACGTTTCAATTATCAGTCGATCGGCTCCGGCGGCGGCCAGAAGCAGATTCTCGCCGAGACGGTCGACTTCGGCGCGTCCGACGGCCCGATGTCCGACGCTAATCTCGGCAAGGCACCCGGCAAGCTGCTCCACATCCCGACCGTCGCCGGCGCGGATGTCGTGAGTTACAATCTCCCGGGCAAGCCGAAGCTACGGCTCGATGGCCCGACGCTCGCCGACATCTTCCTCGGCAAGATCACGAAGTGGAACGATCCGCGCATTGCGACCCAGAACCAGGGCGTGAAGCTGCCCGCTCAGGACATCGTGGTCGTGCACCGCTCCGACGGCAGTGGCACCACCTACATCTTCGTCGATTACCTCTCTCACGTGAGCAGCGAATGGAAGACGAAGGTCGGCACCAATACCTCCGTCAACTGGCCGACCGGTTTGGGTGGCAAGGGCAACGAAGGGGTAGCCGGTCAGATCAAGCAAGTGCCCGGCGCCATCGGCTACATCGAGCTCGCTTACGCGAATCAGAATAAACTGCCGTTCGCCGACATGAAGAATTCCTCGGGCAATTACATCACGCCATCGCTCGAGTCCGTGACCGAGGCGCTCGCGAGCGCGGAGATTCCCGATGATTTCCGTTTCTCGATGGTCAATCCGCCGGGCGCGAAAGCCTACCCGATCGCCGGCGCCACGTGGTTGCTCGTTTACCAGCACCAGAAGAACCACGAGAAGGGCCGGAAGCTCGTCGAGTTCCTCAAATGGGCTTACACCGACGGCGAGAAGATCGCGACGACGTTGGATTACGCGCCGCTGCCGGACAAGGTGATCAAGCGCGTCCTCACGCGGGTGGATGAAATCAAATACTGATTTGGTTTGCCGCCCCGCCGCCTTCAAACGCGGAAATTTCACACCCATCATGGAAATGATCGCAGCCTGGTGTGGCGGAACGCGTGAGCGTTTCGCCGGGTGCCAATCGCGAAACGCTTACGCGTTCCGCTACGGCGTGAAGTTTGCGGGCTAGCCGGATGCCCGGGGCGCAGAGCGAAACGAGTTCTTCGCCCGACATTTCTCCCGGTTATTCACGCCATGACATCGTCCACTGCCGTTGCTGGGGCGTCCCGTTTACGACTGGTTCCGCCGTCGCGCTTTGCCGATCGCGCATTTTACGGAATCACGTTGCTGTCTGCGCTGGCGGTTGCGGCGCTCTTCATCCTTGTTGCATGGCTCCTCTATCGAGGCGCGCACCTGTCGATCGCGAAGTTCGGCTGGAACTTTCTCGTCACGTCGAAGTGGGATCCCGTTTCGGAGGAGTTTGGGGCGTGGCCGTTCATCTACGGCACGGTGGTTTCATCGTTGATCGCGTTGCTCATCGCGGTGCCGCTGAGTATCGGCGCAGCGATTTTTCTCACCGATCTTGCACCGCTGCGCCTCCGGCAGCCGCTGGTTTCGCTGATTGAAATGCTCGCGGCGGTGCCGAGCGTCATCTGGGGATTGTGGGGGGTATTCGTGATGGTGCCGTGGCTGCGCGATCACGCGTTTCCGCTGCTGAAAGAATACCTCGGCTTCCTCCCGCTCTTCCAGGGTCCGATCTATGGCGTGAGCATGCTCGCCGGCGGAATCGTGATCGCGATCATGATTCTGCCGATCGTCACCTCGATCTCGCGGGAGATTTTGCGCGCAGTGCCGGATCTCCAGCGCGAGGCGGCCTACGCCCTCGGCGCGACACGGTGGGAGGTCACGCGCATCGCCGTGCTCAGCTACGCGCGCCGCGGCTTGCTCGGCGCCGTTGTGCTCGGCCTGGGGCGCGCCGTCGGCGAGACGATGGCGGTGACGATGGTGATCGGCAACCGCCCCGAGGTCGCGAAATCGCTCTTCGCGCCCGGCTACACGCTGGCGAGCGTGATCGCGAACGAGTTTACCGAGGCGACGACGGATATTTATCTCAACGCGCTCTTCGAACTCGGCCTCGTCCTCATGGGCGTGACAATCCTCGTGAACTTCCTTGCGTTCGTCCTCATTCGCACCACCGAGACACCCGGCAGCCGCCGTGCCTGACTGCATGCAAACGTTGAGGCGCCACGATCGGTATCGGAAGTTCAAGAGCGCCGGCATGAGCGTGCTTACGGTGGTGTGCGCGTTGATCGTCGTTCTTCCACTCGGGCTGGTGCTGGCGCATCTCGTACGCGAAGGCATCGGTGCGATTAACTGGGCCTTCGTCACCCAACTGCCCAAGCCGGTCGGCGAGGTGGGCGGCGGCATGGCGAACGCCATTGTCGGCACGTTCACGCTCCTGGGCATCGCGATGACCGTGGGCGCACCCGTCGGCCTGCTCGGCGGGATTTATCTTTCCGAATATGGTGCCGAGCGCCTCAACGTTTGGATTCGTTTCGGCGCCGACATTCTCAACGGTGTGCCCTCAATCGTCTGGGGCATGGCGGCCTATGCCCTCGTTGTCGTGCCGATGAAGGGATTCTCCGCGTGGTCGGGCGGGCTGGCGCTTGGGTTCATCATGATTCCGCTCGTGCTGCGCACGACCGAGGAAGTGCTCGTGCTCGTGCCCAACGCCTACCGCGAGGCCGCGCTGGCCCTTGGGCTGCCGCGCTGGAAGATCGTCACACACATCGTGCTGCGGACGGGGCTGACGGGCGTCGTGACGGGCGTGCTGCTCGCGCTGGGGCGCGTCGCGGGCGAAACGGCGCCACTGTTGTTTACCGCGTTCGGCAACCGTTTCTGGAGTCATCACCTCAGTGAACCAATCGCGGCGCTGCCGCTGCAAATCTTCACCTATGCCATTTCGCCCTACGACGACTGGCACCGGCAGGCGTGGGCGGGTGCACTCGTCCTGGTATTCCTCGCGTTTCTATTTAGCACTGGCGTTCGCCTGTTCTTCGCCGACCGCAAGAAATCCCCGGCGTCCTGAATCCTTGCCGCGATGCTTATGGCCTTGAACGAACGCCTTCCCGCCACGCCAAACGTCGGTCGTCCCGCGCCCGCGGGCTCGCCGGTGCCCGCCGCTGAGATCACCTTCGATGTTCGCAACCTCAGCGTGTTTTACGGCGCGAACGAAGCGGTCAAGGGGGCGACGCTCCAGATCAACGCTCGCGGCGTCACCGCGATCATTGGGCCGAGCGGCTGCGGTAAATCGACATTTCTGCGCATGCTGAACCGGATGCACGAACTCACGCCCGGTGCGCGGCACACAGGCGCAATTTTACTCAAGGGCGAGGACCTTTACGCACGCGATGTCGACGCCACGCTCGTCCGCCGCCGCGTCGGGATGGTGTTTCAAAAATCAAACCCCTTCCCGACCATGTCGATTGAGGACAACGTGCTCGCCGGCCTGCGGCTCAACGGTCTCCGCGATCGCGCGTTTCTCCAGCAGCGGCTCGAGGAGGCGCTCCGGGCCGCCGCGCTCTGGGACGAAGTGAAGGACCGGCTGAAGCGTCCCGGCACGAGCCTCTCCGGCGGCCAGCAGCAACGACTCTGCATTGCGCGCGCGCTCGCCCCGGAACCGGAGGTGCTGCTCATGGACGAGCCGTGTTCCGCGCTCGATCCGATCGCGACCGCGAAGATTGAGGAACTGATCCAGCAACTGCGCGAACGCTACACCGTCGTGATTGTGACGCACAACATGCAGCAGGCCTCGCGCGTCTCGGATCGGACAGCGTTCTTCTACCTCGGCCGGCTCGTTGAATACGCGAGCACGCGCGACATTTTCACAAGTCCGTCCGATCCGCAGACGGAATCTTATGTTTCGGGGAGGTTCGGATGAAGTATATTTGCCCAAACCTCATGACTCGTTCTTCCCACGCTCGGGTTCGGGGTCTCTGGTCCCTGGTCCTTGGTCCCGGATCCTTTCAACGATGACCCACTACGAAGAAGAATTCGCCCGGCTAAAGGACAACGTGCTCGCCATGGCCAGCCATGCCGAGTCGGCCGTCACGCGCGCGATGCGGGCCTTGATCGAGCGCGACGACTTGGTTGCCCGCAAAGTCCAGGAAGACGACAACGTGCTCGATCAGTTTGAAATCGAGATCGATGACACGGCGATTCACCTCCTCGCGAAGGCGCCGCTGGCCACCGACCTCCGCTTGATCACCGTCGCGATGAAGATCTCGCAGAACCTTGAGCGCGTGGGAGACGAGGCGGAGACGATCGCGCGGCGCGCGCTAGACCTGAACACGGAGCCGCAACTGAAGCCCTACGTCGACCTGCCGCGCATGGCGACGATGTCGCTCGAAATGCTGCGCGAGGCGATCACGGCTTTCGTCAACCGCGAACCCGACCGCGCGCGCGCGGTGGTCCCGCGCGACACCGATGTCGATGACCTGAACCGGCAGCTCCATCGCGAGCTATCGAGCTACATGGTCGAACGGCCGACTACGATTTCGCGCTGCCTGCATCTGATGGTGATCTCGAAGGCCCTCGAGCGGATCGCCGATCACGCAACGAACATCGCGGAGGAGGTGGTATACCTCTACGAGGCGAAGGACATTCGCCACTCCGATCAGAAGCGGCATGAAATCGAAAATCCGGATCGTTGACGACGAGCCGGACGCACTCGAGCTGGTCGCATTCAAGCTGAAGCGGCGGGCTACGCGATTCTCCAGGCGGAGGACGGTGCCCATACCGTTGCCTCAATCGAAAACCGCACGGTCGGCGCGCACATCCGCCGGCTCCGCGAGAAAATTGGCATGGCCTCGACATGCTGGTCGAAAGCATACTTCGCGAGGGGACGGAGTTTTCGTCACGCTGCCGGCCGGCCGACGCTGAACAACACCTCGAACAGGAATCCGAGCAATGCCGTGACCGGCAGGGTGAGCACCCAGGCCCAGAGGATACGTTCGACGACGCCCCATTTCACCGCGCTCAGTCGCTTCGTCGCGCCGACGCCCATGATCGAGGTGGAAATCACATGGGTGGTTGAAACCGGCACGCCGAGCAATGCGGTCCCGTGCAGGATGAGCGCTGCCGTTGTTTCCGCGGCGAAACCATGGACCGGCTGCATCTTCACCATCTTGTGCCCCATCGTCCGGATGATCCGCCAGCCGCCACCGGCGGTGCCAGCCGCCATCGTGAGTGCACACGTGATGATCACCCAATAAGGGATGTCCTTGAACTCCGAGATGCGGAGAAAGTGCGCCCACGGCGGGAGATCCTTGAATGCACCGGTGCTCGTGCCCGTGAAGAGCGCGAGCGTGATGATGCCCATGGTCTTTTGCGCATCGTTGGAGCCATGACTGAAGCCCATGAAACCGGCGCTCAACAACTGGGCCTTGCCAAAAACCATTCCCACGATTCGCGGCGTTACCTTCCGCAGCGCGATCGTCAATAGCGTCATGAGCAGGAAACCGCCGATCAATCCGGCGAGTGGCGACGAGAACATCGGTAGCACGACTTTGGGCCACAGGCCGATCGCCGCGCCTTTCTTGTCGTGGGCATGCCAGATGAGGACGGACCATTTGCCTCCCGCCGTCGCGAGCGCCGCGCCGCACAATCCGCCAATCAACGCGTGGCTCGAACTCGAGGGCAAACCGAGCCACCAGGTAAAAAGATTCCAGACGATCGCCGAGGTCAGCGCCGCCAGCACGGTCGTCATGGTCACGGCGCTGGGGTCAACCAGCCCGCCGCTGATGGTCTTGGCCACCGCGGTGCCGGCCAGCGCGCCAACCAGATTCCAGAATGCCGCCCAAACGACGGCCAGCCGTGGCGTCAGCACCTTGGTCGACACCACCGTCGCGATGGCATTGGCGGTGTCGTGGAAACCGTTGATGTACTCGAAGACGATCGCGGCAAAGAGGACGAGCAGGAAGAGCGTCATGATTGTTTCGCGTGCCGCGGCGAACTACCGGCGAGGAGCAAGAACGCCGCGCGGGCTCACGAGTGCTTCAGGACAATTTGCACCACGATGTTGCCGGCGTTGCGGCAGCGGTCGACGGCCTGCTCGACCATCTCGTAGAGCTCCTGCAGAATCACCAGCTCCTTGGCATCGTAGGGGCCGTGATACAGGTCCTTCAGCAGCGAGAGCATGACCTTGTCCGCCTCGCCCTCCGCGTACTGCAACCGGTCGTTCGCCTCGCGGATCTTCTCGATCGTGGTGCCGCCGCGCAGCTGCTTCACCATGAACACCACCGCTTCGGCCGCCTGCAACATCAGCTCGGACTGGCGCTGGAAAGCCGCCTGCGGCACGCGGCCGGGATAAATCGAGAGGCGCTCCACGATCTTTTCCACCTGCTTCGGAATCCGGTAGAGCGCGAACGAGAGCGCCTCGATGTCCTCGCGCTCGAGCGGCGTGACGAACGTTCTGCTCAGCTCCTCCGTCATGGTGTAGCGGATGCGCTTTTCCTTCCGCCGCGTCTGGATGAATTCGTCCAGCGACACCGCGGAGCCGCCGCCCTCGGCAATCTTTCTCAGGGTGCTCGAGAACAGGGCGACGCTGGCCCGGGCCTCCTCGGCTCCGGCCTCGAGCAAATCGAAGAACTTGTCATCTTTACCCAGCAGCTTCTTGAGCGAGAACATGATGGAGGGAGAGTTTGCTTCGAACAACAGCGGGCAGGGACCAGATGGCGAAACAAAAAGCAGCCGCGAAGCGGCGGTGGGTTCATGGACCATGGACTTCGGACCGCGGACGAGGGACAATAATGACAGGTCCGTTGTCAGTGGTCCGTTATCCCGCTTTTCCGCGCACCCAAATCCAGAAGTAGCCGATTCGCTCGCGAATGGCCAGCGTGCTGCGTTCGAGCGCGCCGACCTCCCAGACGAAATCGTCGAAATTCACGTCGTCGTGCACATGCGTCCGGTAGTCCGAGGGGCACGGCAGCGGATCGAGGCCGGCGCTGCGAAAGAGCGCGACCGCCCGCGGCAGGTGCCACGCGCTGGTGACAAGCGCGACCTTCCCGCCGTGCGCGATCCGCTGGACGGCGCGCGATTCGTCCTCGGTGTCGTGCGCGTTGTCGATGTAGATCACCCGGTCGGCGGCGAGGCCGAGCTCCTGCGCGGCGCGAGCGAGGACCGTAGCGTGCGACTCGCCACTGGCCGAGCGGGGACCGCTCACGATCAGTTTCGCCTCGGGTAACGCGCGCAGTATCCGCACCGCCTCCGCGACGCGCGCCACCGCCGAGGACGACAGCAGATTGATGGCCGACATGTGCGGACTGCCGCCATTGCCGCCGCCGAGCACCACGACAAATCGACACGCGGCGAGGTTCGCCGGCAGGGGCGCATTCGCGGTGAATTCGGGCACGGCCGGATAGCGCGCCTCCAGCGGGCGAATCAGCCAGCGGCTCCCAAATTTGTTGCTGAAGAGTATCAGCAGGATGGCGCC